>Ga0187871_10003855_pt1 | contig 11471 bp, 6 predicted proteins | sample June2016WEW_16_1_FD_132988 | JGI IMG/M metagenome (GOLD analysis project Ga0187871, IMG submission 132988) | Peatland microbial communities from SPRUCE experiment site at the Marcell Experimental Forest, Minnesota, USA - June2016WEW_16_10 | ecosystem: Environmental > Terrestrial > Soil >...
TAATCCGGATTGGATTGCGCTTCCACTTGACTTCGAGTAATTTCCATTAGCGGTGAGCCAGTGCGAGTAGTAGATAGAGGTGTTAAAGCTCTCGCTGCTGTTCGCCGATCCTGCCTGCTCGGTCAGAAGTGTTTTGTTGACGCCCGCGCCGCCGCTCCATCCGAACCTCCCCCATCGGCGTCTTATATTCCCTCCGTAACTGTAGGAAGAAGTTGTATAGGTTATCAGCTGGGTCTGCACATTCTGGGTATAGCTGGCGCCAACCCCGGCGGCCCACCCGCCGAAGCGGCGGTTGTAATTGACCGTGCTGATGATCCCGAGGGAGCTCGCGTTCGAAGTGCTGACCGTGTTGTCGCTGAGAGATACAGCACTGTTAATGTTGCCTCCCAGCAAGGGCCGCCCATAGGTCAGGCCCCCACCGTAGGAACTGGAACTGAAGTTCTCGCCCAGGAAATATTGTTCGCGATGGTCGGCAAAAGCCTGGGCTTGCATGTACGCCATAACCGAATAGCTGGCGTTGGCCAACACCTCCAGAGCGTGCGTCCCCTGCCCCAGATCTATTGGCTGAATTACACCTCCCGCGCCCGCGATCGCCTCGTCCAGGCTACCCGCAAGATTTGTGGAATAGTCGGTGCCAAAAGAAATGTGCAATTTATTGGTGGGTTGAAACGATGCCGACCCCGTGTAGGTGTCCACCGTGCCGGTGCTGGTGTCCCCCTCATATTCGGAGTTGTACTCGGAGCTTGCGAAGCTGCTGGAGAATGCCCCTTGCCAGGGGAGGGCATGTCCTGCCGTAAATCCGTAGGCGCGGTCGCTTGAATGCGCAGTCAGATCCTGCGTCGAGTTCTGAAGAATCTGCGGTATCTCCGAAGTCCCGCCACCATCCGTAAAGAAGCCGGTCAGGTTAAACCCCATCAGCGTGTATCCCGACCGAAGATTGAACGAATGATTATCCGAGGTCCCGGTATCGTTCGAACCGTAGATCGAATAGTGACCGCTTCCCATCTGAAACTTCGCCGAGAGGCTGGGCAGGCCCGGAACCAATTCTGCCCAGCCGATCCCGAAGGTCTGACTGTCGCCGTGCGTGGTGTAGTTGGCCACTCCTGGAACCGAGAAATTGCCTTCGCTGTTGTAAGCCTTGGCGAAATTGATCGATCCGGGAAAATGGCTGCCGCCAAAAATATTGCTGGATGCGGTCACGCCGCTGGCATCTGAAATGGATTGGAACGCCGAGTTGTCCCGCGACTGGTTCAGGTACGGCGAAACCGTGAAGCTTACGAAATTGGGATTGTAGTAAGAGCCGCTGAATGTGCCCGAACCGCCCACGGACAGGCCGTGATCGGAAGAAATCTGGTTTCCGTAATCTCCGGTATAGCCTGCGGAAATGGTCCCGTTGGCAGTGGTGCTGAGCTCCCCGAGCGTGATCTGTCCCGCGGCCGGCAATGCCAGCAGCAGAAGTCCTATCAGCACAAAGCCCGAATTTCGTAGTACACCCGCCACCTGGTACCAACTTCCTGCTGTCTCCGACAGCAGCGTCATTTCTAGGTTGTCCCTGGCTTCCCACAAGGGCGCGATTGCGAGGGCGCCAGCCATGTCTACTGCAACAAAAGCACGTCCGCAGCCAAAACTTGATTATCGCTAAGTAGTTTATAATAAAATAGTTACATGACTTTGTAGGGGTGTCAGAAAGTCGTGTTCTGGGCTATATGCCCCAGCTAAAACAAGCTGAATAAGGCATTTGGCGCATGGCTTTCTCGGGCAGGGCATAACTAGGAAGGCCGGGCGTCCCCGCCCGTCCAGCCGGGCGGGGACGCCCGGCCTCCATTAGCCGGAAGGACGCCGGCGCTACTTCATCTCTACAGCTCTTCCACTTTGGCGTTTTTGCGCAGACGCTGATCTAGAGCCGCACGTACCTCTTCGACCTTCTTCTTTTGCAATTCCTGCAGCAGCGAAGCCTTCACATCCTCGAACTTCGCCTTCCCCGCCAGGATGTGCTGGTTCAGCCGGACAATGGTGAATGCCTGATCCAATTGGATGATTCCGCTGACCTCACCGTCTTTCATGGCTAAGAACGCTTGCACGACCTGGGGCGCCAGCTTCTCACGGGGTACGGCCTTGTGGTTCCCCATCATCACCCGGTAATCGTCTTCCGAGATCTTCTCCGCCAGCATTCCGAATTGTTCGTAACTCGTGGTCGCTTTCGCCTGCTTCAGGCCATCCTCGGCGCGTTTGCGCAGTTCTTTCAAATTCTCCGCCGTAGGTTTATTCGGAGGAAGAAACGAGATAGTCTGAAAAGCAAAAGCTTCGGGATACTGAAAACGGGCAGGGTTTTTGTCGTAGTAAGCTTTGGCCTCGGCCACGGAGACGGTTGATTTGTTGTCTACTTCCGTTTTCAGCATGGCGTCGATCAGCAAGGAGCGCCGGATTTTATTGTCCAGCGTCTTCTCGGAGCCCTGAAATTCCTGATTAAGAAATTGCCGGTACTCACTCGGAGTGCTGAACTGACTCTTGAAGTCGGCTTCCGCCTTTTGCAGTTTCGCTGGCGTTACTGTCAGCTGGCGCCGCACTGCTTCCTGGTAGAGCAGTTCCTCGAAGACAATCATTTTCAGGGCGCCTGTACGGATTTGCGGCACCAACTCGGGAGGAACCTGGCCATTGTGCTGCGCGGCGTAAGGAAACAAGGTGTAGATCTCGCGCTGCAGATCCCGATCGGTAAGTACCGTGCCGTTCACCCTGGCTACTGGTTTGTCTGTAAGTTGAACTCGTGCATTTGTCGCGTTCGGTGCGGCGGTCGGCGTGTGCGAGACCGCCATTTGTTGAGCCGTCGCCGTCATTGCCATCAGCGCCGCTAGAAGCATGGTCGTCAGGAGCAGGCTGTAGACTGATATTGGGCGTTTCATAAAATGCCATCCTCGCTCACAAAAATAGGGGAGAGGTTTTCTCTCTCCCCCTCGGGTCCAAAGCCGACAGTTTAGAAAACCGTCTTGGCTGTGCCGCCGTTCATCTCATTCGACTCGCCACCATGGCACTGGCGGCAGAATTGCGCCGTCTGGTTGGTGAGGGGGTTCGCGTCGGCCGGGTTGTACGGCCCACGAACGAAGAACATCGTCGCGTACGGGCCAGAGGGCAAGCCGCTGGTCGCGCCTTGCGTGACATTGACCACGTTCATGACGTGCTGGTTGTGGCAGCTCGTGCAGGTTACCACAGCGGTATTATTGTATGCGCTGAGCGACACGAAGAAGCCATAGTTCTGTACGAACGCGGAAGAATTGGGGCCGGTCATGCTGATCACGCCGTTGGTCTCGGTGCAATCCCAATTCCACTGGCCGCCGCAAGTAACCGTGGCATTCAAGCCCACCGGGTGATTGGCGATGTAGTTGCCTGCACCGTCACCATCGTTGCCCAGCAAAGTTGGAATGTTGTTGTAGGTTCCGTAGGTTGGGGGCAAGGTCTCATAGACCTTGTCTTTCATCATGGCGCCTTGGGCCCAGTTGCCGTCATGGCAGCTAAGGCAGGTCAAAAGGCCATTCACATCAGGTTGGGTGTCCGCTACGAATTCGGCTGCGGTCGGCAGAACTTCGACCCGGCCGCCAGCGGTGGTGATGGTCTGTCCATACAGATTGCCGGTGTCCTGGCCCCACAAAATAGCCTGACCAGAAACCTTGTCACCGGACTTGTTGGCGCCGTTGCCCCATGCGCCGCTGTGGGGTGCGTGACAGGCTGCGCAACCACGGCCGTAATTGAGGTGGGCGCCCAGGACGTCGGTCGAGGGCGGAGAAATCTGAGCGGCGGCGAATGTTGCCACGGCCAGAATCATGAACATGACTATCAGACTCTTTTTCATACGTTCTCCTTAAGGAATTTATGATTAAGCGTTTGTATCTTTACTTTGGTACTGGTTACTGAACTCTCGAGGTCCACTTTGAACCTCCGATAGCTACATTGCACGACGACCACCGCACAATTTGGCGCTGGGGCTTTTCGGGGTAATTTTACAAGTATCTGTATAATATGGACTTACGAGACGCCTTCCGAGAAATGGCTGGATTAGGAACGGCATAGCACTTCCAGGAATGGGGTTTCTCCCGCAGTGGGGCTGGTGAAATAACACATAGGGGTAAACACTGCGCTGTAGCATTTTTCAACAGTCCGAGGCGGAGCTAAAACCGTGAAGTTTTCATTTCTTGGCACAATATGGCTCAAGTCCGGCGAGAGCTTGAGGCAAGTCTTATCTGGTGTGCCCGAAAGGCCCACCAGCAAAGCGGAAAGCGGCCACGGAAGAATGATGGAAGACCACAGCAGTTCAGGGGAGAAGCGGACGATGGCTACCCAAAGCAAGAAGCCTAAGGCGCAACCCACACTTTCCACAACGAGCTGTCGGTCCGAATTCGATTTGCCTCGGAACGAGGTTCTAGCTGGGCGGTGCTGAGACCGCTTTCTGCGCCGGCGCATCAGCCGGTTTCTGTGCCGGCGCGACTGCCTCGGGCTTGGTCGCAGGCGTCTCAGCCGGCTTCGGTGCACTGTTAGACGCAACTCCCCTGCGCGCATCCGCCGCCTTCTTCAGGTCCTCTTCTCGCTTCACTTTCTCGGCATCGGCTTCGGCGTCGGTTATGTAGCGAAACATCTGCATGCGTCCCGGATACTGTTCGGTAGTGAATACGCGATTTTGTTTGTCAACAGCAATACCGACCAGGGCTTTGAACTGGCCAAGACCACTCGCGTGCACATCGCCGATGTAAGTCAGCAGTTGTCCCTCGCGGTTGAACACCTCGACCCGGTCCTGGTACTCGTCGGCCACCCAGATGTGCCCATCGCAATCCACCGCGATGCCCTTCGGTCGGGCGAAGTATCCCGGACCGTCGCCGTGCTTGCCGAACTCGCTGATGAACTTGCCGTCGGCATCAAAGATTTCGACCCGGTTATTCATGGTGTCAGTGACGTATACGTTTTCGTCCTTGTCGAGCGCAACATTCGAGGCGCCGCCGAAGTCGCCCGGCGTGGTGAGAGTGTGCTTCTTGCCGGGAGTTCCAATATGGCGCAGCAGTTTGAGGCTGTCGGCGTCATACACCAGGACGAGGTCTTGCTGTTCGTCGACCACATAAAGCAACCGGTTCTCGTTGTCGACTGCCATTCCTACCGGATCCACCAATCCCTCGGCAATCTGCCCCTCGACTTGATGTTTAGGGTTGAAGACGAGCACCCGACGCATCTTCCCATCGGAGACGAAAAGGCGATCGCTATCATCAATCGCAACGCCATTGATCATCCCAAAATGCGCATCCACGCCGTTTTTAATGAGAGTGGCGTCACGAGTTTCGGTGTTGAAGATGAAGACTGCGCCGACTTTTTGATCGGCCACGTACACTAAACCTTTCGAGTCGATCGCAATCCCATAGGGCCTGATCAACTGCCAGGGAAAAGTCTTGAGCTTATCAACGTTATCCACCTGCTTGGCGCCAGCCACGCGGTCCATCCAGCTCTGTTTCGGCTTCGTGGTTGGGGGCGGAGTGTAGTCGATTTTCATGCCCGCGAAGTAGTTCAGCCACCGGACGCGCGCGATGTTAGGCGGATTAGGCCAAACCAGCTTGGACAGATCAACCGGAGTTCCGGCCGGCGCAGCTGGTTGCGCAGTGGCGTCGGTCGTTTTCTTTTTGCCAGCATACATCGAGGCTGGTGATGTCAGAATCAGCAGGCTCACCAGCGCTACCAGCGTTCTGCCGTTGCGATTCGATTTGGAAAGAAGTGCGAACATTTTCTAATCTCCTGTTGTCGTGTCCCGCATATTAATCCTGTTCTTGTGGCAGGTATCGCAGAACACCATGTTGTTCTGCTGGTCTTTCACCAACAGCCCTGGTTGTGCCGAAGAGTGCGGCTGATGACAGCTCAGGCAAGCCAGGTGCCTCTTGACTTTGGTTACATCCGCTGGATCCATCACGTCCGAGACGGGGTGGCCTTGCACTGGATGCCCCAGCCCAAACCTTAGCGACAGAATCACCACTTGGTTCTTTTGGAAGTAATCCTCCGGCAGCTTCACCTTGCCGTTAAAGATCGTGATCAAATGCTCGGCTTCGAGCTTCTGCGGAGTCACGTCCGTTCCGTGGCACTCCATGCAGAGCGAGTTTCCCTTGGCCCGCAGGAGATGATCGTTGTCGCCGCCATGCGGCTCATGGCAAGTGGCGCAACCTTGCACAAACGCTGGCTGATGGTGCACGGGTTTCTTACCCAGATCGGCAATGTCGCTGTGGCAGCCCAGGCAGATCTCGACCGCGTTGGTTTTGGGAAGCCCTGGCTGGCGGCTGGCATGCGGGCTATGGCAGTCGGTGCAGTCGCCCGCTGCTCCCGGATGCTGAACCTTTGCGGTTTCGATCAGCTTGCCTTTATCGTCGTGGCAAGTCACGCACAGCGTCTTGGCGTCAGGTTGCGTCAAAACAACTTTCCCGTTTTTTGCTGGAGCGTGGCAGACATCGCACTGCTTGTCTGCAAAAGGCGGATGCATGAATTTGGCCATGAGCTTCGGCGCGGCCGACTGGTGCGGATCGTGACAGGTCAAACAATCGGCTTTGTCGAAAGGCTGGTTCTGGTGCGCTTTTTGCAGGTCCGCGTCTTTTGCATCGTGGCAATCTAAGCAGAGCGCCGGTGAGGCCTTGGTCAGATGAAAATCGAACTCGGCCTTGCCAATCTCTCCCGTTTTGTGGGTGAGGTGGCAGGTATCGCATCCCATATCCAGGGCCGCATGACGGCTGCCTTTTTCCGGCACGTTCATGCCCGTGTTGTGACAGCTGAGGCAGAGATTCTCTTTCTGGTCCCCCGAGGTAGGCTTTAACAGCTGATTCTTATTGTCCGAAGAGTGCGGATCATGACACTTCAGGCAATCGCGTGCGGCCGGAGGGTGAACCGTACCTTTTATATCGGCGGGATTCTTGTCCGCGTGGCAAGTGAAACACAGCGCATAAGGCGTGGTCGTAACCAGTTTGATGTAGGTTGCATCCCTGGTGTTGCGGATCTCATGGCACGCCGCGCAGCCCATGCCGATCGCCGAATGGACGAACTTGCCCTTGGTCTTGTCTTCATGGCAGGAAATGCAAGTGGAAGTGTCCGCCTTGGGATCCAGTGGGACCGGATGTTTTGCGGCGAACGCGCTGCCCACAAGGATGAGCACGACAAGGAAACAGCCCAAGGTGCCTGGCCAGTGAATTTTCCTGGGACTTGAATCTAATGATTTCAACGCCGCTCCCACCATCCCCTCCTTAAGCTGCCTGTGCACGCATCTCGCCTTAGCTCTTCGCCTTAATAGATTTCTGAGAAGTCTCTGTAAAAGATTGCAACAGTTAGGAATCGAGCCGGGACCGCTCAGAGATCGGAATTGTTGAAAGTCTTAATGCAATGGGGCATCTCCCCCAGTCGAATGGCAAAATCACACAAGTACCATATACGCCTTAGCTTGCATACCGAGCGGTTAGAAACTTGGGCACCGAAGCGGCATCCGGGTCTTCTGCAATTCCTTATAGTTCGGGAATCCACTTCTGTGTGACTGTCCCCACGTCCCCTTGTGATTTGAGTCACATGGAAGGATTCGGGGTGAACTCGAACAACCTTCAGCGCTCCGCAACCCCTCGGAAATCAAGTTGCTCATGCCATCTGGACTGGCATCACTAGCCTGCGCCAAATTCCAGCAGAAGTCCAATCCGCTGTGTGATATGGCTCACGCGATGCCTTTCGAGTTGCCAAGTTGATGGGACCGATTATCAGGAATTTCAGCAACTTCGCCGAATTTTCGGCAATGGCGCGCAACGTGCTTTTACCAACGCGGGGAAAAGGAACCATGACTGCAAGCTCATACTCCACGGTTCAGAAAACAGCGCGGAAAACTTGGCAAGCTGCGGCCGCGATCAAAACCGGCGTCATTTTGCTTATTCTGGTCGTCATTATTTCTGCGGCGGGAACGGTGATTCTCCAGCGTCCGGCGACTGATCCGGACGAAATGCAGAGAGCCTACTCACCGCAACTGCTCCGGTTTCTGGATGGAGTGGGGCTGACCGACGTTTTCCATGCATGGTGGTTTGTATTGCTGCTCGCCTTGGTGAGCCTTAGCATCGTTGCCGCGTCGATCCAGCGTTTCCCGAACTCGTGGCGTTACTACGCGCGTCCTTACAAGAGTCCCGACGAGAGCTTCCGGAATGCGTTGTCCAACCATGCACTGATTCCGATCAGAGATGAAGAAACAGCGTTGAGCGTTGCGGAACGAGTCTTCCACAAAGCAGGATTCAGGTCTGAACGGATCGTGCGCGTGAATAACTTTTCTTTATTCGGCGAGCGCAACCGCTTTTCTGAGATGTCGGTCTACATCGTGCACGCGAGTCTGCTTCTCATCTTTCTGGGAGGCATCGTCGATGCACTTTATGGCTGGCGTGGGTTCGTTACTTTGACCCGAGGACAACAATCCAGCCAAGTTGAAAACCAAAACGGCAGCAAACGCGATCTGCCGTTCGCGATCCGCTGTGACGGTGCTGGGCAGGAAAACTACGCCGACGGCAGCCCCAAGCGCTGGTGGTCGGACTTGGCGATTGTAGAGAACGGGCAAGCCACTGTCCGCAAGCAGATCGTGGTCAACGATCCGCTGGTTTATGGGGGCATACGCTTTTATCAGGCGAGCTACGGCAAGACCGGAAAGCTCGACAAACTGGTGCTGACCGCGACTCGTCGCAATGGGCAAGCACTCGGGGACATGACTATCGGTCTGGGTGAAACTTTGACGCTAGATCCGGATACCACGGTCCGCCTCGCCGAGTTCATTCCTGATTATGTGGTGCGCGATGGACAAATTTACGCTCGTTCCAGCGAACTGGAAAACCCAGCCGCCCACCTGATCGTGGAATCCAAGAAATCGGGCGAATCGGTAAACGTGTGGCTGCCGCCAATCACGGGCTTCGAACAGAACGAGTCTTCACCCTACATCTTCGAAGGTAAAGATTTACAGATGGCATACTTCACCGGCCTGGAAGTTTCGCATGAGCCTGGGCAGTGGTCGGTCTGGGCGGGCGTGCTGGTCATGGGTCTTGGCTTGGCCGTGGTCTTCTATTTCGTCCACGTGCGGGTGTGGGCTGTGCCGGTGCGTAATGCGAATGGCCAACTGGCGCTCTGGATTGGCGGCGCCGCGAACAAGAACAAAGACGTATTTGAGCAGCGTTTTCGCAAGTTAGTGGAAGAAATCGAATCAGAACTCAAAGTTTCATCGAAGGCAGGCGCCCAGGCGCCTGTCGCTTCACTCGCCGGAAAATAAAGCGGCAATGGAGGATCCGTCTATGTCACGAATTGCAAGAGCCGAACAGCAGCCAGTGGCCACGGGCACAACCCTGGTCGTCATGGTGGGATTGGGAGTTGCCTTCCTTTTGTTCATGGCATTTCTAAATGTAGTCAAGAGCGGCAATCTGGTCAACGAATCCAACCTGCTCTACGCCGCACTGATCTTCTATTCAGGGGCCGGAATACTTTATCTTGGATTCGGAATCACTGGCACTCCTTCCTATATCCGCTTCGCTTCGCTGGCAACGTGGGCCGGATTGATCGCCAACACGGGTGCCGTGGCTCATCGCTGGTATGAAGCCGGACATCCGCCGTTCGCGAGCATTTACGAAATGTTACTCAGCTTCGTGTGGACGCTCGCCGTACTGACCCTGATCGCCGAGAAAAAGTTCAAGGTGAAAGTTATTGGGACTGTGACCATGCCCATCGCGATCGTCGGTGTTGTCCTGATGCAGTTGCTGCGAACCGAAGTTCATCCCCTGGTTCCGGCCCTGCAATCGACCTGGCTGCATGTCCATGTCACGCTCGCCATGCTGGCCTATGCGGCGTGTGCGCTTAGCTTCGCTCTGGCGATGATGTTCCTCATCCAGGACAAGATGAAGACTGAAACCTTTCTGGCCGCAACTAGCCTTTTTGGCATCGGGACGTATCTTGGCGTGCTGACTCGCTTCGAGAAATGGGGTGGGCTGAGCGTGATCGCCTGGAATCCAGAACAAAAATCAGAAGTGTTTCTGGCCAAGGGTGTGCGCTTGTTTGTCGTGATCCCCGATCTTGGCTGGCTGATGGTGATGGTGCTTGCGGCCGTCGCTGCGCCACTCGCTCTCTATCTGGCGTGGCGCCAGACCGGGAAAGAAAATCTTATTGACATCGCGAACCGCGCTGTCTTCGTGAGCATTCTGCTGCAAGTGCTGGCGCTTGTGTTCTTCCTGTTGCGGGCCCGTGACGGTCGCTACGGCTCACTCGATGCCGACGGTTTGTTCTCAACCAGTCTTGCAGCCAGCCCCTTCATCCTGTCGGGACTTGTGGGCGGCGTCTTTGTTTCACTGCTCTACCTCTTGTTATTGTGGCGGCGCGAAGACCTCGAGCGCATGTTGCCCAGCGCCGAGGAACTTGACCGCATTACCTACAAAACTATCGCGATCGCATTCCCCTTACTCACCCTGATGATTGCGGCGGGCGCCTACTGGGCGAATCGCACCTGGGGTTCTTACTGGAGTTGGGATCCGAAAGAGACGTGGGCTGCAATTACCTGGCTGGTGTATGCCGGATATTTGCACATGCGTGTGACTCGTGGATGGCGAGGCCGGCGCGCTGCGTACTTCGCTATTCTGGGCTTTGCGGTCGTGATGTTCACCTTCTTTGGTGTGACTTACTTGCTGCCGGGATTGCATGCTTATGCTTAGCCGTACACATTTCGCACGGAAGTCGGGCCAGTTGCTGGGAGTGAGACACGACGCGACTGCGGTAGTTCGACCGCCTCCGGATCGGCTGATCGGCGGCAAGCCCTCACTGTCCGCTCGTTCGTCGCAGGTGGAGGATTTCCAATTGAGTTCCGTACGGGTTAACTGGCAGCTCAAGGCAATCTTGCCCGTAGGGTTCGTGCTGCTGGCCGGACTGCTGCTCTTCATTCTCGCCACCGTATCTCTGCGCGACCCGGAACGCCACGCGGTGCTGATCGTCGCGGGCGCGGGAGCAGTCGCAATTTGTGCCGTGTTAATCGTCGTGCTTGCTTACGTGATTCAACGGCCCATGGTCGAACTGCAGGAGAAGATCGAGCAGGTGAGTGAAGGCAACCTCAACGTTGAGGTCAGCTTCGCCCACCGTAACGACGAAATCGGAGACCTTGGCCGCAACTTCAATCACATGATGCAGCAGCTGCGCGAAAGCCGCGAAGAGATTGAACGGCTGCATCGCACCCAGATGTCTCGCGCCGAGCACTTTGCGACGCTCGGTGAGCTGGCTACAGGCTTGGCCCACGAGATTCGCAACCCGCTTGCGGGAATCGCCGGAGTCATCGAAATCGTCGGTCGCGATCTGCCTGCAACCAGTCCAGCACGCGCAGTCGTGAAAGACGTTCGCCTCGAGATCACGCGCATCAGCCGCACCTTGACCGATCTCCTGGAAACCGCCCGGCCGCGCCGTCCGGAGGTTCGCCGTAGCAACCTCAA
>Ga0187871_10003856_pt1 | contig 11468 bp, 13 predicted proteins | sample June2016WEW_16_1_FD_132988 | JGI IMG/M metagenome (GOLD analysis project Ga0187871, IMG submission 132988) | Peatland microbial communities from SPRUCE experiment site at the Marcell Experimental Forest, Minnesota, USA - June2016WEW_16_10 | ecosystem: Environmental > Terrestrial > Soil >...
CGACATGGCCGCAGAACCGGCCGGGCAGCCGGCCCGCGACATGGCCGCCGGGCAGGCCCACGACATGGCCGCAGAACCGGCCGGGCAGCCGGCCCGCGACGCGGGTAATGAACCGCCCGGTCAGCAGCTGACCCGCGACGCAGGCAATGAACCGCCCGGTCAGCTGACCGAGGACACTGTCGATGACCTGCTGGTACCGCCGGGCGGCGAGTTGACGAGCACCGACCTTGGCGAGCGGGCCGATATGGCGGCAGAAACCCAGACCGCTGACGATGTTCCGGCTGCCCAGCCAGCTCCTGCGGCGCTGCCGCTGTTCCTCAGGAAGTGGAGCCCACCAACTCCGCCCGAAGACTAGCCCGGCGGGATCACCAGCGCCGTCGCGATGGCCGCTATGCCTTCACCACGGCCGGTGAGGCCTAGCCCGTCAGTTGTCGTTCCTGACACGCTCACCGGCGCGCCGCCCAGCACCGCTGACAGAGCATTCTGCGCCTCGTCCCTGCGGCCGGCGATCTTCGGGCGATTGCCGATCACCTGGACGGCGACGTTCCCGACGGCGAAACCCGCCGTCCCGAGCAGCCGTACGGTCTCGGCGAGCAGCGTGACGCCCCTGGCGCCGGCCCACTCAGGCAAGCTAGTGCCGAAGTGAGCGCCCAAGTCGCCGAGGCCGGCCGCCGAAAGCAGCGCGTCACACACCGCGTGCGACGCGACGTCTCCATCGGAATGGCCGATCAGGCCAGGCTCGCCCGGCCAGAGCAGACCGGCGAGGTACAACGGCCTGCCGTCTCCGAATGGGTGCACGTCGGTACCGACACCAACGCGCGGCAAAATGCTAGACGTCATGACCCCAGCGAATCAGAAGCCCAGGAACTTCGGCGGGAATCCAGCCTGAACTGGGCATACCCCAACGACTCACGGACGCGCCGACGGTCCGGATCAGGAACCGAGAATCTCGTCAAGCAAGGCCTCGGCCTTGTCCTCGTTGGTCTTCTCGGCCAGCGCGAGCTCGCTCACGAGAATCTGCCTCGCCTTGGCGAGCATGCGCTTCTCACCGGCGGAAAGGCCACGCTCCCTATCTCGGCGCCACAGGTCACGAACGACCTCGGCGACCTTGTTCACGTCGCCCGAGGCGAGCTTCTCCAGGTTGGCCTTGTACCGCCGGGACCAGTTAGTCGGCTCCTCGGTGTACGGGGCGCGCAGCACCTCGAAAACACGCTCAAGCCCTTCCTGCCCGACCACATCCCTGACGCCCACCAGCTCGGCGTTGTCTGCGGGGACGCGCACAGTCAGGTCGCCCTTGTCGACCTTCAGCACGAGGTAAGTTCTATCCTCACCTTTGATCGAACGGGTCTCGATCTCTTCGATCCGAGCAGCCCCATGGTGGGGGTAGACGACCGTGTCGCCGACCTTGAAAGACATGTGGCAAGTACCCCTTCCGCTGCAGCCATCTTACCACGGCGAAACTGGGCGATTAGCCGACCTTGACAGCAAACATGCAGGTCAATGGCGCAATTCAAGATCCGCTCAATACGGCTCGCCCGGCGACGGCCGTCGGCAGCACTGCGGCGCCGTGCCGCCGCACCAGAGGTGCCGGGAAAATCCGCAGCTAGAGCGCACGAGCCGCGGCCTCAGGCGGGCCTGCTGACGGCGTGCGCGCTGCGCGCCACGGTCGCCCTGGGCTGTCCGGGAAGTTCGCTTTGTCCCCATGAGCATGCCCGATAGGTGCCCGCGCTGTCACGGCCGCTCGACCGGAGGCTCATACTGAAAGGGACGTTGCCGCTCATGCCGGAGAGGGGCGCGGGTTGAACCTTGGCGGCGACCCGGGACGGGACGATTTCGGCCTGCCACCGGTCGACATAGAGATTCCCGATGACGCGCGGGAACTCGATCGTGACGTGCAGGCTTATCACCGTGAGCTGCGCGCCCAGCGGCGGCGGCTGCGAGCCCGCAGGCTGCACGGGCCGCTGACTCGTGACGGGATGGTTCTGCCGCTGCTGGCCAGCTGCCTCGTACTCGCGCTCATTTCAGGAACGCTGCTCACTCTGTTCTCCGCAGGCCAGGCGGACGTGCCTCGGCTGCAAGCCCGCGGCGCCGCCAGACCTTCCGCCACCGGGAGTGGCGCCGCCAGGAGTGCCGCCACCAGCAGCGCCGCCACCGCCGACCGCGCCGGGAGCGGTACGCCTTCCGCCGGGCAAGCCCCGGCCGGCCGGGCAACGCCAGGCCAGCTTTCAGCTGGCCGCTCAGCCGCTGGCGGCTCGGCAGCTGCCGGAGCGGGCGCCGCGGCCGGCCAGATCGGCGGGCCGCTGCCAGACAGGAAGCTCGTCATAGCCGGGAGGGCTACCCGGCTCCGCTCGCTACCGCCAGCCGTGCTCGCGATGGTCCCGGCAGGCTGTCAGTGCAAGAACGCGCTGCGGGACCTGGCAGATCAGGCTGCCGTTGCGCGCGTGGCGCTGTATTTCGTCGGAACTGGCGCTGCCGTCGGCCAGCTGGGCCGACTCGCCGCGCAAGCCGGACAGCGCATGGTGCGGGTAGCGGATGACGTCCATAACGTACTCGGCACCACGTACCGGCATTCGGGTCTGACTGCGATCCTGGTGCACGCGAACGGCTCGGTGGGCCAGGTCGTGGCGGGGCTGCGGCCGGGGCTGTGGCTGACGCCGCGCCTCATGCAGCTGTCGTCCTCCCGGTCCGCTGGATCGTAGCGGGCACCAACCCGCCGGGCCGGCGGTCGCCCGGATCATGGCGGCGGCTACGCTATGCGGCGTTCCCAGTGCTTCACATTACGGAGACGAGGAGAGCACGCCGTGATCCGGAGCAGCCACGGGGCGAGGGGGCCGCGTCGCCTGATCGTTCTCGCGATCGCCGCATTGATCCCCGTGCTCGCCGGGTGCGAGGCAGGGAATAACGCGCCGACGAGCGAGTGGCACCAGCCGACCGAGGGCGCGGGCACCACGGTAGGCGACATCGCCATCAGGAATGTGTTCGTGCTCGGCGCCGTGCCTGGCGTGCAGCTAGCCGCCGGCCAGTCGGCAGGGCTGTTTCTCGCGGTCGTCAACGGGGCATCGCCCGACAGGCTGCTCAGCGTTTCGGCGCCCGGCGCGGCGAGATCGGTTACGCTGCCGGGCCGCACTGTCAGCCTTGCTGATAACCAGGCTGTCTTCCTGACCGGCCCGGCGCCCAAGGTGATCCTCAACGACCTGACCCATCCACTGTCTGGGTCGGCCTACATCCGGCTGATCATGACCTTCCAGAACGCGGGCAGCGTCACCCTGCTCGTCCCGGTGGTGCCGAGGGCGTCGTACTATGCCACGCTCTCGCCCGCGCCATCCGCGTCGCCCGCAGCTACGAAGCGCAGGCGGGTGATCGTAGCGATCCCGACCCCCACGGCGCAGGTCAGCACGCCGACGCCGAGTACCACCCCCTGAGGCGGCTCAGCCTGACGGGACGGGCCTGACGGGACAGTCCAGCCCCGACGGACGGCGCTGGCCTGAAGTGGCGGCTCAGCCCGCCGGCTCGAACTTGTAGCCGAGCCCGCGTACGGTGACGATGTGCGCCGGGTTCGCCGGGTCGATTTCAACCTTGGCGCGCAGCCGCTTGATGTGCACATCGAGAGTCTTGGTGTCCCCGACGTAGTCGGCGCCCCAGACGCGGTCGATGAGCTGCATCCGGGTAAGCACCCGCCCCGCGTTACGCAGCAACACCTCGAGCAGCTCGAACTCCTTGAGCGGCAACTGCACCTGCTCACCGCGGACGGTGACGAGATGCCGGTCCACGTCCATCCGGACCGGCCCGGACTCCATGATCGAAGCGGCAGGCTCGTCCGACTCGCCCCGGCGCCTGAGCACGGCACGCATCCGCGCGACCAGTTCGCGCGAGGAAAAAGGCTTGGTCACGTAGTCATCGGCGCCGAGTTCCAGGCCCACTACCTTGTCGATCTCGCTGTCCTTAGCGGTCAGCATGATCACCGGGACGTTCGAGCGCTCGCGGAGCGTCCGGCATACCTCGCTGCCTGGCAGTCCCGGCAGCATGAGGTCGAGCAGCACAAGATCGGCACCGCTGCGGTCAAACGTCTCGATCGCGTCCGGGCCCGTCGGGCAGACCGCGACCTCGAAACCCTCTTTACGCAGCATGTAGGAGATCGCATCGCTGAACGACTCTTCGTCCTCGACAACGAGCACTCGGGTCACTTTGACTGCCTCCCTGCCAGCTCGCGTCATCGCCGGTACCGTAGGGCCGCTCATGCTGGCGGCGCAGGGGGTGGTAGCGGAAGCCGCAAGGTGAATGTGGAACCCGTCCCTTCCTCGCTCCAGACCGTGACTTTGCCCCCGTGCGCCGCGATGACATGCTTGACGATAGCCAGCCCGAGGCCGGTCCCGCCGGTGGCGCGCGATCGCGCAGGGTCGACACGGTAGAAGCGCTCGAAGATCCGTTCAAGGTCCCGTTCGGGAATCCCGATGCCCTGGTCGGCGACGCTGATCTCAACGGCGTCGTCTCCGGCATGCCTGGTGGAGACCACGACCCGGGTCTTGTCCGGGCTGTAGGCGATGGCGTTTTCCAGCAGGTTGCGCAGCGCGGTGATCAGCAAGTCCTCATCGCCCAGCAGGGACACGCAGTGCGGACCATTGACCGCGATCTCGATGCCGCGCGCGCTGGCCTTCATCCTGCATCTGTCCAGCGCCTCCGCGACCACCGCGTCGACCTGTACGGGGAACGGATCGGGGATGGGCTCGGCAGCCTGGATCCGGTTCAAGGTGATCAGGTCCTGCACCAGGTTGGTGAGCCTGGACGCCTCCTGCCGCATCCGCCCGGCGAAACGGCGCACCGCCTCGGGGTCGTCGGCAGCATCTTCAACGGTCTCAGCAAGCAGCGCCAGCGCCCCGACCGGTGTCTTGAGCTCGTGGCTGGTGTTAGCCACGAAGTCCCTGCGGACCTCCTCGACCCGGCGGCTCTCGGTCTGGTCCTCGGCCAGCAGCAGCACGAGCCCGCCGCCTCCAACGGCAGCGCCCAGCGGCTCGAGCCGGACGTTGAAGCTGGTCGTCCGCCCGTTGAAGCTGCTGGTGGAGACCTCGATTTCGCCTTCGCGGATCTCGCCGTCCCTGCGCACCTGACGGGCCAGGGCGAGGAGTTCTCCGACTACCAGCTTGTCGCCCCTGACGAGGCCGAACGCACGGGCGGCCGAACTAGCCGTCAGCACGCGGTCCTCGCTGTCAAGCACGACTGCCGATGACGACAGGACCGAAAGGACGGAGGCGATGCCGGCCGGAAGCCGCACTGGCGCCGTTAGCGCCGCCGGGCCGGCCGGCCCGTCAAGCTCGTCAGGTGCCCGGGTCTCGACGTGGATCTTCACGCCGGTGCCAATCCCCGGCTGCTCCGGGGCCGCGCCGCCGCGTCGTGCCGAGCGTCCGGCCGAACGCGACAGTCAGGTGGCCGCATCACACCGCTGCGCCGACGTACCTGTGCGTAGCTGGCCGTTAGGCTGCGCGTCATAACACCGGACGCCGCGTTCACCCCCATGTCCACGTTTCGATGGTAAGGGGCGGCCGGTGCCCACGCACCAGGCCAGGGCCTGCGACATTCCGTATTCGCAGAATATTCATGTAGCTGACCGCTATGGTCCACCTCAGCGCCGGCGCGCATGTACCTGCTGATCAGCGGCCCTGATTGCTGACTGCCTCCGCCGCTGCCGCCGCAGCCGCTGGGTCGAGGTAGCGGCCGCCGGGCACCCGGGGACGGAAGGAAGCATCAAGCTCGTAAATGAGCGGCATGCCGGTCGGGATATTGAGCCCGGCGATGTCCGCATCGCTGATCCCGTCCAGATGCTTGACCAGCGCGCGGATCGAATTGCCGTGGGCGACGACCAGCACGGTCCGGTCGGCCGCCAGGTCCGGGATGATCACGTCGTACCAGTAAGGCAGCATCCGGCCGACGACGTCTTTCAGGCACTCGGAACTTGGCAGGAGTTCTTCCGGAAGCAGGGCATACCGGGGGTCGCCAGCCTGCGAGAGCGGGTCATCCGCCGCGATCGGCGGCGGCGGGACGTCATACGACCGGCGCCACAACATGAACTGCTCATCCCCGTACTGCTCGCGGGTCTGCGCCTTGTTCTTGCCCTGCAGGGCGCCGTAGTGCCGCTCGTTGAGGCGCCAGGACCGCCGGACCGGCAGCCAAGACATTTCTGCTGACTCAAGCGCGATGTTGGCGGTCTGAATCGCGCGGGTCAGCACCGAGGTATGCACGATGTCAGGCCGCAGCCCCGAGCCGGCCAGCTGGCGTCCCCCGCTGGCCGCCTCGGCATCGCCCTTGGGCGACAGCCCGACGTCGACCCAGCCGGTAAACAGGCCCTCCGCGTTCCACGCGCTTTCACCATGCCGAAGCAGCACCAGATTCATCACGCTGCCCAGCCTACTGGTGCTCGGTCAGGCGGTCCGGGCCGCTCGAAGCCGCTGGGCCCATCTCCTGGCCGCCGCTACCTGACCGCTATGCCTGATACGCGGACGCCGGCTCCCCTGACCGCTATGCCCGATACGTCGGGGCTGGCCGACCTGGCGGCGGGAACAGGATGCGGCAGCCGGAGGTTGCCTTGTCGGAGGTGCATGCCATTGCCGCGACGCTTTCCCGAGCGCATCGCGACCGTCAGCGTCCACACGTCGCCGTTGGAGCAGCCAGGAACCGGAGATGCCGGCGGCTTGAACGTGTACGTCGTCGAGGTCGCGAAGCGTCTGGCTGCCCGCGGCGTCGAGGTGGACATTTTTACCCGCGCGTCGTCCAGGCACGTGCCGCCGGTGGCCGAACTCGCGCCTGGAGTCCTCGTGCGGCATCTCGCGGCAGGCCCGTTCGAGGACCTGGACAAGGCTGACCTGCCCGGCCAGCTCTGCCATTTCACCCTGGGTGTGCTGCGCGCAGAAGCCGCATCGGCACCCGGCCGGTACGACCTGGTGCACGGGCACTACTGGCTGTCCGGCCAGGTAGGCGCGGTGGCCAAGGAACGGTGGGGCGTGCCGCTCGTACAGTCCATGCACACCCTGGGCAAGGTCAAGAATGCGGCGCTGGCCGCGGGGGATGCGGCAGAACCGGCGGCCCGGATCCGCGGCGAGGCGGAAGTTGTGGCGGCGGCCGACCGGCTGATCGCCAACACCGATGAGGAGGCGCGGCAGCTCATCGGGCTTTACGATGCCGATCCAGCCAGGGTCTGCACCATCAACCCCGGCGTCGACCTGTCGGTATTCCAGCCCGGGTCGCAGACGGGGGCCAGACGGCGGCTTGGCCTTGCCGACGACGCGGTCGTGCTGGTCTTCGCCGGCCGGGTCCAGCCGCTCAAGGCGCCTGACGTGGTGCTGCGTGCGGCTGCGACGCTGGTCCGGGACGACCCCAGGCTGGCCGACCGGCTGACGGTCGCCTTCATCGGCGGCCCGAGCGGCGCAGGCCGCGCCGACCCCGATGGGCTGACCGAACTGTCCGCAGCGCTCGGAATTTCCGGCCTGGTCCGGCTCGAACCGCCGTGCCCGCAGCCGGAGCTGGCTGACTGGTACCGGGCCGCTAGCATCGTTATGGTGCCGTCACATTCGGAATCTTTCGGCTTGGTGGCGGTCGAGGCACAGGCCTGCGGCACGCCAGTGGTAGCCGCGTCGGTCGGCGGACTGCGCACCGCGGTGCGGGATGGCGTCTCCGGGGTTCTGGTGGACTCGCGTGATCCGGCCAGCTACGCACGGGCGGTCCACGACCTGATAGCCCACCCGGCGGCGCTAGCCCGGCTGTCGCTCGGGGCACGCACGCACGCGTCGCGGTTCGGGTGGGGCGCGACGGTCGACCGGCTGATGCAGATGTACTCGGCGGCGATGAGCGAAACGGCTCAGGCGGTGGACGCTTGATGAAGGACCGGCAGTCCGCGAACGCAGCCACTGAAGTCGAGTCGGCGCTCGGCAGCCTCGGGCTTTCTTTCGAGACGCCTCGGCCTGGCGCCTACCTCGTGCGGCTGGAGGGCCAGCACAAGCTCGCGACCATGACCTGGCTCATCGCCGGGACGCACAGCCTGCACGTCGAGGCGTTCTTCTGTAGGCAGCCCGACGAGAATCATGCCGAGTTCTACCGGTTCCTGCTCGAACGCGGCGGCCGGATGTACGGCGTGCACTTCACTCTCGATCCGGTCGGCGACGTCTACCTGGTCGGGCGGCTGCCGCTCGGCTGCATCACCGCAGACGAGATCGACCGGATACTCGGCTGCGTGCTCAGCTACTCGGACGAGAACTTCGACACCGCCCTGATGCTCGGCTTCGCCTCATCGATCCGCAAGGAGTGGGCCTGGCGCACCAATCGCGGCGAGAGCCTGGCCAACCTCCAGGCCTTCGCGCGGCTCGCTGACCCGGAGCGGGCCGCCGGTGGAGCCGGCTAGTCAGGATTTAACGAGCCTGGAGACGGCCGCGGCGGCCTCACGGACCTTCTCCTGCGCCTCCGGGCCGCCCTGCTCGATCGCCTGCGCGACGCAGTGGCCCAGGTGATCCTCGAGCAGCCCGAGCGCTACCGCCTGCAATGCCCTGGTCACCGCAGAGACCTGCGTGAGCACCTCTATGCAGTAATCGTCCTGCTCGACCATCCGCTGCAGGCCGCGTACCTGGCCCTCGATCCTGCGCAGCCGCCTCATGTAAGCGTCCTTATCCTCGGTGTATCCGCGCATGCTGAGACGATACGTGACCCCGGCGGACCTGCCGCGCCGCGCCACGGTCGCGCGCTGCGCACCATGCCCCCCGCGGCCACCATGCCTCCCGCGGCCACCATGCCCCCGCCCCGGCGGCCACCATGCCCCGCGGCACGCGACCGTGCGCCCACCATGCGCCCGCGGCCACCACCCCGCCCCCGGGCGCGCGGCCACTACCCCCGGCCCCCGGCGGCGGGTGCGATCCTGTGCGCGGCACTGATCAACATCGGGCGGCCAGCATGCGCGCACCACGCGCCCTGCGGCCACCATGTGCTCCCCGCGGCGCGCCCACCGTCCTCCCTGCGTCGCGCCTACCCCGCCCGGCGGGGTAAAAAGGGAGGACGGGCCGGGCCGCGGCAGAACTGAGCACCACCCGCGCAGAACTGAGCACCGTCCACGGCACGGCGCCCCGGAAACCTGTCGAGCCGTGCGGTGAACCAGGATGAGGCTTTCAGCGATTCCTAGGGTGAGCACGGGATTCTGGTTGCCTGCCACGGGCGGCCCGGACGACTGCGGCGGCACGCCAGGGGTCGCAGGGAGGAGCGCGCCATGAGACGAGACGATGTGCGCTTCGCGATGGCCGCCCGAGACGACGGAATGCGCAAGATCAGCAGATTTACCTGGCGGGCTGGCGCGGTGGGAGTGGTGTGCTCGGCTCTAATTGCCGCCGCATTCGGCCATAGCGTCGCCGCCGACCACGGTCAGGGCAACGGCGGCCAGCAAGGCCAGGGCACCATCATCGTCCCTGCCGAACCCCCGGCGCCTGCCCAGGGCGCCGGTCAGGTGACCTCAGGAGCCTCGTGACCAGCGTGGCCACGGCTGGAGACACTTTCAGCGTGTTCGGCACGACGGCCACGCTGCTGGTCAGCGAGCCCGCTGCGGTGCAGGTGGCCCGTGCGGTCGCCGACGCCGAGCTTGCGGCGGTAGATCTTGCGTGCAGCAGGTTCCGCGCGGACTCAGAGCTTTCCAGGCTGAACGCGGCCGGCGGCCGGGCGGTCGCGGTAACCGGGCTGTTCGCGGAGATCCTCGGCGTCGCGCTGCGCGCGGCCCGGCTGACCGGCGGGAACGTCGACCCGACCTGCGGAGCAGCGCTGGCCGACATCGGCTACGACCGGGATTTCGCGCTAATCCGGGCGGCAGGAACGTCCGCTGCGCAACAGGCCGCTGAGCCCCGCCGGGTGCCCGGCTGGCGCAGCGTGCACCTGGATCATGCACGCCACCAGGTCCGGCTTGGCCGCGGGGCCAAACTCGACCTGGGCGCTACGGCCAAGGCATGGGCGGCGGATCGCTGTGCGGCGATGATTGCCACGCAAACCGGCTCCGGGGTGCTGGTCAGCCTCGGCGGGGATATCGCAGTGGCCGGGCCGCCGCCGGACGCCGGCTGGCGAATCCGGGTCACCGATGATCATGCCGCGAGTCAGGACGCGCCTGGCCAGACTGTCACCATCGGTTCCGGCGGGCTGGCCACCTCAAGCACCACAGTGCGCACCTGGGCCGTCGGCGGCCGGCGGATGCACCACATCATCGACCCGGCCACTGGCGAGCCGGCCCGATCCTGCTGGCGCTCGGTCAGCGTGGCAGCGGGCAGTTGCGTGGATGCCAACACAGCGAGCACCGCCGCCATCATCCGCAGTACCGCCGCGCTGCCGTGGCTGCGCGACGCCGGCCTGCCAGCGCGGCTGGTCCGCGGCGACGGGTCGGTCGAGGTGACAGCTGGCTGGCCTGGCCATTGGCCGCCAGCCGGCCGGATATGAGCATCCTGGGTGCCGTAGCACCGCCGGGCGCGATCGTCGTCAACTCGGCGACACCGCTGTGGTACCTGACCCGCGCCACCGGCCTGGTCGCGCTGGTCCTGCTGACCGCCAGCATGGCGCTGGGGCTGCTGAGCTCGGTCCGGTATCAGCGGCCCGCATGGCCGCGTTTTGTCATCGTTGGGCTGCACCGCAACCTCTCGCTGCTCGCGCTCGTCTTCACCGGCGCGCACATAGCGACCACGCTGGCCGACAGCTATGCGCCGATCAGGCTGCAGGACGTGCTGATCCCGTTTATCTCCGCTTACCGGCCGCTCTGGCTTGGCCTGGGGGCGATCGCGTTCGACCTGATGATCGCACTGACGGTTACTAGCCTGATCCGGACGCGGATCAGCTACCGGTCCTGGCACCTGGTGCACTGGGGCTCCTATGTGTGCTGGCCAGTGGCGGTGCTGCACGGCCTGGGTACCGGCTCGGACACCCAGGTGACCTGGGTACTCGGGCTGACCATCGGCTGCGTCGCGCTAATCGCGGGCCTGACCGGCTGGCGGCTTGCCTACGGATGGCCGTCACACGCGTTCGCGCGGCTTGCGGGCGCGCTCGCTATCGTGCTCACGCTCGTCGCCGGCGGCGCATGGCTGGCGGCGGGGCCGCTGCGCCCCGGGTGGGCGCGCCGGTCGGGCACCCCGCCGTCGCTGATCACCGGCCGCAACCGGGCCGGCGCCGCTGCACTCAGCCAACGCCAGACCACAGCCGGCGCCGCTGCACTCAGCCAAGGCGGGAGCCGGGCCACCGTTGCTCTGAACCGAGGCGGGATCCGGACAACCGCTGCTGCGCTGCTGAGGCAGGGGCGATGAGCGTGGCCGGAGCGCGCGCGGCGGCCGGGCAGGCCCTGCCGCCGCACCGCCTGCCGCGGCTGATTCCGCCGGAGGGCCCGCTCGCGCTCGCTGAGCATCTCGAGAGGTACGGACCGGTGCCGTTCTCCGACGCCGCGGCCGGACCAGGCAGGGACACCCTGATCTCCGAAG
>Ga0187871_10003860_pt1 | contig 11463 bp, 7 predicted proteins | sample June2016WEW_16_1_FD_132988 | JGI IMG/M metagenome (GOLD analysis project Ga0187871, IMG submission 132988) | Peatland microbial communities from SPRUCE experiment site at the Marcell Experimental Forest, Minnesota, USA - June2016WEW_16_10 | ecosystem: Environmental > Terrestrial > Soil >...
GCCGAACTCGTCCTTCCAAACCGCCTCGCGTTTTTGATAGAGCGCGGTGCGGCCCAGGATCGCGAACAGGGTGCTGATGGCGGAGCGCTCGGCGACGTTCTCCGCCTCGCCGTTCTGGATGCGAGTCAGGAACGCCTCGATGGCATCGTTGGTGATGTCGCGGGGAGAGGGGATCGTCTCGGCGTCTTTGGGCCCCTTGTGGTGAATCATGCGGGCGCGCGACGTTTCGAGCACGCCCTTGGTGCCGGTAAATTCCTCGCCCACGTGCGAGAATCCGCGCGGGCTGATCTGGTTAGCCTCGTAGTTCACGTGCATGCCGTTGGGAAACTCGAACGAGAGCGTGAGGTGATCCAGGATCTCCATGGAGGTGCGCACCTTGGTGCCCGCCATGCCCACGGCGCGAATGGGGCGCGCGTCCAGAAACCAGTGCAGCACGTCGAAATTGTGGCAATCCTGCTCCACGATGAAGTCGCCCGAGTAATCCCGGTAGCAGAACCAGTTGCGCAGGTGCTCGATCTTGGGATCGTCATATGGCTGGCGCGTGAACGGATCGCTGCCGATCCAGAAGGCGCGGGCATTCACCAGTTCGCCGATCTGGCCTTCGCGGAGGCGCTTGTAGGCTTCCAGGTAAACCGGGCCGTAGCGCTGCTGGAAGCCGACCGAAACGTTCTTCTTGGGATCGGCCTTGCGGCTGGCGGCGATGATCTTCTTCACGCCAGCAAGGTCGACGCCCATGGGCTTTTCGCAGTAGACGTGCTTGCGCGCCTCGATGGCGTCGGCCAGCATGCGCGGGTGTTCGAAAGGCGGCGTGGCGATGATGACGGCGTCGAGATCGCTGGCAGCTAGCAGCTTCTCATAATCCTTGTAGACGGTGGGCTTTTCGATCTTGATTCTCTGCGTGCCGATTTCGATGCGATCGTCGAACAGGTCGCACAACGCGGTGACGCGCGCGCGCGGGTCGGCATTGAAGATGGTGGCGTCGTACTGGCCGCGTCCGCCCACGCCGATGAGGCCGACGGTGATTTTGGAATTTGCCTGCGAGCCCCGGACGGCCTCCGGGCGAACGATGGTGAAGCCGGCGGCTAACGCGGCGCCGGTCCTTTCGATGAGCTGCCTCCGGGAGAGGCTGGGGCTGGATTCAGACATTGTGAAAAGGATCTCCTTAGCGGATTATACGTCAATGCGCAGGTAGGACAAGGGTGTGGTTGGCCGATTGACAATCGGCCGCAGCTTACCAAGCTGTCTGCCATGGGTTGAAGTGTCACCTCCAGCCCCATGTTCTCTGTGCTTTGCACGCCTCGCCGAATCAGCTCTTGTCTCATTTGTCTCAATTGCCCGGCGCCGGAACGGATTGCAGCGCCTTGAAATCCGCCCAAAGTACCGAGGATGCCTCCTGCTTACGTGCGAGCGATGAGTCCACGTAGTCCGACAGGTGAACGCCCAGCCCGTGCCCCTGCTGATCGGCAGTGATTTTGGGGTCCGTGCCGCGCTCCTGGTGCAGCGTGGAATGCGACCGGCGCAGCACGGCGAAAGTGATCCAACCGAGTCTCAAGGGGTCCAGGCGCGGATGGATACAATGCTGCAAAACGTTCTCCGGCGGTAAGGGTGTAACAATCCGTTCGCTCGCAAACACCCACCCTTCATCGCGGTCTGGCGAATTGGCAATCCAGGCCATCAGCCGTTCGAGAATCTCTAGCTCCACACCCACGTCACGAATTTGGTTCGTTTTGGTGGGATTGACTTCTCCGGCATACCAAGACCGCTGCACCTTGATTGCTCCCCGTTGAAAAAGATCGCCAATCTTTAATCCATATACCTCCGATTCTCGTAGCCCGCAGAAGGTCACCAAGTCAAACGCCAGTCGTTCCCGTTCATCCACAGCCGTCCAGGCGCGCAGGTACTCGGCCAACGTTACTCGCCGCAGACGCGACCGGTCCGATGGTTTCGCAGCTTTCGGAGTCTTCAGCCCCTCGGCGATGTTCGCCGTCAGGTAACCTTCGGCTACCACAACCATCCCCAATTTCATCGCGGGCGTCGGAGATGCCAACTCCGAATCAATGGCTTCGCGAGAGTGCGGGAACACCAAAACTATGTCAACACCACGGCGCGGAATCGTGCAGATCATCAAGCCGGTAACAGGCGAACCTCGGTATACCACCCGCAAATCCGCAATGCAACTGGTGCGCCGAGGGCGCGCAATGTGGGATGCCGACGAATCGGCGATTCACAGATCAGGTTGAGGCTTCCGATTGTGGCGAACGCGGAGGCGCCGGACAAGGATTCTTCCAATGCCATCGCGGCGTCAGTAGTGGAATGGCCCAGGTCCTGGCCGGAAGAATCAGGGCTGATCAGTTCTTATCCGGTTTCCTGAATTTCGCCGGCCAAAACTTCGCGCACCTTTTCCGCCAAGCTGGCCGCCGTGAATGGCTTCGCTATGTACGGCACGGAACTCTCCAAGCCGTTTCGGGTTTTGGAGTAGCCGGAGGTGAACAGGACTCTGGTCCCAGGATGAACCGCTGCGAGCCGCCGCGCCAATTCGGGTCCGCGCATGCCCGGCATCACCACGTCGGTAATCATGAGGTGCAGCACTTCCGGGTGCCGCGCGGCCTCGTCGAGCGCCTGGTAGCCATTGGCTGCCTCCAGGACACGATAGCCCTGCGCTCGCAGAATCTGAACGATCAGCTTTCGGACGTTGTCCTGGTCCTCCACGACGAGGATTGTCTGCGACCCGCGGAGCGGGTCCGGAGAGGCAGGCTCGGCGGCCGGGGCCGGCGCCTTGCGAGCAGGCAGAAAGACCCGGAGTGTGCTCCCTTTGCCTACCTGGCTGTCCACAGTGATAGCGCCACCGCTTTGCTGCACGATGCCGTAGACCGTTGAGAGCCCGAGCCCTGTTCCCTTGCCCACTTCCTTTGTCGTAAAAAACGGCTCAAACAGGCGCCGGCGCACCGTTTCATCCATTCCCTCACCGTCATCGCTCACGGAGAGCACCACATACATTCCAGGTTGCAGATCGGGAGGCGCATCCGCATCGCCGGAGTCCAGCTCCAAAGCCGTGGTCTCGACAATCAGTTTGCCGCCCTTGGGCATTGCATCGCGCGCGTTGGTGACCAGGTTGACAATCACTTGGTGCATGTGGATGGGGTCCGCTTCGATGGAAGGCAGGGCTGTGGCCAGCCGTGGTAACAGCTCGATCTCCTCGTTAACCAAGCTCCGCAGCATGGGTTGCATGTCCACCAACAAGACATTCAAGTCCAGAGGTTTGGGCTGAGCGATCTGCTTCCGGCTGAACGCCAGTAACTGCTGAGTCAAGCCGGCGGCCCGATCGCCCGCTTTGCGGATCTCCTCCAAGGCGACCCAATTCGCGTCGCCAGGCGGCAACCGGTCAAGAACCAATCGACTGAATCCGTTGATTACGGTCAACAGGTTATTGAAGTCATGAGCCACGCCACCAGCCAGTCTACCCACGGTCTCCAGCCTTTGCGCCTGCCGGATGCGGTCCTCCAGTTTGGAGCGCTCCAGCTCGGCCGCTTTCCGTTCCGAGACATCGCGAAATACGCCCACCAGGAGCCGCCGGTCCTCGCTTAACGGAACCACTGCCGATGAAAGCTCAACCGGCGTCGAGTCTCCTTCGCTCCGTGTGACCTTGGCTTCGACGAGCCCGGAGAAGTCGTGCGGTGCAGCGCGCCCCAATTCAGACGTCAGCAGCTTTTGCAGTTCTTCGACGCGGTTCCCGGCGAGACGCTCCGCAGCCGGGTTAATGCTGAGGATCTGTCCGGTTTGCGCGTCGGCGACTACAATACCGTCGCGCACGGACTCCAGGATGGCACGGTATCTAGCTTCGCTTTCGCGCAAAGACTGGCCGGAACTGCGGAGCGCATCCAGTTGCCGCTGCACGATATCCAGAGATTCTCTCAGGTAGCGGAGCAATTCGTTCAGAGGCAGAGCCGCAATGAGGCCGGTCACCGGGACCCCTATCCAGAGCAGCAGCGGCGGTAGGGGGGAATACGGCGACACGTGCAGGCCGGTCACCTCAAGCATGGCCAGCGACAGGGTGAATGCCAAAAACCCCAGGGCGCCCCACATCGCCACCTTCTTTCCCAACAGGATCGCGGCGGTCACTAAGCCTGGAACAAAGCTGATCAGGGCCACGCTGTGGATGCCCCCGTACAGCAGAGCCATGACGGCCCCCCAGCACCACTGAGCGATTACGAAGACCCAGGTCGCCTTGCGCACATGTCCGCGCCAGAGGAGGCCGAGCGACACGAGCAAGGCGACGCCGACGCTGCTGCTGAGCACGGCGCTGGGCAGTTTTGGCAACCGCGGGATCAGACCGTACCACAGCCCCACCCACGCCAGTGAAACCAACACAATAGGGTGCAAGGCCCTGGCCGCGAGTTGCTCGCTAGGACTCAATGCACTCAATGACGGTATTGTCGGCCGGTAAAGCCTATAGATCCTGCGCCGTAGCGTTTCCAAGAGGTCCGCCCCAGTTAAGCCCGCCCGAGGCTCGATTTGCTTAATTGCTGGAACCCCTCAGCGGACAAACGTCCCAATTCTGAGAACACTGCCCAAACTATACCAGAGATTCGCCGAACCGGAAACCATTGGCGTCTAAATTCTCCGACTGCCGCCCGGGTTGAATCCAAAGCGTCCGGCCGCTGTGCCACGCTGTAGCTCCGGGTCTGGCGCTTTGGGGCCATTCCAGGAGCTCCGCCGGTTCACAGACGACGGCGTTGTTCGTTCATATCGGTAGCGGTCGGTCGGCGCATGCGCGGATCCAGGCCTTCGGGTTCGTCTCCGCTGGTCAGTAGGCAAGGCATATCGTGTCGGACGATTTCCCGATGGAGCGAGCCCATACGCCGTTCCTTCGCTTTCCCCTCCACGTAGCAGACATGGACGAGGATCCTTGGAAATGGCAGGTCGGCGAGCAGTAGGATCCTGGCGGCTACCGGAGCAAGAGGGGACCCAAAGATCGGCTTCCAGGCTTCCCTCGGCGTGGAAGACATAGGCGGCCTTCCAGAGTTTCGCCAGCACGTGCATCAGATCCAGGATCAAGGTGACATTGAGTTTTTGGTCCACTCGAATCTGGAGAGCACGTTCACCGTCCGTCAAGGCCAGGCGCGTCGCTGATCGCGAGGGATCGCGCCGGTCCATCTCTTCCGCCACCTCCTCAATCACGGCGGCCTTGCCCTTGAGCAAACTCGCCCACACTCGCTGGTTCTCCGGACGTGGGGGCGGAGGCGCCTCACGCGATGCCGGGCGGGCGGTGGGGAAAAGGCTTTCGATGACTTGTTGCGGGGTCCGCACCCAAGGCGCGCGGGTGAAGACGGTTGTGCGCCGCAAGGTTTGACCATGGCGATGCCCTTACCGTCGACCACCGCCACCAGGATCGAGCCGGCGGCAGCGGCAACCGAGCGCTGTTGGTAGAACGCGTCAAAGTCCTGAGCCGCGTCCGGTAGGATCTCTTCCAGACTGCGTTTGGAGGCGGAAACGCCGGTCAGTTCGGCAATGGTTTGAACCGATTCCAGAAACGGGTTCTGTACGGCGGCCTTGACCAGGCGGCGCTGGGCCGGGAGTTAGCAGCGAAGGTCTATTTTGTCGGTTCCGGAGTCGTCGAAGCTGGTTGCAAGACCGTCATCGGGCTCCGACTGAAGCAGTCGGGAATGCGCTGGACGGTCGCCCATGCCAACGCCATCATCGCCTTGCGTTGCTGTCACCTAGCGGTCGCTGGGAGGAGTTCTGGGAACAACGCTCCGTTGGATGACCCGCGCCTCTTCCACCTACGAATTTGGCGTACACCCCTGCTGCCGTTTCAGGTTCAGGGTTTCACTGTAAGAAAAGTACCAGCCCTATTTGCGACTCGGCCAGAAAGGCATTAACATTTCATTAAGACGATGCAGGCTACCTCCTCAACCGAAGACTACTCCGGACCGGAAGACGGTCGATTCCGCGAACTGGTCGACCAGTCGCCTTTCATGCTTTGGTCATCCGGCCGCGACGGGCTCTGCACGTTCTTCAATCGCCCCTGGCTCGAATTCCGAGGCCGGACGATGGCGCAGGAGATGGGCAATGGCTGGCTCGAAGGCGTACATCCCGACGACCGGCAACGCTGTCTGGATACCTATAGGCGGGCGTTCGACGCGCACCAGTCCTTTGAAATGGAGTACCGCCTGCAAAGGGCCGACGGGCAATACTGCTGGATTCGGGACGCAGGTACGGCCCAGTTCGACAAAGACGGCCAATTCCGCGGCTACCTCGGCTCCTGCGTGGAGGTTCCTGGGCCGGGGCGCCCGGCGGTGGTCAGTCCACTCACGCCGCGCGAACTGCAGGTGGTGGCGCTGGTAGCCGAAGGCCTTTCCACCAAGAAGATCGCCACCATGCTGGGCATCAGCTACAAGACCGCCGATTCGCATCGCAGCCGCATCATGGAGAAGTTGGGGGTCCACGAAACCGCCAGCCTGGTGCGCTACGCTATCCGCCAGGGGATTGTGCGCGCATAGCACCTACCGGCTGTGTCCCTTCTTCTTCATGTTCTTCATGGCGATCGCCAGCGCCAGGCCGGCCGCAAGCAAACCGACGGTCCCCGGTTCCGGTGCGCTGGCTGGCGGGGTCCCGCCCATGGATGCATTGCCGGTGATGCCCAGCGATGCGTATATCACGTCCTCCTCGCCGGGAAGAGCATACGTAACGTAGCTGTCCGGCTCGCTTACGCTAGCCGAGAACGGCTGAACTCCAGGCCCATTTAGCGTGCCCGGAGGCAGCGTCAAAAACGCCTCGACTACCGGTGCGAAGCCATATTCGGTCACGCTAAAGTCCAGGATCGCAGTATCCGGGCCGGAGGACGGCGCGGATAAGATCAGTTCCGGGTTGTAGCCCGTTAGCGTCAGTAAGCCCAGCGTGATTTGCACGTCGCCCGAGAGGTCGTAGACATATGCGCCGCCTGAGATGCCGACGGGAACACCGCTAGCATCGATCGCGCCCGTAGCCGTGAAGGTCGCTCCCGAGAGGCGTATTGCATCGCTACCCTGCAACACCGGGCCAAGCACTCCAGTAACATCGATGTCCAACGTGCCGGCCATACCCGGCGCCGGCAACATCGCTAATATCATAAAGAACGCTGTCACTAATAACTTCATTTACTCTTTTCTCCGAATTTAATTGAACTGTGGGGCAGGCTCTCAGCCTACGGCGACCTCTCAGGCCGCTCCTGCCGCGCGAATAACTTGTCTAACTTGTCTATATGTTGGCGTGAATGGCGGGTCGAGTCAATGGACGCCGTACTGGCGGCTCGGCGGTCTTGCTAAACGGTACCCGTTTCAGATAGTACCGTACTGTGGCGCGACTCCAGGCGAGCGTTTCGCCGCGGCCAGCGCCTTCATCGATAACCCGATGCGCCGGGTCTTGGCATCCGCCGTCATCACCTGCACGCGCACGATCTGGCCGGCCTTGACCACTTCATGCGGGTCCTTCACGAAGCGTTCGGCCAGTTCGCTCACGTGTACCAGCCCGTCGTGATGCACGCCAACATCCACGAACGCGCCAAAGTTTGTGACGTTGGTGACCACCCCTTCCAGGATCATTCCAGGTTTCAGATCGCCGATCTCCTTCACGTCGTCGCGCCACTCGGGTGCCGTGAACTTCTCGCGCGGATCGCGTCCCGGCCGCCGTAGTTCCTCCCGGATGTCGGCGAGCGTGTAGTCGCCCACCGTATCGGTCCGGAACGCCTCGAGCCGCAGGCTGTCGAGCAACTCCGGCCGCGCGATCAACTCCGGCACACTTACGCCCAGCGACTGCGCCATGCGCTCCACCACCGGATAAGACTCCGGGTGTACCGCCGTCATATCCAGCGGATCGTCGCCGCCGCGGATGCGCAGGAAGCCGGCCGCCTGTTCGAACGTCTTGGGGCCGAATCCGGCCACCGCCAGCGTCTCCCTCCGCGCACGGAACCGCCCATGCTCGTTGCGGTATTCCACGATCTTTTCCGCCGTGCGCTCCTTGATACCCGCCACATACCGCAGCAGCGCGAAGGACGCCGTGTTCAAATCCACCCCCACCCGGTTCACCGACGACTCCACGGTGGCCTCCAGCCCCTGCTTGAGTTTGCGCTGATCCACATCGTGCTGATACTGTCCCACGCCGATCGACTTGGGATCGATCTTCACCAGTTCGGCCAGCGGATCCTGCAGCCGCCGCGCGATGGAGATGGCCCCGCGGATGGTCACATCCAAATCCGGAAACTCCTGCCGCGCGATATCCGATGCGGAATACACCGAAGCTCCCGATTCGCTCACCACCACGCTGAATACATGGGGCAGGGCGGCCTGCCGCAGGAAGTCGCGCACCAATGCCGATACCTCCCGCGAGCCTGTGCCATTGCCGATGGCGATGGCGCGCACATGGTGGCGGGCGATCAATCCGGCCAGCGTCTTCGCCGCCCCGGCCAGGTCGTTGCGCGGCGCCAGCGGATAGATGACTGCGCTCTCCAGGAACTTGCCGGTGTCGTCCACTACCGCCAGCTTGCATCCCGTGCGTATGCCGGGGTCGATAGCCAGCACGCCCAGCATGCCGGCGGGCGGCGCCATCAGCAGATCCCCCAGGTTCTCGCGGAAGACCCGTATGGCTTCGCCGTCGGAACGGTCCTTCAACTCCTGCCGCACTTCCGCCTGAATCGAAGGATTCAGCAGGCGCTCGTAGGAGTCCTCCACGGCTTGCTCCAGGTGCGGCGTCCAAGCGCCGCGCATGCGCAACACGCGGCTCTTCAGCCAGGACACCGGCGGCGCCGGATCCATCTCGATCTCGAAGGTGAGGAAGCCTTCCTTGGCGCCGCGCCGCACGGCCAGCATACGGTGCGACGGAATCCTGGCCGCCGGCTCGCGGTACGCGGCGTACGTTGCATATTTGCGCTCCGGATCTTCCACGCCTTCAATCGCGCGGCTGGCGACCACGCCATGCTCCGCCATCATGCGGCGGATGGCTTGGCGGAACTCGGCACGCTCGGCGATCCACTCGGCCACGATATGCCGTGCGCCGGCCAGCGCTTCATCCGCCGAGGCGACCTCCTTTTCCGCGTTGACGAAAGTGGCCGCGAACCGGTCGAGCGGCATGCCGGTCTCCCGCTGCTCCCACAGATAGCGGGCCAGCGGTTCCAGCCCCTTTTCGCGCGCGATGGACGCCTTGGTGCGCCGCTTGGGCTTGTAAGGCAGATACAAGTCTTCCAGCTCGTTCTTTTCCAGCACGGAGGCGATCCGCGCGCGCAATTCCGGAGTGAGCTTGCCCTGCTCGCCGATGGAGTCGAGCACGGTGCGCCGGCGATCTTCCAACTCGTGAAAGTACTCCAGCTTTTCCTGGATGGAGCGGATCTGTACCTCGTCCAGATTCCCGGTGACCTCTTTGCGGTAGCGCGCAATGAAGGGCACCGCGGCGCCTTCATCCAGCAACCCGATGGTGCCCGCCAGGCTGGACGGAGGCACGCCGAGTTGCACGGAGATGTGCCGCAGAAGGGCAGGGGAAAGCGCTTCGCGCGGGGCTGGTGCGGGCATGGAAGGGGCTCATTCCCATCATAAGCAATGATGAACCCGCGCTTGCGGCTCAGCCCTAGCCACCAACCGCCCCGCCATTGGTTCCCCACTCTTGCTTTGCAACGGACCGCGGCAATCCCCTGCGGTAGCTTCTCAGTGGCGCGCGCCGAGCCGCTTCTCCTGCGTGCAAACGCGCCTTAAACAACTCTGCACAAGAAATGTTCACTTACTGCCCGTAGCGCCAGAGACCTTATTATCCTGTGCAGGCGCGGCCGCGCCTAGAGTAGTCAATTTGGTCACGGCGCCTTCGAGCGCCGTCGCGATCCCGGCCGGATTGCCGGTCGCGAAAGCCGTTCCGACCTGAAGCAGCACCCCAATAACCTGGAACGCCTTGTTGATGTCGGCCAGCGTCTTGAGGTCCTCATTGAGTTTCGTGGTGATGGCGCCTAGACCTTGTAACGCATCCTGGACGTCGTCCAGAGCCAGATTGATACCCATATCCACAAAGTTATTCGATGTGGCTCTGAGCCACGTTTCCACGTTTCGCAAGTTCGCTTGCTGCAGATCGGACAGTGCGCTGGAGTGATCGAACCGGTAGTTCTCCACAGTCGTGGCAAACCCCGAAAAAGCCTGCGCGATCTGTAACGCTTGATCTTGAGTTGGATTCGGCATTGGTTGATCTCCTGGCTAAAGTGAAATGCTATTTCTTGGGCTTGGCGCCCGCGCTTGGCTTGAATGCAGCCTCGACCGCTTCGACCTGCGTCTTGATGTCCGACGCAGTTTGAAACAACTCCTGAATTGTGCTTTTGTCGAAGAGCTTGTCGCGGCTTTTGTCGAGAGCGGTGTGGCCTTCGTCGATTTTGACGAAAATGGTTTCAAATGCGGAAATCGCGTCGCGTTCCTGCTGAACTATGACTTGCTTCTCGGCGAAGCTGGCCGTTATCAGAATCGGGTCCGTTACCTCAATCGGGGGCTTGTTGGGATCGTTCTTAACCCGGAACCTGGCGGCGTCCCGGTACAAGCTGCCTAAAGAGTCGAGCTCGTTCTTCAAACGTTCGTTGACGAGGAGCGGCAATTGGTCTTTGAGCATAACGGACAGCTCATGGACCCAAGGTTGCGCCTGATGTATCGCTTTGGCCGCTTCCTTTTGCCGGTAGTGCTTGTCCACCAGGTCCGCAATCAAGCTCGTGAGGCCGCTGACTGCCGTTTTTTGCGCCGTGTTCAGACCGGGAATTTTCTCCGCGGCTCCCTTGATGTTGGTGTCATACGTGGGAGCGTTCCCACACGCTAGTTTGTCAAGGGCAGTGACATACGCGGTGAGAACTGCATAAGTCTTCGTGAGGCGTTCCGAGGTGTCTTGGGCCACCTGGCAGGCTGATGCAATCTTTGTCTGATCGAAACTAAAACTACCGTTGAAATCAGTTACATTCGCCAGTTGTGTGTTCTTCTCGATCGCTACACAACTGTTGTAGGGAATAGCAGCAACCGCCGGGAAGAGCGTTGCCGCTTGCGCCGAGACCTTGGCAAAATCGTCGACCGCCGACGAGGTCACGCACGCTGTGAAAGCGGCACAAACCGCCAGGAGGGCTGCTAAGAAAAGACTTTGCTTATTCATCGTCCGGCCTCATTTCTGCCTGAAGGGCGTTTTCAAAACACGGAGTGTAGGCCCCTGTTTGTGCGCCACCACGGTAGCGGGCCACATGGTATCAAACTTTATGCCGCCAGCGCAAACCAGAGAATAGGACATTTCTACTTTGCCTTGACAACCAGAGAATTGTCCGCGGTCCGCGTGCAACCAAGGAGTCTGGTCTGGGCTCTGGGCGGCATTGCCTGCCCCACAAATTGAGCCAGCCCTATTGCAATTCCAGCGGGGTCACAATCCCGTTCCTCTTAACCCCCAGCCGGATCGGTCGCGGGCTGCCCCTTGCGGGCACGCTCACCTCCA
>Ga0187871_10003861_pt1 | contig 11462 bp, 10 predicted proteins | sample June2016WEW_16_1_FD_132988 | JGI IMG/M metagenome (GOLD analysis project Ga0187871, IMG submission 132988) | Peatland microbial communities from SPRUCE experiment site at the Marcell Experimental Forest, Minnesota, USA - June2016WEW_16_10 | ecosystem: Environmental > Terrestrial > Soil >...
GCGTTTTCCGAACCGCCGAAGGGGGTGATGTTCGATACGCCTGCACAAATCCTGCAATATTCCAAACAGATTTATGCCCAGGCGGTGAAAACTCATACGATGCCGTTGAACAATATCACTGAGATCACCGAGGCCGAGCGGGCTGCGCTTGGATCCTGGATTGCCGCGGGTTCGAGGGCGAATTGACCGTGCGCAGCGCCATTGATCTCGACACAATCAACACTTTGGGTGTCGATGCGTTCACCGCAATGCTTGGCGGTATCTTCGAGCACTCGTCGTGGGTTGCGCGTGCCGCCTGGAATGCGCGGCCGTTCGTGTCGGTAGCGGCGTTGCATGCAACCATGGTTTCGGTCGTGGCGAACGCCGGAACGGAGCTTCAACTTACTTTGTTGCGTGCGCATCCGGAACTGGCGAAGACCGGACCACTGACGGCAGCGTCGGCAGCGGAACAAGGCGCCCTCGGTCTGAACCGGTTGGAAACCGAGGAGGCGGAGGCATTCGCCCAACTCAATGCCACCTATCGTAAGCGATTTGGCTTTCCATTCATTATCGCCGTCCGCGGCCAGCGTGATCGTGCCGCGATCCTTGCCGCGTTGTCCGCCCGGCTCCAGAATTCGCCGGACCAGGAACGAACGGCCGCATTGGCCGAAGTCGCGAAAATCGCGAGATTTCGTCTGGATGACCTGATCATGCCGCCCACCCATGGTGGTTGAAGCCGGATCAGGCCGGCTGACGGTGCACGCGCTCGATATGGCGCTTGGCAAGCCGGCCGAGGGACTGCCGCTGTCTCTGTTCCGTATTGGCAACGTCGTTCGGACACAGTTGGGTGCGTGGCATACCAACGCCGATGGACGCTGCGATGCCCCGCTGCTGGCGGGAGATGCGTTGTTGCCTGGCGCTTACGAGATTGTCTTCAACGTCAGGGCCTGGCGGCAAATGGCGGCTGCCGGAGACCCCGGGTTCTACGATCTGATCCCAATTCGATTTCGCATTACCGATCCGGTTGCACATTACCATATCCCGTTGTTGTTATCCCCCTACGGTTACTCGACGTACCGTGGGAGTTGACACATCGGCGGACACATTACTCAATAGTCCCCATCGCGCCGGTTCCGTTCACGTCCTCCTCCGGTCCAATACGACAAGCGCAACATCCGGACCCTGGAGCAGCTTCCCATCAGATTGGACCAGCTCAGAATTGGCCGCCCGTCCTGGCGAGCGAAGCGATCTCGGTCGGGAAAAGCATGCAGATTGCTTCGCTTCACTCGCAACGGCGGTGACGGGCAGTGCAGCAACCTGATCGGAAACCGCTCTAAGCTGACCGTACCGAAGGGCCCGGCAACTCCGCCGAAACGGAGAGTGGGTTCGGGCGGTTGATACCAGCGTTCAACCGGCACGGCCCAGAAACTGGACCGGTACCGGATTCATCGCCGTCTCAATCCGCTTCCTGGGCGCCATGCACATCCACCGGAAGCGGATGGAATTCGGCATATTTCGACAGGAAGAACAGAATTCCCGCCACGCCGAGATAACCCACCGCAACCGTGATCGACGATCCGACCTGGATCGCCTCGCCATGGATAAAGCCGAAGAACGTGAAGATCGCTCCGGCAAAGGCAAACCCTGCCGCCTTGTCGAATTCTCGGTCGATGATGAATACCGTGATGGCGCCAAGGATAATGCCGGCCAGGGTCGCACCGCCGCCGAGTGTTTCCAGACCCTGATACAGGACGCCAACCTGCGCGAGCTTGGCAAAACCCACCGTCGCCGCGTTGGTACCGGCCGCGCCCAAAGCGTTGTCGATTTGCGTATGGCCCCAGGCCGCGATTTGCGGCAGCAAGGCCAGAACGATGGCCGGCGCATGGCGATGCGGCGACTCCTGGAACGCCTGCGAACCGATCAACATGCCGATGTAAAGCAGGATCGGCAGGATCGCGACGACCGGGATCAATGCCATCATCACGGCGATGATACCGAACCAGGTCAACACCAGCACGATGATGCCGGTCATTGCGGAATAGCCGATCCGCCCGCCCATCGCCTTCCATCCGGGATGGCCGATATATACCGCGTTGATGAACGGATTGCCCAACAAGCAACCGATCAAACTGATGACCCCGTCGGCGGTCAGCACACGCGTAGTGGGAAACGAGTCGCCCGCCGCCGATGCGCTCTCGACATTGTCCAGTGCCTCGATCAGGTCATAGATGCCGAACGGAATTGCAGTGACCAGGATCGTGCCCAGATACTTGAACCCTCCGAACGTGTAGAGGAACGCCGGAAGCGGGTAGGAGAAGCCGAAGTTCGAGAAGGAACCGCTGAGTTTGGCCAAAGTCAGATCGCCAAATCCGAGCCCGAACAAATTCGAACCCCAGGCGATGATGGTACCCACGAAGATTGCCACCAGTCCGCCCGGCACGCCGCCGAAATATTTCACGCCGCCGAACCAGTTGGCCAGGATGACCGCGAAGCAGACGACACCGATCACCGGCGTGGTGAAAACCTGCGCTGCCGGGCTCATGGAAATGAAGGTGATCGAGATGCCGGCCAGCGACCCTAGCAGTGCCGCCCGCGGCGTGATCTTGCGGATATAAGGTCCGATGAAGCCTCCCGCCATCAGCACAAAACTCTGCACAAACACCCAGGTCAGGCCGGCTTCCCATGCCTGGATCGGATCTTTGGTGGCGAGCATGATCGGCAGCATCACCACAAACGTCACCACGAACATGTGCGGGACACTGATACCCGAGGGCAGGGCGCAGACATCGGTACGGCCGGTGTCCTTCGCCAACTTCCAGGCGAGGAACGCATAATATCCGGTGCTCAGGAACAGCATCAGGCCCAGAGCCGGCAGGATACGGCCAAACACCAGTGCGTCCGGCATCCGCAGCACGAAGCGCAGCAGGCCGGTGAGCACCAGCACATTGACCAGGATGTTGGTGCCGAACCCAAACAAAGCATTCCAGTCGCCGGGCACCCAGAATTTGGGCCGGCTCATCATGGTTGCACTCATCCCGCTCTTCCTTGTTCCGGTATGTTATTGTTTCAGCGCGGCGATCACAGCCTCGCTGTTCCCGACCCAGCCAAAAATCCCACCCTGGGCTTTGATCATCTTCAGCCCCATTTCCTGGAACTCCGCGAAATAGGACCCGACGCAGTCTGCCGGCACGAAGCAGTCGTAGCCGCGATCGTTGGCTTCGCGGACCGTGGTGTTGACGCAAACTTCGGTGGTAACGCCGGTGACCACCAGCCGCGTAATGCCGCTGTTTTGCAGGATCGCGTGCAGATCGGTGGCGAAGAAGGCACCCTTGCCGGGCTTGTCGATCACTGGTTCGCCTGGCGCCGGATACAGTTCCGGAATGATGTCGTGACCAGCCTCGCCGCGCACCAGAATGCGGCCCATTGGACCGGCATCGCCAATACACGTCGCGCTCCGGCCGCGGATCTTTTTCGCCGGCGGCAGGTCGGCGAGGTCCGGTCGATGGCCCTCGCGCGTGTGCATCACCATCAGTCCGGCCGCACGCCAGGCTGCCAGCAGTCGCTGGTTCGGTTCAATCGTCCGGCGCAACTGCGACACGTCGTTGCCGAGCATCTCGCCAAAGCCGCCCGGTTCGAGGAAGTCGCGCTGCATGTCGATGATCAACAACGCGGTGTGGGCTGGCTCGAATTCAAACGGGTATGGTTCAGCGTCGATGGCGGTCATGGTGTCGCTGTCCGGTCCAGAGGGCTGATCGGGGCGGGTACCCGGGAACCAGGCGGCGCATTGGGGCACCCTTTGAAATTGAGGCTTTCAGCACTGCCGGAACAGGTTCTGGCATCCTCGCCTCTGGCCCTTTCCCCGCGCGCTGTGCGCTGATTACGAAGACGCCTGCAACCGCCATGCCACCACGCGTCAGGTGTCCGGCGGTCGGTCCGATCGCCAGGGGAATTGACACAAAAAGGGTTCGTCCACTTCCTGAGGTATCTGATCCGATCAGCCGAATGGAGGGGCAGCCTAATTTCCAGGCTTTTGACCAGTATTTACACATAGACCGCATAAATTGAATTCATCCAGCGTAATGCTGGAAATCGACAGGCTAAAAAACGGGCCAACCATGCACAATAGCGGTTGCCCAGTTCCCTCGGTTGCCTTTAGCATCGCATGAACAGGGGAAAGTGGTTGCGGAATGATGCGGGGGCAAGCAAATCCCACTTTGCAACGTTACGCCGGCCGGCGGTCGCCCGGACAATGAGGGATGTGCTCCACTTCCTGCTCGGCGATGAAACGCGGCACCTGCGCCACGTCAGTCCTACCCTGACCGTTCTTGAATATCTCCGCACCGTCGAGAGACTATGCGGCACCAAGGAAGGCTGCGCCGAAGGCGATTGCGGCGCCTGCACCGTCGTTCTCGGCGAAGCGGCGAACGGGCACATGCGCTATCGTGCCGTGAATGCCTGCATTTTGTTCGTTCCCTCGCTCGACAACACGCAGCTCCTTACGGTCGAGCATCTGCAAGGCGCCGACGGCTCGCAGCATCCGGTGCAGCGTGCGATGGTGGAGCAACACGCTTCGCAATGCGGCTTTTGCACGCCGGGCTTCGCGATGTCGCTGTTTGCCATGCACCACGCTGCCGAGGCGGCGGATCGTACCGCGGTGAATGATGCGCTGGCAGGCAATTTGTGCCGTTGCACCGGATATCGTCCGATCGTGGATGCCGCGCTCGCGGTGAACCGCGGTCAGCCAGCCGACCGGTTCTCTGCCGCCGGCAGCGAAACGGCCGCGCGGCTGACCGCGTTGGACACCGCAGGCACACTGGCACTGCACCATGGCGGCCAGACCTGGATCGCGCCCAGAAGTGTGGCGGAACTGGCGGAAGTATTGCAGGAGCATCCCGATGCTGTGCTGCTCGCCGGCGGCACCGATGTCGGGCTTTGGGTCACCAAGCAACATCGTGTTCTGGAAACGATCGTCACACTCGACGCGGTGCGTGACATGGCGGCGATCGAGGAAGTCGATGGCGTGTTGCGGATCGGCGCGGCTGCGGTTTATGAAAATGCCCTGGCGTTTCTGGGAGCGCATTGGCCGGATTTCTGCATTCTGGTGCGCCGCCTTGGCTCCCGGCAAATTCGCAACCGCGGGACGATTGGCGGCAATATCGGCAACGCCTCGCCGATCGGCGACACGCCACCAGCGCTGATTGCGCTCGATGCCACAGTGGTGTTGCGGCGCGGTACCGTGGAACGCGTGTTGCCGGTTGCGGAATTCTTCCTCGGTTACCGCCGCACTGCACTGCTTCGGAGCGAATTCATCGCGCGGATCGATGTGCCCCTGCCGCAACCGGGAAAGCAGTTCCGCTGTTACAAGGTGGCGAAACGATTCGATCAGGACATTTCGGCAGTCTGCGCTGCCTTTAATATCGAACTGGTTGATGGACGTGTGCGCGATATCCGCATCGGCTTTGGCGGCATGGCCGCAACGCCGGTTCGGGTGGCACCGGTTGAACAGGCGTTGATTGGCGAGGCCTGGACCGAAACCAATGTGGTTGCCGCAATGGATGGTCTGGATGCGGCGTTGACGCCGATTTCCGACATGCGTGCCAGCGCGTGGTATCGGCGCGTGGTCGCGCGCAACCTGCTGTTCAAATTCTTTCTGGAAACTGCCGCACCGGCGTCCCGTACCCGGTTGGAGAGTGCGGCATGATCGCGATCATCCCTGCTGGAGCCGCCATCGCGCACGATAGCGCCACAAAGCATGTCAGTGGCGCGGCGCGTTATATCGACGACCTTCCCGAACCGCCCGGCCTGCTGCACGCTTTCATCCATCTTTCGCCGCATGCGCACGCAAAGATCACCCGGCTCGACGTCTCGGCAACTGCAGCGATGCCAGGTGTCGCCGCGGTGATGACAGCGGCCGACATTCCGGGCGTGAACGACGTCGGGCCGGCGTTTCCCGGCGATCCGATTTTTGCGGACGGTCTGGTCGAATATCACGGCCAGTCCATCTTCGCTGTTGCTGCCGCCAGCATCGCGCTCGCCCGTGACGCCGCGGCGAAAGCGGTGGTCGAATACGACCTGCTGCCACCTGTTATGACCATCGATGAGGCGTTGGCCGCAGGGACCACCGTTTTGCCGACCCAGACCATGCGGCGCGGCGATGCCGGAGCGGCTGTGGCGCTGGCGCCGCATCGGCTGCAAGGGCGGATCGATGTCGGCGGCCAGGAGCATTTCTATCTGGAAGGCCAGGTCGCCATGGCCATTCCCGGTGAAGACGGCGACATGCTGGTGCATAGTTCCACGCAACACCCAACCGAGGTGCAGCATCTCGTCGCCCGCACGCTGAAGCTGTCCGATCACACCGTGGTTTGCGAAACCCGGCGGATGGGTGGTGCATTTGGCGGCAAGGAATCCCAGGCGTCGTTGATCGCTTGTGTCGCCGCGTTGCTCGCGCAACGTTCGAACCGGCCGGTGAAGCTGCGGCTCGACCGCGACGACGACATGAAGCTGACCGGCAAAAGGCACGAGTTCCGCATCGATTACGACGTAGGGTTCGATGCCGACGGCAGGATCCTTGGCGTCAGCTTCATGCAGGCCGGCCGGTGCGGGTTCTCGCCGGATCTGTCAGGGGCGATATGCGACCGGGCGATGTTCCACGCCGATAACTGCTATTATCTCGATCACGCTCACATCGTTTCGTATCGCTGCAAGACCAACAGCGTGTCGAACACGGCGTTTCGCGGCTTCGGTGGGCCGCAGGGCATGATGGGCATTGAGTGCGTGATCGACGATATCGCCCGCCATCTGGGCGTTGACCCGCTGCTGGTGCGGCAACGCAACTTCTACGGCACCACCGAGCGGAACGTGACGCCATACCACATGACCGTGGAAGACAACATCATTCCCGAACTGGTCAATGAACTGGCGGCGTCGGCGGAATACGCCAAACGCCGGGCGGAGATCGCCTCGTTCAACGCGGAAAATCAATGGATCAAACGCGGCCTTGCATTGACGCCGGTGAAATTCGGCATCTCGTTCACGCTGACGCACATGAACCAGGCCGGCGCGCTGGTGCATGTTTACACAGATGGCAGCGTGATGCTCAACCATGGCGGCACCGAGATGGGCCAAGGGCTGTATACGAAAGTGGCGCAGGTGGTCGCCACCGAGTTCGGCCTGGGCATCGACAGCATCAAAATTACCGCGACCACGACGGGCAAAGTGCCGAACAGCTCGCCGACGGCGGCGTCATCCGGCAGCGACCTGAACGGCAAGGCGGCACAGGCAGCGACCATTGCGATCCGCGAGCGGATGGCCGGAGTGGCCGCGAACGTACTGGGTTGCGCGCCCGCGGAAGTCGTATTCTCGGGCGGCATGGTGCGCGGCGGCGGCACTGAACTGACATTCGCCGAGGTTGCAAAACTCACCCATCGAGCGCGCGTGCAGCTTTCCGCCACCGGGTATTACGCCACGCCAAAGCTGCATTACGACACAGCGACGCACCGCGGCAGGCCGTTCTACTATTTCGCTTATGGCGCCGGGGTGGCGGAGGTTGAGATCGACACACTCACTGGCGAATACCGGCTGCGCCGGGCCGACATTCTGCACGATTGCGGGCAATCGCTAAATCCCGCACTTGATCTTGGCCAAATTGAGGGCGGCTTCGTACAGGGCATGGGCTGGCTGACAACTGAGGAATTGTGGTGGGACGAGGCGGGCCATCTGCGTACCCATGCGCCGTCGACCTATAAAATCCCCGCGTGCAGCGATGTGCCGGCGGCATTTAACGTGTCGATCTATGCCTCCGGCCGCAACGTGGAAGACGCCATCTACCGTTCCAAGGCGGTCGGCGAACCGCCTCTTATGCTGGGCATCGCGGTGTTTCACGCATTGAAAGATGCGGTTGCCTCGGTCAGCGAGGATGGGATCGTGCCGCGCTTCGATGCACCGGCTACACCGGAGCGGGTCCTGATGGCGGTGATCGCAGCCCGCGCGCGCACTGCCGAGACAACCGCGAAGGCGGCCGAGTGATGCGTTCGTGGTTACGAGGTCTGGCCGATCTGGAACGGACCGGCGAAGCTTCGGTTCTGGTCACCATCGTGACTGCGCGTGGCTCCACCCCGCGGGAGGCCGGCTGCAAGATGGTGGTTACCCGAGACACCCAGTACGATACCATTGGCGGCGGGAATCTGGAGTTCACCTGCGTCGCAACCGCGCGTCGGCTGCTGGACGGAGCCGACCACCCGGTACTGTGCGACTTTCCGCTCGGACCGGCTCTGGGCCAGTGCTGCGGCGGCCACGTCTCGGTCCTGTTTGAGCCGTTGCGGCCGGCGCTGTCGGATGTCGCGGTGTTTGGCGCGGGTCATGTCGGCCGCGCATTGGTCACCTTGCTTGCCGGCCTGCCCCTGCGGGTAAGTTGGATCGATACGCGGGCGGGTGCTCTGGCCGGTGGGCCGGATAACGTCGAGCTCCGCCACACGACGGATCCGGCGCGCGACGTCGCGGCGCTGCCTGCCGGGTCGATCGTTCTTGTGATGACGCATGACCATCAGATCGACTTCACGATCGTGGCTGCGGCATTAAGGCGCACCGATCTCGCTGCTGTTGGCCTGATCGGGTCGGAGACCAAACGCGCCCGTTTTGTGCGCCGTCTGACCCGGCTGGGGATGACGCAGGCTGCCGTCGGCCTATTGATCTGTCCGATCGGGATTCCAGGGGCAGGCGGCAAGCTGCCCGCCGAGATCGCTATTTCGGTCGCCGCGCAGATCTTGCAAATCCAGCAGCGAATCAAGGACATTCGGACGATGACGATGCAAATCCCGTGTCTCGTGCATAAGGCCGAGTGTACCGATTGCACCGGCGATTGCGCACAAAACGCGGCCAACGGATGAGCCCGGAAGACCACATGCGCCGTGCCATCGCGCTGTCGCTCGAGATGATGCGGTCCGGCAAAGGCGGTCCGTTCGGCGCGGTGGTCGTTCAGGCGGGGAAAATCATCGCCGAGGGCTTCAACCAGGTCACCTCCAACTTCGACCCCACTGCGCATGCCGAGGTGGTCGCAATCCGGTCCGCCTGCCAGAGGCTGCAAACATTCGATCTCACCGGTTGCGAAATCTATACCAGTTGCGAACCCTGTCCAATGTGTCTCAGCGCCATCTACTGGGCTCGGTTGGAGCGGATTTATTTCGCAAACAGTCGCCAGGATGCTGCCGCAATCGGTTTCCGGGACGACTTCCTGTATCGCGAGATTCCGTTGCCGTTGGATCGACGCGCCATTCCAACTCTACCTTTGTTGCGCGCTGAAGGTCAGGCGGCGTTCGCGGAATGGGACCTCAAGCCGGACAAGGTGCAGTATTGACCGACGAGTATTATCTGCGGCTCACGCTGGACATTGCGCGTCGGGCGCGTGCAGCGGGCAATCATCCGTTCGCCGCCATTCTGGTGGGCCCCGATGGCGCGGTACTGATGCAGGCCGGCAACGCACATGGCGAGGCCGGCGACCGCACCGGGCACGCGGAACGTGTGTTGATGACCCGGGCAAGCCTCGCTTATTCGGCTGATTTCATGGCTGGCTGCACGCTGTTCAGCAGTGCCGAACCCTGTGCGATGTGCGCTGGCGCCGCTTATTGGGCCGGGGTCGGCAGGGTGGTTTATGGGCTGTCGGAACGCGATCTCGGTCTGCTGATCGGGCCGCATCCGGAAAACCTCACCATGAACCTGCCATGCCGCATCGTACTAGGCTCCGGACAACGTGCGACCGACGTGGTGGGTCCATTGCTGGAAGTTGAGTCGCGGGCGGTACACGAGGGTTTCTGGACCTGACATAACACCGTCTGGCGCGCGGTTTGCATGCTGTTCGTGTGGGTTCGGGAACACAGGAGCCAATAACAGGGAAGTGCCGATCCGCCACAGCGCCGTGCCTTCCCCGGACACAACAGAATCCAGTTCGCAGACAGATCCAGGTCCACGGAGTTCGCCATGCTAAGACGTCAGTTCACCCGGCTCGCCGGTATTGGTGCGGCGATGTCCGCAGCGCCGTCTCTCATCAGGCCGGCCCGCTCGGCGGAGCCGTTGAAGGTGGGGTTTATCTATCTCGGGCCGGTCGGCGATTTCGGCTGGACGTATCAGCACGACATCGCGCGCAAGGCCGCGGTCGAAAAATTCGGCGATAAGATCAAGACAACCTTTGTGGAGAACGTGGCCGAGGGACCTGACTCTGAAAAAGTGCTGAACGACCTGGCGAATTCGGGCCACAGGCTGATCTTCGCCACTTCGTTCGGTTACATGAATTACGTGCTCAACTCGGCCAAAAAACACAAGGCGGTGTTTTATGAGCATGCTACCGGCTACAAGCGCGCCGAAAACGTTTCAACCTATAACATCCGATTTTATCAGGCGCGCTATGTGCAGGGTGTGATCGCCGGTAAACTCAGCAAGGCTGGGCTTGCGGGCTATGTCGGCTCGGTGCCGGTGCCCGAGGTCGTGCAAGGTATCAACGCCTTCATGCTCGGCATGCAATCGATCAATCCGGCAGCGAAATTGAAGTTCGTGCTGATCAACTCGTGGTACGATCCGCCGAAGGAAGGCGATGCCGCCAAGGCGCTGATCGACCAGGGTTGCGACATCATCACCCAGCACACCGATTCGCCGACGCCGCTGCAGGTGGCGGAGAGCCGGGGCATTCTCGCCTTCGGCGAAGCCACCGACATGGCCAAGTTCGCGCCGCACACGGAGCTGACGGCCAACGTCAACGTCTGGGGTCCCTACTACACCAAGCGCATCCAGGCGGTGATCGACGGCGCCTGGAAGAGCGAGGACGTCTGGGGCGGCTTCGCCGCCGGCATGCTGAAGATGGCGCCGTTCGCCAACATGCCCGACGACGTCAAGGCGCTGGCGCAGCAGACGGTCGACGACATCACGTCGGGCAAGAACAAGATCTTCGTCGGCCCGCTGGTCGATCAAAGCGGCGCGGCCAAGCTGCCCGCCGGTCAGGTGATGGACGACGGCACGCTCGCCGGTCTGCAATGGCTGGTCCAAGGCATCGAAGGCAAGCTGGGCTGACGACAGCGACAATTCCCTCTCCCCGCGTGCGGGGAGAGGGCGAGGGGCTTGGCGATTAGCCGCTGCATTGCGGCTAGCCTCCCGGCCCCTCATCCTAACCTTCTCCCCGCAGGCGGGGAGAAGGGACGCAGCGCGACATTGCCGCGGGCGTCGTTTCAATCGCGATACGCGCTAGGCGGGGTCGGCGCGTCAAGTTTTTCGTGAACTTTCGTCAAGCGTCGTCAAGTCTTGTCAACTTTTGTCAAGTTTTGTCAAGCAATGTCAAGTCTTGTCAAGGTTTCTCTTGGCCGTTTCGTGCGTTTTCAAGGCCTTACGACGCGAAACTTGACAAGCGCCGCCCCGCGCCGATTTTTCCCTTGGCCAAGCGGGCCTCGCTCGCCGGCGCCTCGCCGGACGAAAAAAGGATAGCGCGACTTCCGACATTGGCA
>Ga0187871_10003862_pt1 | contig 11462 bp, 11 predicted proteins | sample June2016WEW_16_1_FD_132988 | JGI IMG/M metagenome (GOLD analysis project Ga0187871, IMG submission 132988) | Peatland microbial communities from SPRUCE experiment site at the Marcell Experimental Forest, Minnesota, USA - June2016WEW_16_10 | ecosystem: Environmental > Terrestrial > Soil >...
GTGCGTATCCGCCAATCAGCGTGGAGGTGACATGCCGGGGAAAACCGGTTGTTGCAATCATTGACCAAATTCGCGCCGTGAGCCGGCAGCGGCTGAAATCGAAAATCGAAACCGCTTCCCCGGCGATGCTCCGCGCTGTCGCAAGAGCTTTGGAAGAAATTCTCGAACTCGGCTGAGGTCCCAAGGATACGTCATGCCTTGGCTCAAGGCGCCCATCGCAGCGTGGCCAGGCCGGATTGGGTTAGTTGCTGGACACTGCCATCGGCAAAGCCAACCACAAAGGTCTGTCCGTGACGCGATTGCTTGAGCATCAATTCGGGACCGCCGCTGACGTTCCATCCGCCGTCGGTTTCAAAGAACAACACGGTGTTGCCGTTGATTTGTTTTTCGTCCTTGCCGCTGAGTTTGGTGTTAAAGGCGTAGTCGCAGCGTTTGGAGCCGTTCGCGGCCGGGCGTTGGGAACCGTCTGCGGCCGGGCATTGGAAGAGTTTGGTCGCACCGCCGGCATCGGGCAGGATGGCGTCGCACCAGGTTGCGGCGGGCGGGAACTGATCATTGTGGTCACTTGCATATATGCGCACGGCCACGGACAGTTGTTTCATATTATTGACGCAGACGATGGTTTGTGCTCTTTCCTTTGCCTTGGCCAGCGCCGGAAGCAGCATGGAGGCAAGAATGGCGATGAACGGAATGAGGAACAGAAATACGCCGGACACAATGGTTCCCGCCAGCGCGATGCCTTCTCCGCGCAATGTTCCCTTGCTTTGCCGGATCTTGCTCATGGCGATGATGCCGAGGATCAGCCCAACCAGCGCCGTTGCGCCGCAGGAGATCACGCCCAAAATTCCCAAAACCAGCGAGGCAACTGCCATGCCGCTTCGTTTCGCCGGTGCGCCAGTCGGCACAGGCGGCGGGGCGCCCGTAGCGGCGGTCGCGCCTGGAAGCGCGCCGGCGAATTCGGGGAATGCCGCCAGAGGCTTCCATTCCGTTGCGCCTTCCGCCATTGCCCTGGACTGGGCGTTGACGCGTCCTTCCGCAATCCACTGGCGAATTTGATCGGCGGTGACGGGTCCGTATTCCTTCTGGTCGGTTGCAATAATTTTATACATAAGCATGTTGGTTCGTGGGTTACTTATTATGATTTCATGGGTTCCATCGCAACTTGGCAAGGCCGGAGGCGGGGACTTGTTGGACAGTGGCATCGGCAAGGGCAACGTGGACGACGTTTGTGCGACTCGTATCGTTGACGCGAAGTGATGTCGTATGTCGCGGTTGCTGGAGCATTAACTCAGGACCGCCGTTGACGTTCCATCCGCCGTCGGTTTCAAACAACACCACTGTTTTGGGGTTGATTTTGTTTGCGGCGATGCCGCCGAGTTTGGCGTTAAAGGCGTAATGGCAGCGTTTGGAAGCGTCTCCAGCCGGGCATTGGAAGATGTTTGGCAAACCGGCGGTATAAGCTGGGATCTGTAGGGCGTCACACCAAGTGCCAGCGGGCGGGAACTGGCCGTTGTGGTCCGCTGCATACAGGCGCATGCCCGTGGTCAATTGTTTCATGTTGATACTACAGACGAGGGACTCACCTGATCGCTTGGTTTCGGCCACTGACGGAAGCACCTTCGATGCAAGAAAGGCCGAGATCGGAAGCAGCAGCACAAATATCGCGGACACAATGATACCCGCCAGGGCGATGCCACCGCCGCGCAATGTTCCCTGGCTCTTCCGAATCTTGCCCCTGGCGATGAAGCCGAGGATCAGCCCAACCAGCGCCGTTACGCCGCAGGAGAGCACGCCCAAAATCCCCAGAACCAGCGAGGCGATGGCCATGCCGCTTGTTTTCGCGCGCGGGCGGGGTGCGGCGGTTGGCAAAGGCGACCCGGCTGGGGCAAATGTGGCGACCGGCAAAGCCGCCGCGGCCGCGGTTGCCAGCGCGTTGGCGAATTCGGGAAATGCCGAGAGCGGTTTCCATTCCGTCCCGCCTTGCGCCATCACGCTGGTTTGGGCGGTGATGCGTCCTTCAAAAATCCACTGGCGCATCTCATCGTCAGGGACGGGGCCGTATTCCTTCTGGTCGGTTCCAATGATTTTGTACATAGGCATCGGGGTTCGTGCCGGCGATCATGGACTAATTCATGGATTTTGCAATCAGAATCGTGCAGGATTGAGGGAAGTGAATTTGATTTACACAAAGCACGCCATGCAGCGAATGGCGAAACGAAAATTGCGCGAAGAATGGATTGAGCGCGTTGTTGACAATCCGTCGCGAATCGAGCCGGATGAGGTGGATCCGGACTTGGAACATCGGCTGGGGGTTGTACCTGAGCTTGCCAACCGGGTTTTGCGGGTTATCGTGTCTAAAGCTGAACCCAGGCGCGTCATCAGCGCGCATCCAGACCGTAAAATGAAAGGCCAATTATGAAACTGACGATTGATCGCGAAGCCGATGCGCTTTATTTGGATCTGGACGAAGCTCCCGCCGCTGAGAGCGAGGAGATTTCACCAGGGGTCATCCTGGATTACAACGCCGGTGGAAAAGTGGTCGGGATTGAAATGCTTTATCTATCCAAGCGAGTTTCCCCGGAACAGCTTGGCCGGATGCAGATGGAAACGGTCGGGACATGATGCCGGGCAAAACAAGTTTGTTCGCTACTTGCCAGCGCGGGCGCAATGGCGTAGTGTGTCATGGTGAACGAGTCGGACCGCCCCATTGAAGAGACTCCAGAGTCGTGCGCCCAGCCTTTCCTGTGCCCGCTCAGCAGTGTGCGGACGGGTGTGGATGTGCGCATTAAACAGCTTTCCGCCCCGGCCGAGGTGACCCATCGCCTGCGCGAAATGGGGTTCTGCGAAGAGCAGAAAATCAAGCTCCTCAGCCGCCAAGCCAGCCTGATATGCCAGGTCTGCGGCGCCCGCCTGGGCATCAGCCAGCGATTGGCGGAAAAAATCATGGTCGAGCAAATCCCCGCCAAAGAGGCCGCTTAATGCCGGTTGGATGAAGGGGTTGAGATTAAGAGTAAGATTATGATTAAGATTATGATTAGGAGGAGATGTGGCTGCCTCTAGCCAACCGCTGACTTCCCTGCAGATCGGCGGCAGCGGGACCGTCACCGAAATCAAACTGCCGCCCGAACACAAGGGACGCCTCCTGGAAATGGGGTTGGTGGCCGGCACCGCGCTGCAACTGGTTCGCTTCGCCCCGCTGGGGGATCCGGTGGAAATCAAGTTGCGCGGCTATTATTTGACGCTGCGGCGGCAGGACGCGGAGCAGATTCTGGTGCAGCCCAGCTAGGCATTGCGGATTGCGGATTGCGGATTGCGAATTTAATGAATTATCTTGATTGATGGATACACCGCAAAACGCAGGATCGCATAAGGATGAGAAGGATCGCGCCGATGTCCGAGGCGCCGTCAATCCGCAATCCGCAATCCGCAATCCGCAATCCAAGGATCCGCAATCCAAGGATCCGCAATTCCTCGTGGTGCTCTGCGGCAATCCCAATTCGGGCAAGACCACGCTGTTCAACGCCTTGACCGGATTGCGGGCGCGGGTGGGCAATTACGCCGGGGTGACGGTGGAACGGAAAGAGGGGCGGCTGGCGGGCGGGCCGCCCGGCCTGGCGGTCACGGTGCTGGATTTGCCGGGGACTTACAGCCTCAGCCCGCAATCGCCCGATGAACAAATCTGCCGCGACGTTCTCTTGCAACGCCTAACCGACGTGCCGGCGCCGGGCATGGTGATTGTGGTGGTGGACGCCTCCAACCTGGAAAGGAACCTCTATTTCGCCACGCAGGTCATTGAACTGGGCTATCCCACTCTCATCGCCTTGAACATGTTCGATTTGGCGGAGCGCAACGGGCAAACCATCAACACCGGAAAGCTGGGCGCCGCCCTGGGCGCGGCGGTGATTCCAACGGTTGCCAGCAGCGGCGCCGGCGTGCCGGAAATCCGGGGGAAAATCGCCGCTGCCGCGCGGGGAAGGGAAACGCGCGCCGCCGCGGAGTTTCTGTGCGACTTGCCGGCGGCGCTGGCCGGGGAAGTGGAGGCGCTGGCGCAATTGCCCGCGTTGCGGCAGCGGCCCACGTCCGCCCGCGCGGAAGCGCTGCTCATTGTGTCCGACGAGAAGTTTTTGGCGGGCAGCGGCGCGGTCTATCCCGCCGCGGTGCGGGAGGCGGCGTCGGCGGCGCGGCAACGGCTGGAGAAGGCCGGGGTGGACTGGCGCAGCAGCGCCATCGAGGCGCGCTACCTCCGGCTGGCGGAGTTGCAACACAGCGTGGTGACGGATGCGGGCGCGGACCTGGATACGGTAAGCGACAAACTGGACCGGGTGGTGACGCACAAGTTCTGGGGGATGCTGATTTTCATCGCGGTGATGGCGCTGATGTTTCTGAGCATCTTCACTTTCGCGCAATGGCCGATGGATATGTTAAGCAACCTGTTCACCTGGGTTGGCGATTGGGTGCATAAGAGCATGCCCGGCGGGGATTTGGAATCGTTGCTGGAAAAGGGCGTTGTGCTCGGCGTCGGGGCGGTGGTGGCTTTTCTGCCGCAGATTTGTCTGTTGTTTCTGTTTATCGGGCTGCTGGAAGACACCGGTTACATGGCGCGCGCGGCGTTCCTGATGGACCGGTTGATGAGCAAAGTCGGGCTGCACGGAAAAAGTTTCATCCCGATGCTCAGTTCCTTCGCCTGCGCGATTCCGGGCATCATGGCCACGCGCACGATTGAGACCCCCAAGGACCGGCTGGTGACGATCCTGGTCGCGCCGCTGATGAGTTGTTCGGCGCGGCTGCCGGTCTATACGCTCTTGATCGGCGCCTGCATTGCCGGGGTCTGGATGAAAAGTCTGACAATGTTGAGCATGTATTTGTTGGGCATCGTGGTGGCGCTGGGGATGGCCTGGATTTTCAAGAAAACGCTCCTGAAAGGCGAAACGCCCATGCTGGTGATGGAACTGCCCCCGTATCGGCGTCCGGTGCTCAAGGTCGTTCTTCGCCATACATGGGACCGGGCGAAATTGTTCCTGGTCAGGGCGGGAACGGTGATTTTGGGGATCAACATTCTGCTCTGGTTTCTGGTCAGCTATCCCAGCCATCCCGAGATACGGCAGGATTTTGCCGCCAAGCGCGCCGCCTTGCTGGCGAGCTTCGCCCCGACACCGCCGGCTCTCACACCCCGGCAACAGGCCGCGCTGGATCAATTGGACGCGGACCGGGACAGCGCCCTGGTGCAAGGCAGCTTTGCCGGACAGACGGGCAAGTTGCTGGAGCCGGTCATTGCGCCGCTCGGTTTTGATTGGAAGATGGGCATCGGCATATTGTCATCTTTCGCGGCGCGGGAAGTTTTTGTGAGCACCATGTCAATAGTATATAGCGCGGCAAACCACGCCAATGAAAACGAGGAGGCGCACAATCAGAACCTCCAAAAAATCCTGGCCGCGCAAGAACGCCCCGACGGCACGAAAGTGTACACGCCGCTGACCGCGATCACGCTGATGGTTTTCTACGTGCTCGCGCTGCAATGCGTGAGCACGGTAGCGGTCGTGCGCCGCGAAACCAATTCCTGGAAATGGCCAATTTTCCAATGGGTCTATATGGGCGTGCTGGCCTGGTTTCTAGCCTTCATCACTTTCCAATGCGGCCACCTTCTCGGTTTCAAATAACTCCCGCCCGGTAGGGCGGCGTTGCCGCGCCGCCCAAAAATCCCCGAAGTAATTCAACGACAAGCCGTGCCCGGCAGGGCGAGACTCCTTCGAGACCTGACATTGTTGGGCTATGCTGACTCAAACTTAATAACAGTGCCATTTTTGGCGATTTAGCAAAAATCGCCTGAATTCTTCTTGAAAGAGCCATCCGGGTCGGTTCCTTGCATTGGCATATTTTGGGTTGGCAAGGTGGTCCAGATCCTTCAACGGCCCGGCGTGCCGCGTAAGCTGCGCCTGCCATATTTGAGTTTCCATGCAGTTCCGCTTTGGTCTGGAAAAGCGGCGCTGACGCGCTCGCGTTCCAAAGCGGCAGGACGGCCGCGCGGGGGGGGCGTCACCCGGCAATGCCCGTTCACCCGACATTCCGCAGGCTGCCTTACGGCTCCTTACGGTTCTTTACGGGTCACCTTACGGGTGGGACCACAAAAAAACCCTTTGTTTATGCGGGTCCTAACGGCCTAACGGCTCCAGCCCCCTGGAGACGGGGGTGCCGAGGCCGACAAAGTCGCGCCCCGGCGGGAGCCTCGCCCTGCCGGCGGTCAGAAGATAAATCGCACGCCCAATCGGACCATGCCGTAATTGCGGGTGCTGGCCGGCACCACGAAACGGCCATCGGCGAAGATGCCCATGCATCGGGTCCAGCGATATTCCACCCCGCCGCCGCCGTCGCCGTAACCTTCCGAGCGATGAGTCCACTCCTCGCCGCCGCCGCCAAGGACATAGGGGGCGAATCCGGTCGAGCCGATGGGCCACCGTAGAATCAGGTTTCCGCCGACGGCGCTGTCGGTGTTGCGGTCGTTGGCGACCGCGAAACTCTCCGCTTCAACGCCCGCGTAACGGCAGAAGAAATACTCCAGCCCGCCGCCGCCGCCCTCATGCGAATCATCGCGGTCATGGCGCCGGTAATAATCATCGTGCCGGCGCGAATCAAACGTCGCGGCGCCAAACGCGTCCAGCGAGAATTCGTTGCCACGGTATAGTCCATTCGGGTCCGGATTGAACCATGTCGAACTGCCGGCGGGATTGTTGTTTTGCATGGCGCTCATGTTCTGTGCCTGCGCCGCCGCGGCGCCCGCAATCAGGATCAAGGCGCTGATGATTAAGTTTGTTTTCATAATTTGTTTCTTTCGGTTCATGATTTGCCGGGGGAAATATGCCGGCCTTGTGGTTCGCCGGCCCGGCATTGGTAATGTCGTACTGGTGCATTGCTGTGTCAAGTGCGAAGACGTTCTGAATGGCACACCCTGAATCTGCTGGACTTGACTGGCGCGAGGCTTGAATATCCATTGCGTGGAAATGAATTTGCTGCCGTTTGACAAGCTGGCTCCGTACCGGCCCCGCGTTTTTGTCCCGGAGAGGATTGACCTGGGCGACTTTGCGCAAATCGCCGCGCTGTTCGATGCGCTGGAAGCCCGCGCGCCGCGCTGCAAATCGGCGGACCAGTTGCAACGCTGGCTGCTGGACGCCGGCGAATTGAGCGCCGCGCTGGATGAGGAGGGTTCCATTCGCAATATCGCCATGACCTGCCACACGGAAAGCGCGGAGGCGGAAAAGGCCTTCCTCCATTTCGTCGAACAAATCGAGCCGCGGGTCAAGCCCCGGCAATTCAAGCTGGCGGAGATTTATTTGCGGCATCCGGCCCGCCGCAAACTGCCCGTCGAACGCTGGTTCGTTTTCGACCGCAACGCGCGGCTGCAAGTGGAGTTGTTTCGCCAGGAAAATGTCCCGTTGGAAACCGAGGAGGCCCGCCTCGGCCAGCAATACCAGAAGCTCTCCGGCTCCCTCACCGTGCCCTTTCGCGGCGAGGAACGGACTCTGGCGCAAATGGGCCGTTACCTGGAGGAGCCGGACCGCCCGCTGCGCCAGGAGGCCTGGGAATTGACGGCCAACCGGCGTCTGCGCGAGGCGGAGCAATTTGAGGATAACTTCGAGCAACTGCTCCGGCTTCGCGAGCAAATCGCCGCCAACGCCGGTTTCCCCAACTACCTCGAATACGCCTTCCAGATGCGCGGCCGTTTCGATTATACGCCCGGCGATTGCCGGAAGTTCCACGACGCGGTGGAGAAGGAAATCATGCCCGCCGTCCGGCAGTTGCAGGCCGAACGCCGCAAGCATCTTGGCCTGCCGTCGCTCCGCCCGTGGGACTTGAGCGTGGACCCCTTGAACCGGCCGTCGTTGCGTCCTTTTGAGCGGGTCGAGGAGATGGTGGCCGGCGCACAGAAGATATTTGACAGGATTGATTCCCGGCTGGGGGCTGATTTTCAGTTGATGCGCCAACTGCGGCTGCTGGACCTGGACAATCGGAAGGGCAAGGCGCCGGGCGGCTACCAATCCACCTTGTCCGAATCGCGCCTGCCTTTCATCTTTATGAACGCCGTGGGCATCCATCGCGACGTGGAAACGATGTTGCACGAAGCCGGCCATGCCTTTCACGCGCTGGCGGCGCGGCGGGAGGAATTGCACGCCTACCGCAACGCGCCGATTGAATTTTGCGAAGTCGCCTCGATGGGGATGGAACTGCTGGGCAACGAGTTCATGGAGGCCTTTTATCAGGAGGCCGACGCCCGGCGCGCGCGGCGCGATCATCTGGAGGGGATTGTCGCGATCTTCCCGTGGATAGCGACGGTGGATGCCTTTCAACATTGGATTTACACGCATCCCCGCCACAGCCGGGCGGAGCGGCGGCAGGCCTGGCTGGCCTTGATGGACCGCTTTGGCGGCGAGGTGGATTGGAGCGGTTACGAGGAGGCGCGCGCGAATTTGTGGCATCGCCAGCTCCATATTTTTCTGCATCCGTTCTACTATGTCGAGTACGGCATTGCGCAACTGGGCGCGCTGCAAGTCTGGGCCAATTCCCGGAACGACAAACGGCGCGCGCTCCGTCGCTACGAACGCGCGCTGGCCCTGGGCGGCTCGCGTCCGCTGCCCGAGCTGTTCGCCGCCGCCGGCTGCCGGTTTGACTTCACCCGTAAGACCATCAGGCCCCTGGTCCGCCTCGTAACCAGCCAGTTGCGGGAGTTGGGGGGAAATGAAGGGCAGTGTCCCAATTTGTAGTGTCGAGCCTCTGGCTCGAAATCGGCGCGTAGCGCCGACGCTACACAAATTGACAGGATAGCTAAACTGCAATTGTTGTGCGTAAAGAGGAAGGATAGAAATGAAAAAGTGTTCGCTTTTCGTTCTGTGTGTGTTGCTGGTGTTGGTGTCCGTTGGCAGTTCCCCAACAGAAATGCAAGACGCGGCGCCGCCGCCAGATCTGAAGCCGGTTGTGGAGGGCAATTGCGCCTTCGCAATGGACTTGTACGCGCATTTGAAGGACAGCGACGGTAACTTGTTCCTGTCTCCCTACAGCATTTCAACCGCAGCGGCAATCGCCTACGGCGGCGCAAAAGGCAATACGGAAAGGCAGATGTCCACAACCCTGCATTTCCTGACCGATCAGGACAAGTTCCACACCGCCATGTCGAAGCTCCGCCAGACACTTGCAAAAGCAGATGCCGGCAGGCGAATAGAACTCAACATTGCAAACGGCCTTTGGGCGCAAAAGGGCTATGATTGTCGAACGACAATTAAAAATCGATGGTGAAGAATAGTTGTCGTTGGGCAATCCGTGGTTGGTTTGGGGAAGGGGAGAGCTATGGTGTAGCGGTATGTAGCGGAGATGTAGCGGGTCGGACAGCCCCATTTCTCATAGGTAATGTAGCGGTGTAGCGGGTGTTACGCCGGTTTTCCCCCTCCCCGCGTGAGGCCCCAAAAGCAGGGGTCACCCAAGGCTGCGAACCGCTCACTAATTGCGAGGACGCGGCGCATGGGCCATTCGGTGCTGGTGATCGAGCACAACTTGGATGTGATCAAATCGGCAGATTGGGTCATTGAATTGGGGCCGGAAGGCGGGGAAGAGGGGGGAAGGATCGTGGTCGAGGGCACGCCGGAAGAGGTGGCCGCGTCGCCGCAAAGTCACACGGGAAAGGCTTTGGGTGGTGTATTGTTCCAGAAAGACCACAACCGGCGGTGTAAATTGCCCCCCAAAAAGCCGCAAAAGTGACGAAAAGCCCGGGTTGACGTAAAATTCTTTTTTTATTCGTAAGTGATTGCATTGCAAATGTTAACATAAAAAAATCGCCGAAATTGACCGCCAAAATTGTCATTTTGTTGAAATTTGCCTTTACAGAATCGTAACAGTGTGTATTCTAATGCGGCGGCGGCGGTTTAATCTTAAGGCTGTTGGCACGTCGCTCTTAGGAGCGTTCCGAATGGATGAAACCGCGCTTTTTTACGGGATTTCCAGGCGGCAAAAATTGCCGTCTTTAATGAACCCAAATCCTGAAAAGGTGTCAGAACATTATGTCGAGAAAGAGAATCAGCCTGATTAAAGGCCCGGGCATTGGCAAGCCACCCACCGTTTCTGGCGGGACGGTGGCGAAAAAAGCCCGGTTTAGCTTCGATCCGCCATCCAACGGCAAGACGCACCCCGGCAACGGCCATCCCCACAACGGCGAGCATCCCGCGGCCCCGGTCGCTGAGTCCCCGGCGCACCTGACCGCTTTCCCGGCGGGCATGGTCACGATTGACTCTCCAATCATCCTGGAGAAGATCAAGGAACTTCTGCGCATCGCCCAGGACCAGGGTTATTTGACTTACGACGACATCAACGACGCGCTGCCCGACGAGGTGGTGACGCCGGAAGTGCTGGATGCCATTTACTCCAAATTGCGCGGCTTCGAGGTGGAAATCGTCGAGGCGCCGGATTTGGACCGCCCGAAACCGGCGGAACCGGCGGAGGAGGAAGAGGAGAGCCGGCTGGATATCCTGGACGACCCGGTGCAGATGTACCTCCGGCAAATGGGCAAGGTGCCGCTGCTGACGCGCGAGCAGGAAGTGCAGATTTGCAAACGAATCGAGGAAGGCGAAACGGCGGCGCGGCGGATTCTCTTCGGCTTCGGCTTCACCGGCAAGGAGCATGTGGCGCTGGCGGAGAAACTGCTGTCCGATCCGCCCCGCGAACGGTTTGACCGGGTTATAGTTGACAAAAAGGTGGAAAGCCGCGCCTCGCATCTGACCGTCCTCCGCCGACTGGTCAAGCGCGCCCGCTCCCTGGATTTGCAACTGGACAGGGCCTTCGATCAGACCCTCCCCGCGAATGGCAAGCTGGTCCCGCCCAAGGCCCTCAAGGATTTTGAGCGCCTGAGCAAGGCGCTCCAGGAGAGTTTCCCCAAGTTCTACTACAAGCCCAAGGTCTCCGAGGAAATCATGCTGGTCTCCGACAACGTCTCCGACCAGATCCAAACCACGCTGCGGGCCATCCAGGATTTGCAGCAGCGCCGCAAATCGGCCGGCGTCACCGCCCAGCTCGCGGCCGAGCGCGCCAAACTGGCCGCGCTGGAAAAATTCGTCCGCATGCCGCACGAGCAATTTATCGCCGCGCACCGCGAGATGAAAAAAGCGGCGAGCCGGGCCGACGAGGCCAAATGCGAAATGGCCGCCGCCAACCTGCGCCTGGTCATTTCCATCGCCAAAAAACACACCAACCGCGGCCTCTCCTTTTTGGACCTGATCCAGGAAGGCAACATGGGGCTGATGAAGGGCGTCGAAAAATTCGAATACCAGCGCGGCTACAAGTTTTCCACCTACGCGATCTGGTGGATTCGCCAAGCCATTACCCGTTCGATTGCCGACCAGGCGCGGACCATCCGCATCCCGGTCCACATGATCGATACCATCAACAAGCTGCTGCGCGTTCAGAAACAGCTTGTTCAGGATTTGGGA
>Ga0187871_10003863_pt1 | contig 11461 bp, 12 predicted proteins | sample June2016WEW_16_1_FD_132988 | JGI IMG/M metagenome (GOLD analysis project Ga0187871, IMG submission 132988) | Peatland microbial communities from SPRUCE experiment site at the Marcell Experimental Forest, Minnesota, USA - June2016WEW_16_10 | ecosystem: Environmental > Terrestrial > Soil >...
ATTGAAGGCTGGTGAGGATGGCGAGTTTATTTTCCGGCATTTCGAAGGCGGATCTTTTCCGCCAGCAGGAACCTGTCCAATTTCGCGACATCCTGCTTGTTGAGCGCGAGAATCTTGATGCCCGCGCGAAAGGTGTTCCCGGTTGAACTGTTGGATTCCTGGACCGCCCGCACCACCTCGGCCAGTAGGTTCAGCGGGATGGGCTGGCCCGGCAGATAAAGCTGGATTTGAAGGGCGCATTCTTCCGGAAAGGCTTCCTGACCCACCAGGGACATGCCGCCGATGGAAATGTCCCGGGTGATGGCATGCAGGGTGGCCGAACGCTTGGAAAGCTCGGGAAGATGGTCTGCGGTCGATGTTTGATAGGCTGGATCAGCTAAGGAAGCGACCAATTCCTCTTTCTGGATCGTGAAATAGGTCACCTTGATGGTGGCGTCCACCCGCTCGGACTGTCGTTTTTCCATCCATCCTGATTTCATGTCCATGAGCCCCTTACTTCTTCCAGTGGATGCAAGACACGGGACAAGCTTCCATGGCGTCCTGAATCGCCGCTTCCGTATCCCCTTGGGGATTGAAAACCTCGGCCACGCCATCCACGGTCATGCGAAAAACGTTGGGCACGGCGGCTGTGCAGGATTCGCATCCGGTGCATTCCTTGGCGTCCACATAAGACAGGGCGTTGGTTTTCTTCAAGTTAGGCATGGCGCTCTCAAAACATGACTTTGAAACCGATGCTGGCCGCGAGATCCGATCCATTGGACGAGCCTTCCAAATTGCAGTGAATCCCCTCGCCCGAGCCAAAATCGAGTCCGGCCAGATACTTGGGTTCGAAGACAACGGGAATGCCGTTGGAAACAACGTTGGCATTGATACCGCCGGGCTCGCTGTTGACATTAGTTTTTAATTGTCCCGTGATCGTAGAGACCACCGTTCCCGAGTTCCGTTGAAACCCAATCCCCGCATAGGGAAAGGCCACCAACAGGTCTTTGCCAACGATCAATTTGGCTCCGAAACTTCTTACGTTCCAATTCAGGGCATAATTCGTGGTGCCGGAGACCGAGGCATTGTAGGTGGTTCCCGCGTCGGTGTACTGGGAGCTTTGGTTGACGCCGGTGCCCAGCCCCAAGCTCCCCTGCATCTCATCCCAGTTTACTTCCACGGTGAGGGTAGGCAGTTTGATTCCATCCAGGATTTTGTAGCGAAAGTCGATGCCCACCCCGGTGTAATTACCTGTAAAGCCAATGCTGGATAGATTGATCTCCGGGAGATAAAGTAATTTAATTCCAACGTCTAAACCGTTGAACAGCCCGACCCGCAGGGTGGCAGCTGGAAAAGGGGCGGGCAAATCAGCCGGCAGGCTGACGTTGGAAGAGGCCTGCAGGGCCGGAAGAGTCAGTCCACCGAGGCTATTCACTTTGATGAGATCTACTCCCCCGCCCACCCCGATCTCAAAATGGGGTCCGGCCATGAAATCGAAAACGGAAGGGTTGTCATTCCAACCTAAGGTGCTATAAAAACCCATGCTTTTGGTGAATTCCCCATTAACAAAATCCGAGATGCTTTGCATATCCGTAAGACCCTGCGTGTCGAAATCTTGAACAACCGTTGTTGCAAGGGAGGGGCCGTTAACCGCAAACCCAAGGGAAAAACAAAGGACTAAAAAGGCTCTCTTCAGGGTTTTCAGGGGCATTGGCTTTCTTTTCACGCTAAAAATAAAGACAGGTTTAGTTTAGCAGGATGTTGAAAAAGTCCCCACAACGGACTTTTTCATATCTTAGTCGCAAATCACCCTTTTAAAAACAATGGGTTTAAAACGATTTGCTCCCAACTCCGTGGCTGCTACAGGGTTAAACAACAATTTTATTTACCCAGAAAAGGATACCCCACCTTTAATAAAAGCGGGTAATTTTCAAGAAATTCGGATGGGATTGGGGGTCGAAAATGCGTTGGCCGGAAAAACAATTGACCGAACGCGTGTTTTTGGAGCGGCTTCACCGTTTCGGGGCACAGGTTCGGGTGAATGGACGAAAGGAATACTGTCACGTTCCTAATTCCGGGCGCTTGAGGGAATTGCTTTATCCGGGAGCCGGAATCATTCTCGTGGATCACGGCTCCCCGGGCTCCCGCAATAGAAAAACCCGCTTTTCAGTCCGGCTCGCCCGTCACCGGGGAAAGTGGGTTTGCATCGAGGCCAATATCGCTCCCCTTCTATTAAAGGAAGCCTGGGAGAAAAATCAAATTCCGGAATTAAAGGCCTATGACCAATTGAAAGCTGAAGTTCCCCTGAACGCCCACACCCGCTTTGATTTCAAGGGAACCAACCGCGCGACGGGCCAAACCGCCTGGGTGGAAGTGAAATGCGCGACCCTGGTGGAAAAGGATGGAACCGCCCGCTTCCCCGACGCCCCCTCGGAAAGGGCTTCCAAACACCTGCGAGAATTGATGGAATTAGCCCAGAAACCGAAGACTCAAGCACTTGTTTTCTTTGTGGTTCAGAACCCCCATGCCTCCGCCGTGAGGCCCAAGGAGGATACGGACCCGCTGTTTGCTGAAACCTTACGCCAAGCTTCTCATAAGAATGTTTATTTGGGTGCTTATCTCGCGAAAATTAACTTAAAGGGAGCGGCCATCCTTCGTCCGTTGAAGGTGCGCTTAGGAAAATAGAAGAGGTTTTTCTTTCATGCGGTCTGTTCCTGGCACAAAACCCATTGGTTGATGTACTGTTTTCGGTTTTCCCGATCCAGGAGAAAACAATCGGGGCAATCCTGAATATGTTCCTTGAACCAGGCCGCTTCACCCGTATCAAGGGTTCCCCGCAAGTAATCATTCAAGTGAACATGAGCCGCTCGGCAATCCATGGTCAACTCCCAATCATTGTTCAAACGCCTTCAAGCGCGTGCCTACTTTAAGATTCTCTCACCGCTCTGACGAGCGTATAAAAGCGCCTGAAAGCGACCAAAAGAAGCGATTTTTAAAAATTATTCCAACTGCTCGTAGCTGGTCGATTCTTCCGCCAGTTTTTCATTGACCCCTTTCAGGGCCCGTTCCACCAAGGGACGCAATTCTTTTTCGGCGTCCTTTTCCAGTTTCAAAAGAAATTTGTGGACATATTGAGAGCGGAAATGTCCCAGGGCCTCCACCGCCGCTTCCCGCACGGCCATGGGCCTTTCGCCTTTTTTCTCAAGAAACCGATAGCCATCCGCCCATTCCACGAGGGTATTGATGGTGTAGGCTTCGGCCAGGTCCCCGAGGACCCGGCAGGCCTCGATCCAAAACTCGTCCCTTTCCGGATTATCCGGCCCATAGGCTTTGACGGCCTCCACGATCGCGAGGGAATCGCCCTCCAAGCCGATTTTGGATAACGATCGCAAGGCCGGTATCGAAAGGTTTTTATCGAGAGCCCCCACGAGTTCAATGAGTCGGGGGCGGAAGACGCTCAGACGCCATCGAAACGCGATTTCCATGACCTGCAGTTTTTGGTCCATGGAAAAATTCGCCCAATTCTTGTTGAACAAATCGAACAGGGTTGCGGATGGAGGCATTTTTTTGAACATTTCCAAAAAGAGACGTATGCGGTCCGAGGGCGCGCCGGCCTGGAACCACCTTTCCAGAACCGGAACCTGGAGTGTCTGAAACCGGTCCAGCCAGCTGAAGGCCTTCTGAAAGGCGGGAGAATCCGCCGGGCTATCCATGGCTCTCTGGATAAAGAAGGGTCCGGTCAAGAAATCCAAAACGATGAATAGTCTTTCCCGGGTTTCCGGTTCTTTTCCCGGAGCGACATAGAGGGCGTCCAACTGGTCCAGGGCGTGGCGTGAAAATACCGATTCCAGGGTGGTTTTCGCCTGGGCGGACTGGTTCTCGAATTCCTGCTCCGCCCGGAACGCGATGCCCTTGAGGGCGGAAGCCCCCAGGATCAACTCGGGCCAATCGGGGTCAGTCAAGTCCTTGGTCACCCAGTTTTGATAAAGGGACATCACCAGGGGAAAGGACTCCGCAGTTTGCCCGGTTCCGAACAGTTCCCGAACCTTACTCAAACCCGATTTTTGGAGGGGCTCGGGCAGTTTTGCCCAATCGAGCCGGAGCAGATGCCGGAGGGTTACATTTCTCGCCTCCCCCGGTTCTCCCATGGCCGAACGCCAGAGCCCGTTCCACAATTTCACAAAACGCTCCTGTTCGGTTGATTCCTGAAGCCGGGGAAGGCGCTGAACCACCTGCCCCTCGGTGACCGCCAGTGTCAGTTTGGAAAAGTCGTTCTCGTCCAGGGCACTCAAGACCGGGTCGGTCTCGAATAGGGTGAACCGTTCCTCGGTCGCGTCGGGTTCACTAAAGCCTGACCCTCCGCCCGTCCCCCCGCCCGTTCCGGTTCCAAATCCCTGGCTTTCTCCCATGAGAACCAGCTTTTTGAGCAGATCATCCATGGACATCTGAACCGACGCCAATTGTTCCGGCGCCTTGACAGACGCCAGGTTGTTTTTCATGGCCAGGAAAGCGCCCATGATCTGACCCCAATTTCCCTGAGCTTCCGCCGTCGGGGCGGGAACGGGAAACCCCACTTCTTTGAAATCGTCCTCGCTGAGAATGCCCCCCATCTGGCCCATCATTTTGCGGGCTACTTCCTTCTTATTGGAAGATGGATTCACCCGGGCAAAGATCTGGAGAAAATACTGCAGGGCCTCCAGGGCTTCCTGGAAGTTTTCTTCTTTTTCCAAGCCATCCAACGCTGTCCCGGCGGCCACCACCCTTTCCCCCTCCTTGACCGCCACGAACATCTTTTCGTTAACCTTGATGTTGGCGATCCCCTTGGCCTCCGCAGCCTGGAACAGGGTCTGGCCCGGGGGCAGGGCCCGCGGTTTCAACAACTCGAAGAATTTCTGGAGTTCATCCAATTGCAGGCCCGGTTGGAAGGTCATGCTGTGGATCTTGTGGGTCAGGAAAAGATCTTTGATCATGTTGGTGGAACCAGTAGCCCGTTCGTCCAGGGCGGTCCCTTCAACGACCAAACGGCCCTCCGATTCACCCAATGAAACTGCCGGAAGGCTTTTGAAAAGGTCTCCCAGAACCGCGAGAAACTTTTCCAGGGACTGCTTCACCATGGAGTTATCAGCCGAATAAAGGAAATAATTGGAGAAAGCGATGCGCAATTCACGCACCAGGATGGCGGCGGCTTTGGCTTGTTCGGGTTGGAGCACGTAAGCCTTCTTTCAGGAAGGTTTGGGGTACTTAATTATGAAGCTTATCCCTAATTCTTTTACCCTTTAGGGAAAAAACTCTATAGGACTTTAATCATACCGACAGGGTTAAAGCCCCTCGTCAATTCCACGAAATGGGTTAATGTCTGATATAAAAAAGGCGGCCTTGAAGGGCCGCCTGGGTTTTAAAAAAGTTGGAATGAAATCCGTTTAGTTCATCTTTTCAGTCGGGGTGGCTGGCGTCTTCCCCGTGTCAGCCGGAACTTCCTTTTTCACCAGATCCATTTGACAATTGGGGCATTTCCCGGGCTTATCTCCTGTGTAATCGCCCATGGGGCAGACCCAAACCGTCTTCATGGCCACCTTCTTGGCCTTCTTTTTTTTGGCTTTCATGGCCGGTGTCGCCATCGGTGTGGCAGCCATGGCCGGGGCCGTCATCCCGTCCTTCGTGCCCGTTGCCATATCGTCCGCCCAAACCGAATGAACCGCCAACAAGAAGACTCCTGTCAGAGCCAGATTTATGATTCTTTTCATTTCTCATTCTCCTCGTTTTTTTGAATTCTTTCCCCGTTCGTCAACACCTTCACAATTGGAAGACACCTGTATATATGTAGAGGAAAGAATAAAAGTTACACTCTTTTAGCTGATGGGGGGCGGTTATTTCCAGCCCCCCTAAGAATCCCCGCCCTTGCGTTGGGCTCCCAAAGCGCCCACGGCGGCCCCCATGAATACGAGACCGAGCCATAGAAGAAACAAATGGCTTTGGTTCACCGGGGATATCCCCACTTTTTTGATGACGAACTGGCCGAGCAGGTAGCCGAGGAACCCGCCAAAAGCCGAGAACAAAAGAATCCACAAAGTTCGTGGGAAGGAAAAATATTTCTTGCTGACGCCCAGGATGGGTTCCAGCAAGGGGAAATAAACTAATGCGAAGATAAGCCCCAAGACGATCCCATGTTCCGTCAAGACTTTGAAGAAAGGACTTCCCAGGTAATAAAAACAAAAGATGATCCACAGATAACAGGAAATGCCCAGCCCCAGGCTCAAAACATAACTGAGGGGCCAGAGGATCATGCCCAGACATCCCCCCGCCACCTTCCAGCGGTAAACAAAGAGAAGGGGATAAGCGGTCATAAAGATTAAGGCGTTGGTTCGGAAATTCAAATCCCAAAAGGTATCGGCGAGGGGATGGTTTCGAAGGTAGAGATACCCGCCCAGGGCCAGCGCCTCGAATAAAAGAAGCCGCAAGGGGGATCGGCTTTGTGTTTTAGGTTCTTTATCGCTCATGGCGGTCTTTCCTTTCCCGAAACTGCGTCAAATGGCTGAATAATCATAGCCGATTTTGACGTCGAATGGGATTGACCACCCCAACGGCGCTTACGCGGCGTGGGACCCGTCAGGAACCAATTGTTTTTCTGTGACGTGCCCGCAAGCCCCGCAGACAAAAATAAATAGGGTTCCCTTCTCGTTTATGCGCATTTCCTTCGCCTGAACTTTCGCCCCGCACCAGGCGCAGTAGGCCTTCTTCCAGCGTGGGCGGCTAGTGGCCCAAAGCAATCCCAACCCTGACGCGGCCGAGAATATTTCAAGGGGTGGAAGCATTGGGGCGCTGAAGGCGTAGTGAAGCCACAGGAGACAAGCGGCCATGAGGATCGCCAGAAACCAGAGGAGAAAAAATTTTCCCCACGGTACGCGTTGAAGCCAAAACCCATCCATCGTTTCCCTTTTCCTCCGACCATCCCGGACTCGCCACCCGCTCTATGATTACCATCATATAAAATGGACACTCCTTCTCGCATCTCCCGCCGGTGTTTTTCAAAAATGTCAATGTGACATTAGGGGCCTTTTTAAAGATTTTCTCCTTTTGCTATCTAGTTACCAATAGTTACCTACTAACCATTTATTCGGCTAAATATTGTCTAGTGTGATATTCATCACATTGCGAATTCGTTCATTGTTCTAAAACATGCTCAACAGTCTTACTTCTCGCGGACAAGCTTCCTAACCTGATAGGAGACAGTCCTCGGGAGACATCAGTGAAATCAAAAGGAGAGAACAATGAAAGTGAAATTCGCAGGTCTCACGCTCGCGATTCTCGCGGCATCCACGGCCCTGGTCGGGGCGGATACCACCGCCACTCCCGTTCCAACGAAAAGCTCATGGGGTGGTAACCAGTTGATGGGCGGAACCGCCTCGGTTCCGAAAACCGAAAGGCCCGCCACGACCCTCGGTCCGGTAGTAAGTGTCACCGCCAAGAAAGGCGCATCCCTTCTCGCGTTGAAAACCGGAAGTGTTCTTTACCTACTGGGTGATTCCACTCTCCACAAATACGAAATGGGCGCCAAGTCCCTCCAGGGTTCGGCTGTTCTTAAGGCTTCCGCCGCTTCGTTGAGTACCGACGCGGGAATTGTGGCGGCATTGACGGCGGGGAAGGCCCAGGCCATGGCCTTGACCGTTCCAGTCACCTTCTTGAAGTCCACCGAATCCGGTTTGGATGACAACGCCTATAAGGCCCTGAACACCACCCAATATTCCGAAATCAACTTCGTGCTGGAAAGCGAAACCCTGGCCGCCGGAAGCACGGCCGACACTTATGTGATGACCGCCAAGGGTACGCTCACCATCTCGGGCGTGACCCAGCCGATCGTCTTGACCGCCGACACCACCGTCAAGGACGGTGTGATCCGAATCAAGGGAGTTCAGAAACTGAAGATGACCGATTACAAGGTCACCCCGCCCGTGTTCAACCTCTTGGTGACTTCTATCAAGTGCACGGACGAGATCGAAATTCACTATGACGTGTTGTTCGCCCTGGCCACGGACGCGGCGGCGAATTAAGAGATCGATGACCCGGGCTTTCTCCCTGAGGGGGTTCGGAAGATAGAAGTGGCAGAAAACGTTTCAGTGAACCTGGGGGAGCCTGGTTCAAGGGAACGAAAAACCGCAGTAAAAAAACGGAGGAGAAGAAAGATGAAAACTTTACAGAAAGTGTTGATGGCGGTGCTGTTGCTGCTGGGCTTTATGCCCCGCTCCAATGCCGCTGAGATCTTCAAGAACGACGATCTCGATTTGAATTTCGGAGGCCGCATCCAGTTGGTAGGCGATATGGATTTGGTCACCGTCGATCCAGTCCGTGACCACTTCCGGGTATTCCTGTGGGACGAGGAAGACCGCCTATTCACCAGCGGCAGCTACCAGGGCTACAAGTGGAATTTTGAAGTGGCCTTTGGCGGAGAAGCCATCAACAGCTCCAACAACCAGCTGAACCTGCTGGATGCCAGCGTGGACATTCCTTTGATCCCCGACATGGTGTCGGCGAAAATTGGTCAGTTCAAAGTGCCTGGCAACCTGGAAAGCGCTGACTATGAGGGCAACCTGCTTTTCGCGGAAAAGTCCCCCATCTTCAACCTCTTCTTCAACCAGGGGTATGACACGGGCATTGCCCTCTTCGGACATATCGGCAACCTGGATGGCCAGGGCGGAATGGTCCAGGGCGGACCGGACGTGATTCAGCGTTACCTGCCGGAAGTTTTGAACTTTCCCACTCCTATGTTCCTGCGCCTCGGGTACAACGACGGGATCGACGACGATCCTTTCCATCCCCGTCAAACGGGTTTCGTCAAACCGACCAAGAGTGAATTTGCCTTCCATGGCACGGGTTACGTGGCCGCAGACAGCAACGCGGGCCATAGCGAAGACCTGGGATTGGGCGGCGGATACCTGTCCACCTTCAACGCCAACAGCGAATACGGCAACGTGCTGATTTCGTCCGTTTTCAACCCCTACATGGGCTTGGCTGGGGTTGCCCCCGTCAAGGCCACCTACTGGCAGGCCGGTTTTGATTTCCAATACCGCACTCCTGTCGGCGACACCACCTTTACGGCGCAGGGCCAAGTCATGGCCGCTCAATATGTCATGACCGTTCCTTCCGAGTATAACTTGGAGACTCCGGTCACGCTCTTGAGCCAGCCTGGGGTTTCGAATTCTCCGACCGCTACGACCAAGATTGCCGGCAACCAATATTCACTCAACATAGGCGGCGGCGAGTTGCAGGCTTCCATCGGCGACAACCCCTGGGAAGTCGCGGGTCGTTTCTCCCTGGTGATCCCCGACGTCAACATGCTGGGCACCTATACGCAAAGAAACGCGAATGGGACCCCAGTTCTCATTAGCAACGGCGTCACGAGAACCTTCGTGGCTCCCATTTTCACCAACAGCTCCCCGATCTATGAACTTACCTTTCCGTCCATCACCTGCCATCTGAATGGAGATTGCAAACTGGTGGCCGAAACCATTTTCATGATCAACACCCCGGCTGTGCACAGCGACGACGGGACCTACCTGATCGCCGAGATGCCCGGTTCAGCCAATTCGGGAATCGGAGCTGGCGCCTACGGAAACGCGAACGGAGCTAACTACCGAATCGGTCTCGTTCCCTGTGGACGCATGATGTTCCAGTTGCAGTTCTAAGAAAAAGAGGCGGTCATGAGGAGAACTAATCTCTGCTCATTACTCCTCAGGGCTGTTGTGGTAGCCGCCTGTGCCGCACTCTCCTGCGGCACAGGCGTCGCTGCCGATGATATCTCGCTGGCTTTTTACGAGGGCTACGGCCATTACAAGGTCGAAGGCTCTTTTTTCGTGGATGCCGACTCGCAAACCGCCTGGGAAGTTTTGACCAACTACGAACATATTCCCGATTTCGTTCACAGCATGAAAATCAGCAAGGTCGAACAGCGTAATACGAATGATTTAACCCTCCGCCAGGAAGGCGAAGGAAGCTTTCTCTTCTTTTCCAAACGAATCCATCTCTTGATGAATGTCCACGAACAACCCCAAACCAACACCATCATCTTTGCCGATACCAGCCATCAGGATTTCAGCAACTACCAGGGAACCTGGAGTATTGTCCCCTCGTCCCTGGGGCATGGGCTGGAAGTCATTTACACCCTGGACGCGGACCAGAATTTCGGGGCCCCGGCCTTTATTGCTTCCGATGTGGTCAAAGGTAACGTTCAGGATCTGTTGCAGTCGTTAAAAAGAGAAATTTCCCGCCAACAGTACCAAGCCGACCAGGAACTCGCGGCCAAAGCCTTGAAGAACTCCACCACGCTTCCTTCCAAGATCAGCCTAGCCTTGAAGTCCGGAAACGCCGTGGACAGCCTTGCCGTTGAACTCACCCCCAACATTTCCCATCCTTAAAGCGTAATCGGTTTTATTTCCACAACGGCCTCACCCTGACTGGTTCGCGAGCCTCGCCCTTTATCAGCGGCGCGCATCGAAGAGCTCCCCGCCGTGGACAAACACTTCAACCTTCCTCGAAATGGGCGAAGCGGACAGGTAAATCCAAACCAAATCGCTCGCACAGCGCCTTTACATCCAGGTAATCAGTCCTATCCAAATCGTAGCCGTCATGAAACTTAATCATCCACTCCACGGGAATGCATTGCACGGGACGGCCCAGGATGGTTCCCCGGCCCGTCAAGTGCTCCGGGAGGTAGGCGACCCCGAAAATGTTATGGCCCGCCTCATCGAATTCGTACGAATGAATGTCCACTCGGCGGCCCCGGGCATCGCCCATCACGAAGTTACATTCCCGCCGGTCTGCGCTTGGGACATCGGCGCAGCCGATGGCTTCCAGAAGTTTTCTTAACGCTGGCACATCCCGATGCCGGATCGCGATGTCGAGGTCCTCATGGGGCCTGGTCTGTTTCTCCAGCAAAGCATCGATTGCCCATCCGCCATCCACGACCACCTCAATGCCATTCGACTGGAAAAGGTTGAGGATCTGAATGACAGATGGAGCGTCCATTTGTTCTGTTGGACTCTTCATACGCCCCTCCTCGCCCATCCTAATAACCCTTTCGTCCGTGTTTAACTGTCTACTCCAGGTCCCTATCTTGGGTAACACCTTTAGATATCCTGATTTCCTGGCCCCTTCATCGGATTAATATTCTTTGGGGGGATGACCGGCGATAGCCGGATAGGCAATATTTGTTTCACCCTTCCCATCCAGGGATCGTTCTCGATATAGACCTTGCTATCCGATGCCGACCCCCGCTCGGCCCATTGAATCGTATAAAAATCCCTTTTTCCTTTGACCACGAAGAACAAAGTTGTTTCCCGAACCGCCCCCTCCGGTATGACATGACTTCCGCAACTGAGTACAACGATGAACGACTCAAAACCATCGACCTGTGAATTGCCATTGATCGCCTTACCATGGCTGAAGGTCGTCGAACATTCGCTTTTAAAAGACTTAGCGATTCCTTCTG
>Ga0187871_10003865_pt1 | contig 11459 bp, 10 predicted proteins | sample June2016WEW_16_1_FD_132988 | JGI IMG/M metagenome (GOLD analysis project Ga0187871, IMG submission 132988) | Peatland microbial communities from SPRUCE experiment site at the Marcell Experimental Forest, Minnesota, USA - June2016WEW_16_10 | ecosystem: Environmental > Terrestrial > Soil >...
CCAGCCTCTTGTCAGAGCTGAACGCCCGGGCGATGAGAAGGACCGGGCCCAGCCATATCAGGTCGTTGAAGGGCAGCGCCCACGAGGCATAGCTCAGCGGGGAGCTGAGGCCGGACGCCGAGGTGAGGAAGGAATTCAGGGAAAAGAATCCGGGCCAGCCCTGATAGGGGCCGAGGATGCCGCCGAGATTGAAGATAACCCCGTTGTGCATGATGAAATCGATGATGCCGACGTGCTTCCAGGCCCACGAGTACCGCAGCGTGCCGTAGATAAGGGAGGGCGTCGCATGCAGGATCGCGATCAGGACAACCAAATGTGCGGCCAGTACCGGCGATCGACTCGATCTGCGCGTCACGGTCCAGCAGAAACTCGCCATGAGAAGGACGGCGGCGGCCCAGAAGGTGATCGGCAGCACCGTGACCAGGCCCAGCCCGGCCGTGGTCACGCTCGCGACGTTCGTGCTCTGCAGGGCGACTATCCAGAGGCCGAGGCAGAGCAGGAGGCTGGTCCAGGGAAGCAGGGCCGAGCCGAGCACGCGATTGGTCCGCAGTGCTGCCGACAGGGCCGCCCTCGGCCGGGGACCGGCCGTGTCCTCCGGGGGATAATCCGGGGGATAAAGGACGGTCGGCAGTGGCATCGTCGCATCGCTGGCCATCAGGCCGCCGCGGTATTCGCCATGCCGTGCGGAATCGGCCGCATCCGGCCGCGGCGGGAAGGACGCCTGCGATGCCGGCAGGCCCGTTGACATCAGTTCCGGTGACATCAGGCCCGGTGAACGTGTGATGTGCTCGAAGAAATCTTCGGGCATGCGGCTCCTCGTCCGGCCGTAAGATTCCGGGCCGGGCACGCGTTCCATCGGGAGCGTTGCGCAGTTAAGTTCGGAAGAGGGAGCGTTGCTGCCCGCACCTGCCGGGTCCGTCAAGCCGCTTTCCACATCGCCCGCCCCTCGGCACAGACTCCACTAACGACCCACGTTATGCGCTGGGCCGACTACGAACGCCGCGCGAAGAAGCCGCGCTCCCCGCCGTAGCGTGATTGCGACATTCCGTCATTTACCTCGCATTCCCCCCACTGGCCGGGGCGGCCCGGTCAGCGACCCCGCGGCGTATCCAGCCGCGGCGACGGCCAGCCCGGTGACGATCGCGCCCGCCCGGCCCAGGCCGGAGGGGTCCCCACGGAACGCATCGGCCATGCCACGGGCTGCTCCCCGCGGCAGAACCCTCGTGGTGTACTGCCGCTCGGCCGACAGCCCATCGCCAGCTCCGACGCTGGCCGTCATTGTCGCTTTGGAAAGTCCTTCAGCAAAACATCGGGACCGGAAATACGAAAATCGGCAGCGATCCTCGGGGACGAAATGCCAGGCCACAGCCCTGTTGTCGAAGAGTAGGAGCGATTCCGGCACTTGCTGGCGCAGCCGGATGCACAATTCAGTCTCCTCGCAGCCGAGCGGGCGCCGGTCATCGGAGCGTCCCAGTCCGCTGCGGAATCCGCCCACGAGGTCGAAGATGTCCCGGCGGAATGACGCGGCGCTGCCCATCAGGTTGCGGACGGGGGCCCGGGTCCGCGGCATGCCCGCGTATGTGCACCCGACGACCCAGTCGAACTCCTCCGCGAACCACGACGGGCGCTGTCTTTCCCAGCGGGGGAGGACGAGGCCGCCGACACCGGCCACGGCAGGATCAGCGAAGGAGTCGGCGAAAAATTTCAGCCAGTCAGGCTCGGCGGCCGCGTCGTCGTCAAGGAAGGCGATGATGTCGCCCCGGGCCTGGGAGATGCCGGTGTTCCTGGCCCCTGACAATCCGCGCACTTCGCCGTTCTGCACGACCTTTACGCCCGGCAAGGTGGCGGTCAAGCGATCATGCAGGCCCCGGTTATGGTCCACCACCAGGATGATCTCTTCGCAGGGCAGGCTCTGCGCCATGACCGATTCGACGGCCTGGAGAACCTGATCCCAACGTCGTTCGGTGTAAGCGCAGATCACCACCGAGATGCGCGGGCCCGTCATGGACGGTCCCGGCGGGCAGCCACGGCGGGTCCGGCGCTACCCCGAACCAAGGTCCCGGGCGGGTCGGCGACAGCAGGCGGTGACGATGCTGGGTTTCGGGACACGGTCAGATCCGTCCTTCGGTCGGTCTGGTCTTCCACCACGGGGTCAGTTCGGTTCCCCAGGCCGGTGAACACCAACGCGGGCGGCATCACCGCTTCCGCGACATACATAAGCAAGACGCCTGAAATCCCGTCCAGGTTTACCTGAGTGGCCGGACAACCCGGGGTGAATGACCGGTAAACCGATTGCGCCTGCCTGTCGTCTGACAAGTGTGCATATCAAGCCAGATACCACATCCGCCAGGGGAGTTACCGGTTGGTCCGCATCCGCGCCGGTATTTGTCGGAGATCTTTATCTTGACGCCCGCCTGCCAGATCTGAACACTGACGGCAGGTACCGAGCCGCTCGCCTGCTGACCTGGCTGCATGGCCAGCCCTTAGGCGAGGTTTGCGTGCGGCTGGAGCCGGGGGTGCCGCTCCCCGCCGCCCGGCTCGCGACGCTGGTGTGGCCGCTGATTGCTGACCAGGTCGCCGCTCATTGCGAAGAAGACGGCACCCCCCTCCCTGGCCAACTGCCGCCGGACGGTATCGCTGGGCATGAGCGGCCGAGATGCTCATGGCCCGGGCCGTCGGCGGACGGGTTGACGATCACGGTGGTGATTGCCACCCGCGACCGGACCGAGAGCCTGCTGCGCTGCCTCACCGCCCTGGCCAAATCGAGCTACACGGCGTTTGATGTTGTCGTTGTCGACAGTGCGCCCCGCAGCGACCAGACCGAGCGCGCCCTAACCGGGCATCCGAGGTGGCCTTTCGCGCTGCGCTACGTGCACGAACCGCGGCCAGGTCTGGCCCTGGCCCACAACGCGGCCCTGCCCGCGGTCACCGGGGAGATCGTCGCTATTACCGACGACGATGTCGAACCCGACCGTGACTGGCTCGCGGCCCTGGCCGGGGCGTTCGCCGAATCCGGCGCCACCTGCGTGACCGGCTTGATCCTTCCTGCGGAGCTCGAAACCGGGGCTCAGTTGCTGGTGGAGGAGTCGGGCGGGTTCGGGCGGGGATTCACCCGGCGCGTTTTCACCCGCGACATGCCGGAACCCGGCCCCCTGTTCCCGTTCGCCGCGGGCAGGTTCGGCTCGGGAGCGAACATGGCGTTCCGGGCCGGCTGGCTCAAGGTCGGGGGCGGCTTCGACCCGGCCACCGGCGCGGGCAGCCCGGCCTGGGGCGGGGATGACCTGACGGCGTTCCTGCGGGTCATCCTCGACGGGAGGACGCTGGTGTACGAGCCGCGGGCGGTCGTGCGGCACTGGCATCGGCGTGAGTACGAGGGGATGCGCCGGCAGGCCTTCCATTACGGGATGGGTCTCGGCGCCTATCTGACCGCGTCGGTGTGGGACCGGCCGGCCCTGCTGGGCGCGATGCTGCGCCGGGCCCTGCCCGCCGCCCGGCATCTGCTGAGCCCGGCATCGCCCAAGAACGCCGATCACAGTGCCCGGTACCCCCGTGAGCTTGTCTGGCGTGAGCGGGCGGGGGTTCTCGTCGGCCCGATGGCATATGTGAAGAGCCGGTGGCGCTACCGCGATTGCTTCCCGGACCACGCGGGCAGGTCGGCATGACAGCGGCCTATGTGGCCACGGCGCAGCGGCGGCTGGCCGGCCTGTCGCAGCGATCCCGGCATCGGGCGGCCACGGTGGATGCGACCGTGGTGCAGGCCGCGCTGACGGCCGGGGACTGGCTTCCCGAGCGCTGCCTGCGCACGGTCACCGATGTCGCGGTTTACACGGTCCGCGGGCCACGGGGCGAAACCGGCGTGCTCAAGGTGTCGGCGACTGGGGGCCGACCCACGCCGCCCTGCTCACCTACCGGCCCGGGTGGCCATTCCTCCACTGGGAGCGAGCCAGGCTGCAGGCCATTGAACGAGCCGGCGGACTGGTACTCGTCGTGGATGACCCACCCGGATCGGGCACATCGCTGGCTACGGCGGCACGGGCGCTGACCCGGGCGGGCGTTTCCGGTACCCGCGTCGTCTTCCTGCTGTCCCTGTTCGGTTCCGGGGAGCAGCTACCCGGCGTCCTGCGCGAGTGGGCCGCTGTGATCCAGCCGTGGGATGACTGGAGTGTGCACCGCCGGCTCACGGTCCAGCCGGTCAGCCGGGCGCTGGCCAGCCTGGCCGGCCCGGGCACCGAGGTCTGCGATGTGCAGCCACAGGGGACGCCGGAGCCGGCCGGAGACCGCGGGCACCTGCGGGGGCAGTTCGCTGTCCGGTTCCTTGACCGGCGGAGCGGGACGCAGGCGCGCCGGCGCAGGCAAGCCGGTCTACCTTTACTCGGCCCATTTCTTTTGTTGGCCCTTCTGTTCGAGTCTGAGATATCAGAACTGATATTTCGTATTTCCCGCCGGTTCCGGTTGGTGGCCGTTATTTTCCGGCGTGATTAGCGGATACATCGATGCGTACCTGAACAGTTACATAGAGTAAGAAGAAGCCGAGCTTTACAGTAACTTTTAGCTACGCCCAGTTGACGGAAAGCTAAATAAAGCGATCCGGAAGATTCTTTCAAATTGCGTTCATGTGACTACTCTAAGTATCTATACCGCGATTTTCCTGCGGTTACGCTAGAGAGGCGGTCGCGAGCGTCCAGTACGGCGGCGGCGCTGCCAATCCAAAGAGAACTCAGGGTAAACCCCACGTGTCGGCTGTGCGTCGTCTTCATATGAGGGCATACCCTGCCGCTCAGAGACCTGGGGGGGCCGATGTGGTTAGCCGCAAGCATATATATATAACGGATCTGTTGTCCAGATGGACTGGAATGCCAATCAGCCCGAAAACGTCTAGAGTCAATTAAGAATCGTATGTTAGACGGTTTAACTCGGCCTTCCTGTCGTGGGAAACATCTATGGCGAAGGTGAGGACACCAGTATTCCGGATCTCGGTTAACGAAATCTCAATTGGGGAGCGGGTCCCTAGTTAGGTTTGGTATTCATGGTGCTTTCGAATGCGCGGGAAACGCAGGACGATCGCCCGGGCCAGCTGAATGGGAAGGCAGAAAATTCGGCCGAGGTCCGCACGATTCCGCCCTATCGGTCTATTACACCAGCGCTCGCAATCGCTTCGACGGTAAGTGTCATAATCCCGGCCAGGAATGAGGCCGCGAACCTTCCGCATGTCTTCAGGACGTTGCCGCCGTGGCTGGACGAGATCATCTTGGTAGACGGGCACTCCGTCGACGAGACCGTGGCCGTCACCCGCGCTCTGTGCCCAACCGCCAAAGTAATCGCGCAATCAGGCCGGGGCAAAGGAGACGCCCTGCTGGCCGGTTTCGCGGCTGCCACTGGTGACATCATCGTCACGATCGACGCAGACGGATCGACCGACGGTGCGGAGATGGTCCGCTTCGTTGGTGCACTGGTAGCCGGTGCCGATTTCGCCAAGGGATCGCGGTTTTCCGGCAGTGGGGGCAGTGATGACATCACTGGTGTGCGCCGCTACGGGAACCGGTTGCTAAGTATCATGGTCAACCGCATGTTCGGCACTCAGTTCACCGATCTATGCTACGGTTACAACGCCTTCTGGGCCTGTCACCTGGACGCACTGAAGGTCAGATGCGACGGCTTTGAAGTCGAGACACTGATGAATATCCGTGCAGCCAAGGTCGGCCTGAAGATCTACGAGGTCCCGAGCTATGAGCGCTCGCGCCTATTCGGGGAAAGTAATCTCAGTGCCATTCGGGACGGATGGCGGATACTCAAGGTGATCCTGCGAGAGAAATTCGGCGGCATTGGATCGGCTGTAGACGGGTGCCTTGACACGCCGCCGGTTCATTTCCTTGAGTCCGCTGCGGCAGATGCCGGGATACGTCCGGAGGCGGAATCACTGTAACGGAGCCCGAAATGATCGGGCGCGCCGCCGTGGTACGGACGATGTTTCCACTGCACGGGTAAGTGCTGCACCGAGGAGATATGCCTTGCAGACGGCGGTGCCTCCCCAGGAACGACGGGGAGTTGAGCAGGGTAACGTGCCGGTGAAACGCTGGACAATCGCGGTTCTGACCACCCTGATCGCAATCGCCGCAGCGGGGCTTTGGGGACTGTGGGGCATAGGCGGCGGCCAGGAGTCGCCCTGGCAGAAACCCAGCGCCAAGCCTGTCCCGGTGGCATCTTCGGTCCCACCGGGTATGAACCCGGCATGGCGGCTGGCTTTCACCGGGGACTTCTCCGGATCCCACCTCAGCACCTCACTGTGGGCAACGTGCTATCCGTGGCAGGATCAGTCTTCCGGCTGTACTAACTTCGGTAATCGCGAGTATGAGTGGTACCTTCCGTCTCAAGTCCGGCTATCTGGAGGCGCACTGCAACTTGTGGCCCAGCGTGTTAGCACGCAGGGTCAGACTGTTGATGGTGCTGCCAAGAAGTACGCGTGCCGCTCCGGGATGGTCACGACCTATCCCGGTTTCCGTTTTGAATACGGCTACGTCCAGGTGGTAGCGCGGATTCCCAATGGGCCGGGACTGTGGCCCGCCCTTTGGCTAGCGGCGGCGAACCTCAAATGGCCACCCGAGATAGACATCCTTGAGCACTGGTCGAGCAAGCCGCTGGTCCGGGTCAGCCTTCACCCGTCCGGGGCTGCCGACAACTTTTCCTACTTCTCACGGCCAGAAACCGCAAACCTTGCTGTCGGCTGGCATACTTTCGGGCTGTCGTGGACTGCCGCGAGCCTGACCTGGTTTATTGACGGGCGAGCGGTGATGTCCTTGACCAAGGACGTGCCCCACCAGTCGATGTACCTCATCGCCAATCTGGCTCAGTCGTCCCCTCCGCAGTCAGCCGGCAATCAATGCTCCGGCACTATGCTGATACGGTCTGTCAACGTCTGGCGACCCTGAGATGCTGGTGGGCGCGGGAATGGGCACCGATTTCTACACCTTCTGCCTCCAGGCCCGGGTTCAGCATGGCTTCCTGGCCTCCCTGGCCACCTCGGTCACTGCGGCCGCCGAACAGATAACGGCAAGGACCGCAAGCACCACGACGGGTTGCAGAATGTGCCTGATGTCGGCCGCCTCCGCGATCAGCAGGGCCATGCTCATCCCGAGCGCAAGTGTGAGGACGGCCCGTTCGAGAAGATCCCGGATCGGCAGCAGGCGAACCACCGCAAGACCGGGACCGACCAGGACGAAGGCGAAGACGGCGATGGGCCGGACAATGGTGTGCGCTCCGGCCGCGGTGATCGCCACGACCAGCCATCCTGAGATGGCGAGTGCGAGCGGGATTGCATGCCGGCGCAGGTTGAACGATGACATCAGTACTTCCCCGGGGCCGTCCGGGCCGAGGCCTGCCTGGGTGCCTCGACGAGCTGGAAGATGAGGGCGTCGGAGTTTCGGTAGGCGATCCGGAACGTACGCGAGGTGAGCACATCCTTGGTGAGACGGTTGTACGTGCTGGCTGGCCACGTTCCCGTCATGGTTATCTCCGTGGCCTGGCTTCTGGTCAGGATCAGGTAAGCGGCTGGCGGGGACTTGTGCTTCATGACGCTGACCACGGTGCCCACGGGATCCCGGAGCACGCCGGTGGTGGAAATGCCGGGCGTGGAGTCGAGGAAGGTGTAGGAGTACCAGTCATAATGCACGAAGGCCCATGGGAAGTTGCTGTCGGCTCCGACGATCACCGCCCCGCGGGGTGCGGTCTGGTACAGCCATTCCGAGGCGGCGACCTCCTGTGGGGAGAAATAGTTCACTGACTCCTGGCCAAAGTTGCCGAGGCTGAAACCGGTTAGCAGCAGCATGAAGGTGACGGCGAGGACCAGGGCTGTCCAGATCGACCGGCCCCGCAGCAAATGCGGGAAAAAGGCGGCCGCGGCGGCGATCGCCATGAAAGGGATGGCGAAGAGATAGACGCGAAAGATGATCTCGCCGCCGTAATTGTTGGCGGCTAGGGCGGGGATGGCTGCAACAGCCAGGAGGGCGACACGGAACCAGGCTCTGCGGACCCGTGGGTCGTCATGATGACGCCGGTAACGCCAGAAGCCGATGATGGCCAGGACACCCACGGCCCCGCTGAGAGAACGGGCGGCCCAGTCAATGAGGATCTGATCGGAGGGGACCGCCCCCTGCCCGACGAGATGGGCCGACGCGTTGGCCCACGGCAGGCCGAAGCCCTGAAGCAACTGCGAGTAATTTGCCGCGAGCCAGTCGCGGGCGCCGTACGCAAGCCAGCCCAGCGAGATGACCGTCATCGCGACCGGCAGCAGCACACGGGGCTGGAGCTGGTTGAACACCGCGAGGACGCCCAGCGCCGTGATCAGCATGAATGGGGTGAGCTGATGGGTCGATGCGACAGCCACCATCAGCGGCAGCAGGCAGAGGGTCAGGGTGTACCGGCTGGGCCTGGCCGACCCGGGAAGGTCTTCGGGCGACGTGGACTGAGGCTCCCGCAGCCAGCGGACGCAAATAGCGACCACGGTCAGGTACAGAAAGTACGCGAAGGCCTGCGGCGAGAAGTAGTCCTGGCCGATCCAATTACCCAGCGTGAAGATCCAGGCGGCAGTCCAGATCAGCCGCTTGTCGGAGGAGAAGGCCCGGGCGATGAGGAGGACGGGGCCCAGCCATATCAGGTCGTTGAAGGGGAGGACCCACGAGGCGTAACTGAGCGAGGAGTTGAGGCCGGAGGCCGAGGTGAGGAAGGAATTGAGGGAGAAGAACCCGGGCCAGCCCTGGTACGGCCCGAGGATGCCGCCGAGGTTGAAGACGACCCCATTGTGCGAGATGAAGTCGACGATGCCGATGTGTTTCCAGGCCCATGAGTACCGCAACGTGCCGTAGAGAATGGCGGGGGTGGCGTGCAGGACTGTGACCAGCGCGACCGTATGTGCGGCCAGTACCGGCCACCGGCTCGATCTGCGTGTTACCGTCCAGCAGAAGCTCACCATCAGCAGGCCGACCGCGGCCCAGAAGGTAACCGGCAGCACGGAGACAAGGCCCAGTCCGGCCGTCGCCACGCCGGCGACATTCACGCTGTTGAGCGCGACCAGCCAGAGGATCATGCAGAGGGTAAGGCTAACCCAGGGGAACAGAGCCCAACTGAGCACGGGGGGTGTCCGCCGTGCGGCCGGGAAAGCGGCCATCTGGCTGCGAGAGGAGTCCGTCTCCGCTGCGACGTAGGTGCAGACCGGCAGCGGCATCGTCGCGTTATCAGTCGGCGTCAGACCGTCCTGTGCGGCATTTCCCGTCCCCGGCTGGCCCGGGAACGACGGCGGCCAATCCGGCAGGTCCCGTGATCTTCTGGTGTGCTCGTACAGCTCGTCTGACATCCAGGTCGTCTCTGCCATGCGGGTGGTCACCTGGCCGTCGACCACCGCGCTATTGAGTCTGGAAGGTGGAAGGCCTGGCCTTGCGGGGTCTTCCAGTCACTTGCCAAGCTATCCGCCCCCACGTGCAGTTCCCACTCCCAGCCCTCGCCGTCTGCCTGATCGGCCGCGAACGTCCGCGAGAAGAAGCTGCGCCCGCTATTGTAATCCGAATGCCACGCCGCGTCATCGGCGCTGCTTTCCCTCTGGCAGCGGGAGCCGCCCGGGAAGTGAGCCAGCCGCCTAGCCGGCCGTCGTAGCGGCTAGGCCGGTGAGGATCGCTCCCGCCCGTCCCAGCCCCGTTGGGTCACCGCGCAGCAAATCGGACAGGCCCCGGGCGATGCCCCTCGGCAGGATTTCGCGGGTGTACTCGCGCTCGGCCGACAGTCCGTCATCCGTACCAACATGGGCTTGGGTAGGTCTGGTCCACGACAGTCGAGGCTCGCTGGGCCCCAGGCCGGTTGCGCGCATCATCGCTGGTCAGTACGGCCGGTTCCATGCCATGCGTAAGCAAGACGCCTCGGCTGCCAGCAAGGTTTACGTACGGATCGCGACAATCGCGGGTGAATGCCCGGTAAACCAAAAGGGGCACTATGCCGTCTGACATGTGTGCTAAGTACCCCAAATATCACACCAGCCAGCGGGCCAGCCAGGTGGTCTGCGGCCGCGCCGGTACTCGTCGGGGACCTGTGCCTTGAGGCGCGCCTGCCGGATCTGAACACCGAGGGCAGGTACCGGGCGGCGCGTCTGCTGACATGGCTGCATGGACGCCCGATAGGCGAGGTTTTTGTTCCGTTGGAACAGGGCCGAGTTCCCGCCGACCGGCTCGCGGCGCTGGTGTGGCCACTGGTCGCTGAGCACGTCGCTGCCCATTGCACAGACGACGGAGTCCCAGTGCCGGACCATCTTCCGGCTGACGGCTTCGTCCGCGCTGAGCAGCCACGCTGTGCGGGCCTCGGACGGGATGCGGACGTGACGATCACGGTGGTGATCGCCACCCGGGACCGGACCGAAAGCCTGCTGCGCTGCCTCACCGCGCTGGCCAAGTCGAGCTTCTCGGCGTTCGACGTCGTCGTCGTGGACAGTGCGCCACGCAGCGATAGCACCGAGCGGGCCCTGGCCGAACATCCCGGATGGCCGTTTCCGCTGCGGTACGTGTACGAATCCCGGCCAGGTCTGGCGCTCGCCCACAATGCGGCCCTGCCGGCGGTCACCGGGGAGGTCGTCGCGATCACCGACGACGATGTGGAGGTCGACCGTGACTGGCTCAGGACCCTCGCGGAGGCGTTCTGTGAGACCAGTGCCACCTGCGTGACCGGCCTGATTCTCCCCGCCGAACTCGAGACCAGAGCCCAACTGCTCGTTGAGGAGTCCGGTGGGTTCGGGCGCGGATTCACCCGGCGCGTTTTCGTCCGGGACATGCCGGAAGCCGGCCCATTGTTTCCTTTCACCGCGGGCCGGTTCGGGTCGGGAGCGAACATGGCGTTTCGCGCCGAGTGGCTGGTGGCCGGGGGCGGGTTCGACCCGGCCACCGGCGCGGGCAGCCCGGCGTGGGGCGGAGATGACCTGACGGCGTTCCTGCGGGTCATCGTCGATGGCGGGACGCTGGTGTATGAGCCGCGGGCCGTTGTGCGGCACTGGCACCGGCGTGAGTACGAGGGGATGCGGCGGCAGGCGTTCCGTTACGGGATGGGGCTGGGCGCCTACCTGGCCGCGTCGGTGTGGGACCGGCCCGCCCTGCTGGAGGCGATGACACGCCGGGCCGTTCCGGCAGCCCGGCATCTGCTCAGCCCGGGATCGGCCAAGAACATCGGGCGCAGCACCGGGTATCCCCGTGAACTGGTCTGGCGTGAGCGGGCGGGGATGCTCGCCGGCCCGTTCGCCTACATGGTGAGCAGATGGCGCTATCGCGATTGCTTCCCGGGGCGGAGGGACGTGTCCGTATGACGGTAGCCGCGTACGTGGCAACGGCGCAGCGGCGCCTGGCCGGATGTTCGCCGCGGTCCTGGCACCGGGCGGCCATGGTGGACGCGGCGGAGGTGAGGGCCGCGCTCGCCGGCGGGGATTGGCGCCGGGA
>Ga0187871_10003868_pt1 | contig 11452 bp, 9 predicted proteins | sample June2016WEW_16_1_FD_132988 | JGI IMG/M metagenome (GOLD analysis project Ga0187871, IMG submission 132988) | Peatland microbial communities from SPRUCE experiment site at the Marcell Experimental Forest, Minnesota, USA - June2016WEW_16_10 | ecosystem: Environmental > Terrestrial > Soil >...
CCGACCGCGCGCAGCGCGCCTTCTGCGCCGCCGCGGAATTCGCCGCCGCCGCCACTGCCGCGTATGCCGCAGTCGCCTGACGTCATCGGCTTGTTTCCCGAACCGGGAGCCGGCCGGTGAGCGTCGCCATCGTCGATTACGGCTCCGGTAATCTCCACTCGGCGGCCAAGGCATTCGAGCGCGCGGCACAGGAAACCGGCCTGCGACAGCCGATCGTGGTGACGAACGATCCGAGCGTCGTGGCCGCGGCCGACCGCGTGGTGCTGCCCGGCGTCGGCGCCTTCGCCGATTGCCGGCGCGGCCTCGACGCCGTCAACGGCATGGTCGCGGCGCTCGAGGAAGCGGTGCGCCGCAAAGGCCGACCGTTCTTCGGCATCTGCGTCGGCATGCAATTGCTGGCCGAGCGCGGCCGCGAATACGAAGTCACCCCCGGGCTCGGCTGGATCGCCGGCGAGGTCGATCGCATCGCGCCGAACGATCCGAACCTGAAAATTCCGCACATGGGCTGGAACACGCTCAACGTCGACCGCGCGCACCCATTGCTCGACGGCCTGACGCTCGGTCCGCAGGGCTTGCACGCCTATTTCATCCATTCCTACGAGCTCAAAGTGGCGGATCGCGCCGATCTTGTGGCGGAAGCCGATTACGGCGGCCCGGTCACTGCGATCGTGGCGCGCGACAACATTGTCGGCACGCAATTCCATCCCGAGAAGAGTCAGCGGCTCGGTCTCGCCCTGATCGCGAATTTCTTGAAGTGGAAACCTTGATCCTCCTTCCCGCCATCGATCTGAAAAACGGCGAAGCCGTGCGCCTCGAGCAGGGCGACATGGCGCGTGCGACGATCTTTCATCGCGACCCCGCCGAGCAGGCGCGCGTTTTCGCGGCGCAAGGCTTTGAGTACCTCCACATCGTCGATCTCGACGGCGCCTTCGCCGGCAAGCCGATGAACGCCGCGGCGGTCGAGCGCATCCTCGCCGCGGTGAAAATTCCCGTGCAGCTCGGCGGCGGAATCCGCGACCGCGCAACGATCGATGCGTGGCTCGATAAGGGCGTCAGGCGGGTCATCATCGGCACCGCCGCTGTGCGCGATCCGGCGCTGGTCAAGGCTGCTGCGCGCGCCTATCCCGGTCGCATCGCCGTCGGGCTCGATGCGCGCGACGGTGCCGTCGCGGTCGAAGGCTGGGCGGAGACCTCGGAGATTTCCGTGCTCGATATCGCACGACGGTTCGAAGATGCCGGCGTCGCCGCGATCATCTACACCGACATCGCGCGAGATGGCATGCTCCGCGGGCTGAATCTCGACGCTACCATCGCGCTAGCGGAAGCGGTGTCGATCCCGATCATCGCTTCGGGCGGGCTCGCCTCGATCGAGGACGTGCGTGCGCTGCTGACACCCCGCGCGCAAAAACTCGAAGGCGCCGTGGTCGGCCGCGCGCTCTACGACGGCCGGCTCGATGCGGCGGCGGCGTTGCGGCTCGTTCGTGCGGCGCGGGCGGCGTGACGTGTTCAAGGTTCGCGTCATTCCCTGCCTCGACGTCAAGGACGGCCGCGTCGTCAAGGGCGTCAATTTCGTCAATTTGCGCGATGCCGGCGATCCGGTCGAGGCGGCGATCGCCTACGACGAAGCCGGCGCCGACGAGCTGACCTTCCTCGATATCACCGCCAGCCACGAGGATCGCGGCATCATGCTCGATGTCGTGCGGCGCACCGCGGAAGCCTGCTTCATGCCGCTGACGGTCGGCGGCGGCGTGCGCACGATCGATGACATTCGCGCGCTGTTGTCTTCCGGCGCCGACAAGGTGTCGATCAACACGGCGGCGGTCGCGCGCCGCGGCTTCGTCAAAGAGGCGGCGGAAAAGTTCGGCGACCAGTGCATCGTGGTCGCGATCGACGCCAAGAAAGTGTCGAAGCCGGGCGAGGCGGCGCGCTGGGAGATATTCACCCATGGCGGCCGCCATCCGACCGGCCTCGACGCCGTGGCCTATGCGCGCGAGGTGGTCACGCTCGGCGCCGGCGAGATCCTGCTCACCTCGATGGATCGCGACGGCACCCGCCGAGGATTTGACATCCCGCTGACGCGTGCCGTCGCCGACAGCGTCTCGGTTCCGGTGATCGCCTCGGGCGGCGTCGGCAATCTCGATCACCTGGTCGAAGGCATCCGCGACGGCCATGCCAGCGCGGTGCTCGCCGCCTCGATCTTCCACTTCGGCGAGTACTCCGTGCGCGCCGCCAAGGAATACATGGTGCGTGCCGGCCTGCCGGTGCGGCTCGATCCCTAATCGCCGCGCCTTTAGGGCGCGCGGTTCAGCCTCGCCGGGCGAGGAACTGGCACGCCTTCCATGCATGCGGCCTCTCCCCGCCTCGATGAAGAGATGCTAAGGAGGCGCGCCATGGCGCCGTACACCCTCCAGGACCTCGAAAAGCGCGTGCAAGCGCGCGCGCAGGCCGATGTCGGCACCTCCTACACCCGCGGGCTGATCGACAAGGGCGTGGCCCACTGCGCGAAAAAACTCGGCGAGGAAGCAGTCGAAGTCGCCATCGCCGCCGTCGCCGAGGACCGCGGCCGCGTGGTCGCGGAAGCCGCCGATCTCCTCTATCATCTGCTCGTCGTGCTGCATGCGCGCGGCATCGCGCTGGCCGAAGTCGAAGCGGCGCTCGAGGACCGCACGCGCCAATCGGGCCTCGACGAGAAGGCAACGCGCAAGGGCGGCTAAGGGCGATCCGTATGGAGCAACGCACCGAACCGGATGTCTCGCCTTATCGCGTGTTCTCGCGGGCGGAATGGGCGAATTTGCGCGAAGACACGCCGATGACGCTCGAGCCGGCCGAAGTGGCGCGGCTGCGCTCGGTGCACGACCGGCTGGACATGTCGGAGGTCGAAGAAATCTACCTGCCGCTCTCGCGGCTGCTCTCGCTTTACGTGGCGGCGACGCAGCGGCTGTTTCACGCCCAGCAGGGCTTTCTTGGCACCGAGGACGCCAAGATGCCCTACATCATCGGCGTCGGCGGCTCGGTCGCGGCCGGCAAATCGACCACCGCGCGCGTGCTGCAGGCGCTGCTGGCGCGCTGGCCGAATGTGCCCAAGGTCGATCTCATCACCACCGACGGGTTTCTTTTCCCCAATGCCGTGCTCGAACGGGAAGGCCTGATGGAGAAAAAGGGCTTTCCGGAAAGCTACGACCTGCCGGCACTGCTGAACTTTCTTTCCGGCATCAAAGCTGGACGCCGGCCGGTGCTCGCGCCGGTCTACTCGCATCTGATCTACGACGTCATTCCCAACGAGTGGATCGAAATCGATCGGCCGGAAATCCTCATCGTCGAGGGTCTCAATGTCCTGCAGACCGGCCGCCTGCCCAAGGATGGCAAGGCCATTCCCTTCGTCTCCGATTTTTTCGATTTCTCGGTCTATCTCGACGCCGACGAGGACGTGCTGCTGTCGTGGTACGTCAACCGCTTTCTCGCTTTGCGGGGCACGGCCTTCGCGGATCCAAGATCATACTTTCACCGCTACGCGCGATTGACGGATACCGAGGCGGCTGTCACGGCAACGTCGATCTGGAACCGCATCAACCTCGTCAATCTGCGGGAGAATATCCTGCCGACGCGCCCGCGCGCCGACCTCATCCTGAAAAAGGGCGAAAGTCACGAGGTCGAGGAAGTGGCGCTGCGCAGGCTGTGACGCCAGCGCTCGACTTCGGCGAGCTCGGCTTCCGGCCGCTCGCTGATGACCTTGGCGCGGCCGAGATAGACTGTTCCGGCTTCGCCGTCGATCGACAGCCAATCGCCTTCTTTGATCGCGGCTCCGGCGAGCCGCGCGCAATGACCTGCGACGTCGACGACAAGCGCCGCACAGCCGACGACGCACGGTTTTGCCATCTGCCGCGCCACCAGCGCCGCATGCGCGGTGCGGCCGCCGATCGCCGTCACGATGCCCGCGGACACCGCAAAGCCGCCGACGTCGGCGGTCGTCGTGTCCGGCCGCACCAGAATGACGGGATCCCCGCTTGCCGCCAGGCGAGTGGCACTATCCGGATCGAAAGCCGCGCGTCCGACCGCAACGCCCGCCGATGCCCCGACACCGCGCCCAACCGGCTCCGCAGCGGCGACCAGCCGCGTGGTGACGAGCGAGCGTTGCTGCAAACCGTTCAGGCGCTGCAAGGCTTCCATCGGCGCGATGCGGCCTTCCTTGACGAAGTCGATCGCCAAGCGCAGCGCCGCCTGCGGCGTGCGCTTTCCTGCGCGCGTCTGCAAAATCCACAACTTGCCGTTCTCGATGGTGAATTCGACGTCCTGCATGTCGCCGAAATCCTGTTCGAGCCGCCGCAATGCTTCGCGTAATTGCGCGGCGACCTCGGGAAGCGAACGGACAATGGCCGCTTCGGTATCGGGATTATGTCCGCCGGACACCACGTCTTCGCCTTGCGATTCGAACAGCACCTCGATCACCGGCCTATTGAGCCCGGTCGACGGATCGCGTGAAAACGCCACGCCGGCGCCCGAGGAAATTCCGGCATTGCCGAAAACCATGGCCTGCACCGTGACCGCCGTGCCCTGCAAATATTCGAGATGCTCGAGCTTGCGATAGGTGCAGGCGCGGTCGCTCAGCCACGAACGAAACACCGCCTGCGCCGCGGTCTTGAGCTGTTCCATGGGGTCTTCGCTGAGCACATGGCCTTCGCGCTCGATGACTTGCTCGTAAGCCGTCGCCAGACGTTCGAGCGCTTCACAATCGAGCGCGCGCTCGCTGCCGACCCTCTCGGCGCCGACGAGTTCGTTGCGCTTCGCCACGAAGGCGGCCGGATCGACACTGAGGACCACGCCGCCATAGCTTTCGAGAAAGCGGCGGCGGCAGTCGCCGGCAAAGCGCGGGTGACCGGTCATGCGCACCAGGCCGCGAACCGCCGTAGATGTGCAGCCGAGATTGAGCACCGTATCCAACATTCCCGGCATCGACCGCGCCGCACCCGAGCGCACCGACACCAGCAGCGGGCGGCGCCGGTCGGCAAACCTCTTGCCGGTGGCGTTCTCCAGAAATTCGATGCCTTCGGTGAGGCCGTCCGACAGACTTTGCATGGAACTGGCGTCGCCGCTGAGGCTCGCCGCACAAAGGTCGATCGGCAGCACGAATGCCGGCGGCACCGGAAGACCAAGCGCCGCCACGCGCGCCAGGTTGGCTGCCTTGCCGCCGACGAGCTCGGCGGAATATTGCTCGGCCGCTCCGTCACCGATCCGCGCGATCTGCATGTTCCGGCCGCTCCAATATTGGTCGAGCACGATCTATGCGGAAAGATCGGCGAGCACGTGCTCGCGCAAAAGATGGCCGAAGGCCGCCATCCGGTCGGTCGAGCGTTCAAGCGCGCGGGCGAGATCGAGAACCGACAAGGCCGTTTTCAGATTGAAATCGCCGGTCAGGATTCTCGCCGTCGCCATGCGTTCTGCCGCGTCGGCTCGGTGCTCGGTGTCGATCAACCGGCCGACCGCGGCGAGCGCATCCTCGGTGTCGACGCGGTGGCCGTCGGGCACCTCGGCCGCGGCGGCAATGCCGACGGCGGCGGCCTCGGTGCCGGAGACCGTGGCGGAACAAAGCTCGGCCAGCGGCTCGAGCAGTTCGGCGGCAACCTCGCCGGGAACAAGCGAAGCGACAAACGCCGCCTGCTCCAGTTCGTCGATCGCGTTCTCCATCTGATTGATGAGGAGTTCGATGCCGCGCGTGGCGTCGAGCCGCACAATCTCGCTTCGCGCTTCGATGGCGATCCGGTCGGCTTTTTCCTCGATACCGCGCGCCCGTTCGGTCAATGCCGCGCAGTCGAAGGGCCGGTGCGCCTGCCGTTCGGCGACGAATAGAGCAATGTGGGCCGCGATCTCGCGTGCCAAGCCGGCCTGCCTTATCATCACCGCCAACAGCGTTCGATCGACCCGCTGCAAATGCCCAACAAGCGCGGCTTCGATGCGGTCCCGCGCCAGCCGCACCGAGCTTCCTTGCAGCAACGCTTCGGCCGAGACCCGCAGCACCGTCTTGAGAAAATCGGCAGCGGCGTCGCGCCCGAGCGTCTGGTCGAGCCGCTCGCCGAATCCGATCCGCGACGGCGCCGCGTGACGTACAGCTGATGCCACCAGCTCCGCGCCGCCAAGTTGCAGGAAGCCGCGGTGGCCGACGCGATGGCGTGCGGCCCAGTCGAGGATGCGGATCGCGTCGGCGTTGGAGACCCATTCCCGCAGCACCTTGCGGGCCTTGTTCCAGTCGATCAGGAAGACCAGCGACGCACCGACCGTTTCGAGAAACGCGTCGCGGCGCTTGCTGCTATCGAACGCATAGCGGCCGGTGATCAGATAGAAAGCGGCGTTATCGGGCAGGGCAGGCGCGCTCTTGCGCTCGAGCCCGCTCCATTGCACCGGGACGTTGCGGAACAGCCCGGTGAAGAACTTGGCGCGCGGCAGATGATTGTCCGCATAGATGACGGTCACCGCGTCGGCTTCGACGGTGATGACCACGACATGGGCATCGGTTTCTCCGATGTCGTTCTGGATCGTCAGCCGCCCGCCTGCCCGCGTTGCCGTCGTCCCCAGTCCGGGATGGCCGAACTTGAGCTTCTCCGTCGCCTCCACCCCGCGCATGAACGCTTCGACCGCCGGCCGGTCCTCCGGCAACAACGCGGAGACATGCGCGCCCGCGAGTACCTCCTCCGCGTGCGCGGCCGCCAGCCGGTTCAGCGCTTTGTGCAAATCCATGACCAGGCGGTGCAGGCTGTCGCCGCCGCCCGCGGACAGGCCGGTCAGGCTGGCGACTTCCGCAAGCTCGATATCGTCGGCGGCGCCGAACGACACCGACGCTTGGATCGCCGCGAGGCGTTCAGCCGCGCGGTCGCCCTGCAACGGGTCGCCGGCTTTGACGGCGCGGATCATAGTCTCCACGTCGGCCCAGATCGCAGCTCCCAGGCCGCCGAGCCCCGGCGCTGAAAGGCGCTCGCCAACTGAGACCGCTGCGCGGTTGACCAGCGTTTCCAAGGCCATGGTGTCGATGCCGGCGGCCCGGCATTCGCCTGCCAGATCGAAGCGCGCGGTCAGAGGCTCGTGCGCGTGCTGCGCGGCCGCCTGCAAGACGCTTAACCGGGCTTTGACCCGGTCGTTTGCCGCCAAGCCCTCGGCAATGAGGGAGGGCAAAAGCAGATAGAATTGTCCCAGTTCCTCAATGATTTCGGATTTCATTGGCCGGCGCCCGTACCCATCTGCGGTCCAATCAGAGCATATTCAGGCGACGGCGTTATTGAGCCAGATCATTCACCGGACTGTCACAAAATCGGACCGGGACGTCCGGGTGGTCGGCGAGGCAAACGCTGAAATTACGCGGCGAGCGCGGCGTCATCGGCGCCGGCGAGCGCGGCCGCCAGGCGTTCGCGGTCGAGCGGCTTGACCAAAAATCCATCCATGCCGGCGGCGAGACAGGCTTCGCGGTCCTCGGCGGAGGCGTTGGCGGTCAGCGCCAGGATCGGCGTGCGCGGCGCGTTGTTCTCGGCCTCGATCGTGCGGATCCGCCGCGTCGCCTCGAGGCCGTCCATGCCCGGCATGTGCAGGTCCATGAGCACGCGGTCGTAGGGCGTGTCGGCGGCGCGGGCGGCGAGCCAGGATTCGACAACGGCGGCGCCGCTCGCGGCGATGGTCGGATGGTGGCCGAGCTTGACCAGTAGCGCGCGCGCCAAGAGTGCGTTGATTTCGTTGTCCTCGGCGACGAGGATCGACAGCCCGCTATCGGCAGGGAACAGGCTCGGCGCTTCCGCGGGCTCGCTCGCCGTGCCTGCATCGAAGGCGTCATCGGGCGAAAAGCGGGCGGCGAGCGAGGCGGCCCGCACCGGCTTGATGAGATAGCCGGTGAAGCCGGCTTCTTTCAGCGCGGCAAGCTCGCCGCGCATCGCCGGCGTGATCAGCACCAGCCGCCGCGGGATCGCGGCGGCGAGCCGCGCCAGCGCCGCGCTCGACGGCGTGCCGAGCGCGTGATCGACCAGCACGGCGCTCCACAGCTGCTCCGGCAACAGCGCCGCGGCTACCCGATCGTCGGGAACGATTTTCGTGCGCGCGCCCCAGCGTTGCAGCCGGCGCGCGATCAAGGAGGCTTCGATCGCCGCCGGCGCGACGATCAATATATCGCTGCGGGCAAGATCCGGCACCGCCAGCGCCGGCTCATCGGCGTCGCCGGTCCGCGGCAGCGGAACCACGACGCGGAAGGTCGAGCCTTGGCCGCCGGCGCTGTCGACCGCGATCGAGCCGCCCATGCTCTCGACGATCCTTTTCGATATGGTCAGACCGAGCCCGGTGCCGCCGAATTTTCTTGTCGAGCCGCCGTCGGCCTGCTCGAATTCCAGGAAGATGCGCGCTTGGTCTTCGGGCGCGATGCCGATGCCGGTGTCGTGTACCGTGATGGCGAGGGCATCGGGCTGTGCGCCTGGTTCGACGACGATCGACACGCCGCCGCGTTCGGTGAACTTGATCGCATTGCCGGCGAGGTTGAAGAGAACCTGGCGCAGCCGGGCCGCGTCGCCGACGACTTGCGCCGGCAGGCGCTCGTCGACATAGCAGCAGATTTCCAGCCCCTTTGCCTGGGCGCGGGGCCCGAGCAGCTCGACCGCCTCCTCAACCAAGGCCGCGAGCGCGAACGGCCGTGCGGCGAGGTCGAGCCGGCCGGCTTCGATCTTGGAGAAATCGAGAACCTCTTCGATCAACGAGAGTAGCGTTTCCCCCGACGTCTTCACCGCCTTCAGATAGGTCGCCTGCTCCGCGGTCAGCGGGGTGTCGCCAAGGAGATCGGCCATGCCGAGAATGCCGTTCAGCGGCGTCCGTATCTCGTGCGACACCATGGTGAGAAAGCGCGACTTGGCGCGGTTCGCCGCCTCGGCCTGGTCGCGCGCCTCGGCCAGCGCCTGTTCGGCAAGCACGCGGTCGGTCACGTCGCGGCCGACGCTCTGCATTTCGCTGCCGCCGTCGGCGCGCACAGTGACTTCGCGCCAGGCGATCCAGCGCGCCCCGTCGGGCGCGGCGATTTTCTGATCATGCACCTGTGTGCCGTCGGCGAGACGACGGGGCTCGCCCTGCTCCGCAACCGGCAGCACAGACGGGGTCGCCAGAAGGTCCTCGCGCGGGCGGCCGGCGAGGGTGCAGAACGCGTCGTTGGCGTAGGTGATCGCGCCGTTGCCGTCGCGGCGCACGATGACGTCGCCTTGCGCCTCGAAGAAGCTCGAGGTGCGCTCCTGCGCTTCGCGTATTTCCCAGTTGCGATCCGCCGCCTCGTCGAGCCGCGCCTCGAGATCGCGCAGCTCGGTCTTCATCTGACGGATGCGGGAAATCAGGATTCCGATGGTCCCGCACGAGGCGCCGAACAGCGCCGCGACGCCGATGGCGAACATGTACGGATCGTAGTGGGCCTCGGGGGAAGTCGCCCCGGCGAGGAAGCCGAAGGCGACGGCAAACGCCATGGAGGTAATGGCCAGCCCGCGGACAATCAGGGAAAGGAGGCGGCGGCTGAGGATGGCGGGCTTTCGGAGCGTGGCGTGCGGCCGCATGGTCCCTGTCCCGCTCTCTGCGCGGTCACGGCGGCCGTTGTGGCGCGCTGCCGGTACGCATTGTTCTCGATGCAGTGATGTGAATTTTGGCCTATGAACCTTGCGCATCCCTTACAGTCAGGAATGACGATTGGAGCAAGGGTTGATGCTTTGTTAACAGGCCGGGTGCCATTTTATTGCGAAAGATAGTAAAGATTCCCCTGTGTTTTGCGGGTTTGGACTGCTATCCCAAGGCGATCCGTACACGTACACGCCAACCATTTGACGACTAAAATCCGATGGCCGGTAAGCGATATTCCAAGCTCACGGATCGGATCATTCAAACGGTCTGCGATTTTATCGACGACGGCGACGAAACACTGCCCAAGCGGGTCTTTTACGACTCGCAAGTTCCAGGGCTGCGCATCAGGGTCGGCCGACATCGCCGCACGTGGTTCTACTTCCAGGAATACCGCGTCAAGGGAAAGCGCGGAACGGTGTTCCGCCGCCTTGGCTTCTGGCCAGGGATGAACGTCGCCACGGCGCGCAAGGAAGCTCTACAGCACGCGGCGAGAGTTGCCGCAGGTCGGCCGCAGCCGGGCCGCCGCGACGCGATCACGCTGGAACAGGCGACGACGGAATACATCGAGAGCTTGAAAGCACGCGGCAAGAAGTCAGCGCGGCACGTGCGGTCGCTTACCTCCATTCACTTGCTGCCGGAGTTCGGCCGCTTCACGTTGGCGGAGTTGTCCGACGCGCCCGCGTTGGTACGTGACCATCATCTGAAAATATCGAAGCGGTCGCCGGTCTCGGCTAACCGCGTCATGACTATGCTCGGCTCGATCTACCGGCACGCCGCTCGCCTCGACCGCAGCCTGCCGCAAGCCTCGCCGATCAGTGCGGTGCGCTTTAATCGGGAGGAGCCTGCGCAGACGGCCATGTCGTTCTCTGAGTTCCCAGTATGGCGCGAGCGGGTCGAGACGTTGCCGCCGATCCGTGCCGCTTACTTTCGCTTGCTGCTGCTCACCGGAATGCGCGGCGGGGAGGCGACACGATTGCGGTGGAGCGACATTGATACACGCACCCGCTCGATCACACTGCACAAGCGCAAGGTCGGCCCGGACATTGTGATCCCAATGTCGGCGGCCATCGCTCGCGAATTGCAACGCGCTCGCAATGTTGCCGCACGCGATGTCGAATTGATCTTCCCCGGCTCGCGCAAATGGAACGATGTACCGCGACATGCGCTCCGCCATTCGTACCGCACGGTCGCCGCCGATCTTCAAATTGACGAGCTAACGGTAAGATTGCTGCTAGGCCATGCGTTGACGGGGATCAGTCAAAGCTACGTCACTCGCGCGGTGCTGTCGGGAGGCATTGGGCTGCGCGCAGCGCAACGAAAGATCAACCGCGGGATTCTGAACTTGCTGTCGGGCTGAGAGTGATCGAAATTCGGAGCGGTTTCTTTGCCGCCTGGGCACCGGCCGCGAAGCGATTGAATGCCTCAATAACTTTTGTCACCGCATGATCGCGCGGCACTGTCGTCAATTCGTGATCGCGGTCTATTGCAGCTTGCGCCGCGCTCAATTCGGCGCACGCCTTCAAGATAGCTCGCACTGATTCCTGTAAATCGGTTTGAGTATTCATGTCCGCACCGCCCGCGTGATCGTCGAAGGCCGGTGGGTTGTCAGCTTCAAGGTTCCGGCTGCTCGCACGTCGGCAACAACCTCGTCGGCGAGTTGCTCGAAAAGATCGTCGGGCACATCGGCGAGCGTGAAGCCCGGCGCGCCTCGTTGATTGTCTCGCGACTGATGCGTGGTTTAGTACGGGAACGCAAGCAAAACTACGCTTATCTCGCAAAACAGGGTTAGTAAAAAACTCTTGGGAAGCTGTCGTTCTACCACTGAACTACGCCCGCGAAG
>Ga0187871_10003870_pt1 | contig 11450 bp, 12 predicted proteins | sample June2016WEW_16_1_FD_132988 | JGI IMG/M metagenome (GOLD analysis project Ga0187871, IMG submission 132988) | Peatland microbial communities from SPRUCE experiment site at the Marcell Experimental Forest, Minnesota, USA - June2016WEW_16_10 | ecosystem: Environmental > Terrestrial > Soil >...
AAGTGCGATTAGAAACAAAAATCGAAGCGCACCCATGCGCCATCAGATGGCGCGCCGCCAGTTCGCTCATCTTCCCGGCGCCGACGATGAACACATTCTTGCCCTGCAGAGTTCCGAAAATCTTTTTCGCCAGCTCCACCGCCACGGAAGCGACTGAAACCGAAGACGAGCCCACAGCAGTCTCGCTGCGCACGCGCTTCGCGACGGCGAAGGCGCGGGTGAAAAGCTGATCCAGTTGTCCGCGCACCGCGCCCACGGCGCGGGCAGTCGCGTAAGCCTCTTTTACCTGCCCGAGAATCTGGGCCTCTCCCACCACCATGGAATCCAGGCTCGAAGCCACTCGGAAGATGTGCCGCACCGCCTCTTTCTCCCGGAACTCATACAGATGCGAGTCGAGCTCTTCCGCTGTCAGGTGAAAATAGTCGTGCAGAAAGCCGCGCAGGTCCGCTGACCCGTTCGAGGTATGCGTGACCACTTCCACGCGATTGCACGTCGAAATGATCATGCCCTCCTCAATTCCAGGGTGGGCAGCGAGATCGCGGCAACAATCCGGCAGGCGCGACTCCGCGATCGCCAGCCGCTCCCGCAACTCGAGCGGCGCGCTCATGTGATTCACGCCAATAAGCTGGTATCTCATGAGGCGGTAAACCTGTGGATCGTCGAGAAGTAATTCGCGGCCCACGCCACCACAGCGGCTACAAATGCAAACGTCGCCAGTACCGCGGCCCGGCGCCCGCGCCATCCCGAATTCCAGCGGGTGAAGACCATGATCATGTAGACAGCCCACATCAGAATCGACAACAGAATCTTCGGATCGGCAAAGTCAATGCGTCCGTAGGTCGACATAGCCACAACCGATCCTGTAATCAGTCCGAGCGTCATGAACGGAAACCCTAGCAACAGCGAGCGGTAACCGATCTGGTCGATCACTTCGAGCGCAGGCAAAAAAGAAATCAGGCTGCTGGGCTTCTTCGCTTTCAGGCGGCGCTCCTGCAGCAGATAAAGCAAGCTGGCTCCAAAGCTGAGCACGAGGGCCGCATAGCCGGTAAAAATCAGAATGATGTGCGCGATCAGCCATCCCTTGTGCTGGACAAACGAAGTCAGCAGCACCGGTTGCTGGTCGATCGCCGCCACAAAAGTCAGAAAAAACACGATGGGGAACACGACCACGCCCGGCGAAGTGGTCTTGTAGATGGCATAGACGATCATGAAAAACGTCATAGAGAAAAAGGCCAGCAAAGATTCCCCGTTATGTATCGAAGCCCAGACCACCTGCCCGGGAAGAAACAGCTCGACCAGCGAGACAAAGTGGAAGACCATCCCCAGGCTGGCGGCGTGCAGCGCGATTCGGCTGAAAAGATCGCTGGTACGGCTGAGCGCAAAGAAAGCGTAGATCAGCCCGATGAAGTAACAAGCCAGCGCGAAACGCAGCCAAAGCAATGACATAGGCTAGGTAAGTATCAGAGTCCGCTGAGTTTAATGCAAGTAACGGCCGATGGCCCCAGATAACTCATGCCTTTCGACAGATCATATTCTGCACTAGGAATGGGCAGACGCAAGCGGCAAGCGTCACAGGAGCATGTGATCCAAATCACGACTTCTAATCCACACCCAGACTGGCAAGCGCTTCCTCCAGCAGCCCGGCATCAATCACCAACCGCCGCCCTTGGGACTTCACGTCCTCCAGTTCATCAAACGCCCGGAAGAGCCGGAGCTTCGCAGCGGCATACTGTTCCGCTTCCGTCAGTCGACGCCCATGCGCGGCCGCCCACGCCGCCAAAGACTTCTCCGGCAAGAACACGCTGACGGCATAGGTTAGCTTGCGATCAGAGGTAACATCGAAAATAAATTCCGTAGCCGGAGCTTCTGGATCATCGCCGAGAGCTGCGCGCTGCCCCACGAAGTAATACTGATAGACGTATCCCTGTGCACCAGCGTAGGTCTTCAGCCGCCGAACCGTCTTATCTGCACCCATGCGGACATTATCCCCCGTCGTTGACCGTTAGTGTTAGTCGTAAGCCACCAACCGCTCCACGCGCAGCACGAAAGTCCGAGGCAAGCCGCCGCCCAGCTAACTCTGTCGCCCCAAATTGCCGATATCTCCCCTGAAGACAAGTCTTCGCTTCAAAACCATGCCTCTGTGGAGTTCGATCGTTCTCGCCGCACTCCTCCTGCTCGCTCCCGCTAGAGGCCAATGCAGCCGAAGACTTTCTGCGCCACAGGAACTCACTCTCCCACGCAAAAGTAGTGGGCACGCAATAAGCAGCCGCTCGGCGGGTTTAACTGAGAACTGAAACTCAGAACTGAAAGCTGCCTTTTCATACTGCCGTAACAATCCTTCCGTATAGTTGCTCCGAACTTTAGCAACTGTTTCCAATTCCGATTGCGACCTGAGGAATAACACTATGGCCACGGCATCGACAAGCGTGCTTGATCAGAAACTCTCGCGTTCCTCTCCCGGCAAAATCGGCATGTTGGTGTTCGGCGTCGTGCTGGTCATCGGAGTTTGCTACGCCGGCTCCAGCCTGCTGCACGATCTTTCGTTCGTCCACAACGAATCGATCCTGCCCTACGTGCTGCTGGGAATCGCGCTGCTGGTCGCGCTCGGCTTCGAGTTCGTCAATGGATTCCACGACACCGCCAACGCCGTGGCCACGGTCATTTACACGCACTCGCTCGAGCCTCACATCGCCGTCGTCTGGTCGGGCTTCTGGAACTTCCTCGGCGTCCTCGCCTCCAGCGGTCTGGTGGCCTTCGCCATCGTTTCGTTGCTCCCCGTCGAACTGATTCTGCAAGTAGGCAGCTCGGCCGGATTCGCCATGGTTTTCGCCTTGCTCGTCGCCGCCATTATCTGGAACCTCGGCACCTGGTGGTTCGGATTGCCAGCCTCCAGTTCGCACACGCTCATCGGCTCCGTCATCGGAGTCGGCATCGCCAACCAGCTCATTAACGGCAGAAGCGGCACCAGCGGCGTCGACTGGGGACAAGCCAAGAACATCGGTTATTCCCTGCTGCTCTCCCCGATCGTCGGCTTCGGCTGCGCCCTGCTCCTGCTGCTCCTTGCCAAAGCCCTCATCAAAGATCCCAAGCTGTACAAGGCTCCCGAAGGTACCGAGCCGCCGCCGTTCTATATTCGCTGCCTGCTCATTCTCACCTGCGCCGGCGTCAGCTTTTTCCACGGCTCCAACGACGGACAAAAAGGCATGGGCCTCATCATGCTCATCCTGATCGGCACCGTCCCCACTGCCTACGCTCTGAACCACGCCGTCACCTTCAAGGATTCGCAGGATTTCATCGCCGTCTCCATTCAAGCGGCCGACACCCTCACCAAATACGTGAGCCCCAATGCTGTCGTCGCTGATCCCCGCGACGATGTCACGGCCTACATTCGTGATAAGAATTTCACCCCCAACACCATGCTCGCGCTGCGCACGCTAGTCAGCGATATCGGCAACGAGATCGCTCTCTACAAGGAGATGAAGAACATCCCCAACGATCGCGTGCGCAACTTCCGCAACGATATGTATCTCTGCAGCGAAGCCATTCGTCTCATGCAAAAGAGTGGCAAGCCGACTTTTACCGCCGCTGACAACGCCATCCTCGCCAACTACAAAAAGCACATCGACCACTCCACCCGCTTCATTCCCCTTTGGGTCAAGGTCGCCGTCGCCATGGCTCTCGGCCTTGGCACCATGGTCGGCTGGAAGCGCATCGTCGTAACCGTCGGAGAAAAAATCGGCAAGAGCCATCTCACATACGCCCAGGGAGCGGTCGCAGAAATCACCGCCATGGCTACGATCGGCGCCGCCGACGGTTTTGGTCTCCCGGTCAGCACCACCCACGTGCTATCGTCCGGCATCGCCGGAACCATGGCCGCCAACCATTCCGGAATTCAGTGGTCGACAGTGCGTAACTTGGCCCTGGCCTGGGTCCTGACCCTGCCAGTAGCCATGCTCCTCTCTGGATCACTATTCTGGCTATTCCGCAAGACGTTCTAAGAGCACAACCTCAATCATGTATCGGTAATCATGGGTAAGCATTCATGGGTCAGTCCGAGCGGGGACTGACCCACGTACCTGATCCGCCAACCTACGTCTAGCTACCTTTGCGCCCTCAACGTCATCTGAAAGGCAGGAGGGATTCCTATGAATTACTGCAAAGGCCGTGCTCTTATCTGTTTGCTCGTCCTCTTGACCTCCGCCGCTTTCATCCCCGCCCTCAATGCTCAGAATAAAGTGCTGGGAGAAGTCGAACTGGTCGGAGCCTCAAAAGTCGAAAAGACTTCCGGGGTCTGGGTCGACGGTCAGTACGTCGGCTATCTGAAAGAACTGAAAGGCTCGAAAAAACTTCTGCTTCTCCCCGGCGAGCATGATCTCGCTGTAAAGCAGGGCGGCTACCTGGATTTCACAGAGAAAGTTACCGTGCGCGCTGGAGAAAAACAGAGCATCGACGTAAAGATGATAAAAGATACCCGAGTGACCCTGCCAAAAGTCACTGCGGAAATCAAGCTGGAAGTGAAACCAAATCGTGCCGCAGTGTTTGTCGATGGCGTCTTCGTCGGTCACATCGCCGAATTCGAAGGTGCCGGCAAGGCCCTGCTGGTCGCGCCCGGAAAACACAAGATCAAGATCAGCCTGCCGGGATATCACGACTTCGAAACCGACATCGACCTGATAGCCAATCAAAAGTCGACGGTCAAAACCGACATGGTTGCAGGCGGTCCGGCGGAAGGAACTCCGCTTCCTCAGTGAGATTTACGGTAATAGTTCCGGCGGGTGTTCTAGGCAGGTGACTTTCGCAGTCCGCGATCAGACAGACATGCCTGCGGCGGCAGAGCTCGAGTTAACGCTCCGTTGTTTGCGCAACTCCGCCAGGAAAGAATCCGCCGGAAGCGCGGTCTGATCGCGGAAGAGTGCCAGCAGCGCATCCTCGGGATCAGCCGTTGCCGCTGCGCGCCGCGAATCCTGCGAAGTCCCGGTTTCCAGCCCTTCGGGTTCTACCAGCAACTCGGGCAGCAAGTCGCGATTCTCCGTAAGCACGCCCAGGAACTTCTCCAGCAACCCACGATGCTCCGGAGTACTCTGGGTGAATTCCACTCCCATTCCCTTATCTGGATGCATGACCCGAACCACGCCTTCCGCCTTCAATTCCACTTTCCCCGCTCGCATCGAGAGCGTCACCCGCGTCGAAACCGGAAACGGCGAAGTAATCTCCAGGTAGCAACCGCCCAAACTCAAATCCAAAAGTTGGCACCGCACCGGCGGATCGTCCTTTTCAACGTCCATGGAATTCCGGTCAAGCCATTCCCGCAACACCTGCACCACTGCCGGCGAAGGATCCTGAAAGCGCAATCCCACCTGAGTCCCGCTGCCTTCCCAGGCAAACTCCGCACTCACCTCCAGCGGCGTGGCAGAACCCGGCAGCGTGAACGTCAACTCCCAGCGTCCTTGAGGCTTGCTGCGCCGCGGCAGGCTGACCGCCAGACCGCCTTCGCCCAAATCTGTAGTATTCACCTTGAAACGTGCGCCTGATTCCCGGCTCGACATTTCCACCGGAATTTGAATCGGAACCCGCGTGTTGCGCCGCCGTTCTTTCTTCATCAAGGCCCGAGCCGCTCGAAAGCTCGACTTGGCCCGCTCCACCGTCACTGGCTTGTAGAGGATAAAGTTCGCACCCAGCTCAAATGCCGAACGCAGCCCCGTAGCAGGATCAAGAATTGCCACCGCCACCGCCCGTTGGTTGCTAGGCGATGTCCGCACCACGCCGAGAACGTCGGCGGCGCCGGGCCCCGCGCAATCCACAATGATCGCCTCATACCGCCCACGCGTCAGATGCCGCAGCGCAATCTCCGCGCTCCCGCAGACTTCCACGCTAATGTCAAGTTCGCCCAGCGTCCGCCGCAGCACTCGCACAATCTTCTCGTCGGAGCAGAGCAGCAATGACTTCAGGTTCATCGTACCGCCTCGGATCTCTCCCAAACTCAGGGACGAAACACGGCCCATCCCACTGTAATCTCCCCACAAATGCCCATCAATGAAACACTTGCGCCCAAGGTTACGGCTGTAACCTAGTAAAACTACGAGGACTCGTATGCCTTGAAGCATCCCGCAGGGGATTCGTATCAGGGTATGCCTTCAGGCATACCGCCAGCTCGACGCCCCTCGAACAGCGCCTTCAGGCGCGGCACCGCCCACCACTAACAGCAATAAATACAATAACTTAGAAACCATTCACTAAAGTGCTGTCGCGCAGATTATCGTTGACTTTCGGCTAATATTGCCCTAACATACTGAGTCTCCGATTAGCTTTAGAGAGCTGTGGAATACCGGACAGTTGTTAGTCCAATGCAAGGTTGTGTTTTCCATGAATCCCAAAAGTATTCGGAGAATCATATAGATAGAGCAGTCTGAATTTGTACAGAGTTAATTTCCCCTTTTGTAGGAAAGGCAAGTTTCATGGCCAAGCGACGCGGAAATCCAAACTGGGGCAAGCCTGAGCCGATCGGCCCAATTGTCCCGACCATCACGGAGTTCGAGCAGGTAGTGCGCGAATACAAGCTCTCCCCCGACCAATATCTCCGCTCGACCCGTCTGCGCGAGTGGGCACGCCGCAACAAGAATTCCAAATACATCCCCGAGCCCTTACTGGAAGCCTGGGGCTTCGAAATAGAATCCACGCTGTAACCGGGATTGTCTGGATTCCTGAAAAGGTCGCCGCAAGGCGACCTTTAGTTTTTATGTGGGGGACAGCCGCCCCGGCTGTCCGTCGGGCGTAGCTCGACCCTCCGTCCCCACCCCAAAACCCGCCTTCCCGACGCGATCACCTGCAGCACCGTGGAAGAGCGGCGCTTCAGCGCCGCGTAAAGCGTCTACAATGACTCCGGGCTTTAGCCCTGAGGAACCCGTTGTCGGCTCCACCCCATGCTAAACCTCCTACAAATTCCTCTACCCGAACTCTTCGCGGTCCTGGCAGCCATAGCCTTCGCCGCCGGATTAAACGTCTACGCCACAGTGGCCGCCCTGGGACTGCTGGCCCGCTTCGCCCACGTCCCCCTGCCGCCAGCTCTTCAACTATTACAAACCTGGCCAATAATCGCCGCCAGCACCACCCTCTTCGCCATAGAATTTTTCGCCGACAAAATCCCCGCCTTCAATCTGATCTGGAGCGCCCTCCACACCTTCGTCCGAGTCCCCGTAGCCGCCCTCCTGGCCTACGGAGCCACCCGCCAACTAACTCCAGGCCAGCAACTATTAGCAGCCGCCCTCGGAGCAGCCATAGCCCTGGCCGCCCACAGCGGTAAAACCGCCCTACGAGCCGCCGTAACCCCAAGCCCAGAGCCATTCTCAAACATTACTCTGAGCCTGGCCGAAGACGCTCTAGCCATCTCCCTAACTTGGCTAGCCACAAGACATCCCTACGCGGCAGCCACAGTAGCGCTAGCCCTGGTAGCAGTAATAGTGTTGTTAGCAAGAGTAGTAATCAAAGCCATGCGCAATCTGTTCCAGGGAGCCGAAGAAGAACTAGCAGGATAAGCTTTATGTGGGGACAGCCGCCCCCGGCTGTCCGTCGAGCGAAGCTCGACTGATGGAAGCGCCACTGCGAGTGTGGAGCCGACACTCCTGTCCGCTGCCGTTGCTCTTGATCTTGAAGTGAAGAAGTCACACAACCGCCAGCCGCACCGTGGAAGAGCGGCGCTTCAGCGCCGCGAAAGTCGCTCGAAATTAAACTGGGCTTCAGCCCCTGAGGTAAGTCAAACCGGCCTCATCTTAGTGGCCACCAAGACTCCCAAGAGAGTAGCCGTCCCACGAACGCTCCCCGAAATAGTCAGCAAAGCCTCCGACACCGGAGGATTCTCCTCCGCCAGCACCACCAGCCGTTCGCTGACGTCATGCAACTGCTCAACTTCGTAAAGGACGCCCTCAATAGACATCAGCGCCACCACACGGCACCTCGCCGTCAGGAATGCTCAAGCGCGTCCGCGTGACCACGCGGTTCACAATGTCTTCCGCGTATTCGCGGTACAAAGTATGCAACGTGCTCCGCCAGCCGATCAGCTCCCCGCGCGCGAACTCAGTCTCCACTCCCGCGGGGTCTTTCCCGTGCTCTTCATGAAAACTCTTCAGCAGGAATTCGCCCTGCTCCACCAGACGATTGATGGTTTCCGCGTTCTGCATCGCTAGGTGCATGGCAGCCCTCCCTCGCACGGTCGAGCACAGCGGGCCCGAGAAGGCGGAAACGATTTCCGCCTCCTCGCGCCCCAAAAAGCGCCCAACATCCGTGCGTCTCTTACGCTGTAATGAGTTCGCGCTGATGGAGAGTCGAGCTAACCACGTCGAAGGTATGAACCTGCGGCGTGCCCTCGATAAATCGCGCCAGCATCTTGTACACCTGCGGATAGCTGTTGGTGTTGTAGTTCTCCGCATCCAGCTTGTTTTCCCACAGACTGATCGCAATCACATCCACTCCGCCCTGGCCGGCAAAAGTGATTTCGTCCTTGAAGCCATTCTGCTTACGCAGCAAAGGCAGAACGTCTTTTTCAAATGTTCTCTTGTAATCGGACAAGTTATTCGCCTTCAGATGAAAAGATACATTGCGTGCAAACATAGGCAACCTCCTTAGGGTTGTGAGGATAGCTAAGAAGAAAGAACTTCAGGATGGGCTGACTTAGTTCAGGAAACCTGAAAGAGGAGAAGAATGCTCACTCGAATATAAGTCGTGCACTTAGGTGGCCCCTTCGCAGACCGGCGCAACCTGTTGTATCGATAGGCCAAGACCAAGACCCAGCAAGACGCAGTAGAAGGCTCGATCGTGTACATCTGGCGAAAAGCAAGCACAAACGGCCACCTTTCCCTCGAAAACACCGCTGTCATCCTGAGGCAGCGGAGTCGCCCGCGAAGCGGACGGCTCCCAACGAAGGACCTATGCATCTCGCCTGCACCAGCGCCGCTGCGGCTTGTGTGGAGCGCACACCCCAGCCCGCTGCCGTTGACGTTGATCTCTAATTTGAATCTCAACCGCGAGCAGCACCGTGGAAGAGCGGCGCTTCAGCGCCGCGTAAAGCCTTCACGGCGGGGCGACGCGTCAGCGCTGCGATCAAACTCCCCCACGGATGTCATTCCGAGCGAAGCGAGGAATCCTGGTTTCGCCGCCAGCGCCCAACTCATGTGGAGACGGGCGCCTCGCCCATCAGCGGAGCGAAGCAACGCCCCGGCGAAACGCCCACACCGGTCCGCTGCCTCTGACATCGCCGCTGATCTTGAATCGAAGGAGCCCCACCACCGCAAGCAGCGCCGTGGAAGAGCGCCGCTTAAGCGCCGCGTAAAGCGCACGGCTGGAGCGGCGCTTAAGCGCAGCGAAAACACTCCCCGGACGATTTCGGGAAGGGCACGACTTCAGTCGTGCCGCAAAGCCCCCCAAAAAATGAACCGGGCTTCAGCCCCGAGGGAGCAAACGATGTAGACCAAGCCCACCCAATCCCAAATCCCTGTCATTCCGAACCGGGCCCCAAGCCCGGTGAGGAACCTGCTTCTAAAGTAGGCACCACCAGCCCTGTGGGGTGACCCATTTCTCGCGCACTTTGCGAGAAGTGGGACTCCACAAATCGCAATCCATGGGATTTTGACTCCCGCCCACACCGCTGTCATCCTAAGGCAGCAGAGTCGCCTCGCGAATAGTTGCCTAACATACTTCAAGAGTGGAGTTTCAACAATGAAGCTTGAACCGAAACAATGGAAGATTAGCTGCGATCGGACGACTTTCGAATCATGTCGAAGCGACGATAGGTTTCCTTTTGTCGTTGCATTAGCGCGGGCCATGAATGCTCTTAACTTCGCGCATTCGCCCTTTATTCATGCGGGGGAACGGAGCACGCCGGACGCCCAACGGGATCGCCTCAACTCGTATTTCTTTGCCTCGGCGATCCTCTACGAAGTTCTCGTGCTGATCCAAAAGATGCACAAGCCGTTCCAAAACGATGAGATCTTTCAGAACGGGCTTCGATTGCTTGCGAAAGGCACTGCAGCTAAGAAGCTTAAGTCGGATAACCTTGACCCTTTGCGCAATGGCGCGGTGTTCCACTTCCTACCTGAAAGGTTTGCGGAGACGCTAGAAAAAGCCACGTGCGACGAATGTCCGTTTATCGAAGCCGAAGTAAACGCTAATAAGAGCGTGTACTATCCGTTCGCAGACGTCATCGCCACCGAGATGCTCGTTGGGTTTGCTTCCGATGACGCAGTATTCGATGCGGCGCTCGCGGAATCGATGACAAAGACACGTGAAATGCTATTGAAGTTCGCCTTGGCAGCCGAGACGCTAATTATTGCAAGGCTCAAGGGCTGGGGCTTTCAACTTGGTACATACCCCGAAAACCCACGACAAAACTAACTATCCCACTATGAGCAACCGTCAAGGCATTGTTCTGGGTTCAGGCTATTTCGCCGTCTGTCCCTACGCAAGTCTATGTAATTAGCACTCCCCACCCCCAACTGCCAGCCTCGCCCGCCGCCCTCAACGCTTTTCCTTCGCCCCGTGTCTTTTTGACCACGTTTGCAGCCCCATCCCCTAAGCCCAACCACCCCAGCCATTTGCCGCCCGCCAACTATAGCTTTAAGGTGGTTTTCCGAGTTTTCCAAGATATCCACAGTGTTCCGGTAAAACGTGAGATATGTTCCAGCCGGAACATTCATCACAATGTTCCAGCCGGAACACGAAGCCAATTCGTCCTGTCCGAAGGTCCAGCCGCTTGCAACTGGGTACTAGGTACCAGGTACTAGTTAACCAACTCGCCAATGCCTTTGCTACAATCGCCTCATGAGCACGCAAGCCTTCGCCGACGTTCCCACTGCCATCGAGGAGATCCGCGCCGGCCGCATGATCGTCGTCGTCGACGATGAGGACCGCGAGAACGAAGGCGACATCACGCTCGCCGCCGAGAAGGTCACGCCTGAGGCTATCAACTTCATGGCCAAGTATGGACGCGGCCTGGTCTGCCTCACCATGACTGAAGAGCGCCTCGACCACCTGCGCCTCGGTCCCATGAGTGCCGAGAACACTTCGCAATACGGCACTGCATTCTGCGAGGCGATCGACGCGCGCGTCGGCGTGACCACTGGCATCTCCGCTTACGATCGCGCGCGCACGATTCAAGTCGCAATCGATCCCGCGACGCAGGCCTCGGACCTGGCGCGCCCCGGCCACGTCTTCCCTCTTCGCGCCCGCAAAGGCGGAGTGCTCGTCCGCGCCGGACAGACCGAGGCCTCGGTCGATCTCGCCCGCCTCGCGGGATTGATTCCCGCCGGCATCATCTGCGAGATCATGAAGGACGATGGCACCATGGCCCGCGTACCAGACCTCATCGAGTTCTGCCAGCAACATGGCATGAAGATGCTGACGGTCGCGGAGCTGATCCGCTATCGTATGGCGCATGAGCGCTACGTGCATCGCGTAGGCGA
>Ga0187871_10003871_pt1 | contig 11449 bp, 6 predicted proteins | sample June2016WEW_16_1_FD_132988 | JGI IMG/M metagenome (GOLD analysis project Ga0187871, IMG submission 132988) | Peatland microbial communities from SPRUCE experiment site at the Marcell Experimental Forest, Minnesota, USA - June2016WEW_16_10 | ecosystem: Environmental > Terrestrial > Soil >...
GCGCACGAGTTCGTAGAAGTCGCTTGCCAGAAAGCGCGGAGCGAGAAGCGCCATCTTCGCGACATCATTCTTAGCGACGAGCAGGCCAAGGCGCATCTTTCGGTAGCTGACGTTGATAGGCTTTTCGATCCGACGAAATACCTGGGGATGGCGAACGTGCTTGTAGACGGCGTGGTCGCAGCCAGTATTGCGCGAAAGAGTCTGACGTAAGGAGGTTTATGCCATTCGCTGAACTAAAAGATGTGCGGATGCATTATGAGATCGCGGGACGGGATGGTGCGCCGGTTCTACTGTTCTCGAATCCGTTGGGGACGGATCTGTCGGTGTGGGATGCGCAGGCGCCAGAGTTCGCGAGAAACTATCGCGTTTTGCGGTCCGACAAGCGCGGACATGGGCAATCTTCGGCGCCGCAGGGGCCGTACACCATCGAGTTGTTGGCGCGCGATGAGCTCGGGCTACTCGATTTTCTGAAAATCGACAAAGTGCATTATTGCGGGCTGTCGATCGGCGGGCAGACGGGGATGTGGCTGCGTGTGAACGCCCCGGAGCGGCTGAATAAATTGGTGTTGAGCAATACCGGGGCGCAAATTGGAACGACGGAAAGTTGGAACAAGCGCATTGAGGCCGTTCGCAAGGGCGGGACGAAGTCGATCGCGGACACAGTGATCGAACGATGGTTCACATTCGATTTTCGTACGTCGGAGCCTTTGGAAGTGTCGCGGGTGCGGAGAGCGCTGGAGCGGGCAGACACGGATGGGTACGTGGCGTGTTGTGAGGCGTTGCGGGAGTTTGACTACCGCGAAAAGGTGGGAGCGATTCGTGCGCCGACCCTGGTGATTTCTGGGACTCACGATCCCGCGGCGACGCCGCAGGATGGGCGTTATCTAGCGGACCATATTGCCGGATCGAGGTTTGTGGAGCTGGATGCTTCGCATATATCGAATATCGAGGCGCGGGAGCCGTTTACGGCGGAGCTTGGGGCGTTCTTGGCGGCGTAAACGATAAGAACTCGGGGGGCTTCGCGGGCCGGTCCGGGCAAGCTGGGGCTCCGCGGTGCTGTGCCCCTACAAGATCCGCGACGATTTTCCGGCGTGTATGGAGGGGAGTCTCAATGGATGAGAAGAAGCGTTACGAGCAAGGGATGAAGGTGCGGCGGGAGGTGCTGGGGGATGCGCACGTGGACCGCACGCTGCAGAATCGCGATGCGTTCAATGAGGAGTTCCAGGATTTGATCACGCGGTACGCGTGGGGAGAGATTTGGAGCCGGCCGGGATTGCCGCGGCAGACGCGGAGCATGATTACCTTGGCGATGATGGTGGCGTTGAATCGCGGCGAGGAGTTCCGGATGCACGTGCGAGCGGCTTTGAGCAATGGAGTGACGCGGGAGGAGATCAAAGAAGTTTTGTTGCAGGCGGCGATTTACTGCGGAGTGCCGGCGGCGAATTCGGCGTTTCACGCGGCGGAAGAAGTTTTGGGGAAATAGTGGACTCGTGGCTCAGTCGAGAACCCAGGCTGAAGCCTGCGCTACTCCGAGTTCAGTTGCCGCCGGTCGTGGAGGCTGAGGTCGCGACGGGTGGAGCCGGTTCTTTTACCAGGATGGGCCAGCGGGGGAAGGCGAAGTTGCCGGCGTTGTCGTCCACGACGTTGACCTGGCACGTGTAGAAGCCGGGCTTGAGGGATTGCAACGGCAGATCGATCTGGAAGATGACGGCTTTGCGGTCGGGCGCGGTGACTTCGTCGGCTACCACTTGTTTCGATTCGTAGACCTTCGCGTTTCCCTGCAAAAATTCGATGCTGGTGAGAACGCGGACGGCGTCACGTGGCGCTTTGGGCTGCGGCGGATTCGCGGAGCCGCCGGCGGTCGCATCCGCGGCTGCAGCGGGCGCGCCCTTTCTGGCATGCGCCGCGTCGTAGACCTCATATTGCAGATATAGGTGCTGGTCCTGCGTGAAAACGTGGGTGATGTTGGGGACGAGCTCGGTTTGATTCTGGATGAGCGGGTGCGGACCTTTGGCTTTGTTGTTGGTGGCGGGGACGCGCTGGCTGGCGAGCACGACGGAACTCATGCGCAACGGCACTTTGCGTAGATCGGGAATTTGCACATCGGTCTCGAATGAACCCATGCGCCCGCTTTGATTCTCGCGGACTACAAACTTCAGGTGATAGCTTCCGGGCGCGAGTACAAAGCCAGTGTTGTACTGAACATTTTTGCGGCGCACCTGCTGCGTGCTGTCGAGGGCAAGCTTCACGGTGTCGCGCTGGTGGCCGACCGGCAGTTTTCCGTTGGCGAGCACCTCGCCGATCACATCGATCGTGGCGTTGTCTTTGTCTTTCGCTTGCACGAACGGGATTTGGGATCCGGGAATGACGAGGGAGACACCGAGATAATAGTGCGAGTCATCCTGGCGGAAGTAGTGCGCTCCGGCGTACACGGCTACGTCGGTTTGCGGTAGCTGGGCGTCCAATTCGTCATCCAACTGCTGCTCGCGGTCGGTACGATTCAAATGCTGGAAGTCGCGGCCTGCATAGTATCCCGGACGGAACTCCAGCTTCACATCCTGGCGATTGAGTTGGACCTTGAGATGGCGGAAGTGTCCATCCTTCGCAGGATTTGTGCTGGTGAAACCAAGAACGTAGTACGCGGAGGTATCTTTCTGCACCTGCGAGAATACGCCGCTGAAGTCATTGTCGTCGAAGAAGGCTTTGCCGCCGGTATCATCCGCGAGCGTGGAAAGGGTGTCCTGGGAGTTGGCGTTGCCGTTGAGGTCGTTGAAGACCGCGTTGCCGTTGTAGGCGGACTGGCCGTGCAAGCTGGCGTTTTGCGCTTCGCCGCCCGGAGGAAACGCCTGTAGGCCACGCACGTCGAGCGGGTAGATCGAGACATTGTTTCTGACGGCGGAAGCCGTAGCGGCACGAAGCGCGGATTGATTGTCCACGCCAGACTGCGTGATTCCATTGCTGAAATAAATAATGGATTTCTTTTGCGAGATCTTCCCGAGCGATTGCGTCAACGATTGCAGCGCGAGCAGTTTGCGGTCGGCGGTGAAGGTGTTGTAGTCGGTGTCGTCGGGAGTGTAGGAGCCGCCGCTTTCGGGGGTGCCTTCAGCGGAACCTTCCAGGCCGGCATCAAAACCCTGGCCTTGGCTGGAGGTATAGGCGGAAAGAATGGTGAGGACCTTTGCCTTGTCAGTGGTGAAATCGAGATCGACACGCATGTTGGTGGAGAGAGAGACGAGCGCGATCATGTCCGCGGGAAGCATCTTGGTGTTCACGAATTTCTTGGCGGCGTCAACAGCGCGCTCAATTTGCTCCGGATCCATGGCGGAAAAATCGAAGAAGAAGAGCATGAGGCGGCGATCGCGGGCGTCCAAAGCGCCGGCGTTGGAAGCGTGCAGCAGGCCGCCGGTGGCGGCTGTGCCGGTGGCCGTGGCTTCAGCAGCTCCGGCGGTGGCGAGCTCATCGACGTTTTCGTAGTCGAAGGTCGAAATTTCCTGGCGCTTGTTGTCTTCGGTCAGCGTGAAGTCTTCTTTTTTCAGGCCGCGGACGAGGTTGCCCTTCTTGTCGCGGACCACGACGTTGACGAGAACCAGTTCGGAAGTTACGTGCATGCGATATTGCGACTGCGCGGGAGCCCCTGGCTGCTGTGGCTGGGAGGCGCTCTGAGCGCGCGCGGAGGGAATGGAATTGGCGAGCAGAAGGCACGAGGAAAGCAATGCGATTAGTTTGCGGGCTAGCAACATCGGTGGCTCCTGGCTAATACTTTGCCCCTTCTGACCTTGAGGTCCTTCGCCCATCCTTATCGGATGGTCTCAGGATGACAAATTCTATCGGCCCGCGGCGAAATAGGCGCATGTTGCATCAGAACCGGAAGCGCATGACGAATGTGATGCGGCGCGTCGCGCCTGCCGTCGTGACTTGGCCAAACTGCTGTGAGTTCACCGTCGTATTGATCGATGTGTAGTCGATAAAATTAAAAACGTTGGCGGCCTGGAGACGAAGCTCCAGGCTGCGCGATTCCTTGATGGTGATGGTCTTGCTGAGCGACATATCCACCACGACGTCCCAAGGACCTTCAATAATGTTGCGGCCGGCGTCGCCGTACGGGGTGCCGTTGGGATTCACGCACGTGTTGGTGGTGCCCGCCGAGGAGGAGGGCGAGCAGAACGCGGCAGTATTGAACCATTCGGCTGCGGTTGGATTGCTCAGAGCGATCGGCTGGCCCGTGACATCGGCGCGTAGCGAACCGCTGACGCCGCGGTTGAGGTCCAGGCTGTTCCCGAGCACATTCGGCGTGAAGGGCAAGCCGGAAGCGACCGTAAAGTCGCCGCTCAACTGCCAACTGGAAAGAATGTGAGACCACACCCCCTTTTGCAGGAAGCGGCGATTTTCGCCGAAGGGCAGATCGGTCATCCAGCTTCCGGTGAATTTGTGGCGCTGGTCAAAAGCGGACAGGCTGCGATCGGCGGCGATGTCAAAAGGATTTTGAATAACGATCAGCGACCCGCCGCCGACGGAGGAAGCGTCGTCGATGGATTTGGAATAGATGTAGGTGGCCTGGAAACCGATGCCGTGAGCCATGCGTTTGCGAATGCGCACCGAGCCTGCGTGGAAGATGGAATCGCTCGCCGACGATTCGTAAATGAAGGGCTGAATGCCGGGGATTTCGATGGCGCGTTCGGTGTCCAGATCGGTGCCCTTGGAGCCGTTATAGTCCACGTTCAACAGGAAACTGTGAGGCAGCGTGCGCTGGATGTCCAAATTCCAGATCTGCACGTAGCCGATATGGTAGTTGGGATCGACCGCGAAATTGTTGGTCACCGCACCTGGGGCAACCGAGGGGAACCCGTTCGCCAGAGTAAGCGGGGTGGCGGCGCTGGTGACGTTGGTTGAGGTGATGGCGAACGGCGGCTGGAACGCAAAATTCTGAGCCATGGTGGCGTATTGCGCGAGATTGTAGTTGATGCCGTAGCCGGCGCGGACCACGGTTTGTTTCAGCGGGCGCCAGGCGATGCCGATGCGCGGGGCCCAGTCATGGCGATCCGGGCGGATCAGCGAATCCGGGTATCCGCCATTGTATGGGCCCGCCTCGCCCGGGAGCACGGGAGTTGCCGCGGTGAACCCCGGGGCTACATCAAGATTGGAAACTTGATTGTGGGTTTCGGTGAAGGGACCGTTGTATTCGTAGCGGACACCGAGGTTCAGGGACAGCTTCGAGAAAATACGGTAGTCGTCCTGCGCGAAAAGGTCGAAGGAGTTGGAGGCAAAATTGTAAGAATTAGTGCCGGATTGCAGCGAGGTTTGCTGCGGCACTCCGAGGAGGAAGTCGGCGAAGTCGTAGCCAGTGTTGTTGACAGGCTGCGTGGTGCCTGGAACGAATTCGGAGGTCTCCAGCCCGGTGAAGACGAAGGAGCCTTCGGCATTTTTCGCGGAGCGGAAACTCTGCAGGATGCGGCGGTAATCTCCGCCGAGGCGTAAGTTGTGTTTGCCGCGGTAGTACACGAGGGTGTCGGAGATCGTATAGGTCTGATCGAGTTCGCGGCGCGCGATGGGATTGGACAGGCCGCTGAAGTCGGTGAAGCTGAGGCTGGGAATGCCAAAGTCGAATGGATCGGTGGAGACGCCGCCAATACCGGCAAGACCCGCGACATCGACTGCATTCGAGTAGAGATTCGAGGTCGAAACGTGATTGTGGTTGTAGGTGAAGCGCAGTGTGTTGGTGCGACGGCCGTTGCCGTAGGTCCAGCCGGACGTGGCCTGCAGGCCTTGCGTGTTAGTGTTGCCCGCTAGCGACGGAAAGGCACCAACGGTTTCTGTAGAGTTGCGCGACCAGTTCAAGCCGAAGTTGATGTTGTTTTGCGCGCGCCTGCCGCCACCGCCGCGTCCGCCTCCGCCGCCGGGGGCGCCCCCGCCGAACGGGCCAAACGTCGGCGTGCTTGTGAAATTGTGAATCAGGCGGATGCTGACGGCATCGGTGTTGCTGTTGTCGTTGGTGACGTAGTGAAAATTTTGCGTCGTGCCGGGGAGATTGGGCAGCGGAATATATTGCAGCAGCGTTTCCGCCGCGGGGCTGATCAGGCCAGGGTTGATCGCGTTGAGTACGCCGTTGTAGCTGAGCTGCTCGCCCGTCGTGGGATCAAAAATCTGCACCGGTGAGCCATCTCTATAGGTCGTGGACGAGAAATTCCCCGCCCGTTCCGCCGCGGTGGGAACCGTGGAGAAAGAATCGACCGGCGTGCTGCCGCGCGAGCCGTTCCAGCCCGCAAAGAAAAACCACTTGTTGCCGCCATTGAAAATTTTTGGAATATTCAGCGGCCCGCCGACGTTTGCGCCAAAGCGCGCGAAGTTATAACTCGCTTTGGGCGTCTCCAGTCCGGTCAGCGCGTAGGGTTTCGCGTCGAAGTCCGCATTGTCATCGGAAAAGTACAGAAAGCCGTGCGGCTGGTTCACGTTGAATCCGCGACCCAGGCGTCCGATCGAGATCGGCCCGGCGCCGCCGAAACCTCCACCGCCCTGCCCGCCGCCGGGGCCTCCGCCTGGACCACCGGGGATCAGTCCTTCTTGCTGGGCGCGTTGGCGAAATTCCTGAATGCGATTCTGCAAATCGTCTTCGCTGCCCGCGCCAAAATCCTGCGAGCGACCCTGAGCGCCGGTGATGCTGACGGATTCGGTGGCGCTGTCTACGCCGGCGCCGTTCATGGGCAGGCTCGCGATGTCGCCCGCTCCCGCGCCGCCCCCTTGTCCGCCGCCCGCCGTGGCCACATCTCCGCCGGCGAGTGTCGCCAGCGTGTTCTCAACGGACAAACTCTGGAAGCCGCGGCCTGCGGCGATCGCGGCGATGGCACTCGCGGTCGGCGACTGCTCTTGCTGGCGCGAGGCGAGAATCAGCTCGGCATCGAATTTACCGGTCGGCGTTTCGGGCTTGAGGATGACCTCCTGGGTCTGCGGCGCGAAAGCCATGAATTCGACGCGCACAACATAACGCCCGCGAGGAAGGCCGGTGAAGCTGTAGGTGCCGTTCGATGCAGTGGCGACGGAGAATTTTTTCCCGGTGAGTGTATTCGCGGCGGTCACGGTGACGCCGGGCAGCGGGGTCTTGCCGGAACGCACCGTGCCACTAATCTCAAAGGAATTAAGCGGGGCAGTCGCGGTAACGGTGGGAGTCTGCGGTGGAGTGTCTGCGGGCGCGGCCGCCGGGGGTGAGCTTGTGTCCGGCGCAGGCGTCGCCGGAGTTTGCGCACGCGATCCACTCGGTATCGAAAACACCAAGAGAACGACGGAAAGTGAAAGCCTCAATTTCAACGCTGGGGCTCCGCTGAATTTGGAGCAGGCGGGTTTGGCGCCGGCGCCGGTGACGCAGAGGCATCTGGGGCCGCCGGCGCGGGAGCAGGCGTGCCGCCGGGCGCCGCTTGCTGCCGGCGCTGTCGTCCACCTTCTCCGCTCGCTTGCGAGCCCATTTCCTGCATGCGTTTCCATTGCTCGGGACCAATGACCATCACCGTCTTCGGCACGAACACTCCATTCTCGACGGCGCCGCGCGCGAAAAGATGGTCGCCGGGCTGAATGTCGGCCATGGTGATCGAATCGCGCCCCTTGCGCAGAGATGTTTCCTCGTTCAACTCGAGCGCCTGGGTCACATTGTCGGTGCGCAGCACCGAGAGCTTAGGCGCGTCGATCGATTTAATCTCGCCGGCCACGTAATCCTTGCCCAGCGTCCCTGTCTGCGCAAATCCTCGGCCGGCACCACCGCCGGGACCACCACCACCCGGACCGCCCCGCCCGCCGGGGCCACCATTCGGGCCGTTCGTCGATCGCGCCGCCACGATTTGCGCGGTCCACGAGTGATCGGCGTTTTCCTGGCCGCGAACGACGATGATATCTCCCACCTTGAAGTCAGTACGTTTAGCGGGCTGGCGATCTTTCCGGAATTCAGTCTGGCCGGTGACCTTTACCGAGACGGTGTCGCCGTTGGTATCCATGACATCCAGCGAGCCATCGTGCACCGCGGTGATTTTGCCGAATAGTGGCATCCGTTGGTCCCCACCGGGTCCTCGCCCGCCCTGTGGGGTGGCATCTTGTAATCCAGTGGACTGTGGCAAGGCGAAAACCGGCGCCGACACAAGCACAACGCTCGTTATCACACCCAAAACGAAACCCAAGACCAATGCGCACCTCAAAACGTCTAACTTCATGGGAACCTCCGTGGCGGTGACTGCGTAGGAGATGATGTAAGTATGGACGCTATTTTTGTGGGCAGGGTTTCTTTGGTCGAACCGCTCGCCCGGCACGCGGGAGGATGGATAGTTTGGGTGCTGTAGTTTTCTCTCACTCTTTCACTTCCCTGAAACAGAGGCCAAAGTTCCTTTCGGTCCTGTTTGCGGCCTGTTCGCTCGTGGGACAATTATTCCCATTTTCGGTCAATAGTGCTACTTTCAGGGTAGTTCCGATAGCCATAAGCCATTGAGTCACAGTCATTTAACGGAACTCCACGCGGGGCACGCCGCGTGCGATTTTAGTACCACGCGAAACGAATATGGACATTCAAAGACCATCAAACGCTCGAGCTAAAAAGATCAAGAGGATCATCTATGTCACCGTCGCCGTAGTGGCGATCGCCGGTGTGACTCTGGGACTTTCCCGCCTCCGCCCGGCTGCGCCCTCTGTCGACCGCGGCACGGTTTGGACCGACGTCGTCAAGCGGGGCCCAATGCTTCGCGAAGTTCGCGGTCTAGGCACATTGGTGCCCTTGGACATTCGCTGGATTCCTGCGCAGACGTCCGCGCGCGTGGAAAAAATCGTAATCCGGCCGAGCGACAAGCCGGTCACCCCGAACACCGTCATCCTGGAAATGAGCGATCCGACCGTCCAGCAGGCGTTGCTCGACGCGGAGTACCAATTAAAAGGGGCCGAAGCGGACTATGCCAACCTGCAAGTGCAGGTGAACAGCGAGCTGATGGCTCAGAAGTCCGTGGAAGCGGGAGTACGGAGCGACTACGAGCAAGCCAAGCTGCAGCACGAGGTCGACTACAAGCTGTACCAGGAAGGCATCGACGCTGACGTGACCCAGAAACTGTCAAAGGTCAAAGAAGATCAACTGGCAATCCGCGTGGCCCTAGAGACGGATCGCACAAGAATCACGGCCGATTCCGCCAAGGCGCGGCTGCAAGCGCAGCAGTCGCACATCGATCAGTATAAAGCGATGTACGAATTGCGGCGGAGCCAGGCAAACGCATTGATCGTGCGAGCCGGCATCGATGGCGTGCTGCAGCTTCTGCCCGTGGATGTGGGGCAGAACGTGGCGGTCGGAACCAACCTCGCGCGCGTGGCAGACCCGAAGAAATTGAAAGCAGAAATCAAGATCGCCGAAACGCAGGCGAAAGACATCACCATTGGCCAGAACGCGACCGTCGATACGCGAAACGGCATTGTCAAAGGCCACGTAATCCGAATTGATCCTTCGGTAGTCAATGGCACCGTCACCGTAGATGTCGCCATCGACGATCCGCTGCCCCTTGGCGCGCGGCCTGATCTCAGCGTCGATGGCACTATTGAGCTGGAAAACCTGAAGGACGTGCTTTACGTCGGCCGGCCAGTACACGGCCAGTCGGACAGCACCATCAGCCTCTTCAAGGTGATGGCCGACGATTCCGACGCCGAACGCGTGAACGTGAAGCTGGGCCGCAGCTCCGTCAACACGGTGGAGATCCTGCAAGGACTGCAGATCGGCGACAAAGTGATCCTCTCGGACATGTCGCAATGGGACAACGTGGACCGTATCCGGCTGAAGTAGCGCGAGCCCGGCTTTCGAGCGACTTTCGACCGAACTTTTCTCGTGAATCTGGCGTATCTGCTTCAAGACAAGTAGACGGGTTGCAACGTCTTATGCGGGTGGAGCCTTAGATGAACGGTTTGTGGCAGGACATCCGCTACGGCCTGCGCATGCTGGCGAAGAACCCCGGCTTCACGGCCATCGCGGTGTTAACCCTGGCGCTGGGCATCGGGGCCAACACGGCGATTTTTTCGCTGATGAATCAGGTGCTCCTGCGGCGCTTGCCGGTGCGCGCTCCTAGCGAGCTTGTCGTGCTTCACGATCCTGGACCGCTTACCGGGCGGCTTTCCAGCGACGGCGACAACACGGAATCGTTCCCCTACCCGATCTACAAGGCACTGCGCGAAAGCGGCGCGCCGGTTTGCAGCATGCTGGGGCGCTCTTCGTTCCCCGCGAGCATCGCCACGCAAGGCCAGACCGAGCGCGGCCACGGCGAACTCGTTTCCGGCAACTACTTTGACGTCCTCGGGGTTACGCCGGCTCTTGGCCGCGTATTCAGCATCGATGACGACCGCGTGCCGGGAGGCGAACCCTACGTCGTCCTGAGCCACAACTATTGGCAACGCCGCTTTGGCGGTGATCGGAACGTTCTCAACAAGACTCTGCTGATCAACAACATCGAAATGACTGTCGTTGGCGTGGCCCGCGCAGGCTTCTCCGGAGTGCAGGTCGGCCAGTCTCCCGACGTGTTTGTACCGCTCATGATGACGTCGCGCGTGACGTTGGACTCCACGGCGCTGACGGAATGGAATGACTATTGGTTGAAAGTGCTGGCGCGGCGCAACCCCGGCGTTTCTGAAGAACAAGTGGCCGCTGCGCTGAATGCCGCATATTTCCCGCTGCTCAAAGATCAGCTGCAAAAAACTAGCACCCGCTGGGATGACCAAAAGCGCCAGGCCTTTCTCGATAAGAAGATCCTGCTGACTCCGGGAGAGCACGGACGCAACGTGCTGCAACGCGACGCCGGCGGCCCGATCATGGTGCTGTTCGCGATGGTCGCTTTGGTGCTCCTGATCGCGTGTACCAACGTAGCCAATTTGCTTCTGGCGCGAGGTGCGGCCCGGCAGCGGGAATTCGCCATTCGCGGCGCTCTGGGCGCGAGCCAGGGCCGCTTGATCCGGCAATTGGTGATCGAAAGTTTGCTCTGTGCGGTGGGCGGGGGAGTTCTCGGCATCGCCATCGGGTCGTGGTTGAACAGCGTGATGACCCCGATCATGGCGGCGAACGCCGATATTGAAGGGCTTACACCAAAGCTGGACCTCGAGGTTTTGGGATTCGCGATTGCGGCGACGCTGCTCTCCGGCATTTTCTTCGGCATCATTCCCGCGTGGCGCGTCACCCGCTCGTCGGTCACCGACGTGATCAAGGATCAGGGCTCGACCTCTTCGGCGAGCGTTTCGCACGTTCGCTTCCGCAAAGTGCTGGTTGCCGGGCAGGTTGCCTTCACCATGTTGCTACTTGCGGGCGCGGCGTTGTTCACGCGCACGTTGTGGAACCTGCGCACCCTGAATCTGGGACTCCGCACCGAGCACGTGATCACGTTTTCGATCGCACCGGTGCTGAACGGCTACAACACGCAGCGCACTGTCGCGATCGTCGATCAGTTGCGAGCGCACATCGCCA
>Ga0187871_10003872_pt1 | contig 11448 bp, 6 predicted proteins | sample June2016WEW_16_1_FD_132988 | JGI IMG/M metagenome (GOLD analysis project Ga0187871, IMG submission 132988) | Peatland microbial communities from SPRUCE experiment site at the Marcell Experimental Forest, Minnesota, USA - June2016WEW_16_10 | ecosystem: Environmental > Terrestrial > Soil >...
AAATCGGCATCGGCGGTGAACTGAATGCCGGCGTCGGATTTGTTCACCAGAGCGCATGTCGACTCACGCTCCGGATCGCGCAGGGTGGCTAGCTTGACCATCTGGATGGCTTTCACACGAGGTTCGCTTCGGCGCTCCGTTTCTTCCGGGGTTGGGGCCGGCGCAGCCGTAAATGGAAATCCAAGAGGTGAGGAAGCATCGGAAAGCGGGCGTGCTTCTTCCGTGCGAACGCCGGCGTGTGGATATGCAGGCGGTGGATTGCTGACGGAGGCGCCGTCGGAGAACGCGCTAGCACTTGAGGCGTTCACGGAGTCGGCCGCACCCTTATTCACAACCGCGACCGCCTGCAGCGAATCGGCAGACATGGCGATTTCCACGGGCGCCTCGACACTGACTCCGCGGTCAGTCTGCGTAGCTTTAAGCAGCTGCGCGAGATCTTCCGCTTGCACTGTCTCATCCGGCGTCCCGGCTGACGATGCATAGGGCGCCTCCAGCCGGCGCTGTGCGGCGCCGCGATAAAGCTCCTCATGCAGTTCCGTACAAAAAGCACCTTTACCACTACGGAAGAACCCCAAGTGGCGGTCACAATAGAGGCACTTCATATGCCCTCCGTACTAAGGTATCGGCCGTACACCCGTTGAGGATTAGTGGCTCCTTGTAACCTTTCCTACGTGTTGCGGTATGGATGGGTAGCTGCGCCTAACCGCCCATGCCGGTGCGAAGTCTAAAGGATACAAATATATGCGTTATGCCATCCGCACTCTGTTACGATCTCCGGGGTTTACAACTGTTGCGCTCCTTACACTAGCGCTCGGCATTGGAGCCAACACCGCCATCTTCAGTTTTGTGAACGGAGTGTTACTGAAACCCCTTCCTTATGAGGACCCGCACAGCATTGTGCTGGTGTGGGAGAAACCGCCGGAGGGCTATCGGAACGGCATTTCCACGCTCAATTTTCTGGACTGGAAGAAACAAAACAACGTCTTCGAGGCGATGGCCGCAGTCCGATTCGGGGGCTCGGTCACGCTGACGGGCGCGGGCGAACCGGTGGAGTTGGCGGCTACCGGCGTTTCGGCGCCTTACTTCGATATTTTCAAAGTGCGCGCGGCGCTGGGGCGCACCTTCGCGTCGGACGAGGATCAATCGGGAAAATCTCAAGTAGTGATCTTGAGCCATCGGCTGTGGCAGTCGCGTTTCGGTGCCGATCCCAACATTCTGGGCCGAACGCTTACGTTGAATGGCAAACCATGCACCGTTATCGGTGTGCTTCCGGCGCACGGACCTTTCGATCGGTCCTACGCCCAGCTTTGGACGCCCTTGGCTTTCGAACCGCGCGACATGACGCGCGACTATCACTGGCTTTTGTCGTACGCACGCCTCAAGCCCGGGGTCACGCTGGAGAAAGCGCAAGCCGAGATGAACACCATCGGGGCAAGGATCGCGGATGCGTATCCGCAATCGAACAAGGGCTGGGGCGTCACGGTGGAGCGATTCGAGGATCAACTGGTGGGGCGGCAGCTTCGCAGCTCGCTGTATGTTCTGTTGGCCGCGGTGGGCGCGATTCTGCTGATCGGCTGCGCGAATCTTGCGAATCTTACGCTGGCACGTGGAGCGGCTCGCGAACGTGAGATCGCGGTGCGAGCTGCGCTTGGAGCCGGACGCTGGCGGCTGATCCAACAGTTACTGGCGGAAAACTTGGTTGTAGCTTTAGCCGGAGGATCATTCGGATTGGCGCTGGGTTACGGCATGATGCGCGGTCTCAAGGTGCTAATCCCTGCTGGATATCTACCGTCTGAATCCGACATCAGCATCGACCTCAACATCCTTTCGTTCACGCTCGCGATTTCCATTTTCACAGCGATTCTTTTCGGACTGGCGCCCGCGTTGCACGCTACGCGCGTGGATCTGGCGGCTTCCATGAAGGAAGGCGGACGCTCGTCCACCAGCGGAAGCGGACGCGCGCGGCTTCGCAGTGCGCTGATCGTGAGCGAGGTGGCGCTGGCCTTTATTCTGCTGAGTGGCGCGGGATTGTTGATCGGGAGTTTTTATCGGCTCCAGCAAAACGATACGGGTTTCAATAGCAACAACGTCATCACCGCCGGGATTCCGGTCCCGCGCGCCAGATTCGCTCAGCCGGCTCAATTGTTGCAATACTTGCAGCAAATCAGGGAACGCGTGGGCGCGGTGCCCGGCGTACGCGATGTGGCCTTCACCAATGCGCTGCCCATGCAGGGCTGGGGCGATGGAATGCCGTTCCTTGTCGCGGGACACGAAGCGGTGGATATGGCGCATCGCACGGCGTGTTTCTACAAACGAATTAGTGTTTCGTATTTCCGGACGCTCGAGATTCCTCTGCTGCGCGGCCGCACATTGACGGACCGGGATCGTCCTGGCGCTCCACCGGTTCTGATGATCAACGAGAGCATGGCGAAACGGTACTTCAAGGGCGAAGATCCCATCGGCAAACGAATTCTCATTCAGGAGCTGCTGTACGGTCAACCCGGGCTCGGTCCGGAAATTGCGTGGGAGGTAGTGGGCATCGTCGGCGACGAACAGACCGGCGACCTGGGAGATACCAAGAGCCCGGGCGTTTACGTTACGTACGACCAGAGCCCGACCAACGATGTGAATATGGTTTTGAGCGCATCGGGCGATCCAACTCTGCTCACTACTGCGATTAGCGCGGCGGTCCACGAGGTGGATAAGAACCAGCCGCTGGCCGATTTGCGAACCCTGGATCAGATCAAGTTCGGGACCGTGGCGAACGATCGTCTGCAGACCATGCTGTTGGCAACTTTCGCCGCGCTGGCTCTGCTGCTTTCGGCGGTAGGAATTTATGGCGTAATCAGTTACTCTGTGACGCAGCGAACCCACGAGCTGGGCATTCGCGCGGCATTGGGGGCAAGCCAGAGTGGATTGCTCGGGTTGGTGATTCGCCATGGCATGACTCTGGCGTTTGCTGGCCTCGTGCTAGGCGCCGCCGGTTCTCTCGCGCTCACGCGGCTGCTCAGCACGTTGCTGTTTGGCATTTCGCCGCGCGACCCTGGGACGCTGATCGCGGTGGGCGCTATTTTGGCCGGTGTGGCATTCGCGGCGTGCTACATTCCTGCGCGGCGGGCGGCGGGGATTGATCCGACGGTGGCGCTACGGTACGAATAATGTAGGGCAGGATGGCATCCCAATGTCACTTGGTTTTTGATGGCACAAACATTTTAAAGGGCTTATGGTGTTAACAGGGCGGCGGTAGATTTTGCCAAAGCCTCGCCAACGGGCAAGCCAGGCGTCGGCAGGAGTGCCGACGCGGCACGCAAGAGTGCGTGCGCCACAAATGGATTCGATATTTTGCTGAGCGGGACCAAAAACTAAGTGACATCGGGATGGCATCCTGCGCCTTCCTCACGGGCTCTTCAGCAATAATTGAAAGATGCTCGACGCGCTGTGGCACGATACCCGCTACGCACTGCGCTTGCTTCGTCTCAATCCTGGTTTCGCGGTCGTCGCAATCGTATCGATCGCGCTGGGCGCTGGAGCCAATTCAGCCATCTTTCAATTGCTCGACGCGATTTCCCTGCGTACGCTTCCCGTGAAGTCGCCACAGGAATTGGTGGAGCTTCGCATTGACGATATGACCCACGCCCGTGGATCGTGGCTGCGCGACAACGCGCTGACCAATCCTTTGTGGGAGCAGATTCGCGTGCGTCAGAATGTATTCCAGGGAATGTTCGCCTGGGCCGACGAGGCCTTTAATCTGTCGACGAATGGTGAGTTCCGTGCCGCCGCCGGGTTGTGGGTGAGTGGCGATTTCTTTCGCGTACTGGGTGTCCAGCCGATCCTCGGCCGCGTCTTTACGCTCGCGGATGATCAGCGGGGCTGCGGCCAGGTGCCACCCGCAGTGGTCAGCTACGGATTCTGGCGGCGGGAGCTCGGGGGCGATGCATCGGCTATCGGCAGGAAAATCGCGATCGGCGAAAATCGCATTCAAGTGATCGGCGTGACACCGCCCAGCTTCTTCGGCCTGGAAGTAGGCCGGACGTTCGACATTGCCCTGCCGATCTGCTCCATACCCAGCTTCCAAGGAAATGACCCGCGGCTGGATTCAGGAACAACCTGGTGGCTGACAGTGATGGGGCGTCTAAAACCTGGCGTATCGATAGAGCAAGCAGCCGCGTACTTCCGATCGATTTCGCCGGGAATTTTTGAAGCGTCGCTTCCCGTGGATTACCCGCCCGTGAGCGTGAAGCCCTACCTCGCGATGAAGCTGCTGGCGATTCCAGCGGGCGGCGGCATTTCGCGCCTGCGCGACCAGTATTCAGAGCCCCTCGGTTTGCTGATGGCGATCGCCGGATTCGTGTTGTTGATTGCTTGCGCAAATCTCGCGAACTTGATGCTGGCGCGCGCCAGCGCCAGACAGCGCGAGATAGCGGTCCGGCTGGCGGTGGGTGCATCGCGTTGGCGACTGATCCAGCAATTGATGACCGAAGGGCTGCTGCTGGCCGTCGCCGGCGCGAGTTTGGGCCTGCTGGCCGCACAAGTGCTGAGCCGATTTTTGGTTTCGTTCCTGCTCACCGCCGACGATCCCATATTTGTAGATCTGCACCTGGATTGGCGGATCTTTGCCTTTACGGCTTCGCTCGCGATTCTCACCTGCCTTCTGTTTGCGTTGGCTCCCGCGCAGCGCGCCGCCGGAGCCGGGTTTGGCATCGCCTTGAAGTCGGGAAGCCGAGGAATGACTGCCGGCCCCGAAGGCCTGAGCCAACGTCGCGTTTTCGCGGCCTCGCAAATCGCCTTCTCAATGGTGCTGTTGGTGGGCGCTCTCCTATTTGTCCGAAGCCTGCGGAATTTGGTTACGCTTGATCCGGGATTTCAGCCGCGCGGGATTCTTATCGCCGATATAGATTTCTTTGGCATGCATCTTCCACCTGGACGCGCCCTATCCTTCCGGCAGGAGATCCTCGAACGCTTACGCGCCATTCCAGGTGTCGAGTCAGCTGCTGAAGCAACCGTTGTCCCAGTGAACGGCGCCGATTGGAACAATCGAATGTGGATGGACGGCCAGGATTCGAGCCACGGAGTGGTGGTCTGGCGCAGCATGATCGGCGCCGGTTATTTTCATACGCTCGAAACGCCGCTTGTTGCCGGCCGCGAGTTGGACGCTCATGATCTCGCGTCGTTTGCGAGCGTGGCTGTGGTCAATGAGAAATTCGCGCGCGATTTCGGCGGCGGCGCGAACGTGATCGGCAGGCGATTCTGGATTGAGGCAACTCCCTATTTTCCTGAGCTGGCTTACGAGATTGTCGGCGTGGTGAGAAATGCGAAATACCACGATATGCGTGAGGACTTCCGGCCCGTGGCGTTCACGCCGTTGAGTGACGCTGCCCTCAAGAGGTCGGGCGGCCGCTTCCTGATCCGGTCAGGCGCCAGCCCCAACGCGCTTGTTTCTTCGGTGCGAAACACGGTAGCGGGAATCAGCCTGAACATCCAATATTCATTCCACTTCTTAGAAGGGTGGATTCAGGAATCTCTGTTGCGGGAGCGGCTGATGGCTACGCTCGCTGGCCTGTTCGGCGCGCTCGCCGTGCTGCTGACCGCGGTGGGACTCTACGGCGTCATTTCGTATACGGTAGCGCGGCGGACGAGCGAAATCGGGATCCGCATTGCGCTGGGTGCCGATCGGTGGGAAGTGATCGCGCTCATATTTCGCGAAACCGCGGTGTTTCTTGGTGCTGGTTTGAGCGCCGGGATCGTTTTGTCGTTGGCTGCCGGGCGTTCCGCCGGGACATTTTTGTTTGGCGTGGGACCGAATGATCTATGGACACTGGCGATAGCCGCGATCGCGATTGCTCTGGTGGCGGTCGCGGCCAGTTATTTCCCGGCACGGCGCGCATCAGCCGTGAATCCGGTGGTCGCGCTCCGGCAGGAGTGACTCGAAGCCGCGCGCGAGTTTCTCAAGGAAGGCGCCCGCGTCGCCATCACGGGCAGGAATCCAATATATCGCGCCGCACTCGTGTTGATTGGCGCCGCCGTTTTGGCGTGCGCACAAGTTTCCGGGGCGCCGGCGGAGAACCACTGAGTCAGTTGGCAGGCGAAAGCGCCCAATGCCACTTAGTTTTTGATGCCTCAAACATTTTAAAGGACTTATGTTTTTTGAGGAACCGCCCGATGTTTCGCCGTAGCCCTCGCCAACGGGCAAGCCAGGCGTCGGCAGGAGTGCCGACGCGGCACGCAAGAGTGCGTGCGCCACAATGGATTCAACACTTTATCGGGGTGGCACAAAAACTAAGTGGCATTGGGCGAAAGCGCCTGCACCACGTCAGTTCATTTGCTTAACCAATCTCGGGATAACTGCTTAGTCGAAAGATCGGCTTTCTGCCGCACACTGGAATTTCGGAGTGGCGATGCCCGATCAACACCTGGCTTATCTCGCGCAAGGCAAGCTGCATTTGCGGCGCGACAAGGGCGCCGGAACGATCGAGAGCGCGTTTGGACGCTCGCTTCGGGAACGCGCGGCCCAGATCCAGCATCGGCATGCCTGGAAAACGCAGGGGCGCGGCGCGCAATTCATGACTGGCGCTCTGTGGCCGCAACAAGGGCGCGATCCAGGCGAGTTTCGAATCGCGATCACCAGCGTCGCCAGCGGACGCGAGCCCGGTGAGCTGCTTTATTCGCTCGAGACCGAAGACGTGAGTGGCATCTTCCGCGTGGATGCCCAAGGTGTGGAGCAACGGCTTTTTCACACCGCAGATTTCCGCGTGAGGCACATCGCGCTGGACCCTGGTGGTTCCACTATCGCGGCGTCCATTTTCCGGAACAACTTTACGTCGAATCTGGCTGTAATGCAGGTGGAAGGCACGGATTTCTCTGAAGCCACCGATGGGGACTCTTTCGATATTGCGCCGCGCTGGGTGCCGGGTCCGCAACGCCGCCTGGTATTCCAGAGCGCGGGCTTGGGACGCGATGGCAATGGACGCTTCTGCGGCCTCGGGCCATTCGCTGTCCAGCAACTTGATCTGGACTCAGGAGAGATGGAATGCCTCGTCGAAGAGCCTGGGCACGATCTGCTGGGACCGCAGCGGAATGAGGAAGGCGCGCTATATTATATCCGCCGTCCCCACGAGAGCCTGCAGCGTAAAGGGAGCCCGGTATCTGCGCTCAAGGACACGGCGCTGTTCCCGTTCCGCATGGGATTCGCGATTTTCCAGTTCTTCAATTTCTTTTCGATGCGCTACACGGGCAAGCCGCTTGCGACATCCAAAGGCGCAATGCAGCGCCAGCCTGATCTTAAACAAATGCTGGTGTGGGGAAATCTGATCGATGCCGATCGAGCCGCGCGCGAAAACGGTCTGGGCGATACGGACGCGCCCAATCTGGTGCCTGCATCGTGGCAACTGGTGCGGCGGTCATCCGAAGGTGCCACGGACGTGCTCGCTTCGAGCGTCTTGTCATTTGATATCGCCCGAGACGGCGCCATCATTTACTCGAACGGCAGCGCCATTCATCGGATTGCGCCCGGCGAAAGCCGCGGCCAGCGCATCCTGGTGGGCAGCATGATCGAACAAGTAACAGCCTTGTCAACCTGCTGACCGGTCATCCTGGCTTTCCGCCGTTCAACCGTTTTCCCACTGGATTCGCGCTGTGGGGCTTACAGTGCTCCCATGATTAAACTCACTCTCTTTCTAATCGGCGCTGCGGCGTTCGCGCAAACGCCTGCGCCCTCCTTCCATGTAGACATCGTCGGAAAAGGCAAGCCGATGATTCTCATTCCCGGATTCGCCTCTTCCGGGAAGACTTGGGATTCCACCGTGGCGCGCTACAAAGACAGGTACGAATGCCACGTCCTGACGCTGGCCGGTTTCGCGGGCGAGCCACGCATCGAAGCGCCATTTCTCGAAACCGTGCGCAAGGATCTGGCAGTTTACATCCGGAAAAACAAAATGGATAAGCCGGTGATCGTGGGCCACAGTTTGGGCGGCTTTATGGCGCTGTGGCTGGCTGAAAATGAGCCGGACTTGGTGGGACCACTAGTGATTGTAGATTCGTTACCGTTTCTGGCCGCTGTGTTTCAACCGGGCGCCACCGCCGAAAGCGTGAAGCCCATGGCGGAGAGCATGCGCAAGATGTTCGGCGGCCCTCCGACTGAAGAGACTGAGAAGCAGTCCCAGGCTTCCATCAAAGCCATGGTCACCAAACCCGAGGATTACGAAATGATCTTGGGTTGGAGCAAAATTTCGGACCGGGTTGCGGAAGGCAACGCCATGTACGATATGATGACCACCGATTTGCGGGACGATTTAGATAAAATCACTTCGCGGAGCATCGTGATTGGAACCTGGATCGGCCTCAAGCAGTACGCGACGCGAGAACAGGTGGAAAAGAACTTTCGCGATCAATACGCGAAGTTGAAAAACTTTCAACTGGTGTTGAATGACAAGGCGCGGCACTTTGTTATGCTGGACGATCCGGAAGGCTTCTTCGCCGCGACAGATGCTTTCCTGCTGCGTGACAAGTAGATGAAACGGTCACAAGTTTACTGGCTCTGCCAAGTTCTAGGATGGTCGGCGCATGGTTTGGTGAACTTCGCCTTCTCACGCTTGGCGAGTCTTCCGGTCTCGCGCTCGGCCGCCATTGCCGCGTGGGGCGCGGGCAGCGCCATTCTTTGCTCGCACATCTTTCGTGCCTGGATCAAGCGGCGGAACTGGCTGACGCTTTCACCGTTCCAGATGTTGCCACGGGTGTTCGTGGCGAGCGTCGTGGTGGGTGTGGTGATTACGGCGCTGGTGACGGCGGGTTGGCCGCTGGTATTCGGCATGGCGGCACTTCGCGCCAGCGGATTTGGTTGGGTCTTCCCGGCCATCTTCATTTGGAGCGTAACCATTTTCCTGTGGGCGGTGATTTACTTCGGCGTCCACTACTTCGAGAGCTATAAAACATCTGAAGTGGAAATGTTGCGGCTGGCCGTGATTGCGAAGGACGCTCAGCTGCGAGTTTTGCTGGCGCAAGTGAATCCGCATTTCATTTTCAATTGCCTGAATAGCCTGCGCGCGTTGATCATTGAAGACCCGCCGCGCGCGCAGAGCATGGTGACGGAATTGGCCAGCATGCTGCGCTACTCGCTGCAGTCGGGCAAAACGGAAGCGGTTTCGCTCGAGACGGAACTGGAAGCGGTCACGGCGTATTTGAAATTGGAAGCGATCCGGTTGGAGGAACGGCTGCGCGTCAAGATCGACATGGACCCGAATTCGCTGGATACCCGGATTCCACCCATGCTGCTTCAAACCTTGGTGGAGAATGGAGTGAAGCACGGCGTGGCGCGGTTGGCGCAGGGCGGCGAGATCCGGGTTGCATCCGAGATGCAGAGCGGCGCGTTAAAGATTAGGGTGCAGAACAGCGGGCAACTGGCGGAGACCACCGGGTCCACGCGAATGGGCCTCGAGAATATCCGGCAGCGGCTACATCTTTTGTATGGTGACGCGGCCTCGCTGGTATTGCGGAATCAGGACGCGGAGTTTGTAATCGCGGAGGTGTCTATTCCGCTGGTAAAAAGTCCGGCATGAAGGCGTTAATAATCGATGACGAGCGGCTGGCCCGGGCGGAGCTGCGGCGGTTGCTCGAAAAACATCCGGAAGTGGAAATTGTGGGCGAGGCCCGCGACGCCGAGGATGCGTTGAGCCAGATCGGCCGCGTGGAGCCGGAGCTTTTATTTTTGGATATTCAAATGCCCGGCGCCAACGGATTCGAGCTGCTGGAGCAGTTGGATCGCGTGCCGCTGGTCATCTTCACCACTGCATACGATGACTACGCGCTGAAGGCGTTCGAAGTGAACGCGCTGGATTATCTTTTGAAGCCGGTGGCGCCGGAGCGTCTGGCAGCGGCGCTGGCGAAAGTTGGCGGTGTAAAGCCGAAGACGGCCGTTGCCGGTGATCAGCAGATTTTCGTCAAGGACGGCGAGCGCTGCTGGTTCGTGGCCTTGCGCGATATCGTGCTGTTGGAATCCGAGGGAAATTACACGCGGCTCTATTTCGGTGGGCATCGGCCGCTGGTGCTGCGGTCGTTGAACTACTTGGAAGACCGGCTGGATCCGGCGATGTTCTTTCGGGCGAGTCGGAAGCATATTTTGAATCTTAAGTTTATTGAGGCGATGGATGCTTGGGCCAATGGCGGCTTTTTGGTTAGGCTGAAGGGCGGCATTGAGGTGGAAATGTCGCGGAGGCAAGCGCAGAAGTTCAAAGAGGTGATGAGCCTTTGAGGCTCATCACCTCTTTGGTTGTTCGGTTATTCGGTTGTTCGGTTCATCGGTTAAACCCCTTGTTCATCGGGCTGTAACGTCAATGTAAGATTGGCTTGGCAACTTGGCGTTCGTGAAATCCACTCTTGGCGCGCCGCGCACATGCTGATCCTGTCGGCCCCGAATTGGAAGTTAAAGGACCGCTTTGAGGAACCGGCGCCATGACTAAGCAACAAAAACACGAACTGTCACGAATGTTTTTTCCACAAGTCACCGATTTGTAACCCGACCCGGGCTACAAAGGAGGCATGCGGTGCGATTTGCACGTTCACACGCGGCACTCGGGCATGTGCAACATCCCCATAATGAGCCGAATTTGCCGCGAATGTTATAGCGAGCCGGAAGCCGTTTATCGGACCCTGAAACGGCGCGGCATGGACCTGGTGACGGTCACGGATCATGATTCGATTGATGCGGCCGAGGAACTTCGGCGCTATCCCGATTTTTTCCTGAGTGAGGAAGTGACCTGCATCACGCCGAGCGGCACCGAGATCCATACCGGCGTTTACGGCATCGAAGAGCGCGACCACATTGAGCTGCAACGCCGCCGCAAGGACGTACCCGCGCTAGCGGCCTACCTCGACGAACGCAAACTTTTCTTCAGCATCAACCACGTGTTTTCGAGCTTAACCGGCCGGCGCACGGATCTCGATTTTCAACTTTTTCAAGAACTCTTTCCAGCCCTGGAGACGTTGAATGGACAGATACCCGGAATCAATAATTCGACCGCTGCCTTGTTGGCGCGCGATTGGCGAAAAGCCGTGGTGGGGGGCAGCGATGCCCATACGCTGGCCTCGCTTGGCACGACCTTTACGGACGTACCTTCCGCCGATGGCGTCCGAACATTCCTACGCGGTCTACGGCACGGCCAAGCGCAGACGCGTGGCGAATCCGGGACCTATTTCAAGCTGACTCGTGCCATTGCTCAAATCGGCATCTCTTTGATTGGTGAATATCCGGCGATGGCGCTGCTTGCTCCGTTGCTTCTGCCGATTGTTCCGGTGGTGACGCTGGTGAACTATGCGTGTGAGATTTTGTTTGAGCGCAAATGGTCGAGACGGCTTCGCCACAAGCCGGGCGTCGGCATGAGTGCCGACGCGGCACGCAGGATTGCGTGCGCCACGTCAGGAGACGAGCTTGTCGGGATCCCACGTGCAGACGCGCTT
>Ga0187871_10003875_pt1 | contig 11441 bp, 6 predicted proteins | sample June2016WEW_16_1_FD_132988 | JGI IMG/M metagenome (GOLD analysis project Ga0187871, IMG submission 132988) | Peatland microbial communities from SPRUCE experiment site at the Marcell Experimental Forest, Minnesota, USA - June2016WEW_16_10 | ecosystem: Environmental > Terrestrial > Soil >...
CTTTCGCTGCGGCGAACAAGAAAAGGCTATTTCGAGTCCTTCAGCAGCACGAAAGTGGTGGCGCGTCCGCGGTGGACGAACAGCAGCACGCCCTTTTCCGGATTGGCCTTGGCGATGGCGGACTTGAAATCCTCGACCGAATGGGCAGGCGCACGGTTCACGGAGGTAATCACGTCCCCGTGTTGCAACCCCCTTTGCTGGGCCGCGCTGCCGTCCGCGACATCGGTCACCACGACGCCATCGGAGGCGGCGATCTTCAACCGTTCGGCGAGTTCCTGCGTCAGCGTCTGCACGGTCAGGCCGAAAGCGTTTTCGGACTTGGGAATCACGTGCCGCTCGAGCGAGACCATTTGGAGTTGATCGGGCATCTCGTCGGTCTGGATCGTGACATGGACTTTCTCGCCGCCGCGCACCACGCTGAGCACGACCTTCTGGCCGATGTTCTTGCGCAGAATCTGTTGTTGCAATTCACGGGGGTTCTCCACCGGCACGTCATCCACTGCCACAATCACGTCGGCAGGTTGCAGATCGCTCTTGGCCGCTGGAGTGCCTTCGCGAATCTCGCGGACCACAATGCCGTCCTTCACGTCATCCTGGAATGCCGCGAAATCCTTGTCGTCATCGACGCCTTCGATGCCGATGCCGATCCACGGGCGCTTGACCTTGCCTTCCTTGATAAGCTTGTCAGCTGAATCCATTGCCATGTTTATCGGGATGGCAAACCCGGGATGCCCCGGGTTAAGCCCGCGAATGAGGGTGTTGATGCCGATGACCCGCCCTTCGATATCGCACAGCGGGCCGCCCGAGTTGCCGGGGTTGATCGACGCATCCGTTTGCAGGTAGTCCTCGTAGGCGTTGTTGCCGCGACCCGCGACGCCGCTGCGGTTCTTGGCGCTGACGACTCCCACGGTGAAACTGTAATCGAGTTCATAGGGCGCGCCGATGGCGATGGCCCATTGCCCGACTTTTACGGCATCGCTGTCACCGAGGCGAGCGGCGGGCAGGTTCTTCCCATCCACCTTGATGACCGCCACATCGATGCGGTCGTCGACGCCGACCACCAAGGCGTTGGTGAATTTGGTGCCGTCTTTCAACAACACGGTGATCTGGCCGCCCCCGTCAATGACATGCTGGTTGGTGAGAATGTAGCCGTCCTTGCGCAGAATAACGCCGGAGCCCTGGCTCTCGACGTCGGGCAGCTCTTGTGGCATGTGGTGAAAGAAAAACTCGAAGGGCGTGCCCTTGAACTGGTGCTCGTTCTCGCCGTCGTCGCCGCCTGAGGAGTCCGACGTTGAGACCTCCTTGTGTTTCGTGGTGATGACCACAACTGAGGGACTGGTCTGATCGGCGACCCTCTCGAACGCGCCTTCCAGATGCCGGGCGAGGTCGAGGTCGGTGTTAGGCGATGAAGAAGCAGGCGTTGTCGCAGCCAGGCTCAACGAAGAAACGGATGCCGCCGCGATTACACAAAGCTCGATGACAACCCATCGGGCCACGCGGAAACTGCCACGAAGATGTAGTTTGTCCATAAACAGTGCCTCTTTGAGCCGTCTCACACGTGCCTGTTCAATCCGAGCCACCTCTCATGCAATTGGTGTGCCATCACGACCGCGCGCAATATCGCCGAAATTCGATGAATCGGCAAGCGCTCTGCTACAACACAAGCGGCGCGCCCGGCAACTGTGCTCTACCAAGGGACGACCGGCCCTCCCTCCGATTGCGTTCAGCAGCGCGCCGACCGCGGCTACAGGGCGGCCGGCGGAACGCTTGCCGACGATCATTGTGCCTGGCATGTGCCAGAGGTCACTGCTTCCTATCTGGCCGCGGGACAGCGCGGCCCTACCGGGGATGCTGCGCAATAGTTTGTGTCAGGCCTGCGTTGACAAGGCGGGTGAATCCGATACTCTTGAAAGATGCAACGGCGATGCGCTGGGGACCCCGATTCGGAATCGGGGGAGGCAGCGCACGCCACACTTCGATGCCGACGACGATTCCAACCGCAGATACAGTGGAACTTCAGGAACGGGTTCGGGAGCTGAAGAAGCTCAAGAACGCGGTCATTCTGGCGCACAATTATCAGGTGCCGGAGCTGCAGGACGTGGCGGATTTCGTCGGCGATTCGCTGGGGCTGTCGTTCAAGGCGAAGGAGGCGGATGCCGATGTGATTTTGTTCTGCGGCGTTCATTTCATGGCGGAGACGGCGAAGATCGTCAATCCGGGTAAGACGGTCATCCTGCCCGATCTGGAAGCGGGCTGCTCGCTGGCGGATTCCTGCGACTCCGGGGCGCTGGCCAGATGGAAGGAATCGCATCCAGACGTGTACATCGTAGCGTACATCAATTGCACCGCGGCGGTGAAAGCTTTGGTGGACATCATCTGCACCTCGGGGAACGCGGTGAGGGTGGTCAACTCGATCCCGCCGGACAAAAAGATTCTGTTCGTGCCCGACCAGAACCTCGGCCAATGGGTCATGGCCCAGACCGGCCGGCAGATGATTCTGTGGCCGGGGGCGTGTTCAACGCACGTGCTGTTCACGCACAAGGCGATTTTCCGGTTGCGTCAGGAGCATCCCGAGGCGGAGATCGTGGCGCACCCGGAATGTTTGCCGGCGGTCCGCATGATGGCCGATGAAGTGGGTTCGACCGAGAAGATGGTCAGCTACTGCAGGAATTCGCCGGCCCCCGAGTTCATCATCGTTACCGAAGCCGGCATGCTGCACCGGCTCCAGAAAGAAGTGCCCGCAAAAGTCTTCATCGCCGGCCCGACGGATTCGTGCCACTGCAACGAGTGCAGTTTCATGAAGAAGAACACACTCGAAAAAGCCGTCGCCGCCCTGGAGACCCTGTCGCCCGAAATCTCCCTCGACGACGAAGTCCGCAAGCGCGCCCTGGTGCCGATCGAACGGATGCTGGCATTGGGGAAGTAGCTATCCTGGTGCACAAGCCGTGTGGACGAACTGCCACGACAAATTGGCAGATTCCGCCTAATTGTCGGCCCTGCTGGCGCATGTTTCACGAAACATGCCGGCTATCAACCGTCAGCTTATTGGCGCTCCAAACCCTCGCGACCGTTGGGGTTTTCTCGATCGTTCAGTGCTGGTCTGCGTCAGGAGCATGGATTTGCCCTGATTTGGCAGGCAATGTGCTCGTGAATTGACTCGACAAAAGTCCCTGGCTGTGAGATCATTGCGCGGGTGGTTGGAGAAGGTTGTCTCCTCCTTGCAACCAGTCTTGGGTCGCAGAGGGAGATGAGTGAGGGAAACGTTAGCAGCAGTTGGGAATGGTCTGCCTCGTGATCGCACGGCGGCGGACGGGTCGTACTTTAGCCAAGACCCTATTCTTTCTCACACCTTTTCGGGCGTTTCCGGGCGGTCCCTGATTCGGCTGTCGGGTTCGGTACGCGCCACGAAAAGAGTGATTGCCGCAAAGGGAGTCAGTCTTGTTGTTGCATTGATTCTACTGGCTGTCCCGAAGGCGGGGTATCCCCAAGTGCCAGGCATCATCAACTACCAGGGCCGTATCGTGGACAACGGCACCAACTTCACCGGCACCGGCCAATTCGAATTCGCCCTGATCAATGGCACCTTGGGCACGACGAACTATTGGGCCAATGACGCCACTCCTATCGGTCAGCCGGGCTTTGCCGTCCCGCTGCCGGTCAACAACGGGCTGTATTCAGTGTTGCTGGGGAACACGACTATCTCGAATATGGCCTTCGCCATTCCTGCAACCGTGTTTACCAACACCGATGTGCGGTTGCGGGTCTGGTTCAACGATGGTGTGTCCGGCTTCCAACAACTCACCCCGGATCAACGCATCGCTGCTGTCGGCTACGCATTAATGGCCGCCAACGTGCCTGAAGGCGCCATTGGCTCTGCCCAATTGGCCTCCAACGCCGTCACCGCCGCCAACCTCGCGCCCGGGGCAGTCACCGCGGCGGCGATTGCGCCCGGAGCGGTTACGGCTGCGGCAATTGCTGACGGATCGGTCGGGAGCAGCGAACTGGCCAGCAACGCCATCAACGCGGCGAACCTAGTTGCCCCACTCGCGGCGCAAGGGGTGTTGACGCTGGGCTCCATTACCAACAACTCTCAATGGCAGAGCATGGCCTCAGGAGGGGATACCTATGTAATGCCGACGAACAGCATCTACTACGGGCCTGGCAGCGGTGGTGGGCATATGTGTTTGTGGGTCTCGCCCAGTCCTTATACACTGTTTGCCTTCTATATCGGCAATCTGCCGAGTGAAGATACGAATCAGATTCATGGCGCCCGTGGGGGCGGTGGTCCATTTTGTGATGGAGGAAGTGACGAAGTTTTTCTGACAAACAACACGCCGGGAGTGTCAACGCTTTCGCCTTCTGGGCATCTGTACCTCTACTCGGCGCAAAGCAACCTTTATGCGGCTGCTTATAATCAAATTTTCACTCTTTGGTCGCCTGACAATGCGGCAATCTCGAATGACCTCACGTACATAGGTCAACTGGTTGTCACAGACGCCTGGGTGTGTGCCAGCGAGCCCGCGTTATCCAGCCCTTACGACTGGGTAAATACGAACGGGGAGCTGTATACGTTCTTCAACGTTTTTAGCACAAACAACTGCGGCGGAGTCTGGCACGCTGGCTTCGTCAAGCGCGATTCGACCTTCACCAACTACACTGCCAGTGGAGACATTAGCGCAGCCGCATTTTCCAGCAGTGGTCAGGACTACTCGGTTGACGACCTCTGTGTGTATACGGACCGGTCCGGGCTGACTAATTGGATTATGGGCGAAGTGGATGGCCGGGGTCTTGCCGTCAACTACACGACAAGCTTCCCCCCGACGAACAATTTCGCGCTCACCGCCCCTTACATCTTCGGAAGCAGCGCCGTTGGCGGCGGCGGCCAACTCTGGCAGGATGCAAATGGTATTTGGTATGCGCAGAAGTGGATTGCCAGCACTCTTGGCTACGTGACCTACAATTTCTCGCCAAATTCACCTTTGGGGACGGCGACACAAGTCGCCAGCGCCGAGCCGGCTCAGGGTTGGGGCGGAAGATTCAGGAGAGCCGTGACAGCGCAGGAAGTCGCCGATGTGACCGCCGGCTATTTGCGCTCGATACTTATTAATGCGCCGATGGCATGGTATGAGGTCCCGCTGATGGCGCAGACGGCAATGAACGGGTGCTCGCCCACATTCAACAGCCTCGCAGTAAGTAACACCGTGACGATTTCCGGCGCTGCGACGATCTCCGGGAATGCGAACATTGCCCAAGGCGGCACTGCGACCATTGCCGGGTTGAACTTTGGTAGCGGATATGGTTCGAGCTTCCTTCCCGAGATCACTGCGACCAGCACCGTCCAGGAGGTGGCGCTTTACACAGCCTCCAATTTTGGGAGCAGCACGTACAACACCACCTACACAAATCAGAACCTCACCAGCACGCTCATGAGGTATGGCGTTGTCGGGCTCTGGTCGGGAGGAGGGTCGATGTTTGGTCAGTTCCTGATGAACAACGATTGGGGAAACGAATGGATTTTGGCTAACTTCAGCCTCTCCACCAACGCGGTCTACTGGTCAACCAATGGACTGGCCGGACAATGGTACACCGCCGGCGGCGTTGCCACGACCGGGGTGGTGGTCGCCGGCGGCACGTACACGAACCAATCCGGTTTTGTCGCACCGGACTTTGGTGGTGGGATCAGCCTGTTCGGCGGACAGGTCCTGTGGACCCCCGGCGGCAACATGGTCATCGGTGGTGTCACCAATCAGATCGTTTTCAATAATTCATCACCGAACTTCAGGACAGTGGTGGACAATACGGAGATTGTGAGTAATCTGATTGTGGTGAGTGTGGCATCGATTCCATCGAACACGGCGGGTTTTGCCACCAACTCCTGTTATGGCCGGATCAGCAATTACGTTGTCGGCTCGACCGTCACGAACAATTGCGGGCAACGCGCGCTGTTCTGGTTGAGCCTGTCGTATCCGGGAGGCGGATCCGTTTCGGGCACCAACGCGCTGTACCTAATCCCCGGCAACGGCGTGGTTACGCAGCTTGTCGAGCTTGGGCAGAGCGTGGTCAACCCGGCCACCGCAATTTCGATGAAGCTTGGGCCGATCCCCCTGAGTCCCGGCGATGCGATTATGAGCAGTAACATGGTGGACTCCAGCGGCAACGGAGCAAACAACTGCTCCAACGTGACCGGCGCCTGGCTGATAGGATGGTAGCCCATGAGCAAAGTCAGCGCGATGTTCGAACATTCCGAGCCTCTACTCTGTCATCCTGAGCGGAGCGCAGCGGAGTCGAAGGATCTCTCCCGTCGAACAGCCGACTGCCGTTTCGTCGGCCGCCAATCCCTTCGACAGATGCCCATAATTGGGCTGACGCTCCTCGCTCTGGCGCTTTGCTGTTCCGCCGCCTTCGCCTCCAGCGTGGTCACTGAGAGCACCATTGATGGCGGCGGCGTACACGTGACCAGCGCGAATTACGCCATTGACAACAGCATTGGCGGCATCGGCGGCATCGCCAGCGCCTCGGCGGACACCGCCAAATATGGCTACATTGGCCAACTCACCGAGGTCGTCAGTGTTACCGTCACGGGGCAGCCTGAAGCCGTGGGAGTGGGGGGCACGTCGCAACTGAGCGGGACGGCCACGCTCGACGACGGCACGGTGGCCGTCTTGTCCGGGTCCGATGTTGTCTGGAGCACTCCCAACGAGCCGTACCCCATCCTGTCAATTAACGGCAGTGGCGTCCTGAGTCCGGCCAACGTGTACGTGCTGTTGCCCGCTATGATCGACGGTGTTGTTGATGGCTACTATCTCGGCGCATCCAATACCACGACCGTGGCCATCTACGCTCCTGACGGTATTGGCGACGGCATTCCCGATTGGTGGCGACAGCAGTACTTCGGGGCGGCGACACCTACCAACAACTTGGACTGCGCCACCTGCGACTTCGACGGTACCGGGCAGAACAATTACTTCAAGTTCGTGGCCGGGCTGAACCCGACGAACCCAGCGTCCGTATTCGTGCTGACCATCGCCCCGGTGCCCGGTCAGCCGTCGCAGAAGTCGGTGATCTACAGTCCGGTCCTTGTTGGCTTTGGGCAGAATTACACAGTCCAGTTCACCACGAATCTGGTCGGCGGAGCGTACACGAATCTGACCGGCTTTAGCGGTCCGCAAAACAGCGGTACGCAGGCAACCGTTACCGACCTCAATGCGACGCAACCGCAAAAGTTTTATCGGGTGAACATCTCGTTGCCATGATAAGAAACCCGGCAGGCTGATCCGACCGACTCAAACCAGATCAGACCAGCGGCACTCTCAGCCCATGTGGATCCGATTCGATTGTTTGAGTCACGACCAAACATCTGGTATTTGTGATCAGTGTGACGGCGCGGCCGACAATTCCCCGACGAGGCTATGGCGATACGGGGCTGCAGATTTCGGTGCTGGGATTCGGCGCGGGGCAGATCGGAGACGGGCGGCTGGAGGAAAGGCAGGTCGGGCGGTTGCTCAATGAAGTGCTCGATCTGGGCATCACGTTGATCGACACGGCGCGAGGGTACGGTTTGTCGGAAGAACGAATCGGCAAGCACATTGCTCATCGGCGTGGCGAGTACGTGTTATCCACGAAGGTCGGTTACGGCGTGGATGGGGTGGCAGACTGGACGTATGATTGCATTCTGGCGGGCGTGGAACGGGCGTTGCCATTGATGCGGACGGACCATCTGGATATCGTGCATCTGCATTCGTGTCCCCAAGAAACCCTGGAGCGTGGTGAGGTGATCGATGCATTGGATCGTTGCGTCCGCGACGGCAAAGTCCGGTTTGCGGCTTACTCGGGCGACAACGAGCCGCTGGATTGGGCGCTCTCATCGGATCGATTTCACGGGCTGATGTGCTCGGTGAATGTGTTCGATCAACGCGCGATGGATCGGGTCGTGGCACCGGCGGGAAGGCGTGCTATCGGCGTGATTGCCAAACGTCCCATCGGCAACGCGCCGTGGCTGCACCCGAGCCGACCGACCGGGCAGTACTGCGAGCCGTATTGGTTGCGGATGAAGGCGATGGGGCTCGATTTCGGCGCAGCCTGGGCGGACACGGCTTTGCGCTTCACGGCGTTCACGCCGGGCGTGGCGAGTTGCATTGTCGGCGGGAAGGACATCGATCACGTTCGGGCCAATGAGGCGTCGATTGCGCGCGGGCCATTGGCGCCCGGAGTCGTATCGAAGATTCGCGCGGCATTCACGCAGCACGATGACAACTGGCGCGGAGAGGTGTAGTGTTGCCCGGGCGGTTCATGGTGGATTCTGAAATTAATGATTGTGTCCAATGAAAAACAAGCCGGAGCAGGAGAAAGATGAGATGTAACAGATCGGTGATTCCAGTGCTGACGGCCTTGTGGATCGGGTTGGGGTCAGGCGTTTCCAGCGCGCAATTTACAGCCGATAAGGATGTCTTGCGGGCTACGCTGAAGAACGGGTTGCGCGTGGTGATCGTGCGCGACCCGATCGCACCGGTGGTGACGACGGTGGTGAATTATCTGGTCGGATCCGACGAGGCGCCGGCGGGTTTTCCCGGCATGGCGCACGCGCTGGAGCACATGATGTTTCGCGGCAATCCGGGTCTGTCGGCGGACCAGCTCGCGGAGATTTCGGCCGCGATGGGCGGTAATTTCGACGCCGATACGCAGCAGACGATCACGCAATACTTTTTCACCGTGCCCGCAGACGATTTGGAGGTGGCGCTGCACACCGAATCCCTGCGGATGAGCGGGATTCTGGCGACGGAAGAATTGTGGAGCAAGGAACGCGGCGCGATCGAACAGGAAGTCGCCCAGGACCTCTCCAATCCTGAATATGTCCTGTACATGAAACTGCTGGCGGCAATGTTTAAGGGCACGCCGTATGAGCATGATGCCTTGGGCACGCGGCCCTCATTCGACAAGACAACGGGCGCGATGCTGAGAGCTTTTTATGCGAAGTGGTACGCACCCAACAACGCGATTCTAATACTCGCTGGTGACGTGCAGCCGGAATCGGCGCTGGCCTCCATTGAGCGCCTGTTTGGGAATATTCCGCCCAAAAAACTGCCGCGACGTCCGTCCATGGAGTTGCAATCGGCGAGACCGGAAGCGCTGCATCTGACCAGCGACCTTGCCTATGGACTGTCGGTCATCACGTTTCGCATGCCTGGCTCGGACAGTCCCGAATACGCGGCGGCACAGGTGCTCGGGGACGTGCTGGCGAGCCATCGGGCCGATTTGTACGCGTTGGTGCCCGCGGGCAAAGCGTTGTCCACGGATTTTTCCATCGAGACGCTGCCGAAAGCGGGGCTGGCGTACGGGATGGCCTCGTTCCCCAAGGATGGCGACGGCAAGGTGCTGATCAAGGAACTGAAGGACGTGTTCCGCCAGTACCTCAAGCGTGGCGTCCCGGCGGATTTGGTGGAGGCCTCGAAGCGGCATCGCCAGGCCGATGAGGAGTTCGAGAGAAATTCCATCGAAGGCCTGGCGATGACCTGGGCTGAAGCGCTGGCTTTGGAAGGCCGCCATTCGCCCGACGACGATATCGAGGCCATTGAGAAAGTCACCGTGGCCGACGTGAACCGCGTTGCCCGCAAATATCTGAACCTGGATCGCGCGATCACCGCCATTGTGGCCCCCGAGGAATCGGGCAAGCCGGTTTCGTCCTCGAGCTACGGCGGACACGAATCGCTCGCCTCGAGCCGGAAGGGCAACGTGCCGTTGCCGGATTGGGCGGCAGCGCAACTGGCGCATTTACCGGTTCCCACGTCCGGTTTGCATCCCGTGGTGACGACGCTTACGAACGGGCTGAAACTGATCGTGCAACCCGAAACGATGAGCGGCACCGTCAGCGTGTCGGGCCGGGTGCGCCATAACGCGAACCTGGAAGCGCCGCCGGGGCAGGAAGGCGTGGACGAGGTCGTGGACCAGTTGTTCGATTTTGGCAGCGAGACGCTGGACCGCGTAGCGTTTCAGAAGGCGCTCGATGACATCGGCGCCACGGAGTCCGCCGGCACGGAGTTTTCGGTGAACGTTCTGACGAACTACTTTGACCGCGGCGTGCAGCTGCTGTCGGACAACCTGTTGCATCCGGCGTTTCCAAAGGAAGCGTTCCAGACCGTGCGGCAGGACGTGTCCGACACGGTGGCCGGCAGGTTGAAGACTCCGGAGCACCTAGCGCACCGGGCGCTGGCGAGCGCATTGCTGCCGAAGGACGATCCGGCGTTGCGCCAGGCGACCACCTCCACGGTGAGCGCGCTGACGCTGGGCGACGTGCGCGGCTATTACCAACACGTGTTCCGGCCCGACCTGACGACGGTCGTGGTTGTCGGCAGCGTCACGCCCCAGCAGGCGGAATCGGTTATTGAAAAATGGTTCGGCGGCTGGACGGCGGCCGGGCCGAAACCCGACGTGCTGCCGGCGCCGGTGCCCACCAATGGGCCGTCGGTGATCGCGGTGCCGGACAAGAGTCGCGTGCAGGATCGGGTGACGCTGGCGGAGATGCTGGCATTGAATCGCTCGAACCCGGACTACTACGCGTTACGGCTGGGGAATTTTGTTTTGGGGGGTGGGTTCTACGCGACGCGGTTGTATCGCGATCTGCGCAAGGAAAACGGACTGGTGTACGCGGTGGATTCAGCGTTCGATGTTCAGGAGACACGCGGGTTGTACCGGGTGGATTACGGGTGTGACCCGGGCAACGTATCAAAGGCCCGGGCGATCATCGAGCGCGACCTGGTGGACATGCGGACCAAGCCCGTCAGCACCGATGAGTTGCAGCAGGCGAAAGCCGAATGGCTGCGGGAAATTCCGCTGGGTGAATCCAGCACGGGCGATATTGCGGGAAGGTTGTTGTACTACGCCACGCACGATCTGCCGTTGGATGAAACGATCCACGCGGCGAAGATTTGCCTCGAGCTGAAAGCGGATGATGTACAGGCCGCGTTCGCCAGGTGGGTGCATCCGGAGAATTTTGTCCAGGCAAGCCTCGGGCCGGAGCCGAAATAATGGCGGAATGATGAGCAGGTCATTTAATGCAGCCCCATATTGTTCGAGAGAATAACCCAATAATTGCTGCCGTTATAGTTGGCAAGGGAATTTATACGCCAGGAGTATGTTGGAAAGCAAGGTGTTTCCTGTAGAAGGGCCTAAAGACATGAAGAGTTCAGATGTGGTATAGTTGGCCACAATGAAACGGATGCTTTGGCTTGTTTTGGTCGCATTGCTGCCGGTAGGGCCTGTTCGCGGGGAGGACTGGTCGCAGTACAAGACTGCCGATGCATTGTGGGCTCGGTTGCAGACTATGGAGAACGTACCGGCGAGCGATCGAAACCAATATCTGGAACAATTGGGCAATTTGCGCAGTGGTCTGCAGGAATTCGAGGCTCGATTCGGCAGCGATCCGCGGCGGTGGGACAGCCAGCTGC
>Ga0187871_10003880_pt1 | contig 11435 bp, 12 predicted proteins | sample June2016WEW_16_1_FD_132988 | JGI IMG/M metagenome (GOLD analysis project Ga0187871, IMG submission 132988) | Peatland microbial communities from SPRUCE experiment site at the Marcell Experimental Forest, Minnesota, USA - June2016WEW_16_10 | ecosystem: Environmental > Terrestrial > Soil >...
GAATATTTTTGATTGATGATTATTGATTGATGATTTACAACCGCAACCCCGAAAGGTTTTCAATCGGGAGTCAGCAATCAGAAATCAACGATGGCTACCGGACTCTGCCCAGCTTATCCATGGGCCAATAGCCGAACACAGCCTTGCCGTAGATATAGCCCTGATTCACCGGACCGAAGTCGCGGCTGTCGTTTGACATTGAGCGATGATCGCCCAGCACGAAGTAGGAGTGGGGCGGCACCACGGCCTCGGGATAAGAGCGCGCGTCGTCATAGGCGGGCGGAACGTAATCTTCATCCAGCGCCTCGCCGTTCACATAGACCTGCCCGCCGTCGATGCGGATGCGGTCTCCGGCCACTCCAATGACGCGCTTGATGTAGCTCTTCGAAGGATCGCGCGGATAGCGAAACACTACGATGTCTCCACGCGAAATGGGCTCGAGGCGATACACGAACTTGTTGACGAAGATTCGCTCCTGGTCTTCAAGCGAAGGCATCATGCTGGTGCCTTCCACCTTTACGGGCTGGTAGATGAAGACGATGATGAAGGCCGAGATGGCGAGCGAGAGAATCAGATCGCGCAGCCAAACACCCAACGCCGGACGCAACCGGACCGGAGGGTTGGTTCCGGCCGAGGAAGCCTGCACAGGAGGCGGCTTGTTTTCTGATTCGGCAGTTGGCGTATCGGGCATGCGAATTTCTATTGTATACAGATCGCGCTCGCCGGGCACTGAAGTTTGTAGCGGCCTAGTGACGTTGGTAGTTCGCGGGGCGAACTGGCTTAAATGTTCCAACTGGAACATTCGAACTTTGCAGAAAATTATCGGCGTAAGTTGTTGATTCTTCGTGCGGGGTTTTGGGCCGATGAATGGAATCAGCGAGTTAGGCTGTGGAAAAAATGTCTACTTTCGAGGACGTCGGATGTCTACTAAAGTAGACTTGACAGGCGCGCGACGTACTTTATATGGTACGCGACCGCGAGGACCAACGACTGGCGTTTTCGGTATAAAAGGCCTCTTAAGAAGAGTTACTTCTCCTTAGCCCGTCACTGAGCCAACCTCCGATTCTCTTGTGTAAGCCGCACGAAACGCTATAATGCCGCGGGCGCAGGGCATGCGCCACGCCGTGAGGGAAACTAGATGGCATCGGTACTTATTACTGGAACGAGCAAAGGAATCGGTTTGGAGGCGGCACTGGCTTTCGGCCGTGCAGGCCACAAAGTCCACGCCACCATGCGAAACCCGTCGCAGTCTCCGAAGCTCGCAGAAACGGTTGCGCGAGAAAAACTTCCGATAACGGTTTCGACGATGGATGTGGACTCCGACCAATCGGTTGAGCGTGCGATTGCGACCATACACAAAGACCACGGTCCGATTGACGTACTGGTCAACAACGCCGGTGTAGAACGGGTCGGCGCCGTGGAAGAGCTTCCGCTGGCAGACTTCCGGGCGGTGATGGAGACCAACTATTTCGGCGCGATCCGTTGCATTAAAGCTTTGGTGCCACACATGCGGCAACGCCGGAGCGGCCGAATTATCAACGTGACTTCAATCGGCGGGCGCATTACCAGTGCGCCGTTGACCCCATACAACGCTTCTAAGTGGGCCCTGGAAGCACTGAGCGAAGCGCTCGCGGGCGAGTTGAAGACGTTCAATGTCCGCGTGGCTATCGTAGAACCGGGCATCATTGATACAGCGATGGCGCGCCGCATTGAAGATCAGCCGGAAGAATCGGCATACCGGCAGAAAGCGCGTTTCGCTTCTCTCTTCGAGGCTTCGTTGAAAAATCCGGCGCCACCTTCCCTGGTCGCCCAGAAGATCGTGGAAATTGCGGAGAGCGAAACATGGCAACTTCGCCATCCGGTGGGACCCGACGCCATTCCTTTCCTGCAATGGCGCAGTCGAATGACCGATGAGGAATGGGTGGATCTAAATGCCAGCGACGACGAAACCTGGTACCGCCGCGTAGAGCGTGACTTCGGTTTGGATACCCGCCCCAAGAACTTAGATTGACGCGCCCGCAGCGCTTCGATGCCTTGAGCCACCGCGTAGTCGGCAAAGCGATGCAGCGGGCGCTAAACCGCGGGAGGCGTGCGGCCGGGCTTTGCCCTAGCCTGGACGGCCGAGGCGGCCGTCCCCACATAACCGTTCTTCTGTCATAACTTTCATCCCCGCAGAATCTTTGTCCCGGCATTCTTCACTCTTAGCGCTGAATCCTCTCAGGCCACGCTCTTCGCGGCCCCGATGTCGGAGTCGATGATCAACGATTCGCATCAAAGGACGGAAGACGCAATATTCAAATTGACCAAGGGGAGCAGCAATGTCGAAGAAATTGGAAGGAAAGATTGCACTTATTACAGGCGGCTCGCGGGGCATTGGTGCGGCCATCGCTAAGCGACTGGCCGCGGACGGAGCGAAGGTGGCCATCACATACACGAAAGGTGCCGACGCGGCCGCTTCGGTCGTGAAGGAGATTGAACGGGGCGGCGGGAAGGCGATCGCGATTCAGGCGGACGCTACCGACGCCAGCGCCGTCGAAGCCGCGGTCGCGAAGACGGTCGCGACCCTTGGCCGGCTGGATGTGCTTGTGAACAACGCCGGGACGGCCATTCCCAAGAGATTTGAGGAAGCCAGTCTCGACGAGTTGAACCGCCTGATTGACCTGAATATTCGCGGCGTCTTCATCGCGACCCAGGCGGCACTGAAGCAAATGAAGAGCGGCGGCCGCGTTATTATGATCGGTTCGTGCGTAGGCGAACGTAACATGACGCCCGGCCTCGCGGCTTACTCGGCGACGAAGGGAGCGGTCAAGATGTTCGCTCAGAGCTTGTCGAGGGAGGTTGGAAGCCGGGGCATTACGGTCAACAATGTGCAACCGGGTCCGATCGACACAGATCTGAATCCAGCCTCGGGCGATTGGGCTGCGCCGCAGAAGGCCAACACGGCACTTGGGCGTTATGGAACTGTGGACGAAGTCGCGGCGTTGGTAGCCTTTGTGGCTAGTCCAGAGGCGGGGTTCATTACAGGGGCGAACCTGACTGTGGACGGCGGCACCAACGCGTAAGTGAGGCTTTCCGAACTTGCTCCAGTGAAAAAGCAGTGAAGCTGGCCTCGAGCTTCGCTTGCCGGACAGGCGAGGGAGCCTGTCCCCACATTAAAGCTTTGTCCCCAAAAACGCTGCCGTGAACTTAATCTTTTGTTCTTGCAGACCCCAGCGGGAGCCTGCGTTAAAATAGACGTGTTCGGGAGGGCTTCATGAGTGCTCGCAGCCTGCTTCGTAACAATCACTTCTACCGCGTCATAACCCTTATCTTTCTCTTCACGGTGACGCTCAGCATGTCGGCTCAGTGGACCGCGCAGGAAGAAGAAGGAGGCATTCCCGCTTACAACGCCGGTCCGCCGCCTAAGGGAACCAAGCTGCCCCCAGTTCTGACCAAGGCCGACCTCTGGGGTGCGGACGCGCAGTATCCCTACCAGACCCACGCTTACGAGTTGGCAGCGAAGATTCCAGCCGTGCTTCACCAGCAGCCTTGCTATTGCTATTGCGACCGCATGGGGCACAACAGCCTGCACAGCTGCTACGAAGACACTCACGGTGCGCGATGCGCCACGTGCCTGAAGGAACTCTATTACTCTTATCAGCAACACCAGAAGGGCAAAACCGCATCTCAGATTCGCGCTGGGATCATTAAGGGAGAGTGGAAGTCGATCGATCTGCAATCGGCCGCTGCGATCAATTAGTTCCAGTACCTGGTACCCGGTATCGAGTGAGACCCTGCGGAGGTTTGGCCTTTGCTCGGTACAGCTACTCGGTACTCCCTCTGGCAATTGCCCTACAGCCGCTGTTTGAGTGATACTTGAGTGTCGGCTCTTTGCAGTTCGAGGGCTAAGGAGTTTCCCCATTACAACGAGCACAGGAAAAATTCTCCACATGGCTCAAAAGGCTAACCCCAGGAAATCATCGGTCGCGGACGATCCGCGCGTCACCCAGGCCCTGCAAAACTACGAAGCTGGACTGCGTGCCTTGCAGGAACACAAATTCGAGAAGGCGAAACCGCTGTTTGAGAAAGTGCTGGCCGGCGCCAGCAAGGAACTTATCGACCGGGCGGCGGTGCACCTCAGCACTTGCAACCAACACCTCGAGCGATCGACCACGCAGCAGTTCAAGAGCGTGGAAGAGCATTACGACTATGCCGTTTCTCTGATGAACGTGGGGGATTATGTCACGGCCCGCGAGCACATCGAAAAACTGCTGAAGCAGGCGCCGAAGACTGATTTCGTTGTCTACGGCCTAGCCGCGCTCGACTGTCTCACCGGCCATGTGGAGGACTCTCTCAAGCATCTCGATGAGGCGCTTCGATTGAATGCCGGCCTGCGCTTCCAGGCGCGCAATGATTCGGATTTCCACAATCTAGCGGAAGACCCTCGCTTTACCGAGCTGTTATACCCGGATCCGGGGGCTGACCTTGCTTCTGAAGAGAGCTACCTCCGGGAAGATGAATCTTCCTAAATAGATTCTCGGATGGAAACCAAAATCGCTGATTTGTTGTCGATGGAGAAGGCCACGCGCGAGCGCGGGCTTCGCGTGGTAGCCATTGGCGGCGGCACCGGCCTCTCTACCCTGCTCAAGGGACTCAAGCGATTTGCTCTCACCCCGGTGGAGATGGCCACGGCCCCGCCCGCTTCGCCCGTGATTCGCGACCTGTGCGCGGTAGTTACGGTTAGCGACGACGGCGGCTCCAGCGGGCGGCTGCGCAAAGAACTCAACATGCTTCCTCCCGGCGACATCCGCAACTGTATCGTCGCTCTCAGCGAGGATGAGGCTCTGCTCTCTCAGCTCTTTCGCCACCGCTTCGCCAAAGGCACCGGCCTTGAGGGTCACAGCTTCGGCAATCTGTTCCTCGCTGCGCTCACCGATATCACGCAGGACTTTTCGGAAGCGGTGCGGCTCTCGTCTGAAATCCTTGTGACGCGGGGACACATTCATCCTGCCACCACTTCGAATATCGAACTTGAAGCTCTGATGGAGGACGGCACTCGGGTTCGCGGCGAGACCAAGATCACGGCCAGCAAAGTCCGCATCCAGGAACTCTTCCTGGTTCCGGCGAACGTTGAACCGCTTCCGCAGACGCTCGAGGCCATTGCCCGCGCCGATATCATCAGTATCGGTCCGGGGTCGCTGTTTACCAGCCTCATTCCCAATCTGCTGGTGCATGGTATCGCCGACGCTATTGTCGACTCGCCTGCAACCAAGGTTTACATCTGCAACCTGATGACACAGGCGAACGAGAGTCTGGGACTTACAGCCGCGGACCACATACGGGCGCTCAATGCCCATGCTCACCAGCAGATTTTCGACTACGCGCTGATCAATCGCACGCCTGTTTCCGATGAAATGAAAGCCAAGTATGAACTGGAAGGCGCCTGCCAGATTGTCGCCGATCTCGATGCCATCGAAGCGGTTGGCGTCGTCCCGGTGATGGGAGACTACCTGGAAGAAGCCGGCGTGGCGCGACACAACACCGCGCGGGTCGCCAGCGACTTGGTGCAACTTGCGGCTGCCGGCGGCGCGGAGCGCAAGAGGCCGCCGGGTGGAAAGAGCTAGGCGGCTTAGGTCCGCTTCTTTCTTTTCGAGGTACGGTTTTACTGGTTAGAATGTCGGGAGATAAAACAGTGGAACTTTGGTCCAAAGATTTAAGAATCAAGGCAAAATCACGACAATGAAAAATCATATACTGGCGGGTACACTTTTGATTTTCAGCCTGCTCGGAGCCGCCGTCGCGCAGCGCGATAAGACACCAGAACCCACTGCGGAAATGCATTTTCTCGTCTTGAAGGAAGACAGCGGCAAGCCGGTTCGCAATGCAGCCGTGATCATGCATCCTGTGAATTCTCACGGCCAGCAGACCCGTGGCGGACTCGAACTTAAAACCGACCTTGACGGCAAGACCAGCTTTGACGGCATTCCTTATGGCAAACTTCGCGTGCAGGTGCTGGCCACGGGATTCCAGACTTTTGGCGAGGACTACGATGTCGATCGCGAAAAGATGGATCTCACCATCAAGCTGAAACGACCTCAAGGCCAGTACTCGATTTACCAGGACCATCCTGAAGAGAAAAAGGACGACAAGAAGGATGATAAGGCGCCGGCGCCTGATCCTAATGCCAAGCCGCAGTAGAGCGAGTTTCCGGTTTCTAGTTTCTAGTTTGCAGTCGATCGCTTCATCTAGACTGGAAACTGGAAACTGCTTTTAGGATTTTCTTATGAACTATCTTCTCAAGACCGAACCTACGGTTTATTCCTTTGCCGATCTCCAGCGCGAGAACACGACGATCTGGGACGGGGTGACCAATCCTGTCGCGGTCAAGAATCTGCGTGGCATGAAACCGGGCGAAAAGTTGGTGATTTACCACACCGGAGACGAGAAGAGCGCAGTGGGGACCGCGACCGTAGTATCGGTGGACGCGTCGGATGCGAAGAATCCTCAAGTGAAAATCAAGGTCGGCAAAGCGCTGACTAAGCCTGTGACGCTGGCTGAGGTGAAGGCGCACAAACTGTTTGCCGATTCTCCACTGGTGCGGCAGGGGCGGCTGAGCGTCGTTCCTTTGACCGACGCTCAATATAGGTTCGTCACTGGCGAATGAAGCGTTCTCAACCCCGGTCTTCAGTGGGCGCGCGAATCTCTCTGGATCAACACGTGATCCACAAAAAAGCCCAGGCCGATCGCCAGCGGGATGATGCCAAACATGGCAGCGATCATTGCCTGGGGGTCCTGGCGTCCGATCAGAACGAAGGTCACGATATAGCCGATTGCCCCGGCGACCAGCAGAATTCCCGAGCGCCGCGAACGTGCCGCTTCCGAGAGTTCGGGTTGCATCGGTACATCGACGCCGCGCGCAATCGCCGCCAGCCGCTCTTCGCTGCGCAGTTTGCGCACACGGAAAAATGTGTACATCGCGGCCATCGGAATTCCAAGACTCATGACCACCGCCGCCAGTCCTACAATGTTACCGTCCATAGTGCCTCCTGATGCCGGCGCTTCATCCCTTAAATAAAGGGCGCCTTGCTTTAGCTAGTTACGCACGGCCACGAAAAAAGTTCATTCTCCGGTTGAAATTAGATCTGATCCTGATACGGATCGAACTACGCGTTCCTCTACGTTGCCTACGTTGCCCTACTCTGCCCCAGGCGTTGCCGAAGCCACCGCGATGAGCCATGTGCCCTTCACTTTCCTCAATACCAGTACATACTTTCCCACCTCGGCGTCAGAGGCGGAGCCGGCCTTATAGGTTCCGTAGTCGTACCCCATGTCGGCTGAGTGATCACTCTTAACGCTGTGGATGCTCAACTCCATGCCCGAGGCATTTAAGAATTGCTCAGCCAAAGAATCACGTATCGCTTTGCGTCCTTCCACCCTGCCCGTAGCACCAACGTACAGAGCGTCCTCGACGTAGAGGTTCGCGATTTGGTTGACATTCTTACTGCGATATCCCGCAGAGTACGCGTCGAGGATCCCTCTCAGACTGGCTTCGAAGTCGTCAGCCTCTGGTTCTGTTCGCGAGCCCTCCTCGGCCTTCGGTTCACGGAAGGTGATATCTCCGGCGAGGGTATGGGCATGAATGCGATAGGAACCGGTGCCCTGGTAGTTCAGTGAGTTCCCTATCCAGCCGTGTGGTTTTCCGAACGGCGCGACTACGTCGCCGGCGTGGGTGGAGGCATCGACGGGGCCAAAGCTCGTCTGATCGACAAGATCGACCTCGATATCGCCTGCACGCGTCTCCAGGTCCTTGCTTCCAGCGATTGGGCCGAGCCGTATGTCGCCAGCCTGCAACCGAAGATAAATATCGGTTCGAGACGGCACCTTGACATCGACCTCTGTGCTGCCATTACGTGGCGCCTTCAGTGTGAGCACCGCTTTCCCACTTTTCACTTCAAACTCCGGCTCGACCTTAGGAATGAAGTCGGCATGTGACGAGTGCATCGTGTAACTGATTGCCAGGTGCGAATCATCCCCCGGAACTATGTGGACATCGCCGTAGCGAATGTGAAGCTCTACCTGGCCGGCCGGTGCAAATTCCCAGCTCTGGGCGTTAGTCTTGGAATACTTGTCATCCCCGTGGCAGAACGGAGCCAGAGCCAGCAGAACGAGAGCTATTCTTTGGAGCATATTTCACCCTCAACCTGCAGATGATACGCAAGACTTAGCCCCAGGGTTCAGAGAAAAATGTCAGCTTCTGTGCCACACAGATGCCGAAAGGCAAATCCTCCAAGCTCGGTTCTTCGGTTCCAGCGGAAACCCGCGAAAGAGGTGCCCCCCTGCTTGCCAGTGCGGATCGCCTTACAAAACTTTGCAAAACTCCCGGCAGCCCCTTAGCAACCCAGGCTTACACTATTGTTTCTTACGCGAATGACGGCCAACCGATGGAAATCAGAAAGAGGCACTCAATGAGGCCTAAAGCCGCGGGAATGTGCATCACGGCCTGTATCTCCGGGCTGCTGTTCGCCGCCCCTTTACGGGCGCAAGAGACTCAGGAAAAGATCACGGTCGACGACGTTTCCCGAACTTTCACGTTGCGCTTGCCAACGGGATACGACGCAAAGCAGCGCTACCCCGTGGTGATACTTCTGCACGCCAGCAATCAGGATGCCGACGATATGGCGCGCCTCACGCACTTCAACCAGCTCGCCGATAAAGCTGGAATTATTACCGTCTACCCCAACGCCTTACGTGGGCAATGGAATATAGGCGTGCGGCCGGAGCAGCCTTCGACCGCCATGGGCCCGCGCAACGGCGGACGGCGCGGCGGATTCGGCTATCCCGGTGGCGGATACCCTGGTGGAGGCGGTGGTGGATATCCGGGGGGTGGACGGCGCGGGGGACAAACTCCCGACGATACCAGGAACAAACCTGAGCCCGCGGATGACATCGCTTTTCTTAATCAAATGCTCGATCAGCTTGCACTTAACTACTCGGTGGACGCTCACCGGGTTTACGCCACGGGACTGGGCGATGGCGGGTTCATGGCGCTGCGGGCGGGCTGTGCCATAGCCGATCGCGTGACCGCAGTGGCCGCGGTGGGCGCGACCCTTCCTAAAACGATGATCTGCCTGCCCTCGCGCCCCGTACCCGCGCTATTCATCGCTGGCACGGACGACCCTATCAATGCTTACAACGGAGGCTCCTACAAGCCAGGCCAATTCCACGTGCTCTCTGCCGAAGACAGCGCCAAGGCGTGGGGTAAATTCGACCGTTGCGGAGAAAAGCCAGAGCAAGGCAAAGTGCCCGCCGCGGAAAAAGGCAGCAAGGAAGTGAAAACCCTCACTTTCAGCGGCTGCCAGGACAACGCCGAGGTGGTTCTTTACAGCATCAAGGGCGGCGGCAATACATGGCCCGGCGGCGAGCAATACTTATCAGAAAAAGAAGTTGGCAAAACCAGCACTGACATCAACGCCAACGAAGTCATCTGGAGCTTCCTCTCCAGCCGGAAAATTGCTGGCGACAGCGGCGCGCAGAAGTAGCTTTCATTCCAGATTTGGTTGTGCGCCGGGATAGAACTTGGCGATCATCCGCCCCGTCATCAGTCCGCCTTCATATTCGGGAATGATCACCTCATCCGCGCCCGAGTTGCGCATAGCCTGGGCGTAGCGCGACTGCCCGGCTCGTGTAATGATCCGCGCCTTCGGATTCAGCGCCTTTGCGGTCACCGTTATGTACAGATTGTCGGCATCGTTGTCGATTACAATGCACACTCCTCGCGCGCGCTCAATCCCTGCGGAGTGCAGCACGTCGTGCCGCTTCGCATCGCCCTGAATAATCAGTACTTTGTCCTTCAACAGTTCGCGGCACAATCCTTCGTTGGTCTCGATCAGTACGAAGGGAATCTTCAGGCGGTTGAGCTGGTCCACGACCGTCCGGCCCACCTGCCCATAGCCGCAGATAATGAAATGATCGCGCAGTTTCTCAATGCTGACGTCGTTGACCATGGTTCTCCAGGCCTCCATCCCCTGCCGGTTGAAGATCGTGACCGCCACCCGCTCCGCCACCCAGATCTGAAAAGCGAAGACTCCCACATAGACGAACAGGGAGAAGAGCTTAGTCGCGTTGTGGACCCGATTGGCATCGATGGCGTGCGGTTGGATCATCCAAAACAGCGCGTTCTGCCAGCTCAAGCTCTCCAGCCGTCGATACACCAGCACACACATCAAGCTGAACCCGGCAAACACCACCACCGGCAGCCAAAGGCGGCGCACAAAAAGCAATAGGATCCGGAACATGGGGCAGTGATCCTAACGTAAGTCTAGCGGGAGAAACAACGGAAATACACGTCACCGGAAAATCGAATAGGTCGAATCGATTTATTGAGTTCCTTCAGAAAATCGGGAGGAACGCAGAAGTCTCAGCGAATCAACTTCCTCAACTCGCGCCGCAGAAGCTTTCCCGACGCCGTCTTGGGAACGACCTCCACAAAATGCACCTCCCGCGGCTGCTTGTAGTGAGTCAGGCGGTCGGCGACGAAGGCGCACAATTCATCTTCAGTTTTCTGACAGGATGCAAACCCTTCGCGCAGCGCGATGAACGCCACGGGAATCTCACCTGCCGCCGCATCGGGGCGGCCTACCACTCCGCACTCCCTCACTGCTGGATGCTCCAACAGCACCGCCTCCACCTCGGCCGGCGCCACGGGGAATCCTTTGTACTTGATCATTTCCTTGCGCCGGTCCACGACCCGGTAAAAACCCTCGCCGTCGCGGGTCACAATATCTCCTGACCAATACCATCCGTCGCGCAGGACGGAGGCGGTCGCCTCCGGTTCATTCCAGTAGCCCAGCATGAACTGCGGCCCGCGCATCACAAGTTCTCCGGGCTCACCCACACCAACGTCCCCGGCATCACCCGCGGTCTCTGGGTCAGCGCGGATCACACGGCACTCCGTCGCGGCCACCGGATGCCCAATCGAATCCGGCCGGTAAAGCGTCGGCTCAAGATAGCCTACATGGGTCACCGGAGAAGCTTCGGTCATCCCGTAGCCCTGACACACCAGAATGCCGGTGAGCGCTGTGAATCTTCGCGGCAGATCGGGCGCGAGCGGCGCGGCTCCCGACTTCACCCAGCGCACCTGATGATTCCTGGGAAACTCTCCGGCCTCCGCCGCCAGGCACAGCGCGTTCATCGCCGGCGGCACCAGCGGCATCATGGTGATGGATTCCTCGGTCATGAGCGATGTCAGTTGCCCCACGTTGAAGCGTGGCATCAGCACCAGGGTCGCCCCGAGAATCAACGCCGGGTTGAGCATCACATTCAAACCATAAATGTGATAGAGCGGCAGAAAGCAAAGAATGTTGTCGCTGGAGTTCAGAGGAGTCGCGGCCGGCCCCAAAAACTGATACACGTTGGCGACGAGGTTACGATGCGAAAGCATCACGCCTTTGGGCAAC
>Ga0187871_10003883_pt1 | contig 11427 bp, 10 predicted proteins | sample June2016WEW_16_1_FD_132988 | JGI IMG/M metagenome (GOLD analysis project Ga0187871, IMG submission 132988) | Peatland microbial communities from SPRUCE experiment site at the Marcell Experimental Forest, Minnesota, USA - June2016WEW_16_10 | ecosystem: Environmental > Terrestrial > Soil >...
ATGGCGCGAAAGCTGGCCTGCTTGTATTACCGGCTCATCAAGCACGGGCAACAGTATGTGGACAAAGGGACCGCATACTACGAAAGCAGGTACCGCGAACCACAGATTCGGGTCCTCACCAAACAGGCGAAAAAGCTTGGGTTTCAATTAGTTATCCAGCAAACGGCGTAAACCTACAGGGGAAGGTTTCTGGAGAGTGCCGGCACGGCACGCCAAGGGCGTGCGCCACGTGGGCAGAGTGGCCCGCCTACATCGACCGCAGCTTCGCTTTCTCCCTCTCGAACTCCTCCTGCGTGAGGATTCCCCGCTCCTTCAGTTTCTCCAATTCGTCCAGACGCTGGATGAGGTTCATGGGCGGGGCCGCCTCATGCACCGCAGGCGTAGACCCGGCGGCGGCCATCGCGGCGGGCCTGCGGCTGCGCATGAACAAGAACGCAGCGGCGCCTACGATCAGGACCCCCAGCCCGATTTCGTAGAACAACATATGCGAGGTAGAACCGCTCTGGTCCTCCGATGAGTCCGCGGCCGGCGTGACCTTGCCGTCGACGAAGGTCACCTTGTCATTCGGATACAAGTAAATTTTCTTGGAGCCGAGATTGACGATGTTGCGCGGCTGCCCGAGCAGGCCCACCACTTGATCGATAGTCATCCCCGGTGAAATTGTGGGTGGCGCGGCGGCAGGCTGATCCGTTGGCGGAGGGGGCGGCGCGATGGGAGCGGGCGTGGCGTCCGCCGGAGCCGGCGGAGGCGCGGCGACCGGCGCCGCGGGGGCAGGCGCAGGGATCTCGGCGGCAACCGGCGCCTCGGCGGCGGGTTCGGCTGGAGCGGCGGCAGCGGGCTGAGAAGACTTGGATTTTCCACCCCCGCCTCCGCCCCCAGCGCCGGTCCCCAACACCTCCGCGACGAGGCTTTCCGCCTCCAGCACCTCCAGCTTGGCGGCCTTATGGAAGCGGATCTCCGCCCGGTAGCGGACCTGGTTCACGTCCTCGGAAATCAAGGTCAAATTGATGTCGTCCTTGACCACTTCGATCTTGGTCATGTATAACTTTTCCCCAGCCACGAAGGGCCGTGTGGCGGGAACCGCCCCTTGCGCGGTTTGATTGGTCTTGCCCACGCCGGGGATCAGACTGATGCCGGGAATCTTGGAGAGCGTACGCATCGCGCCGGTACAGGCGGCCTTGGATGGACCGGTCAGCGAGATCTTCCCATCGTGGTACTGGTGGATGCAAGTAAGGGGGTCGGCGCCGCCGGTGAAACCGCCCTTCCGCAAAACCAGCGTAGTGCCCTTGATCACGAAATCCCCCTCGGCATTCACGCTGGAGAGCTTGTACTTGGCCCTCAACTTTTGTTCCAGAACGGCTTTATCCGCCGCCATGGCCGAGGCTGCCGTCATCAGCATCGCAAGGAACGGGACGAAACGCGGCATCCGGATTCTTCGCATAGCACACCCTCCTGGTCTTACTTTTCTCTTGCCTGACGATCCTGGATTATACAAGAACGCGAGTAGTGCCTGCTTGACTATGGCGCGCGCTCTCAGCGTGCCGCGTTCACACGCGCGGGGTGCTCAACGTTTCTATCGCGCGTGAAGACCGGTTTTTTATATTTAAAGGTGCTATAATCCTATTTTAATCCCTCTCTATCCGAACCGTCCGAACCGAAAGGACGCAGAGCACGAAAGGAAGTGAACCATGCCGGAACACATCCCGCCCCCCACCGAAGAACGGGTCGCCTATCTGGAATCCCTGGTCGCCCAGGCCCGCACCGCCGCCGCCGTCTTCACCCAATACACGCAGGAAGACGTCGACCGCATCGTCAAGTCCATGGTCCTGGCCGGACTCGCGCAGGCCCAGCATCTGGCCCGCCTCGCGGTCGAGGAAACCCGCCTCGGCGTGATGGAAGACAAGACCATCAAGAACATGGTGGCCACCGAGTTCGTCTACAATTACGTCAAGGATAAACGCACCGTCGGCATCATCCGCGAGTATCCCGACAGCGGCCTTGTGGAAGTCGCCGAACCGATCGGCGTGATCTTCTCGCTCACCCCCATCACCAACCCCACCTCCACGGTCCTGTTCAAATGCATCATGGCCATCAAGACGCGCAACGCCGTGGTTTTCAGTCCCCACCCGAATGCCTGGCGCTGTTGCGCCGAGGCCGTGCGCATCATGTACGAGGCGGCCATCAAGCATGGCGCGCCGGAAGGCGTCTTCACTTGCGTCGCAGAGCCCACCCTCTCGGACAACGTCTACCTGATGCACCACAAAGACGTCCGCCTGGTGGACGCCACCGGTGGACGCGGCGCCTCCAAAGCCGCTTATAGCTCCGGCAAGCCGGCCTTGGGCGTCGGGTCGGGCAATACGCCGGTTTATCTGGAGAAAACGGCGGATCTCGACATGGCCGTGGTCGACATCATCACCTCCAAAACCTTCGACAACGGAACCATCTGCGCCTCGGAGCAGACCGTCGTCATCGACGACGAGATCTACGACGTGGCCCTGCGGAAGTTTGCGGAGTTGGGCGTGCACATCTGCAACCAGGCGGAAACGGAACTGCTCGGCCACACTGTGATCGATCCGGTTAAAGGACAAATGCAGCCCATGGCGGTCGGCCAGAAAGCCACCGACATCGCCCGCATGATCGGCCTGCGAGTTAAGCCCAATACCAAGCTCCTCATCGCGCCCATCGAAGGTGTGGGCCGCGAGTATCCCCTGTCGGTCGAAAAGCTGTTTCCCGTGCTGGCCGTCTGCCGCGCGCACTCCGTCGATCAGGCGCTCAAGCTCTGCATGGACGTGAACCACCTCGGCGGCCTGGGACACACCGCCGTCATTTTCTCCCACGACGACGACATCGTCCGCAGGTTCGGCGAGGCGATCAACGCCGGCCGCATCATCGTGAATTCGCCGGGGTCCATCGGCGCGCTCGGCGGCGTTTACAACGATCTGGTGCCCACCTTCTCATTCGGATGCGGCACCGGCGGCGGCAACAGCACCATGGACAACGTCAATGTCTACCATTACTTAAATATCAAACGTGTGGCCCGGAGGACACCCGCGCATATGTGGTACCGCGTTCCCAATCAAATCTACTTCAACATGAACGCCGTGGAGAATCTGCGAAATATTCCGTCGCGCTCCACCCTCATCGTGACCAACCCCGTCCTGGAGCAAATGGGCCACGTTGACATTGTCCGGCGCGCCATGCCGTCCGAAACGGTCGTCCGGGTCCTGGCCATTCCCGATGCGGAGCCTGAAGTCAAGGTCGTCATGCAAGGTGTGGAGACGCTGAATGCCTACGCGGTGGATCAAATCGTCGCGCTGGGCGGCGGCTCCGTGATCGATGCGGCCAAGATCATGAAGCTTAAGTACGAATTCCCCGAGGCCGATCTGGAAGAGTTGGCCGCGCCGTTTCTGGATATCCGCAAGCGCGTCGTCCGGTTCCCCACCGATAAAACGAACCACGCGCGCTTGATCGCCATCTCCACCACCAGCGGCACCGGCAGCGAAGTGACTCCCTTTGCGGTCCTCACCGACAAGGTGCGCGGGCGCAAAGTCACCCTCGCCGATTACTCGCTCAGTCCGGATGTGGCCATTGTCGATCCGCAGTTCGTCATGTCCATGCCCAAAGGACTGACCGCAGATACCGGCATCGACTGCCTCACGCACGCCTTGGAAGCCGCCGTCTCGGTTTACGCTTCGCCTTTCACCGATGCCAACGCCTTGCAGGCCATTCAATTGGTCTTCCAGTATCTGCCTGCCTCCTACCAAAACCCGCGCGATGAAGAGGCCCGCACCATGATGCACAATGCCGCCTGCATCGCCGCGCTGGCGTTTGCCAATGCTTCGGTAGGCGTGAACCACGCGCTGGCGCACGCTTTCGGCGCGCGTTTCGGCGTCGCGCACGGCCGCGCCAACGCCCTCATGCTGCCGCATGTCATCGCCTACAATGCGTCGGTGCCCACCAAGTTCCGGCCCTCCCCCAACCAGCGGGCCTTTACCGCGCACAAGAAATACGCCATGATCGCCGACCTTCTAGGCCTGGGCGGCCAGACCATTGAGGAAAAAGTGCAAAACCTGATCGCGGCTACCGAACACTTGCTCGACCAATTGGCGGTGCCGCGCTCCATCGCCGATCTGGGGATCTCGCGGGAAGAATTCGAGCGGGCCATGCCGGACCTGGCCAAAATCGCCTTTGACGACCCCTCCTGGCAGTCGAATCCGCGCATGCCCCTGGTCAGTGAATTGGTTGAATTGTTCTGGAGCGCCTATCGCGGGCGCAGCGTATCCCGGCAGCGGGAAGAGATGGAGGCGTGCGTATGACCACGAATGAAATCGTACAAGAAGCTCTCGGGAAGCTGGACGGCGGCCGCGGCGAAGTGATTCTGGACTTCTCCTCCGTGAGCCGCATCGATTCGAGCGACCTCCGCGCCCTGGACAGCCTGGCCCAAACCGCCCAAGCGAAATCCGTGAAGCTAGCGCTCTATGGAGTCAGCGTCCCCATTCACAAGGTGCTCAAACTGGCCAAACCAGGTGGCACAGGCTTCAGCCTGTGTGGCTGTTAGCCGACGGCTGAAAGCTGAAAGCTATTTCATCGCCGTAGCCATCACCTCCGCCCACTCGATCGGATCGCTCGTCCCACCCGGCTCCGCGTTGAAGTACTCCCATGCGAAGACGCCGCCAAAGTGCGCGTACTGGCCTACCAACGAGTTGACGGTCTTGGATACGGTCCCCATACCGACATACCCGCTGCCATCCGCGGAGTTGGCGATCATGCCGGCGACAATCTTGTCCGCCGGATACCCGTAATCGATCGTGCGCTCGTAATCCGCCGGAGACGCCAGCGTCGCGAACCCGCTGTAGAACTGGCCGTTGAACCACGCGATCTTAGGCCCGGCCGAACTCTTGTAAAGCTGCGGGTAACTGAATCCGGAAAGATTCGCGCCGCCCCACAAGGCCGATGCCACCGGCGCCAGCGTGATCAGAAACTTGGAGCCGAAGTCCGTGTTGAGCTGGTCGATCAGCATCTCGGCGTTCGCCAGCGTGACATCCTCCTCTACGTCCAGGTCGATGCCGTTCAGATTGTATTGCTCCAGCGTCTGCTGCAAAATCGGGTAGAACGTGCTCCAAGCGTTAAACAAATCGGCATAGGAACCTTGCGCCGCGCCGCCCAGCATCATGCGCACCGTCACTCCGTAACTCTGCAGCGTGGCCACTTCCTGCCACATGGTGGTGAACATCGGATCGCTCGGGACGTTATCGTTCAGATGGATATAAGGCGAGCCGTCCGTGTTGTATCCGAGATGGAAAGCGGCGACCATCACGTCGGTCACATAGGGCTTTCCGTTCTCCGGATTCAACGTGGTCCAGATCGGAGATAACGAGACGTAGACGTTATTGTCGTACTGCGTCTGGTAATAGTAGATGACGCGCTTCTGTTCCGCCCCTAAAAGGCCCAAAGCCGCCACCAGCCCCAATAGCATTATTTTCCGCATGAGGCAACGGTACCACGTAGTCGAGGTTTAGTGGGGCAGGCTCGCAGCCTGCGCGGGCCTCGCAGGCCCGCTCTCTCCGGCGAGCGAAGCTCGACGCCGCGCGTGGGGCCCTTAACAGTTTTGGGGAAACCGCTCCCTGACGGTCGCGGCTCGGTAATGCTCGCGGTGATTGCGCACGGTTTACTGAGCCGCGACGGTCAGGGAGCGGTTTAGCGTGCCGTGGCCCCACTCCTGGGGACACATCTGCTAAACTACAGGTTTCGCCGTCAGAAAACATACAGGATGTTGCTGCCCAGGGAATTCATCGCCTATCTCTCTCGTGAATTGGTGAAGAAATTGACGCCTGCTTCGATTGAAACCAGCAATCCACAGGCTGTCGCCGAAATCGTCACCAATATCATTTCCGAGGAACTCGCCGTCGAAGACCGCCTCAACGACGAGGTTCGCGAGATCCTCCAGCAGTACAGCGAATACATGCGCCGCGAAGGCGTCAGCTACCAGGAAATGTTCCGCAAGGTCAAGAACACCATGATCGCGGAACGCAAGGTCATTCGCGCTTCCGGCCGCGATACCCACGACCAGATGAAGCTCTCCCGCGACAAGATCAACGATATGTCGCACAAGATCATCGTGGCCCTGCGCAAGACCCGCGAGCTGCGCATGAAGAAGGACCTCAACGAAGTGCGCCTCGAGATCGTCCGCGACATCACCGAAGTCCTGACCGCCGAGGAAAAGGTCGACCGCCTGTCCCGCCAGAAGATCCGTTCGCAGAAGCGCGAGATTCCGGAGGGCAGCGAGGAGTGGGACTTGCTGCACCGCAAATACTACGCTGAAGAGTTGAAAAAACTGGGCATCGATCTGGCAAGATGACGAAGGCGTTAGTAGTCGTCGGCAGCCTGAACATGGACTTCGTGGTTTCGGTCGACCACTTGCCCGTGCCCGGCGAGACCGTGCTCGGCCGCAACTTCCAAATGATCCCCGGCGGCAAGGGCGCCAACCAGGCCTGCGCGGCAGGCAAGCTGGGAGCCGGCGCGGTGGCCGTCCGGCTGATCGGACGCGTGGGTTACGACGTTTTCGCCGATCACCTGAAGGCCAGCCTGGCCGCCGCCGGCGTAGACGTGAGCGCCGTACACGCCGCCAAGTCGCAACCCACCGGCGTGGCCCTCATCTGGGTGGACCGGCAAGGGCAAAACTCCATCGTGGTCGCATCCGGCGCAAACTACGCGCTGGCCGCCGCGGATGTGGAGGCCATGCGCAAAGTCTTTCGCGGCGCGAGCCTCGCCCTGTTCCAGTTGGAGACGCCGCTCGATACGGTGGCGGCCGCGCTGGCCCTGGCGCGCGAAGAAGGCTTGCGCACCATGCTCGATCCCGCGCCCGCGCAGCCTTTGCCCGCCGAGTTGCTCGCGCGCGTGGATATCCTGACGCCCAACGAAACCGAAGCGCTGATGCTGCTGGGCCGCCCTCCCGCGCGCGTTTCGACCGGCGAAGCGCCGGAGTTGGCGGCGGCCTTGCTCAAGCTCGGTCCGCGCAGCGTGGTCTTGAAGCTGGGCGATCAAGGCTCCTACTATCACGGCGATGACGGCTCGTTCCATACGCCGGCCTTCCCCGTGGAAGTGCGCGATTCGACGGCGGCCGGCGATACCTTCAACGCCGCGCTGGCTGTAGCTCTGGCGGAATCCCAGCCGATGGAGCGCGCGTTGTTATTCGCCGCCGCCGCCGCCGCGATATCCGTCACCCGCCTGGGCGCGCAAGCTTCCGCCCCCACGCGTGCCGAAGTGGACCGCCTGGTTTCCGACCTCGCTTCCGAGCCGCGATCGAGCCGATCCTTCTGAGCCGCGACCGTCAGGGAGCGGTATCGCCCGTAACACTCGACACAGTACGGCTATCCGAGAGAATCCTCCGGGGAACTGTAGACTCTGATCCTGCAAATAATGTTTACCTAATGCCAATATGGTAAGAACGCTTCAAGTGCTGGCTTTGGCAACCGCCCTTTGCCCATCGGTGCTCACGTCCCCAAGCGCCGCCCAGACATCCTTCACCACCTTATACAAATTCGATAACCCCGCCACTGGCGAAGGACCCGTCGGCGTGGTTGCCGCCAACGGTGTGCTCTACGGCACGACTGGGGGCGGCGGAACCTACGGCGCCGGCACGGTCTCGGTGGCACCGTCTACAGAATAAGGCCCTAGCCGCGAGGAAATCGCCGGGTAGGGAAGGCCGCGGACGCCGCCTTCGAAGACTAATCCGTTGCGCTGAGCGTGATCTTCGCGGTGCCCGTCGCACTGTGCGTGCCGATAGTGGTCACCACTGTGATGGTGGCCACTCCCGCGACAGGAGTGCCGCACGTGAACCCAGCCGCACAATTTCCAGGGCCGAATGCAAGGTCGTTGTCCACGACCTCAATGTAACCCGCGCCTGGATTGTTCACACCAAGAGGATAAGTTCCACTGGCGTAGATCGTAGTCTTCGTGGCGGTGCCTTGGGTGATGGTGACCGACACATCGATCGGAGTCGTGGTACTCGTCACATCGGTTTCGAACACCCAATAGACCTGGCCGCAAGCCTCCGTGCTGCTGGTGCAGGTCCGCAGCGGCCATGTATAGTAAGGATCCCCAATCACCAGCCCGTAAAGCGCGATGCTGGAGCAATCCGCGTTGCCGCCGCCCCCGAAGCAGGGCCACTCCGGCTTGTCGTGGCTATCCAACGGCGGAAGCACACCAAACGCCGTGATCAACTGGTGTATTCCGGATGCCGCGGCCTGCTCGGCGTCGGACTGGACCGGCGCCTGGCCAATGGTCACGATGCGAAAGTGTGGGTCCAGCGCCAGCGCCTGCTGCCCGCATACGCAGAAACCGACGCTGGCCACCAGAGCGGCAAACTGGGACATCCGGTTCTTCGTCATTCTTCTCCCGCCGAGCCTTCCGATCTCTGCCAGTATCAACCGCGATGCCCCCCCTTGTCAATTGGGGGAATTGTCCCGCATCTGAGCGCATTGCCTTGCGTGCTGGGCACCCTCCCCGATATTCTTCGGAAAAGAGGGAACGAATAAAAACGTCTGTTACAGTGACACCGGGGCCGACGTTGCAGACCACGTGGAACCTCGGACCGTTCTTTACCACCTGCGGATCCGAAATCCCATCCCAAGTCGGTACCCTCCCGGGGCGATCCTGGTCGAGACTCCGAAGCTGGGATCGCATACCACGGCAACTATAGGTTCTTGGTGTGGGCCGGCTTCACGCGGGCCAAGGCCCTGAGCGAATCGGAATTTGGCCGCTGGGACCAATTCGCCGCAGTGCTCAGTTGGTCTCAAGGCGACGCCTATCTGTCGCCGTGGCAGCGCCCGGCGGCACCGATGACGATCAATGGGCTGTTCCGGCCACAGCTTCACCTTGGGGGGCAAGAAACCGCTCTGGATGCCGGAAGCGCGGTCCAGGCTGCCGTTGCGAATGCGGACGTAATCTTTTTGGCTTACGGCCCAGTGGGCCGCATATCGTGGATTCAGTGAAGCGGCGATGCCGGGCCGTAGCCAGGCATCGCCGTCCTCGATTGCTTACTGGAGCGTGATGGTCTGCGTACCAGTGATCGTTACCTTGCCGATCTTGTTGGTATAGGTGATTGTGGCTGCTCCCGCCTTCGGGGCTACGCAGGTAACGCCCGCGGGGCAGTCTCCAGGACCAAACCCCACACTAGCGCTGGTATAGCCGATATCGCCTGCTGGGAAGGTTTCATTGAAATTCACCAGCCCGGAGTCGTAGATCACGCTGGCGCCCTGCTTTACCTCGATCTGAGCCTCCCAATTGCCCGTTGCGGTGTTCGATTCGACGAAGTTGTAAATCTGACCGCAAGCGACAGTACTGCTGGTGCAGGTCGCTGCCGAGAACAACTCCTCCGGCGCTCCGATCAGGATGGTGCCTGAGGGATCCGATGCGCAGCCAGTGCCGGTTGCGCCGCAGAAGGCCGGCCAAGCCGCGTTAATCGGGCCCATGGCCGTGATTCCGCTCGATGCCGTCGGAGTCGCGTCAGGGGCTGCACCATGGGATACTCCGGGCGCGTGGCCCAGGATCACCGCGTGAATTTTGGGGCCGTCGGCCGCGAGCGCCAACTGGCTAGACGCGCCGAACGCCAGGATCAGGGCGAGGGCGGCAAATAGAAACATGCGATTTTTTGTCATTGGTTGTTTATCCTCCATTTGAGATTTCGAAATTGCCCTAATCGGTCAGGACGATGGTCGTCGTGCCGGTGCTCTTAGCCTTGCCCACCGTCGTAACGACCGTGATGACAGCGGTGCCGGCCTTCGCCGTGGCGTCCAGTTGTATTCCGGCCACCGAAACCGCAATTATTTCACCTGCCTTGGCTGTACCGAGTTTCGACGCGGTGTACGAGAAGATCGTAGTAGTGCCCTGTTTGATCGTAATCGTCGCGCTGACCTCGCCCTTCCCGGTGTTGGATTCAATGAACGAATCGATCTGGCCGCAAGCCTGTAAGGTTACGTTGTTGCAGTTGGTACCCGAGCCGTTAATCGGCCAGAATGACAACGGATAACCGACGTTCACCCCGCCTGCCGGGTCGGCGGTGCAAGGGGCGGTGGGAGCGAAGCACGGCGGCACTAGCGCGCCGCTGTCCCACATCACGGGCCCGTTTACCACCGCCGCGGCGTCCGGGCTGGCATTCGGCACCCAGTGATCAATCGTAGTCATGCTTGCGCTAATGCCGTCTCTGACCGCAATGTCTAGCGCCAGCGCCTGCTGCCCGCACGCGCCGAGCGCAATGATAACGGCGAGAGCGGTAAATACAAACATTCGGATTTTCGTCATTGTGATGCTGATTCCTCCATGTGGAATTGCGAAATAGCCGGAGCGAACCCCTGAACGATCTCCCCTCTGAGTCTTTCCGGCGTCTGCCAGTATGATCCTGGACGACCCCTCCTGTCAATGGGGACTGTATCGGAGTTTACGTGAGCCAAATCCGGTATCGCCCTAAACCCGCTATGACCCCATCAGGGTTGCACTGCCACCACCCTGCGTGGCACGGCGTCCTGCGCGCGCCGTCTTCCGTCGCGTTCACTGGAACTCGATGGTGGTTTCGCCGATAGCCTTGTATTGGCCGACCGATGTGGTCGCCGTGATTTTGGCCGTCCCGGCAGCCGGCGCCACGCAAGTTTCCGTGCTGGGACAATTCCCCGGACCGAAAGCTACGTTGGCGCTGACAATATAAAGATTCGGCGCGTTGGGGCCGTAGCTCATGGTTCCGGTATCGAAGATGACGGCAGAGCCTTGCGTAACCTTGATCGAGCAATCCAGCCCCGTCAGCGTGCCGGTGTCTTCGTCGTCTACGATGTAATACAGCCATACGCAAGGAACGGTGGTACTTGCGGTGCACTTGGCGAGCGACACCGTATACATCGGTTGACCGATGACCAGCGCGCCGGCCGGTATGCTCGAGCAATCCGGCCAAACGGTGGCGTTGCCGGTAAAGCAGGGCCATTCGGAATTGCCGCTGGCATCGCCAGGCGCCAGATCGCCCGCACCCGTGGCCAACTGGAATAACGTGGCGGCGGCATCGGGATTAGCTTGCGCCCGCACGCGACCGATGGCGGCGATGTGCAGGCGTGCGGCCGCGCCTAAAGCCGCGGTCGCACTGAGAGCGGCAAACAGTAAGAAGCGAAGTGTGGTCGCAGCCATGGGGATTCCTCCATCCAGTATTGTGGGCTATGCCCGGTTCTGTCAATGCCAGCGCTTTGGGGGGCGGGATTTATCCCGCGCGGGGCTTTAGCACCGCCACGGCGAGCTTCGCTCGCCTAAGAGCGGGCCTGCGAGGCCCGCGCAGGCTGCGAGCCGGCTGCGAGCCTGCCCCACTACGGCGGACCCAATGTGGAAACTCCAGCGCGGGCTCTAGCCCCGCAACGGGCAGCGCATGGCGCTGCCCCACATGGCCATTTG
>Ga0187871_10003884_pt1 | contig 11423 bp, 10 predicted proteins | sample June2016WEW_16_1_FD_132988 | JGI IMG/M metagenome (GOLD analysis project Ga0187871, IMG submission 132988) | Peatland microbial communities from SPRUCE experiment site at the Marcell Experimental Forest, Minnesota, USA - June2016WEW_16_10 | ecosystem: Environmental > Terrestrial > Soil >...
ATCGAAGGTTGGGTGAAAGAGACTCTCGCTGATCATCGGGCAGCGTGATCGATGAGTTTGATAAGCACATCGGCGTGGATCGTGGTTCGTTGTGGGAACTCCTTCTGAAGCCGCGAGTGGTGCGAGAGTGCAAAGGATCCTTCGACTCCGCATCCATGTGCGCGAGCGAACGTGGATGCTGCGCTCAGGATGACAGTTTTCATGAATGACGTTGAGCGCTTTCGGCAAATGCGCGAGGCTGCGCGGGAGATATTTCTTCAAGCGCTAGCCGAAGCCTCGATCGCCAAGGGGTTTGGGCGGCATGTGCATTGCGAGCGGGGAGTGTTGAGGGTTTGCGAAGATCTTTACGATCTGCACGTCTATTCAAGGGTGCTGGTGATTTCTATCGGCAAGGCCGGACACACGATGGTGGAGGCATTGGCGCAGCAAATGGGTGCGGCTGCGCTCGAGGGCATTGTGGCGAGTTCGGTTGAGCCTTCGGCGCAAGTGCGCGGTTTCCGGTATTTTCATGGCGGACATCCGACACCCAACGCTGAATCCATTCACGCCGCGAAAGCAATTCTGAAAGCTTTGGAGGGTCAAACTGCGGCGTCGCTCGTGATATTTCTGCTCAGTGGCGGAGGGTCTTCGATCGTCGAAAAGCCGATCGACGATGAGATTTCTCTCGACGACCTGATGGCGACTTATCGAGCGCTGGTGCATTCGGGCGCGCCCATCACCGAAATTAACGCTATCCGGAAACATCTTTCGGCGGTGAAAGGTGGGCGGCTGGCGCAGGCGGCATTTCCCGCGCAGCAAGTTTCGTTGCTGGTCTCCGATGTTCCCGAGGGTATGGCGGATGCGCTGGCGTCGGGTCCGACGATGCCGGATTCCACCAGCGTGGAGGATTGTTACCGGATCGCGGAGAAGCATGAGTTGGTGGCGCAGTTGCCGCATTCCACGCGCGAGCTTTTTGAGCGGCGTGCGCTTGAAGAGACGCCGAAGTCGGATGATCCGGCGTTTTACCGTTCACGGTGGTGGCCCATTCTTTCGAATCAAACCGCAGTCGAAGAGGCGAAGGGGGCGGCCGAGTGCGCGGGCTTCTCCGTGCATGTGGACAACTCCTGCGACGACTGGGATTACGAGCGCGCGGCAGAATATTTGTTGGAGAGGGTGCGCGAGCTAAGAAAAGAATTCGAGCGTGTGTGCCTGATCTCGGGCGGAGAAGTAACTGTGAAAGTCACGAACGGCGGCGTGGGCGGACGCAACCAGCAGTTTGCGCTGGCGTGCGCCGCGAGGATTACGGGTGAGAATATCACCGTACTTAGTGCGGGAACGGATGGAGTGGACGGGAACAGTCCCGCGGCGGGTGCGGTTGCGGATGGAAGCACGGTGATGCGGGCTCAGGCGAGTGGGCTTGATGCGTGTGCGGCGCTGGAGAAATTTGATGCGTATCCGTTCTTCAGCGCGCTCGGAGATGCGATCGAGATTGGGCCGACCGGGAACAATCTCAGAGATTTACGAATTCTTCTGGTGTATTGAAACTCGGGCTTCGCCCGATGGACAGCCCCTTCGGCTCCGCTCAGTGCAGACTTGGCGGCTGTCCCCACATGAGTTGAGGTGAGTGGTCAGGCGGCTTCGCTTTTCACCTGCACTCCTGCCCACTTCTCTAAGAGAGTCAAGGTTGCTGCGTAGTCGAGATCGCCATTACCCTCTTCGCTCGCCATTTCATAGATTTCCTCTACGGTTTCGAGGGCGGGCAGTTTTACGCGAGCTTCCTTGGCGGCCTGGAGTGTGAGGAGGATGTCCTTGTGCATGAGGCGCAGGGGAAAATTGGGAGTGAAGTCGCGTTGCAGGATGAATGGGCCTTTGTAATCGACGACGCCGGAGCGGACCATGGTGGCTTCGATGAGCGAGAGCAGTTGCTTCGGATCTACGCCGAGTTTGCTGGCGAGGGTGAGGGCCTCAGCAAAACCTTCGAAGATAAGCGCGATCTGGAGGTTCATGGCGAGCTTGGTGGCCTGACCCTTGCCGGTCTCGCCCATGCGGAAAATTTTCTTGCCCATGGCGGCGAACAATGGGTTGAGGCGATCGATGGTAGATGCGTCGCCGCCCACCATGAAAATCAGGGTGCCGTTGGCGGCACCGATTTTGGATCCGGTCATAGGAGTGTCGACGTAGGCTACGCCTTTGCCGCGAACGCGCTCGGCAAATTTCACGGTGGCGGACGGATAGATGGTGCTGGAATCCGCGATGATCGTGCCTTCGGTGAGCGACTGGTCGACGCCATCCGCGCCAAACAAAATCTGTTCGACGGCGTCGGTATCGGAAACGCAAAGCCATACGACTTCGGCTCCTTGCGCGGCTGCTGAAGGAGTGGGAGCGACGCCTGCGCCTTCTACAAGTTTGCCGGGAGTGCGATTCCAAACCGTGACTTCATGGCCAGCCTTGGCCAGATTCGTGGCCATGGCATGGCCCATAATTCCCAGACCCAAGAAAGCAACTCGCATCGCTGAGATTCTCCTGTTCGAACAATCGGACCCGCTCTGGATTAGATATGAGGGCTAGGATGGAGGTCAAGCAAACTGGCGTATGATTGTGCGGGTGCCGAGCGGCCGAGAGAAAAGCTCCTGGGGGGAATCGCGGGAATTACGCGCCTTTCAACCGGCATTGAACTAAAATAGAGCGAGCCGCTTCCAGATTTCATCCAATAAGCAGGCTGTTCCAGGATGATCAAGGCAACGCTTCGCAATCCGGCCCTCCGCAAGCGCGCGTCGCAGTTCGGGCGCCTGGTGCGGCATTCGGCCGTGACCCCGCTTTGCGGAGAGACGCACCTGCCCCGTCTGGCTTCGAACGGCGAACTAGGGCTCACTTTTATTGGCCACTCCAGCTTCCTGGTGCAAATTGGCGGGCAAAGCGTGATGATTGATCCCAACTTCGCACGCTGGTTATTTGTGCTGAAGCGGCTGCGGCGTCCTGGGGTTCGCGTGCGCGATCTGCCAGCCATTGATCTGGTGCTGGTGACGCATGCGCATTTCGATCATCTGCACCGGCCGTCGTTGCGGGCGATCGTACAAAACAATTTGCGCAAACGCGGAACGGCGCCGGCCATCATTATTCCGAGTCATGTTACGGATCTGGTTTCGGATTTGGGCTTCGCCGAAATTATCGAACTAGACTGGTGGAACAGTTCGCGACACGGCAGCGTGTCGGTGACGCACGTTCCTTCGCGGCATTGGGGAGCGCGGATTCTGAAGGACTCGCATCGAGGCTACGGCGGCTACGTTTTGAAGGCCGGGAAGCATTCGGTTTATCACGCGGGCGATACGGCTTATTTTGCCGGCTTCGGGGAGATCGGGCGTCGCTTGTCGCCGGAATTGGCGCTGCTTCCAATCGGCGCGTACAATCCGCCAACGTTCCGGAACGTGCATACGAATCCGGCCGACGCGACCCACGCCTTCCTCGATTTGAAGTCGCGCTGGATGGTTCCCATGCATTATGGGACATTTCGGCTGTCGCACGAGCCGGTCGATGAGCCGCTGCAACTGCTGGAGCAGGAAGCACGCGCGGCTGGAATCGAAGACCGCGTGGTGGTGCTGGAAGAAGGCGTTACAAAGTTCTTCTGAGTTTGTTCCCCTAAAGGCAGGACGCCGATCGTAGCAGGGCGCAAAACCCTGCCGTAGCCCGGTTTTGCTGTAACACTCCTTTGACACTCTGCCTTTGCGTTTCGGTGTAAACTCTGGTGCACGAATTTTCGCTGAAGGAGGCGAACATGACCGCGAAAGCAATACCGGAGGGTTACCACACCCTTACACCATACATGACGGTGCGCGACGCTGCGCGCGCTATCGAGTTCTACAAGCAGGCTTTTGGCGCCGTGGAAAAAGGCGTGATGAAAGGGCCGGACGGAAAAATCATGCATGCCGAGTTGCGCATCGGCGACTCTCTCCTCATGCTGGCTGATGAATTCCCGCAATTTGGATCTCTATCACCGCAGACTATTGGCGGATCAGGCACGGGGCTGCACATTTATGTCGAGGATGTGGACTCTGCATTTGACCGGGCGATTGGAGCGGGGGGAACTGTTGAGATGCCGGTAGCGGACATGTTCTGGGGCGACCGCTATGGCAAGCTGGTGGATCCATTCGGCCACAAATGGTCGATCGGGACTCACAGGCGCGATATGTCGATGGAGGAAATCGAAGAAGCGCAGGAAGAGTTTATGAAGCAGATGCCGAAGAGTGCCTGAAGGAGTGGATTTTACCGAGTGTTTCGAGGGCGCGGCCTGTGGTCGCGCCCTTCGTTTTGCGGCCAGACACTTCCGTAATGTGCGGAAATCCCGCTATTACACAAGTATTACAGTGATTGGCTCCGCGCCTTGATAGGTTACATATGTACGTTATCGCACTTAGGCAAGAATCGGGGATGCTCCTTGGACATGCAACTGGAAAGCCTGGAAAAACGACAAGCCGCAAGAAACGAAGTTAACTGGGTGACGGCGATCTTTATGATGGCGTTTCACGTGGGCGCCATTGCCGCACTCTTCTTTTTTACCTGGAAGGCGTTGTTTGTTGCGATGTTCCTATGGTGGGTCTCCGGAAGCCTGGGCATTGGGATGAGCTATCATCGCCTGCTCACGCACCGCGGCTACAAGACGCCAAAGTGGGTCGAGTATTTTTTGACGGTCTGCGCGACGCTAGCGCTCGAAGGCGGGCCAATTTTCTGGGTGGCGACGCATCGCATACATCATCAGTACTCCGATCAGGATGGCGATCCGCATTCGCCGATTGACGGCAAATGGTGGGCGCACATGGGCTGGATCCTGATGGGCAAGTCGATGCACCATGACACGACCACGCTGGCCCGCTACGTCCCTGACCTGGCCAAGGATAAATTTCACGTATGGATCACGAAGTATCACTATGTGCCCATGATTGTGCTGGGCGCGATCCTGTTTGCGATCGGCGGGTTACCGTTTCTGATGTGGGGCATCTTCATGCGGACCGTAGTTGGCCTGCACGCTACATGGCTGGTGAATTCGGCGACGCACTCCTGGGGCACGCGGCGCTTCACCACGCGCGATCTTTCCACCAACAGCTGGTGGGTGGCTTTGCTGACGTTTGGCGAAGGGTGGCACAACAATCACCACGCGCATCCGACCGCGGCGCAGCACGGGTTTACCTGGTATGAAATCGACATGAACTGGTACGGGATTTGGGCGCTGAAGCAGCTGGGCTTGGCTTGGGACATCAAGCGGGTGAAGTTAGCTGACCTGGAAAGAGGGCTGCTGCCGACGCCGAATGGAAAGCTGGTTACGGTGGCTCTGCCGGAGGTTGCCGTCTTGGGAGATTGATCACGAAGCGTTGGTTCAAGCCCGAGCCAGTTCTGGTCCGGGCTTTTTGCTGTCTGCAAGAAATCACACAGGGGGGAACAGAGAGGGAGTTCTTTTGAGGGTTACCCTGTGATGGCCTGTGGGCTCCGGGGCGCAGATTCTGGTTGTAGAATCAGCTTGAAGCCATGCGCATCACGAGCCGCCGCGGAACGATCATTTTCTTTCTCTGCCTGGGCATCGGGCTGGTTGCCCTGGCGGTCGCGCTCAATGTGGGATGGATCATCCTCAACTGGCGCCTGCGAGTGCTGCTGTTTTTCGGGGTCGTCTTTTTCGCGCTGATTATTGCGGGCATGATCGTGAATACAACCTTCCTGCTGCGCGAAATTCGACGCAGCGAGCAGCACGACAGCTTTATCAACGCGGTTACGCACGAACTGAAGACGCCGGTGGCTTCCATCCGCTTGCACCTGGAAACCTTGCAGCGTAGGGATCTGCCAGAAGCGCAGAAGCAGGAGTTTTACCGCCTGATGCTCAGCGACACGGATCGCTTGACCGAGACGGTGGAACAGGTGCTGCGCGCCGGCCGTGCCGGGGACAAGAAGGCGGGACGGGAAAAGTCCGCGGTCGACTTCCGGCAACTGGTGCAGGCGTGCATGGAGGCAGCCCGGGTCCGGCATCATCTAGCGCCAGAGGCGCTGCACTATGAGGAAGCGTCAAGCAACGGTGCGGGAATCAGGGTGATGGGGAGTGCGGAGGACTTGCGTACGGCGGTCTTCAACGTACTCGACAATGCCATTAAATACTCCGGCGACACCGTGGACGTGCGGGTGCGTCTGGATACGCCCGATGAGAAGCGCGTCGTGCTCAGCGTGCAGGACCACGGAGTCGGCATTCCTTCCGATGATTTGAAGAGCATCTTCAAGCGCTTCTATCGCGTCACTCATCGATCGCTGGCCCACGTGAAGGGAACGGGGCTGGGCCTGTTTATTGTGAAAGCGATCGCGCAGAAACACGGTGGCAAAGTGTTTGCTGCCAGCGAGGGCGAGGGTGAGGGCACTACGATTACCATGGAACTGCCGAGGTCGAACGCATGAGCCGGGTTCTGGTAGTGGAAGACGAAGCGCATCTGGCGCAGGGACTCTGCTTCAATCTGCAGGCGGAAGGATACTCGGCTGAGGTGGTGGGCGACGGTGAGGCCGCAACCGATCGCCTGCTGGGCAAGAAAGAAAACTTTGACGCCATCGTGCTCGACATCATGCTGCCGGGCAAAGACGGGTTCAGCGTGGTTTCGGAGTTGCGCGCGGCGCGGAATTATGTGCCGGTGCTGATGCTCACGGCGCGAAGCCGGCCTGAAGATGTGCTGAAGGGCTTTGCCGCGGGAGCGGATGATTATCTGCCCAAGCCTTTCGAGCTGTCGATCCTGCTGGCGCGGCTGCAGGGGCTGCTCCGGCGCAGCCAATGGATGCGAGCCGACCATCAAGCGGGAAGTGCGCCGCCCGCGTCTGACGCGGCCAGCGTAGGCGACTTCGGAACATTTTCCTTCAGTGGCAAGACCATCGATTTCGGCGTGCTCGAATTGCGGACGGCCGACAATGTCATTCATCTGACGCTGATGGAGTCGGAACTGCTGCGCTACCTGGTGCGTAACGACGGGCGCGTGGTTTCGCGCAAGCAAATTCTGGAAGAAGTTTGGGGACTGCACGAAGACACCGACACGCGCGCTATCGATAACTTTATGGTGCGGTTGCGGCGCTACATCGAAGACGATCCCGCAGAGCCGCGACACTTGCTGACGGTGCGTGGCGTGGGATATAGGTTTTTGGCGAATCCGGAAAAGAAATAAGGTTTGCGAATCTGCGAAGCTAGGCCCGGCAAAGCTCGGCGACCATCGCTTCGCGGCGCTCCAGCGCCAGGCGATCCATGCGGTTCAGTACCATCATATAGAGTGACAGCGAGATTCCCGCCAACAGCAGAAGCAACAAAGTCGCCATCCACAAATTTCCCATGTATCGAGCCGTCACGAAAACGCTGACACCCACGCCCACGACAACCAACTGCAAGGCCAGGCTGACAAGTACGGTTACCTGAGAGGCGCGTTGGCGGCCGAACTTGGAGTAGTCCAGTTTTTTCGGCGCGTAGATCGATAACACATTGCCCACGGCAAAATTCATGGGGGCTGCGAACAGCAGGCCGGCAAGGGTGGCGAGAGTGATGCTGAGCGCGGGACGGCCGTAGAAGGAGGTGACTGCAATCCATGCCACGGCTATTTCGACGGCCAGAATGCCGGCATGGGTGAGATTCTTGGCCAGCACAATGTCGCGGAAGCTCACCGGAGCCGCGTAAAAGAACTGGATGCCGCCGGCATCGCCGCCAAAGTTGTTGTAAACCAGGTTGGTCAGCATCAAGAGGGTGTAGGCGGCAGCCACGGGAAATGCCAGGTTGGGCGCGCGAGCCAAAAAGCCACTGGAATGCCGGACGGAGTTCATGGAGCCGAAGCGAAAAACCAGCAGCATAAAAATCGGCGTGATCAGGGTGAGTAACATGGGGCCGCTGCGGAGCAGATAGTGAATTTCTTTTTCGAAGACTGCCGTCACCGGGGTTGCGAATCCGGGAAGATGCCAGCCCAGGCGGAGCGGCCGATCTTGCCGCGGAGCGGATGGGGCGACGGCCTCGCTCAAGCTCTCGCCGCGATATTGGGCCAGCAGTCTTACGTGCAGGCCGTAGCCGATTACCATCAAAAAGGTGCCTAATAAAGTGAGCGAGGTAAGGCCCACTAGAAATTGTGGATAGATCCCTTGCACGATGGCGTCGGCGGCAAGGCCAGGCGGAAGAATTCCTTGCACCGGAGCAAGAACCTCGAAAAATTTTTGGACTTGCGGTTGGGCGTGCGCTTTGAAATGCCTGGTCAATGGCCCGATCAATTGAAAACTCAGCATCAGCAGAACGAACAGAACTCCCATGATCTCGCGGGTGCGGCGTTGTGCCAGCCAGCGTTCCACCCAGGCGAAGACCATTTGCATGAATAGAAGATTGAAGGCGACGAATGCCAGCAACACGAGGAATGTCCAGGGCAGCGCCGCGGGTTTGGCAAAGCCCACGCCCACCAGGACTCCGCACGACCACAGACCGCCCAGAATGCTTGCCGGATCGAAAGCCCCATAGGCCAGGCGCACCAGAAAATACGAGCGGTAGCTGAGCGGGAAGCGGAGCAAGTCGGAAGAGTCCGGATTGTTGGTGAAAGCGGTGGCCATGATCGGAAAGGCTTGCCAGAAGAAAAAGATGGCCCATAGAAGCAGGGCCAGCATCCCCGGCTTGCCCGACGAGAGGAAGAAGTAGGCTGCGACTCCCATGAACAATGCTCCGCCGAGTCCGGCGATGGCAAATGCGAGCGACACGAAGATGTGCGAGATCAACTCCAACTGACCTCGCGTGGTGCGCAGAGCGTTGAGGAAAAGGTGCCAGCGGAGCCATGCGATGGCTGAGAGTTGACCGAGATGGCTGTTTGAGACGGTCATCTAATGCGAAGCATATTAATGCGAAGCCTATTTTTTCACAGTCTCAGAGCGAACAGGAAGCTACCCGCCGCACTCTTCATCCCAGCCAGGAAAGCTCCTGATCCGTGCGGCGTGAGCCGCCTACGGTGCGGAGGAAAATCTGTTCCAGCGTCATCTTCTCGCCGGATGTTGCGGAGCCGTCGCTGGAGCCTGCTGGCGTCTGCGCCTCCACGCCGGCGCGTAGCTCCTCGAGCGATCCCTGCGCCACCAGACGTCCCTGATGAATGATGGCGACGTGGCTGCAGAGGCGCTCGACGATTTCCAGCACATGCGAGGTGAGAAAAATCGTGGCGCCGCGCGCGATCATGCCTTGCAGCATGGTCTTCAGCGTTCCGGCGGCGATGGCGTCGACGCCTTCGAATGGTTCGTCGAGGAACAGTACCTTTGGACCGTGAATGACAGCGGCCGCCATGGCCAGTTTTTTCTGCATTCCGTGCGAGTAATCGGTGACGAGCTTCCTGGGCTGATCGGCAAGCTGCATGAAGTCAAGCAACTCGGCGGTGCGTTTGGCTGTGGTGTCTCGATCGAGTCCATACATGCGGCCGGCGAAGTTCAGGAACTCCGAACCGGTCAGCCGTCCGAACAACGCCATTCCCTCGGGGACGACACCGATTTGCCGCTTTACTTCCACGGGATGCGCCGTGAGATCCAGGCCGAGGATTTCGATTCGGCCTGAGCTGGGCGCGAGGAGACCGGTGAGCATCTTAATGGTGGTGGATTTGCCGGCACCGTTAGGGCCGAGGAAGCCGAAGAACTGTCCAGGGGAGACACGCATGTCGATGCCGTCGACGGCGACGAGTTCGCCGAAGCGGCGGGTCAGAGCTTGAGTCGAGATGGTGGGAGCGAGATCCATGAAACTCCTGAATCTAGCACAGGCGCATCCGGCGGGCGAACGCTGTCCGAGTCAGAGTCGGGTGCTGCGAAAGAAAGACAGGAAAAGCGCCTCCGCCTTGCGAGCGGGGCGCTTTCCGTGGCAGAACTGCAGCGGTTTAGAACAAATTCCAGAGGAATTGGTTGTAGACGTCGTGGTGATACTGCACCTCAGGCGCCTTTACAAAGGTTCCCAGCAGGCGCGGGCAGCGGTCAGCGGCGGCTTGCTTCAAGTCGGCGTAACGGCCTTTCACGTCTTCCCCCAGAAGTTCCGTAGTCCACTCGGCTTTGCGGAAGTCTTCCAGCGCGGTGTAGATGTTGTCCGGCAGGTAGCGCTCGGCCTGGCGAAGGTTCTTGATCTTGGAGGTGTCGCCGTCGATGCCGCTCTTGAAGATTGAGAGCATTACCAGGTAGGGATTTGCGTCCGGCGCCACCGAACGAACTTCCACGCGCATGCTCTTCTCGTTGCCGATGGGAATGCGGATCATGGATCCACGATCGACGGCGGAAGCTTTGATCTGGTTCGGCGCCTCAAAGTGCGGATCCAAACGACGATACGCATTCACGCTGGGGTTGAGCAGGAGGCAGATATCATTGCCATGGGTGAGGATACGATCGAGAAAAGCCCAACCCATCTTGCTCAACTTCTCTTCGCCCTTGGCATCCCAGAAGAGATTCTTTCCGTTCTCGCTGATCGAAACATTGGTGTGCATGCCGCTGCCGTTCACACCCACTACTGGCTTCGGGAGGAACGAGGCGGTCAGGCCCATGTGGGTGGCAACCTGACGGCAGATCAGCTTGTAGAGCTGAATCTGGTCGGCGGCGGCAACAACTTCGCCGTAGCCGTAGTTGATTTCGAACTGTGACGGAGCAACTTCCGGGTGGTCTTTCTCATTCTGGAAGCCCATGGAGCGCTGCACTTCCGCAGTGGTATCGATGAAAGTGCGCAGCGCGTCGCCGGGGAGCGAGTGATAATATCCGCCGGTGTTTACGTATTCGAATTTTCCCGTTTCGTTGTAGCGGCGCTCCGCGTCCGTACCTTTGAAGAGAAACCCTTCAATTTCGTTCGCTGCGTTGAGGGTGTAACCCTTCTTCTTGTGTAGGGCTTCGGCGTAGCCTTTCAATACGCCACGAATGTCGGCGGTGTAGGAAGTTCCACCCTTGTCGATGACCTCGCCGAAGACCAGCACTTTGCCGGAACCGAAGACGTCGGACGGCGCCCAGTAGAATGCGCCCCAGTCGATGCCCAGGCGCAGATCGCTCTCGCGCTGCGCCGTGAAGCCGCGAATGGATGAGCCGTCGAAGGTGAGGTTGTCCCAGCTCTTGATGAGAAACTTTTTGTCGTAATCGAGCATGTGCAACCGGCCCTCGAGGTCGCTAAAGAGCACGGTCACAGCTTTAATCCGCTTCTCGTCGGTCAAATACTTCAACCGCTCTTCCTGGATCTTGTGAATGGGGACGCGCTTGCTGCGCTGTTCCTTTGCCTTCAGATTCAGCTCTTCCAATTCGTCATAGGTCAGTGCCAGAAAATTGCGCAGTTCATTAGACATGGATGGTCGTCAGTCTCCTATTCGTAGTCTGCAAATAATAATTTCAGCAAAGCAACGCCACCGAAACATGGAGTTGAAACGGTTGGGAGTGTACCCGAAAGAATAACGCGAGTCTCCGGTCTCGACAATCGAAAAAGC
>Ga0187871_10003886_pt1 | contig 11418 bp, 8 predicted proteins | sample June2016WEW_16_1_FD_132988 | JGI IMG/M metagenome (GOLD analysis project Ga0187871, IMG submission 132988) | Peatland microbial communities from SPRUCE experiment site at the Marcell Experimental Forest, Minnesota, USA - June2016WEW_16_10 | ecosystem: Environmental > Terrestrial > Soil >...
GGAAGCTGTGCCCTTCGCAATGCCCTGCGGGGCCTCAATCGAGATCGGAGTTGTGGTGGCATGGCTGAAGCCATGCCCTGATACGAATCGAGCATTCGCACGCGTGTCGTCCACCGACTCAACTCGGGAAGAGTAGCCTCAACGGCCGGGGCCGCGGCCCCGCGCCACACTTGCCTGGTCAGAGTACCGGGCCATCTGGTTGGCCGAGGAGGTGCCAGGCTTCCAGGTATTGGGCCCATGGGTTCTTGCGGCGGAATCCTGGGGGAGGGAGCAGAAGGCTTCTGCGTCCCGCGACCACGCTTACTGGCAGGATGTACCAGACTTTTATGGGCATCAGGTAAGCCACCACGAAATCTAGTTCCGATTTCTTGTAGGCGACGGTGCGGCGGTGGGTGATGCGCTGGACGCAGAGCTGGTAGCGGCCGTCGCGCATGCAGGTGCTGGTTTTTACCTGCACACGCCAGAGTTTGTTCCCGCCTTCGACCATGAAGTCGTAGCGATGCATTTGTCCGTAGGGCTTGCCGACGACGTAGCCGAGGCTCATGGCTTTGTGGACAAAGGCTACTTCGCCGAGATCGCCTCGGCGGGTGATGGCCAGGCCGCGGGCTCGGGCGGCCTTTTGGGCGCGGCTCTCCCGGGACGCGGGTGTGCGTCCGGGTGGAGCGGCCTTTTTTTTCATTGGTCCGGGGAAACTGGTGGCTTGAGCAAAAGAAAAGGCGCAAGCGGGAAAGCTTGCGCCTATTTCATCTCTACTTCCAGACTAGCAGATTCGAAGGGGTAAATAGGACATGGTTTTGAACTTTATTTTCCTTGCTGAATCAGGGACTTAGCGGGAAAAAGGTGGTTTGGGGGGCTTGACAAGATTTCCGGCAAAACGCCTTTTGTCGCAATTTGGACGGTCCAGAGTGTCCTCGGGTCCTGGTGCAGTTTGATAGGGAAGCGAGCCAAATGCGCGGTTATTGTGTCGCAAAGAACGCAACACATCGCGCGGCTCGCCCAGATCCTTCACTGCGCAAAGAACGCTGGTTCAGGATGACAAACTGCACCACTACCCGTCCTCGGCTTGGATGGCGCCCTCGCGCGCGCTAATTCTGCTCTGGCTCTTTATCCTCTGAGGGTGATCGGGGCTGGTCTTCGACTTTGCGGAACTTTCCAGCAACGGATTCTGGAAGTGTGTCTTCCAGCTTTTGCGAGAGCCAGGTCTGCAGCACGGATTTGTGCTCCCGGGAAAGATCGAGGAAGCGAATTCCGAGCTGGCCCGGCGTGCCCCAGCAGATATCTGATTCCGTTAGGAATGACGCTTCGTGATCCGGCAAAGTGAACTGAACCTGTATCTTTTCTCCGGGGTTAGGCGAGACGGAGGTGCTGAGGGCCATACCTCCTTCGCTGACGTTCACACTGTCGCAGTGAACTTCCGGCTGGGCCTGCCTTAGGAGGAGCACGGGGATGGAGACGGGGCAGCGGAAATAGCGCCGTCGTTCTCTGAGTATCAGGCCGTATGCGGGCTTGAGTGTGCTGCGGATTGACTTTGCCGAAAGCGGCCGCTCGAAGACAAACTCGGACCGTTTGCGGAAGACTGCACCCTCGGCATGACTGCCACTGATCGCAAACGTCACCGCGGTGCGGTTTGCCGGAGAGAGATGCACCTCGTCCAAGATCAGCCCGGACTGTTCTCCGAGCTGGAGATCAACGATCACGGCATCGAACTTTTGGCCGTTCAGGCGACCAACCGCTGCAGGTACTTCTTGACATACATCCGACGAAATCGATAGTTCTTGCAGGGCGAGGCTGAACTGCTGAATCGTCACCGGATCAGCGGACACCAAAAGCGCGAGTCCGATTGCCATAATGAAATACACTCCTTTACGTCATACGTCTTCTGTCATGATTGTCCTGCGCTTGCTTTTGCTCGGAAGTCGGGATCGGAATAGTTGCTGCGCAATTTGTCGGCAACTTTGTCGACGCCTAAAGGCTTGCTGAAGTAGTAGCCCTGGATTTCGTCGCACTGGTGGGCCCGCAAAAATGACATTTGCGCTTCGTTTTCGACCCCTTCCGCGATCACTTTCAGATTAAGGCTTCTTGCCATGCTGATGATGCCGGATGTGATGGCTGCGTCGTCAGGATTCACGGCGACATCTCGCACGAACGAACGGTCGATTTTGAGCTTGCTGACCCGAAACTGCCGCAAGTAGCTGAAGCTGGAATAGCCCGTCCCGAAGTCATCAATGGCGAGGGTCAGCCCCATCGCCTTTAATTCCTGGAGGACGGAAAAGGTCACGTCGGCGTTCGCCAGCAAAAGGCTCTCCGTGAGCTCTAGTTCCAGGTATTGCGGGGCGAGGCCAGTTTCGTGGAGCACCTTCCTGATGAGGTCGCAGAAGTCCTCTTGACGAAACTGAACCGCCGATACATTCACCGCTACCGACACTGCGGCATGGCCTTCGTCCTGCCATTTCTGGGTCTGAGAGCAGGCCGTCCTGAGGACCCATTCACCGATTGGCATGATCAGGCCGCTGTTCTCAGCAATTCGTATGAAGCGATCGGGTGGCACAAGGCCCAATTCCGGATGTTGCCAGCGGAGAAGCGCCTCCAGGCCAATGATCTTCCCGGTGGCCATATCCATCTGGGGTTGATAGACGAGAAAGAGTTCATTTCTGTCAAGCGCCAGGCGTAGGCTGTTCTCCAAGGTCAGTCGCTCTCCGACCTGGGCATTCATTTTCTCGGTGAAGAATCGAAAGTTGTTGCGTCCCTTCTCTTTGGCGCTGTACATGGCGGCATCAGCATTCTTGATCAGGCATTCTCCACTCTCACCGTGGTCCGGAAAAATGCTGATGCCGAGGCTGCAGCTGATATTGAGTGGGTTCCCCTGCACGATAAATTCCTTAGTCATTACAGCCATGAGCCGCTCAGCGGCAACTGCGGCGTCGGCCACATCTCTGATGCGACTCAGAACAATGAGGAATTCGTCTCCGCCGAGCCGGGCGACTGTATCTTGTTCACGCGCCCATCTCTTGAGTCGTTCACCAACCTTTTGCAGAAGAAGGTCTCCAAGCGCGTGCCCGAGCGAATCGTTGATGTTTTTGAACCGATCGAGATCGAGGAACAGAAGCGCGACTTTGTCTTTTTGACGGCGAGCGCTGGCCAGGGCCTTTGACAATCGATCCTGGAGGAGGGTCCGATTCGGTAGATCGGTAAGCGCGTCGTAATAGGCCAGGTATTGGACCCGTTCCTCGGCGACTTTGCGGGCACTGATGTCCTCGTTCATCCCGTCATATCCCACCAGCACGCCAGCTTTGTAGACGGATCGGGCATTTGCGGAGATCCACATCTTGCTGCCGTCTTTGCGGTAGATCTGGCATTCAAAGTCGCTGACCGTTCCCTGTTCGTTCAGAAGGCGTTTGAACTCTGCCCGGCTCTCGGGATCGACGTAAACTTGCCGAGCAATATCGGTGATGCTCGCTACCAGTTCCTGGGGGGAGTCGTAGCCCAGCATACGGGCCATCGCCGGATTCGCCGTGGTATAACGCCCGTCGGGCGTGCTCTGAAAGATGGCGACGACCGCGCCTTCGAAGATAACGCGATACTTTTCTTCCGCTTGCCGAAGCGCCTCCTCGGCCTGCTTGCGCTCCGTGATGTTATCGAAAGTAGCGATAAAACATCGGTTCCCCGCGGCATAGGCTGAGATGGAGAACCACATTCCCAAGCTTGGAACTTCGATCTCGAATCGAGCTGGCTCGCCGGTCAGTGCTACCCGGCTGTATCTCTCCATCAACTCCGGTTGCGACCTCTCGCCTCCTGGGACAACCCCAGAAAATCTTCTGCCCACCACGTTTTTCAGGCCGGTCAACTTTTCGAATGCACCGTTGACGGCGAGATAGACGAAATCCACGGGACGGGCGCGATCGTCAAAAATAATCTCGCAGTAAGCGAATCCCTCCAACATGTTTTCAAACAGCGAGCGATAACGCTTTTCGCTCTCTGCCACGGCATGCTGCGCTCGCATCCGCTCCGTAATGTCCTGCTTGATGGCGACGAAGTGGGCGAAGGTCGCACTCCCGGGATCCAGGGTCACCGGCGTAATGGTCATTTCTTCGGTGTATGTTGTTCCATCTTTCCGCCGATTGGCAAGCTGGCCCTGCCAGACTTTGCCGGATAAGATGGTCGACCAGAGATTGGAGTAATAGCCGTCGGGTTGCTCACCAGATTTCAACAAGCGAGTGTTCATGCCCAACGATTCTTCTTTGCTGTAGCCGGTCATGGTGGTGAACGCGTGATTTACCCACATGATGGTGCCGCTGGAATCTGTGATCACGATCGCATTCGCAGCCGCTTCGAGAGCTGCTGCCTGCAGGTTGAGGTGCTTGTTTGCCTCGCTGAGCTCGCGCGTACGCTGGGTTACTCTGTCTTCGAGATTGGCATTGAGTTTACTGACTTCGTTCTTTGCGGCAATTCTTGCGGCCATCTCGCGAGCCGTCACCCGGGTCGCCAGGAGTGCGATCAGGACAGCGATGGTTACTGCCATCAGGACCAGTGAAGAAGTGAGGCGGCGGGCCTTGGCGTAGTCACGCTGGGCTTGCTCGGCAGCCAAGTCCAGTTGGCCCTTTTGAAAGTCCACAAATTCGTCCCACGCGGCGTGATATTTGAATAGCGCCGGAAGCGTTTCATTAACCATGACCGTTGCTGCAGCGTCATGTTTTTTTTCATCGACCAGCAAATGCAGAGCGCGCTGGTAGCTCTCGACGTACGGCTTTCTCGCCTGGTTTATCGCCGATAACTGCTGCCTCTCCTTTTCGGACTCGCAGCGACCATCGATCTCCGCCATCAATTCTGAGATCTTGCGGGTATTGTCGAGCCTTGCAGCCAGCAACTTGGTAGTTAGCGCTGGATCTTGCACAAGGAAGATTTCCATCGTGATACGGCTGTTGCCGTTGGACAACGCCAACGCTTGTCGCGCGAGTTGTAGTTTGTCTGACCTCCTGCCGGTGATGTCGCTAAAGCTGTCATTGATTTCATGCATCCGGCGAAGGCCCAACTGCCCGACGCCGGCCAAGATGCCAATCAGGACAATAAACGCCAAGCCCAAGCTCAACCCGATGTGTTTGTTTTTCACCACGAACTCCTGGTGAATGCTGTCCCGGTTGGGAAAAGGTTTAGAACGACCGCTTGCTTCGGTCCTTCAAACTCCGCCGCAAGAACGACCGCAATAGCCGCGCAATGGCATGCTCGTGTAGATGAGTACTGCTTGGACATAACTTACTGCCAAAAAAAGGAAGGCTAGCGTATTGTGAGCGTCACTGACACACAGCGGTGTGACCTAAATCGCTTTCGGCGTTACTAAAGTTACGATGCGCGTTTTCAGAAAGTCATCTTCACGGCTAGTTGCACTTGCCTTGGAGAAAACGAGCTTGTGGGTTGCAACGGATTGCGCGGAATCTGGAAGTGGCCGGAGTAGTAATTGACTTCGAGTTCGTTGCTGACTTTTTCGAAGTAGGCGGTGTCGGTCTCCAGGCCGTTTTCGGTGATCAGAACGCGCTTGTTGTCGCGATTGAGGAGGTTGAAAGATTCGAGGATCACATCCAGCTTCAGGCGTTCGCGCATGAACAGGCGGCGGGTCAGGCGCGCGTCGGTGGTTGCATAATCGGGTCCGATAAACGAATCGCGGCCGGCGCCGGGAAGGCGATTCGTTGGTGTCGTTGCCGTCTTGATTGGGGTCACCGGAAACCAACACGTTCTCGGGCCGGCCGCTGCCGAAGGTGAGGACTCCGGCCAGTTTCCAGTCGTTGAACATTTTCGCCATCACAGGCTGCTCGCGGCCGAAGGGTTTGGGATCGGCAATCCAAGCGAACATGAGGCGATGACGCTGGTCGGTAACACTTAGGCCCTTCTCGGCGGCGGTGTTGTAGGTATTCTGGACCACAGCGGGGACGCCGGCGACTAATGCGTCCTGGCCATCGTCGATGGCTTTGGCGAAGGTGTAGGCGATGCGGAAGTAGATCCCGGTGGTCATCTGGCGATGAATGGAAACAGTCATTCCGTTGTAGATGCTGGAAGCGGCACTCTCGAAGACGTCGATGGCGCCGAGTTGCGGGATGGGGCGGGCGAGGGGATTGATGCAGGGCGGATAAGGACAGGTGAACGATGCGGTCATCTGCCAGGTCGCGAAGGATTGCACGTTGTAGAAGGTGCCGAGAAAATTGGTTCCCGTGCTGTCGTAGACCGGGTACTCGACATTTACTGGCGGCGGAAGGTTCACGTCGCGGGCGCGGATAAGGTCAACTCCGTGTACGTACATGTACGATACGCCGACGGCTAAACGGTAGGCCACCTCTCGCTCCAGGCCGAGGCTGGCCTGCTCGACTTTCGGCGTCTTGAAGTTGGGCGAGAAGGCGGCAACAAAGGGTGGGGACGCGGAGACGGAAGCTTCGAGGACGTTACGGAAGCTTCGGGAGTCGGAATACTCGACAATACAGCATGTGCGTTGTTTGCCGATGTTGACAATGACGGCCGTCAGGACTTGATCGTAGTTTGCACAAGTGGCCCACTGTTGTTTCTAAATCAGGGAGGGGGTAAGTTTCTCCGGAAGCCCGACGCATTTAAGTTCGCCAACTCTCCACAAGGCACTTTCACGGGTGCTGCCGCTGCCGACTTTGACCGCGATGGCTGGCTGGACATCTTCTCCACTGCGAAATCAATCTCACCGCTCCGAAGCCTCTCCCATTCTGCCTTCGACTCTGAATTATTTTCATGAAATTTCGTGGGCCAGCAGGCCTTGATTGACGCGGGACTGCCCGGAAACCGTCCACGCTCAATGGGTCCCACTTCTGATTAGATTCGATGGGCCACAACGATACGCCTCAGCGTCCAGGCGGTCGTTTTTCCTATGCTTCGGTACCTGTGGCGGCGTTGCCCGGGTTGAGCGTGACTTCCACTTGACGCAGAAATTCCGAAGGAAGAAAGGGCTTTTCCAGAAAAGCTGCGCCGGAACTGATCAGTTCACCCAATTCGGGAAAATGATCGCCATAACCCGTTATAAACAAAAACTTCATCTCTGGCCGAGCAGCACGAATTCGCTGTGAAAGCTCAAGGCCGTCGAGTCCGGGCATGACAATGTCACTGACCACAAGGTCTATAGTGCGATTCTGTTGCTGGCACAAGCGGAGTGCCTCTGTACTTTCGGCAGCAGGAAGAACGGAAAACCCATTTCCTTCGAGCGCCCTGTGCAGAATGTGTCGAAGGTTATCGTAGTCTTCGACTATCAAGATGTTGACGGAACGTTGGGGGCGAGGCGCGAGGTGAGGCTGCCTGTGCGGCGATTGAGTTTCTGTCGTGCGTCTTAGTTCCAGCTCGCGCATTATTCGTCGAGCGAGTATGCGTAAAGAATCGCTCTGCTCCGCTGTCATGAGGTGTGGCACTCGGTCCATTACGGCTAGCGCACCCACTGGGTGGGCGTCATCGGTGACTAACGGTATCCCCCCGTAAAATTGAATCCCGATTTGCTTCACGCGCTGTTGCCAGTTCATGCATGCCACTGACGGGTGCCGGCTGATTGATGACCAGCCAGTACAGTCCGATGCTCTTGACTGTCTCGCGGAACTGATCGAAGTCGACCGGCTTCTGGATAAAGCTGTTAGCCCCCAGGTTGTAACCGCTCACCAAATCCCGCTCTTCTTTTGAGGAGGTCATAATAACGATTGGTATGTTCTTAGTTCGCGGGTCACTCTTGACCTGTTTGAGCACCTCCATCCCATCTACTTTGGGAAGTTTCAAATCCAGCAGTACCAGCTTCGGGGGGTGCTCAAACGATCGTCGCGCGAAGCTCCCGCGACAGAACAGAAAGTCCAGCGCTTCCTCGCCGTCGCGTGCGACGAAGATGTGGTTCACCAGCTTCTCGCGCTTCAGTGCATGTAGCGCAAGATCCATGTCGTCTTGGTTGTCTTCCACCAACAGTATGTCGAGATCATCTGAGTTCATGATTGGCCTCCAGCCATAGCTCCGTTGCTTTTCAATTCAACTTGTTTTGCCACCCCGAGGGTAAAATAGAAGGAGGCGCCCTTGTCCGGTTCGCCCTCCGCCCACACTCGGCCTCCGTGCTTGTGAACGATGCGCTGCACCGTGACCAAGCCTATTCCAGTGCCTTCAAACTCCTCCGCGCTGTGCAACCTCTGGAAGACTCCGAACAATTTGTCGACGTATTTCATGTTGAAGCCGACGCCGTTGTCTCGGACCATGAAGACCGGTTGCCCATCCTGTTGTTTGTGACTAACCTCGATGACGGTGCGTAACGTGGGTGCGCGCGTTCCTGCCGGTGAACTTCCGGCAGCGCCGATGGGGGGACGAGTGAACTTGAGGGCGTTGGCCAGGAGGTTTTGAAAGACCTGCTTGACCAGAACCGGATCACAGTCCACAGCGGGTAGGTCGGCGATAGCCCAATCCACCTGCCGCCCCAGACTATCCGGCTGAAGGATCGCTATCACTTCCGCGACAATCGAGTTCAACCTGGTCGGCTGCAAGCTCAACGCATGGCGGCCAACCCGTGCCAGATTCAATAATTCATCTACCAGCACGCCCATTTTCTGTGTCCCTGACTGGATTCGCTCCACGTAGTGCTGGGCGTTAGGATCGAGGCTGGAACCGAATTCTTCCACCAGCAACTTGGAGAAGCCCCCGATATGTCGCAAGGGTGCCCGCAAGTCATGGGATACCGAGTAACTGAAAGCTTCCAGCTCTTTGTTGGCGGTTTCCAACTGAGCCGTTCGCTCTACGACCCTATGTTCGAGTTCATTACTGAGTTTCTGGATTTCTCGCTGATCTTCCTTCCGCTTGGTAACATCGCGGAAAGCTGCCACTCCCCCGCATACCACCCCATCCCCGTCTTTTCGAGGACCCGCGCTAACTTCAATCCAGGCACCCTGCGGCAGTCGCTGATTCCGCACATACATCTCAGTGGTACTGACTTCTCCGCGAATGGCGCGAAGCACCGGGAGTTGCTCGGGCGGAAACGGTGTCACCGTGTCTGGCAAAAACAGGCCATAATGGCCGGCCCATTCCGGGTTGGGGAGATCGGTCGCACCCATGCCCAGGATTCTTTCTGCGGCCGCATTCCAGATCACGAACTTTCCCTGCTCATCGACTGCAGCTAACCCCTCGGTCATACTGTCCAGCACGGATCGAAGGGTGAGCGTCTGGGATTCCAGCGCTTGCCGCGAGCGGGCGAGTTCCTCGGCTTGTCGAGACAATTCCAAGGCCTGCCCGGCCAGACTTGCTGCCGCCAACTTGCGTTCCGTGATGTCTGCTCGGATGGCAACGTACTGCCGCGGTTTTCCATCCTCTCCTATGAACGGAACGATGGTCGTATCCACCCAGTAAATCGAGCCATCCTTGGCGTGGTTCTGAATCTCGCCGTGCCAAACTCCACCATTGGCGATATTGTGATACATCTGCTGGAAAAACTCTTTTGGATGGTGCCCGGAGTTCAGGATGCGGTGATTCTGACCGATCAGTTCGTCCTCGGAATATTGACTGATGGCGCAGAATTTGTCGTTCACGTAGGTAATGGTACCTTGGACGTCGGTCACCGCCACGATGGCATGTTGATCCACAGCGAACTTCTGGTCGGCCAGCTCTTTGAGCGCAGCCTTGCTGGCAGCGAGGCTTTCCTTCGCAGCATCCTCGGCCTGTTTCCGCTCGGTGATCTCGGATTGCAAAGCCATCGTCCGTTGTTCTACGCGCTGCTCCAGACTGGCGTTCAGAACCTTCATTTGCGCCCGCCCCTGTGAGCTGACGTCAATCTCGCGGTTAATCGCGAGCCGGGCTAGTGCCAACAAGCCTGCCCCGACAAAGATGCCCACAACAATTACGACACCTGTGAACCGCCGTCCTGTCTTGGTTCTCTGGATGCGCCGGCTCAACAGCTGCATCTCTTCAGCGTGCATCTCTTGACCCGTAGCCAGCGCTGCATTCACGAGCCGTTCGGTCTCGTGAATCTCGTTAGCGCCAGGAGCTACTTTCAATTGACGGCGTTTGGCAAATAGGGTGTCGGTGAGTCTTAGCGCAGAGCGCACCTGCGGCTCTAGCACATCCATTTGTCGCTGCTCTTTGGGATTGTCCGCCGTCAACGAGCGTAGCTCGGCCTCGTCGTGTGCGATGGTGGCTCTTGCAGTTTCGTACTGGGTTGGCGACGAGTCTTGCCCGGTCAAGGCAAATGTCCGCGCGCTGAGTTCCACTGCAGTCACATGCTCGGACATTATTTCGATTGCGTCCATCACGGCATAGGTGTGGCTTACCCAGTCGGCGTCGTTCGCAGCGAGCTGGGCGCTGCGCCAGGACAAAAAGCCTAAGAGGATCGTCATCAGCGCAGCGATAACGAAACTGCCGGCGACCCTGCGGCGAAGCTTGGCTTCAATCGGCGCATCGACTTGTTCGGAAAATTGCACGTCTCGACTGTCGCCTTCCTTGAAGTCTCTCGGCAAATCGACAAAATGATGCGAATCGCCCCGGGGCTTGTGTCACGAGTCCAGCCGCGAAGCCGCGATACGGCAGCAGTGCCGACCGATCGGTGCGCAATCCTGAAACCCAACCTCATTCCGGGCTTTTTGTGGCCGGGGATGTCTTGCTTACGAGGGTAAGGCTGTTCCCGGCCAGGTACTCGGCAGGGTCGCGCGAATCACATCGAGCAACTCGTTATTGTCGGCGGGCTTCTGGAAGAAAGCTGTGGCCCCAGCCTGCAATGTTTTCTGCTCGTTCGATTGTGGATCGCGGGCGGTCAGCACAATCACCGGGATGCTCGACAGAGTGTCACTATTCTGCAGACGATCCAAGACCACGTAGCCGTCTCCGGCGGGTAGGCCGAGATCGAGAATAATTAGATTCGGCTGCTCTTTCTGCGCCACGGAAATGGCGGAATAGCCATCCGAGGCCTGCACGGTGTCGTAGTGGTTAGCCCGGAGACGTATTTTCAGTGCGCGTCTCAGGTCAGGGTCATCATCGACGATTAGTATTTTCGATTTTTCCATTTGATTCCTCCATTGGTTTATTTAGTCTTTTGTTGCACTTCTGTGCCCGTTTGCACGTTCGGAAGACGGTTTCGAAATCAGCGCTAACATCGCCGTTTCAGTAATCCGATCCGCCACTATTTGCACCAGCTCTTTCAGTGGTTTGCCGTCCCCGGTTGAAGGCAGCGGCACAGCGCTCGCCGACACTTTCAAAACGCCGGCGGTTTTGAAGCCTGCGCCAGCCTCCAGTTGCTCACGAATGCGCTTCATCATGACCTCTGCCCGATCAAGGTCGGTTGAAGCGACAACGAAAAACGTCTCATTGCTGTCGGTATTTCTCATAACCGGAAGAACCAGGTCTTTATCGAGATAAACGCAGCGGTGAAGCGTGTGCAGAGACTGTCGGCAAACATCCTTCCAGTTGCTTCGA
>Ga0187871_10003890_pt1 | contig 11408 bp, 9 predicted proteins | sample June2016WEW_16_1_FD_132988 | JGI IMG/M metagenome (GOLD analysis project Ga0187871, IMG submission 132988) | Peatland microbial communities from SPRUCE experiment site at the Marcell Experimental Forest, Minnesota, USA - June2016WEW_16_10 | ecosystem: Environmental > Terrestrial > Soil >...
GTATCTGACGCGGACCTAGCTCAGGTAAACATCCGCCGCGACAAGTTTCACGGCGACTGGAACTACGAAATCGCGCCCGCCACCCATCGTACTGACTAGTTTATTTCTAGACACTTCCTTAGTTCGTGGTCGGTCTCTCCGCATGATCGATGACGAGAACTTCGACGGGGCCTTTGGCCGGCACGAGCTTCAGTCCGAGTTGTTGTTCCAGGGCGGCGAAGATGTTTGGGAAGTTGGGGTCGGTCGGCCCTCCGTACCCCGCCGGAAATCCCTTCAGGGCATCGTCTGGAGTGAAATTCAGATCCAGATCGAATTCGCCGGCGAATCCGGTCTCATCCAGGATCGGCCCGTCCAGGACCGATGCAAGCTCCCTCGCGAGGTCCGCGATGTGGACCTTGCGCCCCTCTATGCGCAGGCGCCCTGTATACAGGGAGAAGGGCCCCGAGACATAGCCGCAGTCGACTTTTCCAGGGACGGGCCGCGGCGGCGTGCCCAGCGGAAAAGAAACGCAGCCTGCTTCCTTCGCCGCCGGCAATTTGGGGCCGCTCTTTGCCACCTCTAATTGGTAGATAGGGAGCTCTCTGGTTTCACGATGAAGCCCCAGCTTGAACCGGTCGGCCAGGAGCGTTTGCCACATCAGCCATATCTGCTTCGGATCGGCGCCGGCGCCCGGTTCGGCCTGGATATCGTAGCGAAGGGAATTGATCCAGGCCGGCCCTCCTGCCACTTGCGAAGCCGGCAGGGGGAGCCAGTGGCCGTTCATAGGGTTATCGCGAACCGCGTATGCAAATTGGACGAGAAGCAGCAAAGACGCATTCGTCGCGCCGCGAGCGCCCACGCCCATACCGTGTTCGGCGGGTTCAGTCCAGTCGGAAGTATTTCGTTTGATCGATACCGCTTGGAACGCGGGATGCGCTTCGGACTGGGCGAACAATCCGTACGCCGCGGCCACCAGCAGAATGGCGACCGCGAGGACGCCCGGTCCCAGACCGGTGCGGACGCCCGGCCGCGACTGGCCCAGCAACCTGGCGACGCGGTCGGCTAGCGATCCGCCATTAGCGGCAACCCCGGCACTGAGATGAGCCGGGCGGTACGATTCCAGCTCCGCTAGCGCGCGCGCATAGGTGAGCGCATCGCCACTGGCCGATACGGCTATATCGTCGCAGCACAGTTCGCGCTCGGCGCGAATGTGCCCGGACACCCACCAGACCGCGGGGTGGTAGAACAGCAGCGCTTCGGCGATGCTCTGCAGAATGTTGACCAGGTAATCGTGCCGCCGGATGTGCGCCAACTCATGCAGCAACAGCGCCTCCAAATGCTCGGCAGGCAGACCGCCGAGAGCCCCGACCGGTACCAGCACCACCGGACGCAACCAGCCGACCACTGTCGGCACTTGTACCAGCGCGGAGACCAGCAACCGCACGGGACGGGAGAGACCAATCCGCAAGCCCAGCTTCCTCAGTAGCTCCTGCCATTCCGGCGGTGCGCGTCGGACCAGCATCGACCGCATGCGCGCGGCTACCACCCACCCACCCGCCAGACGGATCCAAAAAGCCGCGGCGCCGAAGATCCAGAACACCACCACCCAGGGCAAGAACGGTGCAGAGCGCACGCTGGACACCGTAGCGCGGACCGCAGCGGGCAAGCTGACGATGGTGGTGTCGACGATGCTGGTGGCGGATGCAGCTGCTGAAGTACTTCGGACGCCATAGGTGGCGTTCGGACTTGCGTCGGGTGGCTGCAGAAACTCCCAAGTCACCAGCGGGGCGGCCATCATAGCTGCAAGTACGCCGCATGCCAGGAGGTAGCGCGTGTTTGGGCTTGCCATGCCGGCGATTCCTCTGCGTACGGCGGCATAGAGAACCGCGATCGATAAGCCCTGCCAGAGAAAGTGGACCAGCGTCCAGCCGAGGCGTTGCACCCACGGCTGCGAGGAGAGTGTTTGCACGATATTCACGACGAGCGTCCTTTCTCTTTGGCAAAAGCGCCCAGCATCCCGCGGATTTCATCCAGTTCTTTGCGCGAGGCCGGTTGTGCCGCCAGGGCACCCATCACCAGGCTTCGGGCCGAACCGCCGAAAGCCCTTTTGAGCAGGTCGCCTGCGATCTGTCGTTGCGTTTGCTCTTTGGGGACGCTGGCCTCGTAGACGTGCGATCCGAAGCGCTCGCCGCGGGTGATCAAACCCTTCTCCGTCATCAATTGCATCGTCTTCAGCGTGGTGGTGTAGCGGTTATCTTTGCCGAGCTGGTCGTGGACTTCCCGCACGGTGGCAGTTCCCAGCGACCAGAGGATGGCAAGAATGTCGAGTTCAGCGGCGGTTGGAAGTGCCACTGGCGGGCGGTTTCTGTGCGGAGTACTCATCTAAAACAACGGTACTACGATTTAAACCGTAACTCAACGGAAAAATTCGTAGACAAGCGATGCGCTCCATTTTTCCGCGCTTGACGCGACAGCGTCGCGGTTTTGTGCAGAGGGGTGAAATCGTCCACTCCGCGGGAGTCCATTTGGCCGGCCTGTCGACACGCTGAAGTCACAGATTCCGGCTGAACGGGATTGTGGACAAAACGGCGTTATCGGTAAGGTGACCTTGACCCGGGGCCAAATGTCCCGATGTGGAGACTACTCCTCGTGGACCCGCCGGGCCCCCGCGACGGTTGGGCGGTTTCCCGCCGACGATGGAAGCACGCCTCAAGTTTCGAGTCCGGCACAAACAATCTGGCAACGCGCGCCGCTTACGTTAGCGCTTATTGGGGTCCGCCCTATCTGCTCGTCAGCGGCCCGCGTACTCCTTATATAACTTCGCGATGTCCGCATCGCCGGGATGCACGATCACGCGCCAGCGGAAAACCAGCTGCTTGCCCTTGGGCAATTGCCAGTGGCTCTCCGGCTGCGCGGGGTCGAAAGCGTGTGCCCCGAAGGGATTGAGCGCGAACAGGCCGTAATCGCGCGCATGCCAGTAAGTGGGATGGCGCGGATTTTGCGGATGGTCCAGAATGGCGACTCCCAGCTTTTCGCCGTCCACCTCGCCCGCATAATCCACCCAGTCCGATCGTTTGCCCCACACCTGCGCCATGCCTGCCTGGCCATCGGCGTTCACCATCCTCCCGCCCTTGCGTTCGGTGAGCGTCTCTGCGAGCCGGATCGCGAACGCGCCCTCCTTCGTATCGCCGAACGTCAGGTCTTCGGCGGCGGTGAGCGCGATCTCGAAGTCGATAATGCGCAGCTTGGGGTCGGAATGGAAGATCATCTTGCGGTTTTCGACTATCAGCACCTTACCGCTGGGGTCGCACCAATCCAGAGCGGCGATGAGAGTGCCGGCGCGCTCGCCGTCCTGAAATTCGGCGTTCCGCACAACAATGCGGCCCTGGTTGGGATGCTTGTACGAGGGATCGTTCTCCCAGAATTTCACTCCGTTGACATCGTCATAGGAGAACCACAGGCCGGTGTGGTGCAGATGATCGGTGCTATCGCCAGCGGCCGATTCCATCGGAAATCGCCGCGTCACAATCTTTCCGGAGGCCGAGCGGATCGGCGCCAGATAGGGCTTACCGCTTTCCGCGCCATAGTGGAAAACCGTGAACGGATTGCCGTCGATGTTGACAGAGATCGAGTCGCGATCGAAGCGGACCTGCGCCGGCAGGCAAACCGCTGCCGCCGCCAGAATCCACAGCGCGCGCCGCATGTTACTTCTTCCCGGCGCGGTCGCTCGAAGGCGGCACGATGCCTTTCAACCGGAAATATACCGACATGTAGCCGTATTCTTCGTTGCTGTGCACCACGTCGAGAATCAACGTGCCCAGCCGGGAACGCGAGCCCATGATCTCAGTGGAATTGGCGTCAGTGACGCTGTCCCAGGCGGCATCGCACTCTTTGAAGGAAGTGGCGAGCGCGTCCACCAGGTCGGCCTTCACCGTCTTGGAGAGAAAATCGGTCTGCCTGGGCGTTCCCCGCGCAGCGCTGCAGTACCGCACCTGGTGGTCGGCGATATGCGCCAGCAGCGCCCCGAACGTGCGGATCTCGGGGGTGGGCTTGAAGCCGTAGCCGTCCTCGGGCATGGCCGCCGCGGCGCGCGTCAGATACCCTTTGATGGTGTTGTAAGAGGCCTTCGTTTCGGTGATCACCGGGCTGGTGGGCTGCGCGCAGAGCGCGCCCACGCCCGCCAGCGAGGACGCCAGCAGCAACAGGGATGTACGTGTCATAGGTCCTTATTCTAACGGTTCGCTTCAGGGCTTGGGCATCCCCGCAGTGCCCCATTGTTTGTTCGGCTTCGGACCGAGCCGAAATTGCAGCACCCCTCCGTCCACGATCTCCGCATGCGTGATCCACGGCCGGTCGAGCGGCTTACCGTTAAGCGTTACCGATTGCACGTAAATATCGCCGGCGGCCTTTATGGTGGCGTCTACCGTGAAAGTCTTGCCGTTTTCCAGGTGCATCACCGCGTGGTCGAACTGCGGGCTGCCGAGCGCGTACACCGGCTGCCCGGGATTCACGGGGTAGAACCCCAGCGAGCTGAAAATATACCAGGCCGACATCTGCCCCGTGTCCTCATCGCCCAGCCATCCCGCCGGGCCGGGCTTATACAAGGTGTCCTCCACCGTGTGCACCCATTTCTGCGCTTTCCACGGTTCGCCGGCGTAATCGTAAAGATAAATCACGTGATGCACCGGCTCGTTGATGTGGGCATACTGGCCCGTGCCCGCCATCTTGGCCTCAGTCATCTCGTGGATCACCCCGCCGTACCCTCCGACGTGAAACGCCGGCGTGGTGCTGAACAGCTCATCGAGCTTCTTGACGAATGCTTCGCGGCCGCCCATGAGCTCGATCAGTCCCGGTACGTCCTGTTGCACGCTCCACAGCCACTGCCAGGCATTGCCTTCGGTGTAAACGCCGCCCCACGCTAGCGGATCGAACGGCTCGATCCACGAACGGTCGGATTTGCGCCCGCGCATGAACCCCACCGAAGCGTCGTAAAGATTGCGATAGCTCTTGGAGCGCTCGGTGAACATCTGGTGATCTTCCGTGTGGCCCATCACCTTGGCCATCTGCGCCACGCAGAAATCGTCATACGCGTATTCCAGCGTGCAGGCCACCGACTCGCCCACGCCGTGGTCGTAGGGCACGTAGCCAAGCAGCTCGTAATCCTCGAGTCCGCTCTTCGCTTCGAACATGCCCATGCCCTTTTCGGCGGCGTCCTTGCGCAGCGCGGCATAGGCTTTCTCCACGTCGTAGTCGCGGATTCCTTTCATATACGCATCGGCGATCACCGAATCGCCATGCGTCCCGATCATGACGTTGGTCTCGCCCGGATTGGCCCACTTGGGAAGGAATCCCCCTTCGTCGTAGCAATTGAGCATGGCGCGGATGATCCCCGCATCCTTCTTCGGCTCGAGAATCGTAAACAGCGGGAACTGCGCGCGAAACGTGTCCCAGAAGCCGTTATCGGCGAACATTTCACCGGGATGGACCTCGCCGTCGTAAGGGCTCCAGTGGACCATCTTGCCTTCGGCATCGGTCTCCTGCAGCATGTGCGGAAATTGTACGGCATGGTACATCGCCGTATAAAACGTCCGGCGCTGCTCCGCCGTGCCGCCTTTGATTTCGATCTTGGAAAGCTCGCGCTCCCACTCCGATTTGGCGCGCTCGACGACATGGTCGAATGAGGCGTCCGGCATATCGGCCGCCAGATTGCGCGCCGCCTGCTCCGGACTGATGAGCGATACTCCCACCCGCACCGTGACCGCTTCGCCGGCCTTGGTCGAGAATCCGGCATACGCGCCGACATGATTGCCCTCGCGCGCCGCGCCGCTCAACTGAACCTCGGCCGGCTTGTCTTTCACCGTGCGTCCGCGCGCATCCTCGGGATTTTCCCAAGTGCCGTAGCGGGTGAAATCGCGATCGAATTGCAGTACGAAATATTGCGCGAAATGGGGCGATTTGCCCGCGCCGGAGGCGTTCTTTCCGGTGATGCTGCGCGTCTCGGGATGAATCTCGACTGCGCTCCCGCCATGGAACGCGTCCAGCACCACGTACGCGTCCTCGGTATCCGGGAAAGTGATCCGGAAGGCGCCGCCGTGGTGCGTAGGCGCCATCTCGACTCTCGTCTGATAGGCGTCCAGCAGCACGCTATACAGGTACGGAAGCGCCTTCTCGTTCTTGTGGTCGAAGTGCGACGCGCGCTCGCCCGGCATTACTGCGAGGACGCCGGTGACCGGCATGATCGAGAATGGCCCGTAGTTCTCCATCCATGCCGAGGGCTGATGCGTAGCCAGAAATCCCTGGATGGTCTCGCGGAAATATTGATACGGCCAGCCGCCTTCGCTCATCTGCGCGGTCCAGCCGATCATGCTGAAAGGCGTGAAAACTCCGGGATAGGTATTGCCGTGCGAGAGCTCATAAGATGACCAGGTGCCCACCAAAGGGTCGGGCAGATCGGCGAGGCTGGGCTTTACGTCGGCCCCGAACGCCGCCCAGGTGAAGAGAAGAAGAAGCGCCACCGCGTGGCGCAGGCACTCGTGCCTGCAGCGCCGAGACTCTTCTCGGCGCGACGGGTCGAGACTAGACGTCTCGACCCAGCAGACTGAAGTCTGCGCCACGTCTCTTGAACAGAGTTTTTGCCGCATAATCTGACCGCCAGCTTACCTCAGTCGTCCGCTAAATGAAATCGACTATTGCATCACCCGATTACCTTTAGTTAGCATTGCCCCATGAAGACTCAGAGACCGGGATGGTTGTTCCTGCTTTTTTGGCTTGCCGCCGGAGCGGTGGCTTGGGCGCTGCTGATCGAGCCGATCTACGTGATCTGGCCTTTCCGCCATCAAGGGGCGCGCGAGCTGATGATTGCCCTCGCGGTGATTCGCTACCGCCCCATCGGCATGATCCTAGCGGTCGCCGGAATGCTGGCCGCAATCGTTTGGTACTGGCGAATGGAGCGCCGCAAGTGGCGCCGCTTCTTCTCCGCGGCTGGAGTACTGACCGTCGCCGCGGCCGCCGGTCTCTCGAGCATCAATATCTACGAGCTGATGTTCCATCCCGCCGGAACGCCCGTCGTCACCACGGCTGCCGCGTCGAAACTGGACGGCGGCGAAATGGTGATCGCCGTAAAGGTGAACGGCGCTGCGCGCGCTTACCCCATCCGCAGCATGTCGTATCACCACATTTACAATGACGTGGTCGCCGGGGAGCCGATCGTCGCCACTTATTGAACGCTCTGTCACACCGGTCTGGTGTGGAGATCTGTGATCGATGGCCTGCGGCTGACGTTTCATCTGGCCGGCATCAACAACCAGAACTTTCTCATGCGCGATGAGCAGACCGGAAGTTACTGGCAGCAGATCAGCGGGCGCGCCGTCTCCGGCCCGATGGCCGGGCGCACGCTGACGCTTGTCCCGAGCGACGAGCTCAGCTTCAAACTCTGGAAATCGGAAGAGCCGCAAGGCACGGTCGTCAAGGACGTTGCCGCTTACACCCGCGATTATTCGCCTGAGGATTGGGACGTGAAGATGGCCAAAGCGCCCACCGTGCTGAGCTTCCGCGAGCACGGCATGCAGCCGCGCGACATCGTCATGGGCGTCCAGGCATTCGGCGCCAGCCGCGCCTTCCGCTACGACGCGCTGCTCCGCGAGAAACTGGTGATGGACCATGTGGGATTGGAACCCGTGATGCTAGCGGTCGGACCGGACGGCGCGTCGATACGAATTTTCCGGCGGCACATCTCCGGCGTGGATCCCGCTCCCGATTTTTATCGCGTCGACGGGCTGGCAGCCGTCTTCATCGACGCCGCTACCGGCAGCGGCTGGAATTTCCAAGGCTGCGCGATTTCCGGCAAGCTACAAGGCGCCTGCCTGGAGCGCGTGGAAACCATCAAGGATTACTGGTTCGACTGGCGCAATTACCATCCCGACACCTCGATTTTCGCGGGCACCCGCGCGGCTCATTAGGAGCGAGCTCCGCTCGCTTGGACAAAGCTTATCCCACGTGGGGCATGCTTTAGCTTGCCCAGCCGGACAACAGCCCGGCCAGTACCCTTCTAGTTTTCAGTCGGAACCTTTTCGGCGTGGTCCACCACCAGAACCTCGACGGCCGTCTTGCGAGGCTCCAGCTTGAGCCCCATTTGCTGGATCGCGGCGAACATCGCGGACGAGCCCAGCGGATCGGACGCGGAGTCCGCCGTGTGAACCCCTTCCGCGGCAATCTTGGCGCGCCTCAATTCTTCCTCGGGAATATTCAGGGCCACGTGATAAGTATCCGTGAGCCCAGTCATGTCGACCACGGGGCGGTCGACAAACCCTCCCAGAAAATCGCTCAGGGCCGGCATGGTCATCTTGCGATGGAAGCGCATCACCCCGCCCGCCATATCCCAGTTCTTCCCGGGCTCCGCCTGACCGGATTCCGCGACCGGCAGCTTCAAGCCATTCTTCCCCACCAGCAACGCATACACCGGGTGCTCCCGGTTATCGCGATGGAATGCCAACTGGAAACGGTCGGCAAGCAGAGTTTGCAGCATCGCCGGAACCTGCGCCGGAGTCGCGCCGGAGGGCAATTTGGCGTGAACATCGTATCGCTCGCTCGACATCCAAGCCGGGCCCGAGAACTGAAAGGCCTTCAGACCGTACGCCTGCCGCACCAGATCCGCCAGCGAAATCATCGAGATATCCACCCGCGCGCCATCGATCTCGATTCCCGCGCCGCGCTTCACCTCGTCGGCATTCTTGAACGTGATGGCTCCGGCGGCCCTCACGGAAGCGACTTCAAAAGAAAGACGGCCCTCAGCCGGCTGCCCCAGGGCGCCGGCCGCCGCCAGCAGGAGACAGCTTCCTAACTGAAATGTCATGACTTGTAGACGCTACGATGATTCAAAAGGTCACCCGCGATACTTGACATCCCTTCGCGCTATCGCTCACGCTAGACCTTTATGCCCATCTTGCAGGTCATCGTCCTGGGCGTTATCCAGGGCCTCACGGAGTTTCTGCCGGTGAGCAGCACCGCGCACCTCTACCTCACCTCGTGGCTCCTCGGCTGGCAAACCGAGGCGCTCGATTTCGACATCATGCTGCATGTCGGAACTCTGCTGGCGCTGCTCATTTATTTCTTCCGCGATTGGCTCCAGATCATCGGCCAGGCCTTTGGACTGCGCATCGGCCGCGACAATGAATTGCGGCTGAATCATATGCTGCTCTGGCTGCTGGTCATCGGCACGATACCAATCGCCGTCATCGGCTTCCTGTTCAACAAGCAGGCGGAAGGCGTGTGGCGGACCCCGTGGGTGATGGGGACCATGCTGATCGTCGTCGGTATCCTGATGTACATCGCTGAAAACTACAGCCGCAAGGCGCGCGACCTGGCGTCCGTGAACGCGCCCGATGCGGTCGTGATAGGACTCGCGCAGGCGCTGGCTGTCATCCCAGGAACTTCGCGCAGCGGCATCAGCATCTCGGCGGGGCTGTTTCGCAATTTAAACAGCCAGGCCGCGGCCCGTTTTTCGTTCCTGCTTTCGGTGCCGGCCATTGCCGGAGCAGCTGCCAAAGCCTTCTGGGACATGTATAAAGCCCACCAGTTGCATGCCGTCTTGGAAACTCCTTTTCTGGTGGGGGTCGCGGTCAGCGCGATCGTCGGCTGCATGGTGATCGCCTGGTTCATGCACTATCTGCGCCGCAGCTCGCTCCGCCCGTTTGTGTACTATCGAATTATTTTTGGCATAATAGTGCTTGCTCTGGCTTTCATCCGCCGGCCAGCGTGATGAAGCTCTTATCTCCGACCGAACACAAACGGCTCAACGAGGTCATCGGCTTCGTGCTGCTCTCGCTGGGCCTGGTGATGCTGCTCAGCCTCGTGTCGTACCACACCCAGGATCCGTCCTGGGACACCGCCGCTGAATCCCAGCCCCTCAACCTCATCGGCTATCCCGGCTCCTATGCCGCCGACCTGCTGTTTCAGGCCTTCGGCGCGACCGCATTCCTGTTTCCCCTGCTGATGTTTCTGCTGGCGTGGAAGTGGATCCACTCGGAAGCGCTCGAGAGCGGCCTGGCGAAGATTATCGGTTCGGTGATTCTCATCATGGGCGCCAGCGCCGGTCTGGCCTTTTTACCCTGGCGCATGTTCGGCGGCGCTATCCGTCTCGGCGGCACCGCCGGATTCCTGTTCGCGCGCTATCTTTTGGGTGCGCTCAATCTTGCGGGCGCGATTCTGGCGATCCTCACGTCGGTCGTGGTGTCCGTATATCTGGTTTCCTCCTTCACGCTGGCCAAAGCCATGGAGTGGATCTCCGGTCCGCGCGCCTGGTATCGCCGGCGCGTCGCCGCCTGGCAGGCCTGGAGAGACCAGGCATCCGCCCGCGCCCTGGAGAAAGCCCGCGAGCGCGACCGCCAGCGCCGCGAGAAGATGCCACTGCGACTCCGCAAGCCGAAGAGCGCGCCCGAGCCGGAGTACGCACCGGAAGCCGACACTCCGCCATGGGAATTGGCGAACACGCCCGCCCCCGCCATCGAAGAGCCGGCCGAGCCCGAGCCCGTCGCGGAAGAGGAAATCCCCATTTGCCCGGTGGAAGATCTTCCGCCCGTACCGCCGCCGATGTTCCTGCCGGTGGCGGCCGCAGAGCCGTCGCATGAACCGGGTTTCCGCGCCGTTTTCACCCTGCCGTCTACCGAACTGCTCAACGAAATCCCCGGCCGCAGCGCCTACGACGAGCAGGAGCTCAAAGACACCGCCGTGAAGATCAAGTCCAAGTTCGAAGAGTTCGGCGTGCTGGGCAACGTGGTGCAGATCAACCCCGGTCCGGTGGTCACCACCTTCGAATTCAAGCCCGAGGCCGGCATCAAATACAGCCGCATCACCAATCTCACCGAAGATTTGTGTCTCGGTTTGCAGGCCGAATCGATCCTTATCGAGCGCATCCCCGGCAAGCCGACGGTGGGCATCGAAGTGCCGAATACCAAGCGCGAAGTGATCGCGCTGCGCCAGATGCTGGAGAGTGACGAATTCTCGACCTCCGCCTCGCGCCTCACCATTCCGCTGGGCAAGGACATCAATGGCCGCATCCGCATGGCCGCGCTCGACACCATGCCCCACCTGCTCATCGCCGGCTCCACGGGATCCGGTAAGAGCGTGATGATCAACTCCATGATCATGTCGATTCTTTACAAGTCGACACCCAGCGAAGTCCGCATGATCATGGTCGACCCGAAGCGCGTCGAGCTCGGTCTGTTCGAAGGCATTCCCCACCTGCTGACCCCGGTCATCATCGATCCCAAAAAGGCCACCAACGCGCTCCGCAACGCCGTGCTCGAAATGGAGCGCCGCCTGCGCCTGCTGGCCGAATACGGTGTGCGCAATATCGAACAGTTCAACAAGAAAATCCGCAAGCTGCAGGACCAGCCGCGCGATCTTTTCGCCGAACCTGACACCGAACCGAC
>Ga0187871_10003897_pt1 | contig 11387 bp, 7 predicted proteins | sample June2016WEW_16_1_FD_132988 | JGI IMG/M metagenome (GOLD analysis project Ga0187871, IMG submission 132988) | Peatland microbial communities from SPRUCE experiment site at the Marcell Experimental Forest, Minnesota, USA - June2016WEW_16_10 | ecosystem: Environmental > Terrestrial > Soil >...
ATGGCCTGATAGCCGAGACGTTGCAGGCCGAGCCGTTCAGCGGCCGCGCGTCCCAGCATCACGCCGGTGGCTCCGGTGTCGAGCGCCAGGTGCATGTCCTGATTGTTGATCTTCACCGTCAGCCCGGAAGCGCCCAGCTCCGTTCCCGCACGAGCGATGGCGTAGAGCTTGGTGTTGGTCTCGCGAACATTGCTCACCAGCTTGCAGGGATGTTCCGGCGCGTCGGCGTTCCGCTTGAGGGCAGCGAGGTAATTCTTCAATGCCCCGGCGACCACCGGAGTCAGCTTGGGATTGGTCACGTAGGCTTCGAGCGCGGGGACCTGGTCCTGCTGCGGCAGCGAGTGGAACCACAGGAACTGTACCGCGAGATCATTGGGCGCCAGCTCATGCGCATGCTTCATGTTGTCGTAGGCGCGGCGATAGAGCGAGGCCGCGCGATAGACGCGCGCCAGACCGAGATAGGGCGCGGGCTCGCTGGGCTTCAGGTTCTCGGCTTTGACGAACGAACTCTCCGCGCCCGCGATCTTGCCTTCGCCGAACTGGAGATCGCCGAGGGTCAAGAACAACTCGGACGAATCGGGATGGCGCGCCAGTGCAGCGTCGAGGACGGAACTCGCCTCGTCGAGTTTTTGCTGCAGGATGAGCGAGCGCGCCAGACCGACCAGCGCGGGAATCGAACTGGGATCGGCATTGACCACCGACTGATACTTGGCTTGGGCATCGGCCGGCTTGCCGCTGGTCAGTAGGCGATCGGCTTCGGCGAGCGTGGCCGCTTCGTCGCCGGAATTCTTGGACTGGGCAGAAGGCGCAGACTGGCCCGCGGGTTTGTCCATCCTGAGGGTGAAGCCGGGCTGGGCGGGCGGATTGGACTGCGGTTGTGCGCCCGAGCTTGACGATTGAGCGCAAGCGGTAAGACTCAAGAGGGAGATAAGGGCGACGAGAGTTATGGGCCGGCGGAGCATAGAAAATCCTGCAGTGCAGGTTAGCACGCGGCGAAAAGTATATCGCGTTGCGCGGGAGGTGGGTCGGGTCACAGGGGGCAAAACGAATCGCGCGTCCGGGGTGGTATCCCGAAACTCCCAACGCGCATCCCACAACCATGCGCATGGGATGGATTGCTTCGGCGCTGGTGGTAAGCGCCCTGCCGCTCGGGCTGGCCGGTTGCAACGGCTGCTTCAACAACCAGCCACAAAGTCCGGAACAGATTCGTCAGCAGACCGCCGAGGCCACGGCCAAGCTGAAGGACGATACCAAAGCCATGGCCCAAGGCATCCGCGAGGGACTGACGCGTCCCAGCCCGGACCAGCCGCTCGACCTGAATCACGCCTCCAAAGCGCAACTGACCAGCCTGCCCGGGATCGACGATGCCGCCGCCGATCGCATCATCGGCGGCCGTCCGTACGCCAGCGAGCACGAGCTGCTGGAGCGGCGCATCGTCTCGCGCGACGAGTACAACAAAATCGCCGACAGCGTTACGGTCAAAAAGTGAGATTGTCGAGTGCCGCAGGTCTGGCGATCTTCCAGAACTGGGTACCAGCGGAGCAGTAGCCGTCGCCCAGGTCTCGAACAGCGCGAGACCTGGGGCACCCCCCACTGCGCTATCATGATGGAGATGCCTGCACCAGCCACCGGCACTCGCCATCCGTTTCAAACCGACGACGCGCGGCTGCGGCCGACTCACGACAAGGTCATGGCCGGGGAGCGTCTCTCGGCTGACGACGCGCTGGCGCTCTACGCGTCGGGCGACATTCTCGCTGTCGGCTGGCTCGCCAACTATGTGCGCGAGCGCATGCACGGCGACATCGCCTACTTCAACGTCAACCGGCACATCAACTACACCAACGTCTGCGTGGCCGCGTGCCGGCTGTGCGCCTTCGGCCGCAAGAAAGATTCGCCGGGTTCGTACACGATGGCGCTGGAGGAAGTGTGGAGCACCGCCGGGTCAGGTTACACCGAGGCGATCACCGAGTTCCACATCGTCGGCGGCCTGCATGCCGACCTGCCATTCCAGTATTACGTCGATCTCATCGCCGGACTGAAGGAGCGCTTCCCGCAGGTGCACCTCAAAGCGTTCACCATGGTCGAGATCGCGTTCTTCTCGAAGATTGGCAAGATGACGCCGCGCGAGGTGCTGGTGAAGTTCAAGGAAGCGGGGCTCGACTCGATGCCCGGCGGCGGCGCGGAAATTTTTTCCGACCGCATCCGGCACATCATCTGCGACCACAAGATCGACGGCGGCGAGTGGCTGGAGATCGCGCGCACCGCGCACGAGATCGGGCTGAAGTCGAATGCGACCATGCTCTACGGCCACGTCGAAAACGACGAAGACCGCGTCGATCATCTGCTCAAGCTGCGCGCGCTGCAGGACGACACGCGCGGATTCCAGACGTTCATCCCGCTGGCGTTCCATCCCGCCAACACGCCGCTGGAACATTTGCCGACGACGACGGGCATGCTCGACCTGAGGCAGATAGCCGTCGGGCGCCTGGTGCTCGACAACTTTCCGCACATCAAGTCGTACTGGCAGATGGTCACGCCGAAGATGGCGCAGATCACGCTGCGCTTCGGCGCTGACGACATCGACGGAACGGTGGTCGAGGAGAAGATCTATCACGACGCGGGCGCGACGACGCCGCAAGGCCTGCGTCGCCAGGATCTGATTCGGCTCATCACCGAAGCCGGCCGCGTCCCCTTCGAGCGCGACACGCTGTATCGGCCGGTCACGCGGACGGAGACGACGGTTACGGTTGCGGTGTAGAGCGGTCTACCCCGAAGCGCGGAATGTTTGCTTTGGGATTGTTGATACTAACGCCCTTGTTCTCGCCAATCAGTCCTGCTGTTATGGGGTAATCTCCCACACAATGCCGCAGCCTGAACCGCCGCAGCCGTTACCTGCGCCATACGCGGCCGTGCCATAGATGTTGCCGTTGGAATCGAAACTCACCTGCCCAAGAGGGGTAGCTCCGTCCGTTCCGCCGGAGAAGTCGTGCAGGTCGATAGAGAGCCATTGCTCTTGGGAAAGCGTCAGTTTCCAGACCTCGCCGACCCCGAAAGCTCCACCGCTCTGGAGGACGTCGTAGACATTGCCCGCTGAATCCAGCGTCACGCGCGCCACCGCGTTGCCGGAACTCATGGGCACAGTGAATAGCACGTTGAAGTTATAGCTGCTGCCGTTCGCCGTCAGTTCGTATACCGTTCCTCCGCCCACCGAGCCTCCCTGGTAAGTGTTGCCGTAGATGTTGCCGGCGGCATCCAGCACGACGCCCGAGTTCGGGAACATGCCGTCCCCGGCTCCCCGGAAGGCATAGATCACCTGCTCGGTCCAGTCGCTTCCGTTGGGCGAAAGCTTGAACACCGTGCCGCAGCTGTAGGCGCAGGCATTACCGCCGTGCGCGGTTGTTCCATACAGATTACCGGCAGTGTCGAATACCATTCCATCCATCGGATTCTCGCCGTCGCTGCCGCCGGCAAAGCTGTAAATCACGCTTTCGGTATAGTTGCCGCCGCCGGAGGGCGTCAGCTTCACCACTGCGCCCAAGCCGTTCGCGCCACCCGACATGGTGGTGGTGTAGATGTTTCCTGAGCTGTCGAAGATTACAGGGGCGTACGGGCTGGCGCCCTCACTTCCGTTCGGGAAGCGGTACAACACGCTCTCGCGGTACGTCAGCAGCGGCGTGCGCGGCGGCGTGGGGTTTGGTCCGGCATTGAAGACGACACCGCATTCGGGCGCGCCGTCGAAGGTGCACGAGCCCTCACCGCCCGCTACGGTGGTGCCGTAGAGCGTGCCATTGGGGCCCTCAATCACCGGCCGGACGGGGAATTCGCCGTCGCTACCACCCCGAAAGCTGTAAAGCGGGCTGAACTCGAACGAGCTGTTATGTTTCTTCAGCTGATACAGCGTGCCGCAACCCGTGGTATCGAGATAGGCGCAGGAGCCCGTGCCACCGGTCGCCGCCGCGCCGTAGAGAATGCCTGAAGGATCCACGGTCAATCCGGCAACAGGATTGCCGCCGTCGGCTGTGCCGGTGAAGGTGTGAAGCACGCTGAAGACTGTGGACGGGGCGAGCGACAGGCGGAAGATCGTGCCCTCTCCGCCTCCAGTGGTTGATCCATAGAGGTTACCGTCCGAACCCTGCACCATCGCGGCAAAGGGGCGATCACCGCCTGGGAACCAGTACAGCGTCGCCAGTGCGCCGGTCGGGGTGATCCTGAACACCGTCCCATTATTGGGGTTAATTCCGCCGTAGGTTGTTGTTCCGTAAAAGTTTCCATCGCTGGCTTGCACCAGCCCGCCAAAGGGATTCTCTCCGTCCGTGCAGTTGTATTGAACACAGAAGCTAGACAGCGTGGTATATGCGCCGGCGGCAGTGATTTTGAACACTGTGCCACAGCCGCCGTAAGCGACACAATTGGCCCCGCCTACCACGGTTGTTCCGTAGAAGTTGCCGTCCGTGGCTTGCACCAGCCCGGCTTGAGGGTTACTGCCGTCGGTGCAGCCGGCTTGCGTACAAAAGCGGTAGAGGGTGGTCAGTGTGCCGGTGGGAGTGATTTTAAAGACTGTGCCGCACGTGCTACCGAAAAGAAATGACGTACACGTAGAATTCCCGCCAATCAACGTTGTCCCATAGAAGTCCCCGTCCCTGCCTTGCACCAGCGTGCCTTCGGGCTCGATGCCGTCCGGGCAGTTGGTTTGGGTACAAAAGCTGTACAACGTGGTCAGCGTGCCCGTCGAGGTGATTTTGAAGACCGTGCCACAGCCGCCCTCGGAGACACAATTGACCCCGCCCATGGCCGTGGTTCCGTAGAAGTTCCCGTCCGTGCCTTGCACCAGTGCGGCATACGGCACCGCGCCGTCCGCGCAGTTGGTTTCAGCACAAAAGCTGTACAGGGTGGTCAGTGTGCCGGTGGGAGTGATTTTGAAGACCGTCCCACAGCCAAAGCTGCCGCAGTAATGGGCGCTGTGGGGCCCGCCCTCGGTGGTTGTTCCGTAGAAGTTCCCGTCCGTGCCTTGCACCAGCCCAGCCTGGGGCATAGCGCCGTCCGTACAGTTGGGTTGCGCACAGAAGTTGTACAGCGTGGTCAGTGTGCCGGTCGGAGTCATTTTGAAGACCGTCCCACAGCCAACCTCAGAGCAGGCGAAGTTGGCCCCGCCGTCTATGGTTGTTCCGTAGAAGTTGCCGTCACTCCCTTGAACGAGAGTCCCGAGAGGATCAAGGCCATTGGTTCCATCGAAGCCGACTAGAGTTGTTAACGTTTGGGCTGGCGCCAATGGGACGACACAGACAAACGCGGCCAGAATCGTCGCGGAGAACAGAAAGAAGAGAACGTTGCGGGCAGCCATGTTGGGCTCCTCTCGAAGATTCTGTGGGCTGGCAGCAACCTTATTTGAAGGAATGCCATGCTCAATTACCGAGAAGACGCAAGCCGAGGCGTCGGAGCGAACCAACCCGCGCTACTGTCTGACCTTCGCAGCCGGCGCGTGCAAAACGCAAGGCAGACTAACACGAGTTTCGCAGCTTGACAATGCACCCCCAGGCGACTTTTTTCCGACATCACCGGCTACTTTGTTTCGTAGCTGGCATTCTCGCCGGAGAGCGAGTAACTGTTGTTATATCGAACGGAGGCGCGCTTCACGACCTCTGCTGCAGCATGATTTGTGAAACCCGTTACTGTTTCGTCCGTATCTTCCACAGCATCTGTCGCAGCATGCCCGTCCACAGCTCGGCGTCCTTGGACGACAGATTCAATCGTCGCAGCATGCGGCGCACGCGCTCCTCGGTTGACGCGATCGCGATTGGATTGACGTAGCCGCTCCGGTGCAACGCCTCCAGCAGCACCGCTGAGATGCGCTCGACATCGTCGGCGCTCGCCCGCTTCTCGATCTTCTCGCTGGACGGTTTCGCGCTGCGAGCGTCGCGTACCAGCTCATATAGGCACACCGCGACGGCCTGGCCGAGGTTCATCGAGATGTGCTGCTCGCGCGTGGGAATGCGCATGAGCCAGTGGCAGTGGCTGAGGTCGTCGTTGGACAACCCGGTCTTCTCCGTGCCAAACAGCAACGCGACGGGGCCGCGCGCGAGTTCCTTGCGGATGACGCGCGCGCCATACTCTAGCCTGTGCAGCGGATGATGCAGTTCGCGATGACGAACCGCAGTGGTGCCGACCACCAGCGTGCAGTCGGCCACAGCATCGGCGACGTATTTGTGCTCTTCGGCGTTCGCCAGCAGCGGTGCGGCACCCACCGCAGAGCGCGCCTCTCGGAACGCAACCTCGTAAGGATTGACAACGCGAAGATGAAGAAAGCCGAAGTTGCTCATGGCGCGCGCCGCCGCGCCGATGTTCAGCGGATTGCTCGTGCCCACCAGAACTACCCGAAGATGATCGGCGCGCTCCAGCATTTGGCAATGAGTTTAGCAATCACCGAGGAGGGCGAGGGGCTAACGCCTGGCGAATGCAACTCCTGGCGGGCGCGATGCATGGGAAGCCCCGTACAGCAATGTCGCAAACACCTGCACGGCTTACCAAAAACATGCTGCACAGATTGGACTTAGCTTGGCAGTACGATTGCTGCCTCCTCCCTCTGTACTGTGGGCCCTCGCGTTTGAATTGAATCTAAAGGAGGGTTCGATCTTGAAACTGCGTATACTTTCGCTGTCACTGCTCGTACTGTGTCTGGCTGCTGTTCCGGCCATGGCGCAAGTCATCTATTCCAACGGTCCCATCAATGGCACAACCGATGCTTGGACCATCAACTCTGGTTTCACCGTTAGCGACACCTTCGTTTGTGGGAGCCAATGCGGCGTCACTGGCATTAGCTTCGGCGTGTGGCTATTCCCCGGCGACGTGCTGGAATCTGTCCAGGTGTCGATCACCTCGTCCGAATTCGGCGGCACCACATACTTCAACGGGAACGTGAACTTTACCCAGAGCGGCTGCTCGGGCAACCAGTACGGATTCAATGTCTGCGGGGCGCTCGACGAAGTGGGCTTCATCAACCTGGCGGCCGGCAACTACTGGCTGAACCTGGCGAACGCGGTTGTGAACACTGGCGACCCGGTTTACTGGGACGAGAACTCCGGTCCGTCTTCGGCTTCGGAGAACTCGGTAGGAACGATTCCTTCAGAATCGTTCACGATTCTGGGCACCTCGAGCACGAGCTCGACCACGACCTCGTCGGGCGGCACGGTTCCTGAGCCCAGCAGCATCATGCTTTTGGGCTCTGGCATCCTCGGGCTGGCTGGCGTTCTGCGCCGCAAGCTGTTCTAGATTCACCTGACCCTTCCCCCAAGGTGTTTTCCAAAAGCCGGAGCATCACGCTCCGGCTTTTTGAGTATTGAAGCTGCGAAGTTCCGCTTCCCGGTTTTTAGACAGACAGAAAGGGAGTTGTACATAAGAGCGACTCCCGTGAGTTGGGGGTCCGGCGATGAATCAAGCTGAGTGTGCTACGGGGCCGCGGCTGGCGATCCGTTTGTCTTTCCCGGTCCCACCGCTTCGGAGGAACCGCGAACAACGAAATAGCTCCTGTGAACCCAACCTGTCGTGTCTTTCGCCGCGTTTGCGAAGGACCTTTGGACTGCGAACACTCATTTTTCCGCCCACTTCAAATGTTCGCTAGGTGTAGAGTGCTAATGTCGAAGACGGTTCACCGTCCCGCAGCAAGGAGGCCAAATGACAAACTCGGCGCAATCGCGTAGCTTCCGCAGGTTTCAAGGAACATTCCTGCTGTTGGCGCTGCCTTTATTGGTGGCAGCAATTGCGACTCAGGCGGCGAACGCGCAGACGATCACCGTGCTGCACACGTTTACTGGTGGAGGGGACGGCGACGAGCCCACAACCGGCCTGGCGATCGATCAGGCGGGCAATCTCTATGGCACGACCTCCTCCGGAGGCGCGGGCTTCGGCAACGTCTTCCAAGTAAGGCGCGCTGGGACAGGTTGGATTCTTAACCCGCTCCACGAGTTCACCAGCGGCCATGACGGAGCGGGCCCCGCGGGCCGGCCAGTATTCGGCCCCGACGGCGCCCTCTATGGTACGACCGTATTTGGAGGAGGCACTGCGTGCGGTGTGGGTTGTGGAATCGTTTATCGCCTCTCGCCCCCACCGACGGCCTGCACGGGCGCGACATGCCCCTGGGTAGAGAAGGTGCTGTACTCATTTACCGGATCGCCCGACGGAGCCTTCCCGGCCGGACCTCTTTCGTTCGACAGCGCCGGCAACATCTATGGCACCACTCAAAATGGCGGCACGAACGGCCAAGGGACTGTCTTCGAGTTGATGCCTTCTAACGGAAGCTGGACCGAAAGCGTTCTCTACAGTTTTTCAGGGGGTGCAGATGGCGCCCAACCCTTTGGAGGTGTGGCCCTTGATTCCGCTGGAAATCTCTTTGGGACGGCATTTTCCGGCGGCGTTGGCAATGGAACAATCTTCTCGCTGCAGCCCGTGAATGGGAATTGGGTGCAAAGCACTCTCCATATGTTCACCGGGAGCGACGATGGCGCAAGTCCGGTCGGAGGACTTCTTTCGGCCGGCGCCGATACCTTCTATGGAACTACCACAAACCAGGGAGCCCACTGTCCTGTACATACAATTGATACAGGCACGTGCGTCGGCGCCGGGACTGCATTTCAGTTTACTTACAGCACATCTGGTACCTCGTACTCTGTCATCTACGAGTTCCCTTTCGGCGGTGATTTAAACGCGGGCCCTCAAGACAGCCTTTCAATGGACGCCGCCGGAAACCTCTACGGCACGGCAAGACTGAATGGCCTCCAGAACACCGGCTCGGTTTTTAAGCTGACCTTCAATGGCCAGACCTGGACGGGGACATTGTTGTACAGCTTCAACTACTTTGGGCCTGACGGTTCCTACCCTTACTCCAACATTGTGATGGATGCTAGCGGCATGCTCTACGGAACTGCGCAGGCCGGTGGATCGGGAAACTGCATCTTCCCTTCCGGAGGCTGCGGTACCGTCTACCAAATCAGGGGCAGGTGATCCGTCCGTTCTCGCCAGAGGCCGGTCAGCAAAGGGTGCGGCGCCCTCTTATCCAGCATGATTGGTGTGACGCAGGAGAGATTTCCATCGACGGCGGTAGCGGCGACGGCCAACCACGACCGCGTGCAGAATGAAGGCGTTTCCCGCATCGGCGCAACAGCCCTGGTCGCGCTCACGCTACTCTGCTTGCTGCCTTTTTCTGGAAAGGCTTTTCACATCGATGACCCGGTGTATCTCTGGACGGCGAAACAGATCGTCGAACACCCGCTGAATCCCTACGGCTTCGACATAAATTGGTCCAACACAGCTCTGCCGATGTGGGAGGCGACACCGAACCCTCCTTTAGTCTGCTACTACGCCGCCCTCGTGGGCCGCATTGCTGGATGGTCGGAAAGGGCCCTGCACCTGGGCTTCCTGCTGCCGGCATTGGCCGCTGTTCTGGGTGCTTATCGCCTGGCCGGGCGCTTCACCCGGCAACCGTGGCTGGCCGCAGCCGCCACGTTGCTGGCCCCCGGCCTGTTGGTTTCAGCAACGGGGATCATGTGCGACACCATGATGGTCGCCCTCTGGATTTGGGCAACCGTGTTTTGGGTGGAAGGACTGGATGATCCGCAGAAGCCTCTCAGCCTGGCAATCTCCGGGCTCCTCATCTCTGCATGTGCGTTGACCAAGTACTTCGGAATCTGCCTGATTCCTCTTCTGTTCGTCTATTCAATAATGCAGAAACGTGCGGTCGGACGCTGGCTGTGGTTTCTGCTGATACCGCTCGTTGTGCTGGGAGGGTATGAGGCCTGGACCTATGCACTGTATGGGCACGGAACGCTCTGGTTCGGTCTGCAATTTACCGCGGCGAAGGGGCAGGCCAGACGCCAGGGGCACTTCTCGGCCGCGACCGGTCACGCGCTGGTCGGGCTCGCTTTTGCCGGTGGTTGCACCCTTCCGGCATTGACGTTTGGGCCCCTGCTTTGGTCCCGCAAGCAGCTATTCGTGGGAGGCATCGCCGCCATAATGGTTACACTCGCCTACTTTCTGGGCTGGATCAGCATGGGGAGTGCTTATCCTGATCCGGAATGGCTCTATCGGCACGCAGCACTTGTGAACACTCAGTTAGCACTCTGCCTTGCGGGCGGGATTTCGGTATTGGCGCTGGCGATTTCCGACCTTCGCGAAAGAGGAGACGCACCTTCGCTGCTGCTGTTCCTGTGGGTCGCGGGGACCTTCTTGTTTGCGGTGTTTGTAAACTGGCAAGTCAACGCCCGCTCCCTGCTCCCTCTGATACCCGCCGCGGCGATACTCACCGCGAGGCGTCTTGACGAAACCCAGCTCAGATTGACAGTCTGGCGTCGTCTGGCGGTAATAGTGCCTCTGATCATCTCAGGAGCGGTGTCTCTATGGGCGGCGTGGGGCGATGAGGAGCTCGCGAACACCGCGAGGACTATGGCTGAGCAGGTCCGTTCCAAGTCCCTGCATCCCAGCACAGTAAGGTTCCAGGGGCACTGGGGCTTTCAATACTACATGGAGTTGATCGGCGCGCAACCTCTCGACAACAAAACTCGCAACTTTCATCCCGGCGATTTGCTTGTGCTCCCCGTCAACAATGCAAACCTGTTCGAGCTTTCTTCCAGGATGACACCAGTGAAGATCCTTGATTTCAAGATTGGCGCACACCTCGGAACCATGAGCCGGGGGCTGGGCGCCGGGTTCTACTCGTCCGATTGGGGAGTTCTACCATTCGCCATCGGTCCAGTTGCTGATGAACGCTACTACGTAGTTCGCGGGGAAGAAGGGTATCCCTGGGCCGAAGCGCCCTAATGGGTAGCTGGCACTTAGTCGGCCCGAGTTCCCAGATTATATAATTTGCAGAGAGTCCCGCATTCCCGGTCAGTTTCCAATTACTGTGTCATAAACTGAACAAAATGATGGCTTTACAGCCCGTCTGCGTATCCAAATCCAAAAAACAACAGAGGCGGGGACAGCTCCGCCTCCATTCCTCGAGTCCGCTTGGTCTCTCCGTACGCCGTTCGTTCGCACGAACTGAGCGAAATGAGGTTGGATTAGGTCGTTGGAAATTAACAAAACCAACAGGTTTACAGCCTGCGGAAGGGAAATTGCCGAGAACAATGTCGCAAACACCTGCACAGCTTTGTGTCAGAGGGCATTGCAAACATTGGACTTAAAGTGGCACTACGGTTGCATTCAATAGGCTGGCCTCACGTCCTTATGGGGCCGATCCGGATCTAAGCTTCAACCGAATCCAAAGGAGGGTTCGATCTTGAAACTGCGTATACTTTCGCTTTCACTGCTTGCACTGTGCTTGGTGGCTGTTCCGGCCATGGCGCAGAACCTCTATAGCAACGGTCCCATCAATGGGACAACCGACGGCTGGACGATCA
>Ga0187871_10003899_pt1 | contig 11384 bp, 10 predicted proteins | sample June2016WEW_16_1_FD_132988 | JGI IMG/M metagenome (GOLD analysis project Ga0187871, IMG submission 132988) | Peatland microbial communities from SPRUCE experiment site at the Marcell Experimental Forest, Minnesota, USA - June2016WEW_16_10 | ecosystem: Environmental > Terrestrial > Soil >...
ACGAGCCGGCAGATCTCGACCGGGCCGAGCTCGGGACTGGCCGCCGTGGCCGCGAGCGCGGTCGCGGTGGCCGGGATTACCGGAGTCCAGAATGTGGCGGCCTTCGTGGCGATGATCACCCTGGTTTCCGGCGTGCTGTTCCTCCTCCTGGCGGTGCTCAAGATGGGGTGGATCGCGCAGTTCCTGTCCCGGGCTGTGGTCACCGGCTTCCTGTTCGGCGCGGCGATCGACGTGGTGATCGGCGAGCTTCCCAAGCTCACCGGAACAAAGGCGACCGGTTCCAACCCGCTCCAGGAGCTGTGGTCCTGGCTCGGGACGCTCGGCGACGCTCAGGGGCTGACCGTGGTCGTCGGCCTGGTCGCGCTGGCGGTGGTCTTCGGGGTGCGGGTGATCGCGCCGCGCGTCCCCGGGGCCCTCGTCTTGGTGGTTGGCGGTCTGCTGGCGTCCTGGCTGTTCGACCTGGGCGGTCACGGGGTGGCCCTGGTCGGCGAGGTGCCGCGAGGGCTGCCGGCCCTGCAGGTCCCCGGCCTTCATCTGCTGGGGGATCACGCCAGCACGATTGCGGTCGCCGCGGTGGCTCTGGTCCTCATCGGGTTCTCCCAGACTGCTGGTGACGCCAGGACGTTCGCGGCCAGGCACCACTACCGCATCGACATCAACCAGGAATCGGCCGCCCAGGGCATGGCGAACGTCGGTGCCGGCCTGTTCCAGGGAATGCCGGTCTCGACGAGCCTGTCCGCGAGCTCACTGAACGACCACACCGGCGCGCGCACCGGCCTGGCCTCGCTCACCTCCGGCGTGACCGTGCTGCTCACCTTGGTGGTGCTGGCGCCGGTCTTCTCCAAGCTGCCCAAGCCCGTGCTGGCCGCCCTGATCATCGAGGCCGTAGTTATGGGGATGATGGACGTGCCCGAGATGCGCCGTCTGGCCCGGGTGCAGCGCTTCGACTTCTGGATCGCGATCGCGGCGATCATCGCGACGCTCCTGGTCGGCGTGCTCGCCGGAGTGATGATCGGGATCGGGCTCTCGCTGATCTGGCTCATCTCGGTGGCCACCCGCCCCCGCATGCCCCTTCTGGGACGGGAGCCTGGCACGCAGGCTTTCCGGGGGCTGGACGAACATCCCGGCGACGAGCAGTTCGCCGGGATCGTCGTCCTGCGGCTGGACGGCGGCCTGTTCTTCGCCACCTCGGACGCCCTGGAGGACCGGGTCCGGGAGGTCGCATTGTCGACGCCCGGCATCGCCGGGATCGTGCTTGATTGCGAGGGAATCGACTTCATCGACTCGCAAGGGTCCGCGAAGATGCGCGAGATCCTCGAGCTCACCGGGCAAGCCGGCGTGACCTTGCGGCTCGCCCGGGTAAAGCCCGCCGTCCGTGAGGTGCTCGGGCGCGACGGCGTCCTGGACCGCATCGGCGATGACAAGATTCACGGGAACGTCGATCAGGCCGTGGCGGCCCAGCTTCCCCCAGAAGGAGGCACCCGTGCGGGCGCCTGATCAGCCCGCGCCGGGGTGGACGGTCGTCCTGCGACGCCAGCCAGTGGGCATCGTGGCGGGTCAGCCGGAAGGCGGCTACACCGATGCATATGAGCTCATCTGCTGCGAGTGCGGTGACCATCCCGACCTGGATTACTGCGACATTTCGCCTGAGCTTCAGCAGGTCCGCGGGCCGTACACGTTTGCGGACGGCATCGCGGCATACGGGGAGCACATCAGGCGTCAGCACAGGCAGCAGCTGGTTCCCGAGGCAGCCCAGACGCGGCGATCAAAACGATCCAGGCGCGCTCGGGCAGGTCTCTCGGCATCCAGCGCGGCTATGAGATGCACGTCGTCGGGCTCGCGCTGGCCGGCCCCAAGGCGTGATCTCGTCGAGGACCGGCCTGACGCGGAAGAACAAGCTGAACTCGCTCGCGGACCCAACGCGGACGCCCGGTTGGGGCGTTCCTGCCGAAGGGGTGGCCAAGATCTTCCTCCTGTCGATAAAGGCATGGTTCTGATGCCGTTTGTGCTCGCGGCGAGTCAGGCAAGGCCGGCCTCCACTGCCGTTCCGAGATGATCGAGCGTCCAGATTCCGGTCTGATCGAGTTCGATTGCGACGAGGATCGCTGCACGGCCCAAGGCGTTCGCGTACGTGGGAAACGAGAACGGGACCAATGCCAGTTCCTCGACGGGCATCTTCGCTGCCATCGCGGTCGCTGCCAGCTGCGCGAGCTCGCGTTCGCCCACGACGTGGCAGCCCAGAATCGTATGGAGCTCGCGGTCGACGACCAGCTTGCAGAACCCCGTCTGGCGGCCATCGATGATCGGTCGCGGGAGCGAGTCGAAGCGCACCGTCGCCGCGACCACCTCGCGGCTCTCCCGGGCGGCCGCTTCGGTCAGCCCGGCCGAGGCATACTCGGGGTCGGTGAAGCTGCCGATCGGGCTCAGCTGGGGCGGCAGGACCGCGGTCGGGCCGAGGACGGCGTTGGTCGCGGCCACCAGTCCCTCGCGGACCGCCTCATGCACGACCAGCGCGCGCCCGGTGATATCGCCAGCCGCGAAGACGTGCGGCGTGGTCGTGCGCAGGTGCGTGTCCACCTCGACGTACCCGCGCCGGTCGGTCCGCACGCCGACCCGGTCGAGGTCCAGCCCGGCAGTGGCCGCGGCCCATCCGGCCGCGACCACGGCGAGCGTGGCGTCGATGCTGTGCTGCCCGTCGCTGGTCGAATGGGTGAGCCGCACGCCGGTCGCACAGCGCTCGAAGCGGTCGATCGTCCCGGCGTCCTCGACGACTTGGACGCCGGACGCGGCCAGGGCGGCGCGGACGGCTTCGGAGACCTCATGGTCCTCGGTTATCAGGATGCGGGTGCGATCTCGATAAGGTGGACGTGGGTGCCGAACGCATTGAAATTCGAAGCTACCTGCACGCCCGTCGCGCCGCGCCGATCACGAGCAGCGATGGCGGCACCGAGGAAAGGTGCCACGCGTCGCTGTGCGTCGCGGTCAAGTCGAAGCCGGGAACGGCCAGCGGCCGCGAGGTTCCGCCCGTGCAGATGATGATCTTGTCCGCTCGAAGCCGCAGCGCGTTGTCGCTTTCGACCGTGTGGCCATCGACGATTCGAACGGTGTCGGCCTGCTCATGGATTTCCACCCCGGCACGCTCTAGATCGTCGCGTAGCAGCGTGTGCTGGCGTGCGTTCTCCGTTACGTCGCGGACTCGCGCGAGCAGCCGGGGATAATCGAGCAAGGGTTCACAGCCCGCAATCCCGTAAAGTGGGAGCTGCTTGGCCTCGCGGATCAGCCGCGCTGCCTGGGCCAGGGTACGTACCGGCACGGGGCCGTCGTTCGCGGCCATTCCCCCGAACTGATCGCGGGTGATCAGGGCCGTGCTGGCCCCGAGGCGGCCGCGCGGAGCGCCGCGACGACGCCGGCAGGTCCTGCGCCGACGACCACGACGTCGAATAGCAGAGGCGGCGATGAGGCCATGACTCGATCATCCGAAGCCCCACCACGGCTGTCATCACCCCTTCTGGGGTGAGGCGGGCGCGACAGCCGGATGCGACGATCCAGACATGCGCGCTGACCCTTGTGCCGGACAAGAAGGGGGCCCCTTCTGGCCCCGAGGCAGCGGGCTCGCTCGGTCGCGGCAGTGCAACCCCGGTGGAAGGGCTGAGGATAGTGGCTGCCGCCCCCAGAGGTAATGGTTACTTCAGGCCCATTGATGCCGGAAGGCACGTAGCACCCCGGGCAGGCGCGGGCAGCAAACGACAAGGAGATAGCGATGTTCAGACGACGGCGACCGTTGATGCGCGCGGCTGCGGTGGGCGGCGGCGCATACCTGGCGGGTAAGCATGTTGCCAACCGGCAGGCGGAAGACGCACAGGCGGAGGCGGACCAGGACGACCGCATCAGTCAGCTCGAGCAGCAGCAGTACCAGGCCCCGCCGCCGCAAGTCCAGCAGCCGCCCGCCGCGCCGCAAGGCTCGTCGATGGTTGACCAGCTGAACCAGCTCGCCGACCTGCATCAGAAAGGCGTCCTGACCGACGACGAATTCGCTGCCGCGAAGGCCAAGGTGTTCGGTACCTGAGTCCTGGCTGACCGGTTTCCCGCACCCTGACGGACTCGCGTGGGTAAGCTTCCCGCGCTCGGGCCGGCGCCGGGTCAGCCCGGTGCATGGCGGGTAGCGCCGACGGCCGGAATTTCGTCAGCGCGAACCGCGTGCCCGCAAGGAGCCCTGTCCCGTCATCGCGCCATTTACCATAAGCTCGCAGTTCCTGGGCCCGGGCCATGCCCATAAATTTGTTCTATGCCCTGCGGCCGTTAGGCCGCCCGCGCGCGTATGGTGCTCGGGAAAATCATTACATCACGGTGCCGCGTTGAGCACATTACCCACCACGAGGAATCTGGGCGTGTTTCTCTTGCGCCCTGAAGGGCTGGTGGTTCGAGTGGTGAAAGATCCGCGCATCGTGGAACGGGCCGCTGTCGCCGAGTCTCTAGTCACCCTCAGAAGGGCGATCACGAGGAGGCCGGCTACGCGGCATGCTAGAAAACCGCATGAACGAAAGCCAGGAGGCCCGGGAGCGTGAGCCGATGCAAGCACAGACATTTGAGATCACTTTCCTGGGGCGAGCGGGCACCACGCTGCGCGCAGAGTTCGACGACTGCGAGGTCACCATAGGCCCCGGAACCACTACCCTGCGCGCCGAACTGCCGGATCGGGGCGCCCTGTCCGGCCTGATGGAGCGGATCAACAGCCTGGGACTCGACGTCATCGACGTGAGCCTGGTGGCGGCACCGCCCAGGCGATAACCGGCCCGGGTCAACCATTAGGGATGATGAAGCGGGCCCGATTGGCAGGCACACTCGGTGGCCGATCTGCTTCGAGGCGCTAGCAGGTTTTCCTGCCTGCCGACGATAACCACGGCCCGTAGCGGCCCAGCGTGCCGCAAACCGCATGACGTCCGGGGGCCGGATGGTATCGCGGCGCCCGCGGTGCGCTGGGCGGTGCGGGGACAGGCGGACGGACTCACCCTCTGATCGGTGACGACACCCTCGGCGTGATCGGCGGCGGGATGGCCATCGCGCTGTTCACCTGGTACTCGCGCAACACGGGCCACAGCTTCTTGGTCTACTGGGCGCCGTTCTTGGGCGGCAATGCGATGACGTGGTTGTTCGCCAGGATGTAACCGTCCGATCGGATTTACCGATACAGGGCTGGCCGCACAGTCACCCGGACCGGGGTGATGGGCTAGAACTATCGGCGCGCCACGATGGCGACATGGACAAGTCGCTGGTCTTTGACCACCTGCGCCACCCAGTCGCATGTCCCGACTGGATGGCAGCGTTATTTGACGATGCCCGCTATGACGCCGGGGCTGGTTCCCCAAGGCACGCGCTCGCAACGCTGGCTGGCGCGCCTCAGCTTCGTGCTCGCAGACCTGGCGATCGTGAGCCTGGTGGCCGTCGCCGGGCTGAAGAGCCTGGCCATGCTAGGCGTTGGCCTGGCCGCCGCGGTCGTGAGCCTGGCTTCCGCCTACTTCTTCCTTTCCCGGCGGGGCCTATGGCGCTGGCTGTCGCTCGCGGTCCTCATCGTGGCGCCGATCGCTGTGATCCTCGTTTACGCGTTCCGGGATCTGCTGTGGATCGCGGTCCTGTCGGCCGCGGTCTGGCTGTTGGCGAGTATGACCGCGCGGCTGGCGCTGGCGGGGAATCAGGCGGACTGGCGCATGCCCGAACGCCCGGCACATCCACCTGCCCGACACCCGTACCTGATCATGAACCCGAAGTCTGGCGGCGGGAAGGTCGAGAAGTTCGATCTGAAGCGCAAGGCCGAAGAGCTCGGCGCCGAGGTGTTCCTCATCGGCGTCGCCGCCGAACACGGCATCCCTTTCGTAGTTATCAACGCCGGAACGCGCAATCATTTCGCCCTCGACCTGGGTCTGGACCGCGAGGACCCGTCCGCCTGCCTGAACGCTCTGTCCGACGGCGTCGAGTTGCAGGTCGACCTCGGGGTGATCAACGGTCAGACGTTCGTCAACAACGCGTCCTTCGGCGCCTACGCGGAGGTCGTCGAAACCCCGGCCTACCGCGGCGACAAGCTGAACACGACGTTGAACACGCTCCCCGACCTGCTGCAAGGCCACCGCGGAGCACGCCTGCGCGCACGGGCGGACGGTACGGAAATCGAGGCACCGCAGGCACTGCTGGTGTCCAATAATCCGTACGGAACCGGGGACATCGCCGGCCTGGGCCGTCGCGCGAGGCTGGATCGCAGCGTCCTGGGGGTCGTCGGTGTCACGGTGGCGAACGCCCGGCAGGCCGTCGGTCTGCTCCGCAGAAGGCATGCCACCGGACTGAGCGTATTGACGACAAAGCAGATCGAGATCACCGCTGATGCCCCGCAGATCCCGGTCGGCGTCGACGGCGAGTCGATACTGATGTCGACGCCGGTTAGCTGCGTCGTCTCACCCCGTGCGCTCCGCGTCTGGGTGCCTCGCAGCCGTCCGGGCGTCCCCGCGCCGAAACCGCCCAAGGACTGGGCCAGGTTGCGGCACCTCGCGGGCATCTCGAAAACAGTTCCGGCTATGCCCGATGATGGGGATGGGCGCCATGCCGGGACCGCCCTGCCTGGACTCGGGGACACCGCGCCCAGGTCACCGCATTGATCGGAGATAGCGACATGGCGAAGAAGGACGAGCGTGACCATCACGACGCGGAGGCCCGGGCGTCATCGTCTGCCGCCGGGGCGAAGGCCGAAGCGGAGCCGGCCCCGAAGATGAAGCGCAAGCAATACGAACGCCGGATGAGGATCCTGCACGGTGAGCTGGTCGCCATGCAGGAGTGGGTGAAGGACTCGGGAGCGAAGGTCTGCGTCGTGTTCGAGGGCCGGGACACCGCGGGGAAGGGAGGCACGATCAAGCGGATCACCGAGCGCGTCAGCCCGCGCGTGTTCCGGGTCATGGCCCTGCCCACCCCCACCGAGCGGGAAAAATCACAGATGTACGTCCAGCGGTACGTCCAGCACTTCCCGGCCAGCGGCGAGGTGGTGATCTTCGACCGCAGCTGGTACAACCGGGCGGGCGTCGAGCGGGTGATGGACCTTTGCAAACCGGAGGAGACCGATCGGTTCCTCGCTCTGGTACCAGGGTTCGAGAAGGCAATCACGGATTCCGGGATGCTGCTGCTGAAGTACTGGCTGGAGGTCAGCCCCAGCGAGCAGACGCGCCGGCTGGAAAGCCGGATCAACGACCCGCGGAAGGTCTGGAAGCTGTCACCGATGGACTTGAGGTCCTACAGCCGCTGGTATGACTATTCCAGAGCCAGGGACGCGATGTTCGCCGCCACCGATACCGCGTGGGCCCCCTGGTACATCGCGGATGCCGACGACAAGAAGCGGGCACGGCTCAACATCATCAGCCACCTGCTCAGCCAGGTCCCGTACAAGCCGCTTCCCCACCGGGACATCACGCTGCCCAAACGCCAGCCGCCTAGCGGCTACCGGCAGCCAGACCTCCCGTGGCGGCGCATCCCGGCCCGGTTCTGACCGGGCCGGGAATGACACTCACCGCAGACGGGGTGTGGGCCGAAGATGTGCTGCGGGCTTACGGCACGAGCCTCTATCAGGCGGCACTCCGGATGACCCGTAATGCCAGGATGACGAGGACCTCGTGCAGGAGACGTTCGTGAGGCGCTCGCGGCCTCGGAGCAGTTCCAGCCGGGCACGAACATGAACGCGTGGTTGCGCCGCATAATGATCAACACGTTCATCAGCGGCTACCGAAGGAGCCGAGCCGGGCCGCAGTTCGTCACCGAAGGCGCCATGGGCTCGCAACTGATCTGCGCCCGGTCACACGATGGCTCGGCCGAAGACCAGGTGGTCGGGCGCTTTCTGGATCCCGATGTGATCGCGGCACTGCGGAATTGCCGGACAAGCACAGGATCGTCGGGCTCCGCGCCGAACCCGGCGCCTATGCGCCTCGTGACTGGGTCGGCGTGCCCCGGCCACGCGCTGGAGCGCGCCGCGCTGGTCCGCGCTTACGCCACGCTGCCCGCTGCCGTCCACCACGAGGAAGAACGCTGATTCAGATCCACCCCGGCACCTTTCCAGGTGCGTTCCGGCAAATCCTCGGGGACAGATGCCGTGACGTCGCTGTCCGATCGGCCGGCACTAAAAACAGACGACTAGCAGCCGCCGGAAATGATCTCGGTCTGAGGCCTCGGGCGTCAGTCGCCGGACCACGGCAACCGAGAGCAGCCGAGTGGGGGCGCAACCGGGCGCTGTCCGGCAGGTTAGCCGGCAAGCTGTGAAGGCCGGTTGCTGCTTCCTGCTGACCGTGGGGGTCTTGGTCCTGTTCACAGTAGCACGGGTGTTCGATTTGCTGGGCCCGGCCAGGTACGTCTACGTATCTGTCTGCGTTCTCACCGGGGTGCTGGTCCTGATCGCCTGGAGTGCGGGTGCAACACGTGCTGATCTCGGGCTTGGCTGGACGGATATGCGCGCGGGCCTGCGTTACGGAGCCGGCGCCTTCGGGATCGTCTTGCTGGTACTGGTGATAGCGGCCGTGATCCCTTCGACGAACGGCTTCCTTCACGATTCGCGAGCGGATATCGGCGGCGGGCGGCTGCTCTACGAACTAGGGGTGTCGATCGTGCTGCTGACGGCGATCCCGGAGGAGCTCGCCTTTCGCGGCGTTCTGCTGGGGTCTGCGCTGAGGCTATGGAGTCCGTGGCGCGCGAGCCTGATCACCTCAGCGCTGTTCGGTCTGTGGCACATCGCGCCGACCTTGCACACGATGTCCGACAACCGCGCGGTCAGCGGCCTCGCCGCCAGTGTTGGCGGGCAGGTACTTGTGGTGTTCGGCTCGATCGCCGTTACGTCCATCGCCGGTCTCGCCTTTTGCTGGCTCCGGCTGCGGTCCAGGAGCCTGATCGCCCCAATCATGGCCCACATCGCGACCAACGGCCTGGCGCTCACCGTCGCGTGGTTCGTGGTCCGCTAAGGGAGCCTGCTAGCCCGGCCTGCTCAGGTGGGCTGGGTTCACGCTCCGGGTGGGCACGGGGTCAGCCCCCGGCGGCGATGATTTTCCTGAGGCTGGCCAGGTCCTGGGAGGTGATGCCGGCGGGCTGCATGACGGCATTCCACCCGTCGACGTACTCGGCCGTGTAGGTGTGGCCGTGGCCGCCCGGGACGCCGGTCGCGAACGGGAGATCGGCCGTGACCTGCCAGAAGGTTATGAAAGGCATCCAGAACATGGTCTTGAGCACGTCCTTGCCGGGAGGCTCGCTGATCCAGTCCGGCTCGCTGAAGATCAGATGCGGGCTCCACCAGACGATCGGGTCGGAGGGGTGCAGCATGTAGAGGATCCGGCTGCCTTCCCAGGGCTGGCCCTGCGGCGGGATTGCCGTGGTCGGATCGTTCGCGAACCGCACAATCCGTCCGTCTTGGTAGACGGGCTGGACCTCCGGGCTGCCCGCGTCACGGTCGTCACTGAATTCCCGGAACAGCGTGTTGAAATTGGGCGGGCCGGCGAACAATGCGCCCGAAGTGCGGTTGGCCAGGTCGTTCTCGCCGGTGAAGGCCGCCTCGCCGCCGAACGACCCCAGGCTTTCCCCGGCGACGAATAGCCTGGGGCGGTGGTCCGCAGGCAGCTTGGACCAGGTGCCGTAGACCGCGTCGAACAGAGCACGGCCCGCCGCGAGGGCCTTCGACTGGTCGACCAGGTAGGAAATCCACGACGGCAGGTAGGAGTACTGGATCGCCACGGTCGCGCTGTCGCCGCTGCTGAGGTACTCGAAGGAGTCCACCAGCGCCGGGTCGACCCAGCCGCTGCCGGTCGTTGTCACCACGACCAGGTTCTTGCGCTGGAAACCGCCGGCGCGCTGAAGGTCTTCGACCGCTAGCGCGGCTTGGGCCCGCGCGCCGGCGGCTGACGCCAGTCCGGCGTAGATCCTGATCGGCTCCATGGCCGGATGGTGGGTGAACTTCTCGATATCGCTCACCGACGGGCCCTTGCCGCTGAAGTTGCGGCCTTGCCAGCCCAGTGTGTCCCACGGTATGAGCGAGCCCGGCCCGCCCGACCGCAGGCTAGTCGTGGGCTGGTGCACCCCTTCCGCAGTCATCGTGTCGCGCAGCGAGTACGCACTGTTCATAAGGTTGCCGAAGCCCTGGAGCAACAGGCCGCTGACGACCAGATAGGTGCAGCCGACCACCAGCACCCAGCCAACCGCCTTCGCGGCGCGCGGCCCGATCCAGCGGTGCAGCAGCTTCGCGAGCCAGCGGTACAGGCCGTGAAGGCCGCGTCCGATCAGCAGCAGCAGGCAGAAGACCAGCGCCGCGATGAAGGGCGAGGCAACGACGAGCGGGATGTTGTAATCCGTCACCCCCATCAGCTTGCGGATCTCGTACTGCCAGTACTGTCCGAGCCCGAAGGAAACCACGTAAAGGACAGCCGCACTGATGAAGAAGGCGAGCCAGGCCCAGCGCCGCGGGCGCCGGGGATCTCGATCGGCGAAAGCGCGCCAAACCCACGCGGCGAGTACCCCGAGCCCGTAACCGATGGCCGCGGTGATGCCACAGACCAGACCCTGGACGATACCGCCGCGCGGGAGCAGCGACGGTGTGAAGGAAAGGCACGCGAAAATGAGCGCACCCCAGCAGCCGGGGAGCGTGACATAGAGCAGCCTCCGGGGTTTCCGGGGCTCCGGCGATGGCTCAGAACCTTCAGCCGCCGCTACAGCCAGGGACGCTCCGGCCGCCTCGGGCGGCTGACCCGCTTCGGCCGGATCGGCCGCATGATGGCCCGCCGCATCTGGATCCTCACTTGGTCCTCCGGAGAGGCGAACCCGATCCGTCATAGCTCACCCCAAGCCCGTCGGCGGCGACGCATGAGCGTTATCTGGCCCGGACTTGCCGGGGCCTGCATCTGATCGCGTTCGGGTCGTCACTGCGGTGTCGCCGCCCATCGGAGGGTGATTCCCGGTCAGGAACCGGCCGTGCCCAGCGCCGCCGTGATCTCCTCGATGGCCTCGGCCTCAGCGGGACTCACGCTCTGCCCGTGCTCCCTATGGGCGGCGGCGACCTCGTTGGCGAGAGCGAGGACGAAGCGCCGGTAGTCGTCGCGTTCCTCAGCGGTCGCCTTGCTCTGAAGCAGCGCTACCGCGTCACGCAGCTGCGCAAGTCCCTGATCCCTGAACCCTTCGGGCGAGTGGTACAGCGTGCGGTCCACCTTGGGCTTTGCAGCCACGATCTCGTCGAGGAGCTCGCTCTCGCCGTGCTGGGCGCGCGCTTCGGTATAGGCCTTCGTCATCGCGATCGTCTCGCGGAACGTTCCCCCGTGCGCTGCGGTGATCACGATCATGCCCGCGGTCGGCGGGGCCTCCAGCACGACCTTCCATTCCTCGGGGGC
>Ga0187871_10003902_pt1 | contig 11383 bp, 13 predicted proteins | sample June2016WEW_16_1_FD_132988 | JGI IMG/M metagenome (GOLD analysis project Ga0187871, IMG submission 132988) | Peatland microbial communities from SPRUCE experiment site at the Marcell Experimental Forest, Minnesota, USA - June2016WEW_16_10 | ecosystem: Environmental > Terrestrial > Soil >...
GGCCGTTTCCTTCCACGACAGTTTGCGGGCCCAGCGGGCCAGAAACAACATGTACGCTCTGGTTAGGGTCCGCTTGCCGTCGCCCCAGGGAACTTCCTCGACGAAGACCGCCTGGCAGCGGCGGCATCGACGCGCCGCATGGAGTAGAGCAGAAAAACCAGAAATCCCCAGAAGGGAATGAACTCGACTCGCCTCTCGGCGAGTTCGTCGTAACCAGGCGCCGGTTGATGGCAGCGCGAGCACACTGCGGCCGAACCCTTCGTACAGCCACTTCGATGCTCTTTTTGTCGGCGCTGAAGTAGGCGTGCTGGTACACAAAACCCCGGAAACGGTGGGCGGTTTAGAATCGTGATCAGTGAAGCTGGAGCAGTCGCACACAGATAGCGACCGCTGACTTACGCGAGGGTTCCATGACGTGGAGGCGGGTGCCGGCGAATCCTCTACCATAAACCGCTTACTGGGAAGCAGACAAACTCCAAGCCTCCATTTCCGATTGCCGATCTACCATCTAAGATTGTTATAGTTGACGTAAGATTTTTGTAGTGGTAGACTTTTTCTCAGATGCCTTCGCACTCCGATAGTCCCAGCCCCGATCCCCCGATGCCCACCGCCGCCGAAGCCGATATCCTGGCTATCCTCTGGCGCCTGGGTCCGGCTACCGTTCGGGAGGTACATGATGCCCTGGAGAAAGACTGCGGCTACAACACCACCCTTACACAGATGAGACTGATGACCGAGAAGGGCCTGTTGGTCCGCAGCGAACGCTTTCGATCGCATGTCTATGAGCCCGCGGCGCCAAAGAACCAGATGCAGGCCCGGATTGCGGGAGATCTTCTGAAGCGGGTCTTTGGCGGCTCGCCCAAAGGACTGATCATGAGCGCGCTCGGCGCTCGGCCTACGACTCCCGAGGAGCGAGCGGAGATTCGAGGGATGCTCGACGAACTGGACGGGAAGAAAAGGAGCGCCAAATGAACGCAATTCAGATCCTCGCGATGCAGCCCTGGGTGGAGCGCCTCGGGATGACGCTACTCCACTTTCTCTGGCAAGGCGCAATGATCGCCGCGATTTATGCCGCCGCGCGAAGGTGGGGAGCACGCACCGTAGACGCGAACGGCCGTTACTTTCTCGCCTGCGCGGCACTTACGGCGATGGCCATCACACCGATGGTGACCTGGAGACTGCTGTGCGGGCCGTCGCCGGAATCCGTTGCCTCCACCTTCGCGTCGCCCATGTCCGCTGCTCGAACCGAGCCGGTTCCGTCCATCTCGCCGTCGCTGCCGGCTGACGCAGATCGCGTCCTGCCAGGGCCGCTGTCCTGGGTGGTCGCCTGTTGGCTTACGGGCGCGAGTGTGTTCTCGCTGCGTCTGCTTGCCGGCTGGATACTAGCGGAGCGTCTTCGCTCCAGAATGGTGCGCCCCGCTTCCGCCGAATGGCAGCGGATTCTCGATCGGCTCAAGACCCGCATTTGCGTCTCCCGGCCGGTCCGCCTGCTGGTGTCGGGACGAGTGCAGGCGCCGGCAGCCATTGGATGGCTGCGTCCGATTGTGCTGGTACCGGTTGGCGCCGGTTTGCCGCCTGCGCAGATGGAAGCGCTTCTACTTCATGAACTGGCACACATCCGCCGCCACGACTATCTCGTGCATATTCTTCAAAGCGCCGTCGAGGCCGTATTCTTTTACCATCCCGCCGTCTGGTGGATCTCCAGCCACATGCGCGCCGAGCGCGAACTCTGTTGCGACGACATTGCGGTTTCCGTCATCGGGGACCCTGTCCTCTACGCCCGCGCCCTCGCGGAGTTCGACTTGGCAAACCGGATCATCCACCCAGCCGTTATGGCCGCCAACGGCGGGTCCCTAGCCGACCGCATTGCCAGGTTATTGGGCCAACCTGCCACCTCCCGACGCCCCTCATGCGGACCGGGAGGCGCCGCGACGCTGATCCTGTTGGCAATCGGGGCGTGCGTCGTGTTTGCTCAATCCACGGTTCGGCCGGAGTTTGAGGTGGCCTCTGTCAAGCCGTCTTCCAGCCGAGGCATCCAGAACGTGCGCCCGCTTCCGGGCCGCCTTACCGCCGACGCGTCTCTGCAGATGCTCGTCCAGTATGCCTACGGGGTCCAGCCTTTCCAGGTGGTGGATGCTGCGGGATGGTTGCAACCCGGGCGCTACGAAATCGACGCCAAGGCCGATGGCAATTCCAGCCGGAACCAAATGTTTCTCATGCTGCAATCTCTGCTGGAAGACCGTTTCCGATTGAAGATGCACCGTGAGACGAGGGATCTGCCGGTATATGCGCTGGTAGCCGCCAAAGGCGGGCTCAAACTGCCGCCCCCTAAGGAGGGCGGCTGCATCGACTCTCCTGCGGACGCGGCCCCGGAATGGGCTGGAGGAAGAATGGCCCCACCTGGCCAGGCTCCTACCGCTCCTACGCTGTGTGGTTCAGCTGGAATCACCTTGGGGGGAATGCAGGGCTGGAAGATTGCCATGCCTGAGTTCGTCCGGAGACTCTCGCTGATGCTCGACCGCAGCGTGATCGACAAGACTGGATTTACAGGACTGTTCGACCTGCAGCTTCGTTTCGTGCCGGATGAGACCACCCCGGCCATGCCGCCACCACCGCCCGGTTCGGATGCATTCGGCGTATCCCTTCCGCAGGCGCTCCGCCAGCAACTTGGATTGCGGCTCGAATCCACCAAGGGCCCAGTCGAGGTGCTCGTCGTCGATCATGCCGAACGGCCGTCGGGTAATTGATATAGGATATCCCGCGAGCTTTCCCCCTGGAGCCAAGACCTTCTCACTCGGAGACTGCGCAAACACGGAGCCAGTAGGACGTATCTTGCCCGGTGCCGGTATTCGGCAGATGAATCGGCAAATCCTCCCTTATGCCTCAGCGTTTACCGGGGATGGCAAACTGGTTCCATCCAACTGGCTACGAACACAAAAAGCTGAGTCCGCGCTATCCGCCGTTCGCCCGGCCGCGCGAGCCGAACTTCCGGCGGCGATTCGAACGCGTCAGTGACCCACAGATTCCTCTGACGAGGCTAAAAATTAAAGGCCCCGGCTGGGTAACCGGGGCCATGCACTCAGAGATTGGCGGCGGGAGGGGACTCGCCGCCAGGGATGCTGTCTGTATTGATTTCAATGTATCATTTTAAGATCTGTTTGTCTAGTACTCACTACTCTTATTTTGGCGGTTTCTTGGGGCCTTAAAATTTGAAGGCCCCGGCTGGGTATCCGGGGCCTTTGCACTCAGAGGGTTGGTGGCGGGAGGGGACTCGCCACCAGGGATGCTGTCTGTATGGGTTTAATATAACCTTTTCAGGCCTGGTTGTCCAGTGTTTTGGAAAGAATTGTCGAAAATATTTTGGACTGCGAGTTTTGCGGAAAAGTTCAACAGATTGATGCGGATGCGGAGTGGTAAAATCCATCAATCGCGACGGTTTCAGGCGTCGCGGGCCACGGTGCCGTGCTGGCGGAGCGGATGGGTGGGCATCCCGGTACCGGTGCAACCCAGCAGAAACTAATGACAAACCGAGCCAGAATTTTTTGGCCCTGTTTTCAATGCCTTAAGACAAATGGCTCCAATCTTCCACAATCTCCCGGCTTAGGCTGAAGGCGAAAGGGGGAGTTCGGTCCGCCTGTTTTCCCGCCAGGACGACCAAACCACCCAGCCTAGAAATCCTCGCGCTCCAAGTGGAGCGTCACCGCTTCAGCCGCCGGGCTCTCTCTTTTACTGCGCTACGGCACTTGGCCGACCACGGCAGCCGCGCCCTAATTGGGCGTAACCTCGGTGACGGTCTGCACGTAGTATATAGCGGCACCAAACATTAAAGGAGCTAAATGATCATTCGCTTTTCTCTATTCGCCCTCCCATTGCTTTCCGCGGCGTTGGTGGCTCAAACGGCGCCTCCCACGGTTAAGATCCAGGATGCGACGACGGTTCACTTGTCGCTTACTCAATCGCTCAGTTCGGCGACAAATAAAGTCGACGATCCGGTTACTCTTGAGGTGACTGAAGACGTCAAGGTGGGCGATGTGGTCGCCATACCCAAAGGGTCCACGGCCGTGGGGCATATTATCGAAGTCGAGCCCCACCGCTCTCTGGGCCGGGCGGGGCAGTTGAACTTTGCCATCGATAACGTGAAGGCTCCCGACGGCAGCAATGTCCGCCTGCGGGCCTCGTCCACCAGAAAAGGAGAAGACAAGACCGGCGCGGTAATTGCCGGCACGCTCCTGCTGTCGCCGCTCTTCTTGCTGAAGCGGGGCAAGGATGTGACTATCGAAAAAGGGACTGCGCTAACCGTATACGTGGATGGCGACAAGGAAATTTCCCTGGCTCCGCCGGCCGCTAGTGGTAATGCTGCTGTAAGCGCTGCTAGTCCACAGTAGGCGCGGCGATAGCGATCGGCAACAGATCTGATATCCTGCTTGCATGGCTCAAAGCGCGGCAATCGCCTGGCAGGAAAGAACCGCGGCACAGCGCACTGCCATCCCCTGGTACCTATGGGCGTGTGCGCTGGCGGTAACTTCAGCCTCGTTTGGCGGTGTTTGGGACATTTCCTGGCATGAGAGCATCGGCCGCGACACGTTCTGGACGGCGCCGCACTTATTCATCCATTTTGGCGGCATCCTGGCTGGAACTGCCGCAGCCTGGCTGATCTTCCACACTACGTTCAGCCGTTCTGCGGCCGAGCGCGCCGGCGCGGTGCGCATCTGGGGCTTCTACGGGCCGCTGGGCGCTTTTCTCTGCTGCTGGGGTGGCATGGCCATGGTCACCTCGGCGCCGTTCGATAACTGGTGGCACTCAGCCTATGGACTGGACGTCAAGATTCTGAGCCCGCCGCATATCGTGCTGATCCTGGGACTGATGGCGATTCGGTTGGGCGTGGTGGTCTTGATCCTGGGGGAAATGCACCGCGCCGACGGCGTTTTGCGGCGCAAGCTGCAGGCGCTGTTGCTGTACACGTTCACCTACCTGCTAGGCGTGGCGATCGGCGTTTTCCAGGAATACACGTTTACCGACAGCATGCACAGCGCGCGGTTTTACCTGGTGCTGTCGCTGTTTACCCCCATGTTCCTGGTGGCGGTGGCGCAGGTTTCCGGCTTCCGCTGGGCGAGCACGGCCATCGCCGGCATCTTTACCACGTTGAACCTGATGTTCCTGTGGCTCCTGCCGCTGTTTCCCGCCCAGCCGAAGCTGGGTCCCGTTTATCAGCACGTGACGAGCTTCGTTCCACCACCCTTTCCGCTGCTGATTCTTGTGCCGGCTCTGGCGCTCGACCTTTTGCGTCCGAGATTGCGGACCGCGAACAACTGGGGCCGGTCCGCCGCATGCGGCGCGGTGTTCGTGGGTACATTCGCAGCGGTGCAGTGGCCGTTCGCCTATTTTCTGCAATCGCCTGCCGCGCGCATTTGGGTCTTTGGAACGCAATATTTCCCCTTCTTCGTGCCACCGACCGATGAATGGGTGCGGTACGTCTTTTCCCAAGTGGAAGGCAGTTCGTTGGAGTTCTGGTTGCTTATGGCGCTGACCCTGGCGATCGCCATGCTCAGTTCCCGGGCAGGCCTATCGCTGGGCGGGTGGATGCGCCGCGTGCGGCGATAGGCGGCGCATGCCGCACGGCGGAGCGCGGCCCGCCACCAGCTATGATAAGCACTTGGGTCCGCCACCGACCGATCCCCATCGCCGCCTGCCTTCGTGGCGGGCCCGCCTCTGGGACGCGCGCCGCAGGGTGCCGCACTGGGTGCCACAGTCCTTGGGCTACGCGGTTTCGGCGGGCTGCCTGTTTTGGGTATTCCACAGCTACAGAATCGCCGATCTGCTCCCGCAACTCCGCCAGCTCGAATGGCAATGGGTGGCGCTCGGAGTGGCGCTGGATCTCTCCGTGTACCTCTGCCAGGCGTGGCGCTGGCTGCTGCTTTACCGGCCCGTGGACCGCTTGCCGTTTTGGCGCACGGTGCAGGCCATCTTCGTAGGGCTGTTTGCCAACGAGGTGTTGCCGCTGCGCGTCGGCGAGTTGATCCGCTGCTATCTGGTGGCCCACTGGAACGATCAACTGATCTCGGTGGTGTTCGCATCGGCCGCCATCGAACGCCTGATCGACGGCTTCTGGATGGTTCTGTCGTTCATCGTGGTGGCGCAGCACCTCAAGGGCATCCCCGGCTGGTTGACATATACGGTGCGAGGTCTGGAGTTGGTAGTTGTCGCCGGAATCGTGCTGCTGGCTTACGTGATGATCCACAAGAGTCACGCGCACGCCATGGTGCAGGAGAACCGCTGGGCGGCGGTCTTACGCCACGTGGTGGAGGGCCTGCACACCATGGGCAACTGGCGGACGCTGGCGCGGGTGATGCCCGTGAGTTTCCTATACCTTGTTTTGCAGGTACTTTCCTACTGGGCGCTGATGAAAGCCTTCCAGTTGGACCTTTCGGCCTGGGATGCCGTGGCGGTGCTGGCGATCGTGCGGCTGGGCACCGTGGTCCCCAATGCCCCCGCCAATATCGGCCTCATCAACGCGGCCTGTCTGATCGCGCTGAAGGTTTTCGGCGTCGAACGGAACGACGCGGGAGACTTTTCGATTGTGCTATTCCTGGCGCTCACACTACCGTTGCTGGTGACTGGCGCGATTGCCACCGCGCTTACCGGATTGAACATCGGCGAAATCCACCATCACGCGCGCCAGCGGATGCACGGCACGGAGATCAAGCCGCCGGAGGACTTGATCTAGCGAATCTGCCCGCATGGGTGGAGGGCGGGAGTATAATCGAAGCGATGAACACCGCCACGCTGCTGACCGTGGAACAGTTCGAGCAATTGCCGCCGGAAGATGGTGTGCAATACGAGCTGAAGGACGGAAAGCTGGTCAGAATAGGCGATGCGAAATTCGGGCTCGCGAAATTCGGGGACGAGAGAACCAAGTTCAGGATTGAGCGCGGTCTGATCGCGTATATTCTGCAGCACCCGATTGGAGAGGTCTACTCCGAAACGTCGTTTGCCCTTTCGCCGTCGCGCGTGTGTATCCCGGACGTTTCCTTTGTGCCCAACGAATTGGCCCTCAAGGCCGACCCGGACCACATTTTTCAGGGAGCGCCCGACTTGGCGGTCGAGGTGGTATCAGCGAGCGAGAGTGCCCAGGAGTTGCGCGAGAAATCCAGGACTACCGGGACGCCGGTTCCAAGGCCGTTTGGGCATTCTATCCCAAGCTGCGCGTCATCGCGGTCTACGACCCATCCGGCGTACGGGAATTTCGCGGAGATCAGGTCCTGGAAGCCCCCGAGGTTTTGCCGGGCTTCCAGGCCAGAGTGAGTCAGTTCTTCGCGTAGGTATTACTTCACGGACGTCCGCCACGCACCTTCTCCGCTTTCGGTGCATCATTAGTATATATGGGTGTGCAAACCCTTAAAATCCCGGTGGGCGGCATGACGTGCGGCAATTGCGCCCGCGCCGTGGAACGGAAACTCTCCACCAGCCCTGGCGTATCGAGCGCGCGCGTGGACCTGGCTGGGGGTACGGCGACGGTCGAGTTTGACGCCGACCGCACCAAGGTGCCCGACCTGCTGCATGCCATCGAGCAGCTTGGCTACACCGTGCAGCAATGAGCGCCGCAACCGCAGAGCGCGTGGACTTGCCCGTATCCGGGATGTCCTGCGCAGCCTGCGCGCGCACTATCGAGAACCAACTCGCGGCCACGGCCGGCGTCACCGGTGCGCATGTCAATTTCGCCACGTCCACCGCCACGGTGGAGTTCGATCCGGCGCGCGCGGCCGTGCGCAACCTGGTGCAGGCCATCGAAGAATTGGGATACGGCGTGCCTCAGCCCGTGGCCGGCGAGGATGTGGAGGATGTCGAGGAGCAGGCCCGCGAGCGGGAATATGCCGCGCTGCAGCGAAGGCTATGGCTCGCGGCGGCCTTTGCGGTTCCCGTGGTGGTGCTGGGGATGTGGCCCGGCCTCATGCACCTGCGCGCGACGATCTGGATCCAGCTTGCGCTCACCGCGCCGGTGGTCTGCTATGCGGGCGCGCCATTCTACAAAGGCGCTTGGAGTGCGTTGCGGCACCGCTCCGCGAACATGAACACATTGATCGCGCTGGGGACCGGCGCCGCATTCCTCGATTCGTTGGCGGTGACGGTGCGCGGCGGACATGAGGTGCATTACGAGGCCGCCGCAGTGATCGTCACCCTGATTCTGTTGGGGCGGGTGCTGGAGGCGCGCGCCCGCGGAAAGGCGTCGGAGGCGATCCGCCATTTGCGCGAGTTGCAGCCGAAGACCGCGCGCGTGGTGCGCGACGGCGGCGAGCAGGATATCCCGATCGAGCAGGTGCACGTGGGCGATCTCGTGGTGGTGCGCCCCGGCGAGAAGATCCCGGTGGATGGCGTGGTGCGCGAAGGAGATTCGGCTGTCGACGAATCCATGCTCACCGGCGAAAGCATGCCGGTGGACAAGAAGTCCGGCGACATGGTTTCCGGCGGAGCGATCAATCGTTCCGGGAGCCTGCGGTTCGAGGCGCGCAAGGTGGGGCGGGCCACGGCGCTGCAGCAGATGATCGAGCTGGTGTGGCTGGCGCAGGGCTCGCGCGCGCCGGTGGCGCGGCTGGCCGATGTAGTGAGCGGCTACTTCACCGTGGGCGTGCTGGCCATCGCCGCGGCGACGTTCCTGGTGTGGCTGGCGCTTGCATTGCAGGGGCGTGCCCCGCTCTCATTCGCGCTGGTGAATTTTGTGGCCGTGCTGATCATCGCCTGCCCCTGCGCGCTGGGCTTGGCCACGCCCACCGCGATCATGGTGGGCACGGGACGCGGCGCCGAGCGCGGCATCCTGATCAAGGGCGGCGAGGCGCTGGAGGCCGCGGGCCGCATCGACACCGTGATCCTGGATAAGACCGGCACCATCACCAGCGGGCAACCGCGGGTTACGGATGTGATTCCGTTGAATGGGTATGCGGCCACCGAGGTGCTGCGGTGGGCGGCGTCGGCCGAGCGCTATTCCGAGCATCCGCTGGGACGGGCGATCGTCGAGCATGCCCAGGCGTTGGAGATCGCGCGGGCCGAGGCCGCCGGCTTCCACGCCGTCGTAGGGCACGGCGTCGCAGCGCGCGTGGAGGGCCACGACGTGGAGGTGGGCAGCCCGACCGGGCAGGTCGATTGGAGCGACATCGAGCGGCTTGCCGCCGCGGGGAAGACAGCCGTGGCGGTTTCCGTGGATGGCCAGGCCGCGGGCGCGATCGGCATCGCCGATACGATGAAGCCAGAGGCTGCCGCGGCCGTGCGCCGCTTGGTTGAGATGGGCATCGAAGTTTGGATGATTACGGGCGACAATCGCCGCACCGCCGAAAGTATTGCGCGGCAGGCGGGCATTCAGCACGTGCTTGCCGAAGTGCTGCCGGATGCCAAGGCGGCCGAGGTGCGCAAGTTGCAGGCCGCCGGGAAGAGGGTGGCGATGGTAGGCGACGGCATCAACGACGCGCCCGCGCTGGCGCAAGCCGATGTGGGCATCGCCATCGGCACAGGAACCGATATCGCCAAGGAGGCCGCTTCCATCACACTGATGCGCGGCGACCTGAACGGTGTGCCTGGCGCGCTGGAACTGGCGCGGCGGACCATGCGTGTGATCCGGCAGAACCTGTTCTGGGCATTCGCATATAACATCATTGGCATCCCCATCGCGGCGGGTGTGTTGTATCCATTCACCGGCTGGATGCTGTCGCCGGTGCTGGCGTCGGCGGCCATGGCGCTCTCCAGCGCTACGGTGGTGAGCAACAGTTTGCGGCTGAAGCGGGCGTAGATTTACCTTTTGGCGTACTCTGAAAGAAGGAGCGTAAATCATGGCGATCCTCGATTGGTCACAATGCGCCGCCGTGGAGAGCATTCCCGGCAAGGTGAGTGGCGCGTGGGTGTTCAAGGACACTCGGATGCCGGTGTCCATCATGTTTGAAAACCTCGAGGCCGGGGCCACCATCGACGAAATCATGGAGTGGTTCCACCTGACGCGGGAACAGGTTGTGACCGTACTCGAATTTGCGGCGCGAAGCCTTGACCCATTACCCGCTCCGCCGCATGCCACGACTTCATTATTAAATGCTCATCCTGCTTGACCACAGCACGCCAGCCCCGTTGCGATACGCACTGCCAGGTCACGTGATCGTCGAAGCGGTGGAACGTGGATGGGAGAGGCTGGCCAACGGCGCTCTGCTCGACGCCGCGGAGGCGGCAGGCTTCGAGCTGTTTGTGACCGCAGACAAGAACATCAGGTATCAGCAGAATCTGGCGGGCCGGAAAATCTCTATCGTGGTTCTCGGAAATGCGCAGTGGCCCGTCTTGCGCCAGCACGTTGACAGGGTCGTTGCCGCGGTTGGCGCTGCCACTCGGGGCAGTTACACCGAAGTAGACATCCCTTCCAGGTAAGCACGCCGTGTCCATAAAGGACTGATGTGGGGCGGATTATGAGGGTTACCACGCGTTGGAGAACTTGCCACAACCAGCTTCGTTGCTAAGGAGGGAGAGTTCAACAGCTTTCCAGTCTCGCGTGAGCAAGTTGAGCACCCGGCCACGTCTGCGCGATGACGTGGCGCAATCGTGTCTCTAACGCCGACACTGGGTAGTGCCTGAAAGGTGCGTTGACGATTTTCGGCGGGGGATTGACGAGTGAAGGGCGTTCGTGCATCTGCCCAATTATTCACCGCTTGACGCGCTTCATTTCGCAAGGCAATCCAGCGACGGCTTCGCTCCCATTTTGGGAACCACGGACACAAGTTGCCAATGTTCCGCGCCTTCCTCGTTCAGCCATTTTTGGCCCTCTTCTAAGCTATTGTCGCCAGAGAACGGAAGCACGATGATTTTGTACTCCCATGGCCCGTGCAATTCTGCCATGAGGTCTTGGAATGCCCGCGAGATGAATTCATCAGCCATGCGTGCCATCGTAGCATTACCAGTACACTAGGGCGTTGAATAGGGTCCGTGGGTGGATGTGGCCGCCGGTTTTCGGTCACAAGCCAGGAAAAATATTTTTCTTCTTTTGTTTCAACGGTACGCGCAAATCAAAGAACAGGCTCAAAGGCCCGTCGTGTGATTCTGAAAGCGGAAAAGATGAGGATTTTTCTAAAGTGCTAAAGCCGTCCAGCGTTAAACCGTGGCTTGGGATGTTCTCGGCCTTCGTTTTGGGCCATATCATCGGGACACACGCCTTTTTGAATCCACTCAGAGCCGTTAGGCGTGATTTTGAGAATGGCTATCGGAGGGCCAACGCGGTCCGGCTCTTCGGCAATTTCCAGGGGAATGCCCGTTAGATCGTAGAAAGTAGCGACTCCCCGCTCGATGCCTTTTGATAGGCTAAGAGCAATTTTCTTTCGCGAGAAAAAGGAGAGCCGCTATGAAGAAACCATATCAGATTGAA
>Ga0187871_10003903_pt1 | contig 11383 bp, 7 predicted proteins | sample June2016WEW_16_1_FD_132988 | JGI IMG/M metagenome (GOLD analysis project Ga0187871, IMG submission 132988) | Peatland microbial communities from SPRUCE experiment site at the Marcell Experimental Forest, Minnesota, USA - June2016WEW_16_10 | ecosystem: Environmental > Terrestrial > Soil >...
AGCCGCCGGATAGTATAATTCAACTCGCCGTCGTCCCGCCGTTTCGGCAGCAGGAATAGGGCCAGGCCGCGCACGCCTTGCGGCGCGCCGTCCGGCCGCGCGGCCACCACCGCCAGGTCCGCGCCCGCATTGCTGGCGAAATACTTGTCGCCGGTCAGCAGCCAGCGGTCCCCGTCCGGGCGCGCGATCGTCTCCACGTTCGCCCCCAGATCGGAACCGCCCTTGATCTCGGTCATCCACGTCGCGCCTTGCCACACGGAATCATCGCGGCGCAGTAGCGGAGGCAGGAAGCGCGCCTTCAGTTCCTCGCTGCCGTGCTGGTCGAGCGCCACGGCCGTGGCCAGCGAAATCACGTACGGGCAGGTCAAGCCCGGATCGTAGAAGCAGGTGATGTAATCGAGCAGCGCGCTGGCCGAAAGCGACTCGTCCTCAAAGGCGCGCCACACCACGCCGGCCTTGTAGCCCTGGCGCAGACTGCGCCAGTATTCCGGCGCGAACAGGATTTCGTCCACGCGCCGCCCGCCACGATCGAACATCCGCAGCCACGGCGTGCCGGCCCGGTCCGTTGCGTCGGAAATCTGCTTGCCTTCGCTTTCCCACCAGGCTTCGTACTCGCGCAGCGCGCGCTCGTGGGGCAGCGCCCCGAGCATGTGTCGCAGGAAGTTGACAGGGGAACGCAGAATTTCTATTTCCATAATTAGGCCATCCGGATTCAATATGGCGCGATCGCCGGTCTTTGGCAAGGGGGCCGCGCGGCGACAGCGCGGCGCGGAGTTGCTATCCTGCTGTCTTGATCGATCACTTCAAACTCCTGATGCGTATTTATTGGCAGCCGTCGGCGGCGATGAGCGCGATCCTGGATCAGGGCAGCCTCCTTTTTGCCAGCGTGGCCGTGCTGGCCATCTCGTGGCTCTTCAGATCCGGGCTGTTGATCGGTTTTTATATGCCGCTTCTGGTGCTGGCCGTCGCCTATGTGCCGGGCGTGCTGCTGCTCGCCGGGCTTCTGGGCCGCCTGGGGGGCGGTCTGGGCAGTGTCTTCCAGCGCGATTATTCGCCGCTGCTTACCTGCACGGCGATGGCCTGGTCCGCCGCGAATCTCCCCCTCGCGCTGATTGGATGGATGCTTTCACCGCCGGTCGTCTTCATCCTGATGGCGGTGGAGTATCTCTATTTCCTGGTGCTGATGTTCTTCGTGGTGCGCACGGTTTTCGGCGCCGAAAACAGGATCGCCGTGGCCGTAGTCTGCCTGTCCTGGATTCCGGTCGTTGCGGCGTCGTTCCTGTGGGGGCCGCTCCGCTTTCTCTTGGGATGGCTGGCGTCGCCCTTTTTCCTGTTCTTCGCCTATTACTATCTCGGCGGCGAGATCGGCAACCTCGGCGCGGGCCTGCGCAGCAGCCAGAACTTCCGCCGCATGCTGAACGCGTCCGCCTTGAATCCGCACGATGCCGAGGCCCAATATCAGCTCGGTCTCATTTACCAGCAGCGTCGTCAATATTCCGCCGCCATCGAGCGCTTCAAAAAGGCGGTGGCCATCGATCCCGGAGAAACCGATGCGCATTTCCAATTGGGCCGCATCGCGCGTGAGCAGGGGCGCCTTGCCGACGCGTTAGCCAGCTTCCAGACGGTCATGGACCAGGATGACAAACACAGCCAGAACGAGATCCTGCGCGAATTGGGTGCTGTATATCTAGCTGCCCGTCAATACGAACATGCGCGTAGCTTTCTGGCCGAATATCTCGAGCGCCGGCCCTACGATCCGGAGGGCCTCTATTATCTCGGGCAGGCGCTGGAGGGACTCGACCGCGCCGGCGAGGCGCGCCAGGCGTATCTCAGGACAGCCGAGGCGGTCAATACCGCGCCGCGCTTCCGCCGACGCGTCGTAGCCAAGTGGAGCAGGCTCGCGCAACGCCAGATCCGCAAGCTGCCGCCAATTCAATAGGTGGCGTACGCTTTAAGCGTGCCGGCGGGACTTTCAAGTCCCGCGGCTGCCTTCACTCCTTGAACTCCTCCTCCCGAAACTCCCGCGCGCCCGGCTGCGAACCACTGTTACGCAACTGCACCCGCCGGATCTTGCCCGAAATCGTCTTCGGCAGATCCGAGAACTCCAGCCGCCGGATGCGCTTATACGGCGCTACATTTTCGCGCACGAATCGAAAGATGTCGCACGCCAGGTCCGCGCTCGCGGTGTAGCCTTCAGCCAATAATACGAAAGCCTTCGGCACCGCGTGGCGTACCGGGTCCGGACTCGCCACCACCGCCGCCTCCGCCACCGCCCTGTGCCGCATTAAGACGTTCTCCAGTTCGAACGGGCTGATGCGATAATCCGACGACTTAAACACGTCGTCCACCCGTCCGATAAAAGTGATGTAGCCTTCGCCGTCGCGCGAACCCAGATCTCCGGTGTGATAGTAAGCTCCGGCCGGCTGTAAATCCGCTCCACCGTATCCCAGCATCAGCCCCGCGGGCGGCGGCGAAAGATCCAGGCAGATCTCCCCTTCCGCCGCCGGCCGCCCCGCGGGGTCCAACAGTTCGATCCGGTAACCCGGCAGCGCGCGCCCCATCGATCCGGGCTTCACCGCCTGTCCCGGCGAGTTGCCGGCCACCGCGGTCGTCTCGGTCTGGCCGTAGCCGTCGCGAATCGTTAAGCCCCAGGCCGCCCGCACGCGCTCGATCACCTCGGGATTCAAAGGCTCTCCCGCCGATACGGCCTCCCGCAGGCTCACCGGATAATCCGCAAGTTCCTCCTGCACCAGCATTCGCCAGACCGTAGGCGGCGCGCACAGCGTAGTAATGGGCCTGCGCGCCAGCATGCCGAGCACGGCCTTCGCATTGAACCGTGCATAGTTGTAAGCGAAGACCGTGGCGCCGGCGTTCCATGGCGCGAACCAGCAGCTCCAGGCGTGCTTCGCCCACCCCGGCGAACTGATGTTCCAATGCACGTCGCCAGGTTCGGGCCCGATCCAATACATCGTGGATAAATGGCCTACCGGATAGCTTGCGTGCGAATGCAGCACCATCTTCGGCTTGGCCGTGGTGCCCGAGGTGAAGTACAGTAGCAACGGATCGCTGGCGCGCGTCACGCCTTCCGCGATGAACGTCGCGCTGTGCCGCTGTGCGTCTTCAAGTGAATGCCATCCCGCGGCCGCCCCGCCGGAGCAGATGCGCGTATATTCGCCGCGGAGACCCGCGAACTTGGCCGTGTGCGCCGCGCCCACGATCGCGTGCCGCACCGCGCCGCGCTGCAAACGGTCTGCAATGTCTTCGGCCGCCAGCAGCGTAGCGGCCGGGATCACCACCGCTCCCAGTTTCGCGGCCGCCATCAGCGCTTCCCAGATCGCCACCTCGTTGCCGAGCATCAGCAGGATGTGGTCCCCGCGCCGCACGCCCAGTTCTCGCAGGAAGTTGGCCACGCGATTCGATCGCTGCGCCATTGCGGCGAAGCTGATCCGGAATTCGGCGCCGGATTCATCCACTACCCAGAGCGCGGGCCTGCCGTTGCCCACGGCCATCGCGTCGAAATAATCGAGCGCCCAGTTGAATGCGTCAAGCTGCGGCCATGCGAAGTTCCGATAGGCGAAACCGTGGTCCGTGCGATGGCTCAGCAGCAAATCGCGCGCGCGCAGGAATTCCGTCATGTTGTTCACTTCAGTTGCGCGTCGAAGAAGCGCACGGCCGCCTGGTAAGCGTCCCGCCAGTGCCCGTACAACAAAAAATCGTGGATCTCATCCGGAAAAATCAACTGCTCCACGTGTACCCGTCCCCGTAGCGCTTCCACCAGCTCCACGGTCTGCCGGAAATTCACGTTGCGGTCGTCGTCCCCGTGAACCAGCAGCACGGGCGAGCGCCAGTCTTTCACCGCGGCCATGGGCGACGAGTTGAATGCCAGCCGCCCCTCCTCGTCGTCTTTCCCGATGCCCAGTTCTTCGGTCCAGTCGTGTACGCCGTGCATATCCACGCCTGCCGCGAAAAGATCCGACGCGCGCGCCAGTCCCAGCGCCGTCAGGTATCCTCCATACGATCCGCCCCACAGCCCGATACGCTTGGGGTCCACGTCGGGACGATTCTTCAGGAACAGCCCACCGCCCAACACGTCGTTGAACTCGCTGCCGCCGCCCGCTCCGTAATTCAGCGCTTCACGAAACTGCATGCCATAGCCGATGCCGCTGCGATAGTTCACCGACAGCACGATGTATCCGCGGCTCGCCAGATACTGATTCAACGCGTAGGCATTGTTGTAGTAATACATGTAATGCCAGCCGAGCAGCATCTGCCGCTGCGAACCGCCGTGGAAAAAAAGAACTGCCGGATGCCGCTGTCCCGCCCCCGTCTTGGGCAAAAACAACTGGCCATGCAGGGTGAGGCCGTCGGCCGCCGAAAAGATAACCTGCTGTGGCGCCACCAGCGCATCGCTCGGGAAGTCCGCCGGCATGGCGTCCGGCGCCAGATCGCGCACGTCGCCCGATGCCATCCGTACCGCGGGACGCGCCTGCCGCGCGGTATCCGCATGGATGAAGACGATCGCGCCGTCGCCCGATACCGCGGGCGACCATTCCAATCCCGTGCCGCTCGTGACTGCCGCGGGCGCACCCCCGGCCGGCGCCACGCGCCAGAGGTGCCGCCGGTCGATATCGTCCTGGTTCGAGGAATACACCATCTCGTGGCCGTCCGGAGTCATCGCCACGTGTTCCACTTCGAAGGCTCCCGGAGTCAGCAGGGCCGCATCGCCTCCTGCCGCCGGGACCGAATACAGATGCAGCCAGCCGTCGCGCTCCCACGGAAACACAATCCGGCCCGCGGCCCAATACAACTGCTGTTCGGACCCCAATTGGCGGAACACGCTGCCGTCGCCTTCGCCTGCCTTCCAGATCTCCTTGCCGGCCGCTGTCCCGGCATCGGCTACCCGGATGGACCACGGCGGCCCGCTCCGCGCGGACATGAAGAACCTGTGTTCGTCCGTGCTTGGAATTCGCACGAAAGCTAACTGCCGGCTGTCGGGCGACCATACCGGCGCTTCGTCCCGGTCCACGCTGGGGTCCAGATATTTGACCGTCTTGGCGGCGGCGTCGTACACGCCGATGAAGCCGTGGTTTCCGCGGCTGCTCACGTAGGCCAGGCGCGCTCCATCCGGCGACCAATGCAATCCGCTATTCTGCCCGCGGGCATGGATCAGTTGCTCCGCCTTCTGCTTTCCCTCATCCGCGGCCGCCAGCGGCGCCGACCAGATTTGGCCTTTGCGCACGAAAGCTACAACCCCGCCCTTCGGCGACACTTCCGGCTGGTTGCCCTCCCCGATCAGCCGGGGCGTCTTCTGCGCCGCTGTGCCTTCAACAGCGATCACCCAGACCTGTTGCTCGGCCCCGCGCGGATCGCTCGTCGGATTCGGATACTCCCCCGCGCCATTGGCGCTCTCGCCGCGCACATAGACGATCTGCCGCCCGTCGGGCGTCCATTGCAGTTCGGATACCTCCTGCCCGTCGTCCGCCGTGTAGGAAGTGACGCTATGGCCGCGATAGGCGGGCGGCTCGGCGATCCAGATGTTGCGTACCCCGCGCGCATTGTAGACCCATGCAACCTTGCCGCCCGAGGCTGAGACCACCGGGGCCGAGGGGAAAGGCGCGCCCATCGCCTGCTCGAGCGTGAACGAAGTCTGTGCCCAGCCGCATGCGGCCGAAGCCAGCACCGCGGCGAGCAGATTGGGAAAACGCATCCCTATAGCTTACAAGGGATGATGCATTGACATTGGCCGTCGCTGGGCCTATACTTTTCTACGCATTTAAGTGCTGTTTATCTGTAATTGAAAGGAGTTGTGATGCGGCCTTTAGTTCTGGTTCTTCTTGCCTCGATTCCCCTTTCCGGCAGTGTTCTGGAAACATCCGCCACGTGCAACGGCGTTACCAACCAGGGGAGCTACTACGCTTCCTGCGGCAGCAATTCGGGGGACGCCACGGGCGCCAACGCCACAGTGACCGGTTATGTGGGCGCCAGCGCCTGGACCGGAATCTACGGCGACAGCAGTTCCGCCTCCGCCGTGTCCATCCAGGATTACATCTTGATAGTGTCCGGGTCTCCCGGCAGCGGATTTGCCGCTCCCATATTCCAGGTCAGCGGCGATCAGTTCGATAGCTATTCGGCTTCGGCGTCCGAATCGCTTGGCGGGTGTACGATGAGCTCTTCCGGAGATGGATACCAGCCCCCCTGTCCCGAAAACTCCGTGTCATTCATCTTCGGTACTCCGCAACAACTGACGCTTTCTCAATCGGCGGATGCACAGGCCGGAGATTCTGGATTCGGAGCGGAAGTCAATGGAACAGCGGTGTTCATGGGTTTTGTCTTCTACAACGACCAGTATCAACAATTAAGCGGCGTAAGTTACTCCTTCACTCCCGGTGACCTGGGGTCTACTGGCGCGCCCGAGCCCAGCACTTTTGCGCTCCTGGCCATAGGTTGCCTGGCTCTCTCGCTGGGGTTGGTAAAATCTAGACACTGATTACGCGATCACTAACTTACCCACCCCATCCGCCCGCCGCTCCACCTGCGCAAACGCCTCCCCAATGCGCTCCAGCGGCAGGGTATGCGTGATCATCGCCGTAAATCGCGCCACATTGCCAACCAGTAAATCGCGCGCCGCCTCGGTTTCGTGATTCGACCGCCGCACGGTGTAAATCGCCAATTCCTTGCGCCGCATCGGCGAGAATTCCAGCGGCACTTCCCTCTCCACCGGAATGCCAGTCACCACCACTCGCCCGGCATTGCGCGCCGCGCGCAGGCAGTGGTTCGTCGATCCGCCAGTCGCAGCGCAGTCGATCGCTACATCCACGCCGCGCCCGCCCGTGTCCCGCGAAATCTCGCGCGACGGGTCGATCGCGGAAGGGTCCAGCACCGCATCCGCGCCCGCCTGCCGCGCCAGTTCGCGCCGCGCCGCCACCGGCTCAATCGCCCAGACCCGCCCCGCGCCCGCCAGCTTCAGGCAGATCACCGTCATCAGCCCGATCGGTCCCGCGCCGAACACCGCCGCCGTCTCCGTGTGCCGCAGTGCCGCGAATTGCATGGAATGCAACACCACCGCCAGCGGCTCGATCATGGTGGCGTCCCGCAGGCTCAAGCCCGGCGGGATCCCGATCAAATTGTGCGCCGGAATATTCGCGTAGTCGCGAAAGAATCCGGGATCGCCCGGCATGCTCATGAAACGCAGATTGGCGCACACATTGTGGTGGCCGGTGCCGCAGAATTCGCAGTGGTAACAGTAGATTGCCGGCTCGAACGCCGCGCGGTCCCCGGCGGTCCAGCCGGTGACGCCTGCGCCCACCCTCGCCACCGTGCCGGCCGGCTCGTGCCCCAACACCATCGGATATTGACACGGCGTATCGCCCACGGCCCCCTCGGCGTAAGAGTGCAGATCCGAGCCGCAAATTCCCACCGCGTCGATGCGCACCTGCACTTCCCCGGGACCAGGATCGCCCAGCGTAGCTTCCTTAAAGCGGAACTCCCGCAATCCGCTAAGCTCCGCCACACGCACGTTCACGGACCCACCTCCGTTGGCGGACGGCGCAGGGTCAGCGACGCGATGTGGTCCAGCACCGCGTGGAAATAGGCCATGTCGCGCTCTTTCTCCGGCATATCGTCGCGCACTTCCGCGGCCGCGCCAGGCAAATACCGGAATGGAAACCGCTGGGCCTGAATCCATGGCGCGTATCCCCAGCCTTCGGCGCGGTGGAAGAAGATGTCGCAGCTTGCCAGCTCGCTCGCCAGGTGCTCCAGCGTGGTGGCCTTCCCGTTGTCGTCCTCGGTCATCAGCACCGGACGGTCGGCGTCCTTTAGCTCGGCCACCCGGCGGGCCTTCTCTTGCGGCTCGCGGCCGTTGCCGTGGATCAGCAACACATCCACCTGGCCCTGCAGCGACTGCGGATACCGCATGCGCCCATCGCTCGAAGTGCCGATGGGCAGCACGTAGCCGGCATGTTTGAAACGCTCCCGCACGTCGTCGATCAGCGGAATAATGTTTTGCGGAATATAGCCCTTGAAGTCCCACTGCGGGCCCGGCAGATCGTATTCGTTGGCTACATCCACGATCACGTTGCGGAAATCGTGCGCGATCAGCCAGTCGGTGATGTTCACGGCGGCCGCGTGAATCGCGTCTGTGGACCGGAACTGCTCGTCCTGCCCATGATAGAAATACATCAGGTTCACAAACATGCCGCGCTGGTCCGCGGCCCGCAGCAGGCGCTCCAGACGTGCCAGCCAATCGCGCTTCAGCGAACCGTCCGGCTGGAACGCGCTGACATAAGCGCCCCTGCCGGGACCCAGCCGATAGGCGTTCTCCCGATCGATGCCGTTGACTGCCTTGTCGTATCCGGCGTGCGCGCCCTGCAGGCTGACATTGATCATCAGCACGCCGTGACTCTTGTAGAAATCCAAAGCCTGGATCACGGCGTCTGTATTGAATTCGGGGTCGAACGGCCGCTCGTGCATCCACTCGTCGAGAAACAGCGCATTCGCCAGCCGGATGTTCATCAGCTTGCCTTGCGCCTCGTGCTTATAAGCGGGGTTGCTGTAAGTCTTCTGCCAGTTGTCGCTGGTGCCACTGCGGACGTAGAAGGCCCGCTGATCGTAATGCTTGCCCAGCATGGCTCCTGTCGTGATCTCACCGGCGCACAGGGCCGACGCAAGCAAAGGAACGAGGAGGAGCCGATTCACGACGACATTATCTCATTCGGCGGGTCCGCTCCGCACACTTGTACGGCGGGAGCCTACGCCTGCGGCGGGCCTCCAGACGCGCTCTGCCGCCCCATCCCGCGCTCATAAGCCCAATCCTCCAGCCGCAAATACCCCCGTATCGCGTGCGCCGCGGCGCTGCGCAACGGCTCCGGCGGCCACGGGATCACGCGCCGGTTCACGAACGGACAGGCCGTGTTCTCAGTCTTCCGCTCCAGCAGCAAATCCGTCAGCGTGATCGCGTTCTGATGTGTGGTCGAAACGCCGTGTCCCATGCAGCCCAGGCTGTATACCGCCCGCGGGTCGCCCAGGTAGCCCAGCGCCGGCGTAAGATCCAGCGTCACCGAAAACGGGCCGCCCCAGCGATGCGTAATCTTCACATCCTTCAGGGCGGGGAAGAGCAGCCGCGTATGTTCCTCCAAATGCCGCCAGGCCGGTTCGCTCGAATCCGCATCCATGTTTCCGCCGGAGCTGAGTCCCACCGGCCCGCCGCCCATCGCCAGCCGGTTGTCCGGCGTAATGCGGTAATAGTGGATCAGGTTGCGCGCATCCTCCACGCCGTTACGCTCCTGCCACCGGATCTGGGCGAAGTGCCGGTCGCTGAGGGGCTCCGTGGCAATCATATAAGTCCAGGCAGGCGCCTGTTTGCTTCTTAATTCCGGAATCAGGTGTGAGTAGGCGTTGGTGGCCAGCACCATTTTCTCAGCAGTCAGCGTACCGCCGGGCGTCCGTAGACTGAACTTAGTGCCACGCCGGATTTCCACCACGGGCGTGTGTTCGTAGACTTGCGCCCCCCGCGCGACAGCCAGCCGCTTCTCCTCGCGCACCAGTTTGGCCGGATTGATCAGCCCCAGCCGCGGTTCCCACCAGGCGCCCAGGTACAGCTCCGAATCGACTTTGGCGCGCGCCGCATCCCGATCCAGCCACTCGATGCCCTCTATGCCTAACTGGTGCGCCAGGTCGATGTCGTGCCGGATGCGCTTCACGTAACCCGGCGTGGTCGCCATGCGCAGAAACCCCGGACGGATGTAATCGCATTGCAACAGGTTGTCTCGGATCAGCGATTCGAGCCCATCCACGGCCCGTTCCATATACGCGTGCGCATCGCGCACAAAGGTCTTGCCCTTCAGCATCGCGGTCGGCCCGATGCCTAGCCCCACTACCGTCATGGAGAACGAGCCGTTCCGCCCGCTCGCGCCATAGCCTACGGTTTCGTGCTCCAGCACGGCCACGCGCAGGGATGGCTGTTCTTTCAGCAACGTATGCGCGGTGGCGATGCCGGTGAAGCCGCCACCCACGATGGCCACATCCACCGTGGCGTCACCTGCGAGCGGTTCACTGGGTTCATAGGGACCGTATTCCGCCAGCCAAAGGGACAGGGGCGATCGCGGAAAAGAAGTAGTCATGGCGTGCTCCGTAATATAGGAGGATTCGCGCCGCGGCGCAACCGCCATTCTCCGGGGATGCGCTAACATGACACCAACGGCCTTCAATGGCAGAAAAGCCACTTCCCCCGCGGGATATTGTGCGCCCCCGCCCGATCGATTTGCCGCCGGACGCGCCACCGCTTCCGGGCAAATCGAACCCCGCGCCAGGCATCCGCGACCTGGTTCTGGGTATCAAGAAACAACTGCAGCAATTCCCGCCCTCTTGTCCGTCGGTGGTTGTGGGATGCTCCAACGTCCCGGTTACGGTCGCGATTCAGGAGGCGCCCCAGATCGCCATAGCCCTTCCGCCGCCCGGTAACGGCATTCTCCAGGTGCACGCGATCAATATCTCGCCGCCCGACGGAGGGCTCTTAACCTGGCGTATCCTCAACCCCCAGGGCGTCGTCGCCATTGCGGGTCCTATTCATGCGGCCACCCTGACGCTGACGGCTCTCCAGGCCGGTAGCGAGCAATTGCTGGTCTCGTACGTCTATCAGGGCCAGACCGCCCTGGCCGGCGCCAGGGTCCGCGTGGTGCAGGTGCAAATCGTGCAGGTGCCGCCCATCGGAGTGGTTTGCCATACGGCGCCCGCTCTTCCCAATCTGCTCCCACTTACCGCCAATGGCGTGCCGGCCAATGGCGTCTATCAGTGGCAGATTCAGAACAATGCCATCGTGGATTTTCCTGGCGGCCTGAATCCCGGCGACCAGGCCCAGATCAACGTGCAGACCGTGGCCTCCGGCGTCACCCAGGTGGATGTGCAATACACATTGCTGAACGTCGGCGTCACTGCCACCGTTCCCGTGACCGTAGTCCAGGTCACCATCGTGGAAGCTCCCGACACCGCCGTCGCCATGCACGCTGTGGGCGCCGTCGCCAACTCCGCGACGCTCAACGCGCAGGGCACCCCAGGAGGCGGAACTTACGCCTGGGTAGTGGCCAACACCGGCGTAGCCAGCTTCGCGGGCGGTCTGGCCAATGCCGGGAATCTTGCCACAGTGAACGCTCTGACGGTGGCCGCCGGGACCACCTTAGTTACCGTCAGCTATACGGCTGCCGGAGTGACCGCGACCGCCACGGTAAACGTCCACGTAGTCAGCGTCGCCATCCAGGAGGCGCCGGACTACGAAGTGGTCTGCCATGCGGCCGGCGCGCCGGCCAACACTTTTCAGTTGAACGCCAATCCGGTGCCCCAAGTGGTGGGTGCCGGTACCCTGGCTTGGGCCATCCAGAACGCCGGCGTC
>Ga0187871_10003904_pt1 | contig 11381 bp, 8 predicted proteins | sample June2016WEW_16_1_FD_132988 | JGI IMG/M metagenome (GOLD analysis project Ga0187871, IMG submission 132988) | Peatland microbial communities from SPRUCE experiment site at the Marcell Experimental Forest, Minnesota, USA - June2016WEW_16_10 | ecosystem: Environmental > Terrestrial > Soil >...
GCCGGATCAGGCGGGCGCGGCTAGCCCCCAGTGCGAGCCGCACCGCAATCTCCTTCTGCCGCGCCGACGCGCGCGCGATCAAAAGGCTCGCCAGGTTTGAACAGGCGATCAGCAGCACCAGAGCCACTATCGCCATCAGGGCCAACAGCGGCTTCGAATACGAATCGCGGAGGTCGGACCGGCCTGTGGCCCCCGGCATAAGCTCCAGGTGCATCTTCAGAAACTCGCTCTTCACGAAGGGCGATGCTTTCGCGAAAGGCTTCTGTTGCACTTCCAAATCGAGAATCTGGTGAAAGAGGGGCTGCAGACCGGCTTGGGCCTTCGTCAGGGTCATGCCGGGTTTGAGCCGCCCGAAAACCTCTACCCAGCGAAAGCGGCGGTCCTGCAGGCGGTCGAATGTGCCGTCCGGAGGCAGGCTGTTCGCCATGGTGATCGGAACGCGAATCTGTGGCGCATAACCGGGTTCCACCCCGTCGAAACCCGCCTGGCTCACGCCGATCACCGTAAGGGGGTAGCCATTCACTATGATCTTCTTGCCCAGGATGGCACGGTCGCCGCCAAAGCGGCTCTTCCAGTACCCGTAGCTGAGCACCACCAGTGGATGGCCGCCCTGGTACAAATCGTCGGAACCGGTGAAAACCCGCCCGATGGCCGCTCCGATTCCCAGCACGCGAAAGTAGTTGCCCGAAACCGATTCGCTCGAGACCAGTTCCGAACGTCCTTCAAACGATGCGCTCATCTCATTGCGGTGCGTGCAGAACATGCCGTTGAAGACCTGGTTCTTGTCGCGGATGTCCTGGTACATGGGATACGAAAGCTTGTCGTGTCCGTTGTTTCCACCGTAGTGGCGTCCGCGGCCGGCCAACATCACCAGTTGCCGCGGATCTTTCACCGGCAGCCGGCGCAGAATGAGTTGATCGATGAGCGTGAAGATGGCGGTGTTCGCGCCTATGCCGAAAGCCAGCGAGAGCACGGCCACCGCGCTGAATAGGGGAGCCTTACGAAGGGTTCGAAAGGCGTAGCGGAGATCTTGCGGGACAGCGGCCATGCACGTTATACTGCGCAGGCGGGAAAAAGTTACGAGGCGCGCAGGCGATTACGGCCGCACTCGCGGCTGATAGTCGCCGGGATACGGGTATGGATACCTGCCGTAGCGTTTATACAAGAACCAGTTTTCCGCGCAATTGACCAACACTCCCGTCAGCTTACCGGCGGCATGCACCTTCTGTAAGGCGGCCAGGCACAGGTTCCGATCCGAGTGGTCCGGCCGCACCACGAAGATCACGCCGTCCGCTACCGCCTGCACCAGGTCATAGTCGGTCAGGACGGCGATGGGCGGTGTATCGATCAGTACAAACCGGAAGCTATGCTTCACCACATCGCATAGCTGATGCCAGCGCGCGGAATCCAGCAGCTCCGCCGGATTGCGGCGGGCCTTTCCGGCCGGCAGCACGTACAGATTGGGAAACTGCGCGGTTTGCAGGATGGCGTCTTCCAACTTGCAATCGCCGTTCAGCACGTCCGCCAGGCCCGGGTCCTGCGGCAGCCCCAGCGTGCGCGCCAGGCTAGGCTTTCGCAGATCCGCATCCATTAGCAGCACCGTGGTTTCGCCCTTGATCGCCAGAGCTCCGGCGGTGTTCACGGCGGAAAGCGTTTTGCCGTCGCCCGAGCCGCTGCTCGAAACCACCAGCACATGAGGCGCATCGGGATTCTGCAGCAGGTTGGTACGCACCGTCCGGTATTGCTCGCCCGCCCTGGGGTTGCTGCCGTCGTATGGCAGCAGCGGCGACGATTCCGGAATCTGGATCGGCGCGACCCGGATGCGGCTCGCCGCGTCCGTCAGCGGCTGCACGGCAGACGTGCGCATCGGGGGGGCAGGCTCCGGAATCAGCCCGGCTTTGGTATCGAGGGCTTGAAAAATGCTGCTCACAGTCCGTTCCTGTTCGCCTGCAGAACGCCGTTCCACCAGCCGCGGCGCGGCGCGGCATCCGTGGCAGCGCCGGGCCGCCGCAGCGGCATGCTCGAAGCATCTCCCGCCGCCGGCAAACGAAGCACCTCCAATGGATCTGGGGCGGCTGCCTCTACCCCAGCGCGCAAGTCGCCGGCTTCGGGAGGAAGATCCGTCAATTCCAGAACGCCCAGCGCCTCACGTACCACCTCTGGGCCGATGGACGAGGTCTCGGACGTGTACGCCCGCAACAACGCGATATCGCAAATCGCATTCATGACCCGCGGAATTCCGTGCGACCACAAGGCCACCAGGTCCACCGCTTCCGGGTTGAACGGGAAGTTTCCGTTTCCGCCGCCCTGATGCCACCTGTGGCGCATATACTGTTCCACCTCGGCCGGCTGCAACGGCACGATGTCCAGCCGTACCGACACCCGCTGCCGCAACTGCCGCAAGTCTTCGCGGCGCATCAACTCGCGCAACTCGTTCTGCCCGGCCAACACCACTTGCAGCAGCTTTCGCTCCGCAGTCTCGAAATTCATCAGCAAGCGCACTTCTTCCAGCAACTCCGCCGAAAGTTTGTGGGCTTCATCCACTAGCAACACCGGAGTACGGCCTTCTTCGTCGCAGTGCATCAGGAATTCCCAGAATTGCATCAGGCGCTGCGCCTTGCTGATACCCGCGACCGGCAGCCCAAACCCGATCTGAATGAGCTCGAAGAACGCCTCCGGCGGCACGTTGGTGTTGAACACCGAGCAGAACTGGACTTTGCCGGCGGGCACCGATTGAATCAGTTTCCGCAGCAGGGTGGTCTTGCCGGTGCCCACTTCGCCGGTCAATACCGCTGTCCCCCGGCGGCCGAGCACCGTAAAGATGAGGCCGGCGAGCGCTTCCCTGTGAGTGGGCGCCAGAAACAGAAACTCCGGATCCGGAGTCATCGAGAAGGGCGCTCTCTTTAGATGAAAGAATTCTTCGTACATAGGCAGCCGATCTTAGATTCCCCGGACCTCCGCGGAAGGAACAATGGCCGTGATGCGGCCGAGGATGGCCATGTCCGGCGGCAATTCCCACTCCCCCAACAGCACATTTCGCTTCATCTCTCGCGCCACGCCCGCGATCACGGCAATCAGCAGACCCAGGGAGCAACCCAAAGCAGCCCATTGCAGACGGTCCGGCGAGAACGGTTTCGCGGGAGGCTGGGCCGGATCGATCATGGTGAATCGCTCGCCCTGCTGGCGGCGCTCCAGGTCGGTGGCCATGTCCGCGGCGATGCGCTTATCGAGCAGGGACTTGTAGTTGGCCTTGGCGATTTCATAATCGCGCGACAGCGCGGTCAACTGCTGTTCGCGTACCGGCAGCGTATCCATGCGTGCCTGCAGGGCCGCGATCTTACCAGTGATCTCCTTTCGTTCGGCAGTCCGCAACTCCAGTTCGCGGTTGGCCAGCCCCAGCTCGGTGCGCAGGCTGGCGATGCGCTCGCGCTGCTGCAAGAGATCCGGCAATACCGCATTGGGCGCATTCAAGGCTCCCGGCGCGGCGCTTTCCGCGGATTTCGCCTCTTTTTCCGATAGGCGCGCCTGCGCCACCAGCTTCTCCATGCGCTGAATATCCGGATGACCTTCGGTGTATCGCAAGCGCAGCGCATCCAACTGGGCCTGCAGCGCCGTCGAATTCGAGGCGCCGCCTGCCACCGGCTGGTTCTCCTTCACGGCCACGGTCCGCTCCAGCACTTTGGCGGTAGATTCGGCCATCGTCAACGAGGAGGATAGCAGCGCCTTGGACTGTCCCGCGCGGTTAATGGCATCCTGGTTCGCCTGCAAATCGATCTGCGCACGCGATAGCGCGCTCGCCAGTGAACCTTCCTGCTCCGGAAGTTCACCCTTGTGGTTGAGTTTGTACTCTTCGACTTGCGATTCAAGCGCGGTGAGCGTCTTCTTGGCCTGCTCCAACTGCTCTTCGATGAAAGCGGAGGTGCCTTCGGCATGGTTCTCGCGGGTACGCAGGTTCTCCTCGATGAAAAGGTTACCGATCTGGTTCGCCACATCCGCCACCGTGGCCGGATCTGGACCCTGGTAGGTAATACGGAAGGCGCTGGTGCGCTCCTGGCTCCAGCCGCGCTCCAGCGTGATCTTCGTGTCCTTCCGCATCATTTCGATGATCTCTTCCTGCGGCACCCGGGCTCTCTCGCGCTGGTAGAGATGGAATGTATCGATGATCCTCTGCAACCGGCTGGTGGCCAGAATCTGCTGCGAGATGGTCGCCAGGCGGTCCTGCACGTCCGCATTCACGGTGGAAGCGACGTATCGTTCGGGGACCTTCTGACTGTCGACCAGGATCACGGCTTCGGCCCGATACACCGCCGGCATCATATAAACGGCGGCGCCGGTAAGCAAACACAGAAAGATCCAAACCAGGCCGATCAGCGCCTTGGACCTCCACAACATGCGCGCCAGAGACAACGGCGACAATTCAGGATGCGCCGAAGGGCCGGCCGTGAGAGGAAACATAGAGCTTAGTCAGGTTGCACGGCGTCGGCCAAACCAAAGGCCAGCCGCACGACGCGATTTAAGTCCGCGGCCAAGGGCACAACCTCGCGCCGAGTTGCGATTCTTGGGAATTAATCCGAAATCTTAGGACTGGCGCGTCCTGCGGTGGCGTCCGATGAAACCGACGCCCAACAATAAGCCGCCCAGCAGTGTCAGGCTGACGGAACTGGCCTCCGGGGTCATGATGCTGCAAGGCTCGAATGCATTTACCGAAGCCACGCTGCTATCTATGATCTGCAAGGTGCCCTTCATGAACGTCGTGGCATTCGTTTCAATTTCCAGAACCGCAGTCCCGTCTCCGGGTGCCACACCCGGCAGGTTGGAAAAGTTGAACCCGACGACGCTGCCGTTGGAGCTGCGGTCAACCGTGGCAGGATCCACTCCACTGGGCGCGCTGTCCTGTCCGATGGAGTAACCGACGTTTGTCAGGAAACTGCCAAACGAAGCCAATGTGATCCGTTCGATGGCGTCGGTGGACTTGGTACTGCTCTCCACGAGGACAAAGAAATCGAGGCAACCCGCGCAGAAGTTGTTGCTGGGGTCGGAGTACACCATCGCGCGGTATTCGCCGGTAATCGTGGTCTGGCCGAGCGAGTTCGTGGCCGTAAAGTCCTGCATGCCCGTATCGGCCAGGAAAGGACCGGTTACGGGAGTTCCCAGAGCGCTTGCCGCGACCGGCGACGAGCCGGTCGGGGGAAGAATGGTTGCATGTGCCAAAGCCACGCCAAGTGTGACCGCCAGTACAGAGCATCCAAGTGTTTTCATCGATTGATTCCTTTTCGGGCGAACTACGACCGCTTGGCGAGTGCAATCCGCGTACCAAGCATTTTGTGCAAGCGCGTTCCAGGTAGATGTATAACTTGGCGTCGCCGCGCGATAGCGGCGGCCGGCCGCCGGTTTCGATTTTTGGGATTACGGGAAAAAGTTTGGTCCCTCAGTTGGCTCCGGGCGCGTTCAAGAGTTGCTGCGCCATGCGCGCTTCGGGCAGGCCCGGCGCGCTCTTCAGAGCGGCGCGCAAGGTGGGCTCGCCGCGCTTGTCGCCCGTCTTCAGATAAGCCATCCCCAGGTGATAGCGGATGACCGGGTCCGGCGCCCCGCTAGCCGCGCTTTCCAGATATTTCACGGCGGACCGGTAGAGGCCCTTGCGGTACATGATCCAGCCGATGGTGTCGTCCACGCCTTTGTTATCCGGAGCGAGTTCCTTCACCTGCTGGGCATACTTCAGGGCTTCGTCGAACTGGCCGGTTTGGGAGGCCAGGATATAAGCAAGATTGTTCAAGGCGACCACGTTAGACGCGTCGGCGTCCACCACCTTGCGAAAGTAAACCAGCGCCTGCCGATAATCTTTCTCCAGATTCGCGAGCCAGCCCATATAGAGCCACAGTTCGGGATCGTTGGGGCTGGCGGCAAGCAGGGCGGCCAAGGTCTGGTGCGCGGAATCCAGCTTGCCTTCCGACACGTCCATGCGCGCCACGGCCAGTTGCGCGGGACGGAAGCGGGAATCGGCTGCCTTCGCCGCCGTGAATGCCGCGCGGGCGTCCGCGGTTTGACCTTCGGCCAGCAGGAGTTCGCCCAGGAAGTGCTGCACCGGCGCCGATTTTGGATTGAGGGCCGCATATTGGCGTATGGCTTTCAAACCCGCGGCGCGCTGATTCTCGAGGTCATAGAGTTGCGCCAGCGCGCGCAGCGCGCGCACGTCTTCGGGGTCGCCATGCAACGCGGCTTCTAACGCGGCGCGGGCGCCTTTGTAATCCTTCGCGTCGATCTTCAGCAAGGCGTCCTGGAGCAGCAGATCCGGGGTCCTGGCCGATTGCAGTCCCGCGGCTACGCTCTTGCGGGCTTCATCGCGCCGGCCAAGGTCCAGCAGAGCCCAGTTGGTCTCGACCACGAGCGGCGCGGAACGCTTTTGAGAATCGGGCGCTTGCCGCAGGATTTCGAGTGCGGTGGCCGCGGCTTTCGAGGCGATGAGCATGCGTGCCAGGTCCAGCCGCGCGGCCAGCAGCGTAGGATCCAGCCGTACCGCCTCGCCGAGTTCCTGCCGGGCGTGCAGCGCTCTTCCCTGGGCTTCATCCAAGCGGGCCAGCAGCATGTGCGGCTCGGCGGATTCGGGACGATAGCGCAAGACCAGGTTCAGATCGTTTTGCGCATCCTGATATTTTCCCGCGTCAATGGCCAGCTCGCCGCTCTGCAACAGGGCATCGGCATCCTTGGAGTTCTTCGCGAGGACGCCGGCCAGCAGTTTCTGTGCGTCTGCGCGCCTGCCGGAAATCAAGTACATCTTCACCAGGCGGGTGCGCGCGGTGCGGTCGTCCGGCTCCTTTTTGGCCAGCCGCTCCAACTCCGCGATGGCGGCGTCGCGCTGGCCGGTTTCCAACAGAAAAATCGCGTAAACCGGTGTGTAGTTCTTGTCGGGCAGCGCCGCAACCTGCTTGAAGATCGGGCCGGCCTCGTCCTTTCTGCCGCCATGGAATAAAGTCATTCCCAAGTCCAACAGCGCGGCTCCATACTTCGGATCGATGCGGATCGCCCGCCGGAATTGTTCTTCCGCCTGCCGGGGCCGATGTGTCACCAGATAGAATCTGCCCATGACCAAGGCGACTTCCGCGGATTGGGGCGATTTCCGGAAACACTGTTGCAGCGCTTCTTCCGCGCCCTTCACATCGCCCTCGTTCAGCCGGACGCGCATCAACAGCGCGGTGGATTCGAGGCCTCCCGGAAGCTGCCGCAGGGCTTGCTCCAGGTGCGCTTCCGCATCTTCGGTTTTGCCCAGGCGGAGTTCCGTCATGGCCAGGGTATTCAAAGCCCCGACGTCGTTGGGGTTTTCCGTAGCGACCGCCTGGGCGCGCTTCTCCGCATCCGCTACCACGGCTGGATCGTTGGCCGAAGCCAGCAGATTGGCCAGATTCAATTGCGCGCCCGCGTGCTTCGGATTCAGTTCAGCCGCCTTCCGGAAGCAACTGGCCGCCAGGCTGCGATTGCCCGCGCCAAGGTAAGTCAAGCCGAGTTGATAATAGGCCTCTGCATCTGCCGGAGCGATTTGGAGAGCGTTCCGGAACTCCAGTCCCGCACGCGCGTAGTCTCGATTCTGCAACCGCTTCTTGCCCAGTTCCATGAAGCGGGCCTCGCGCTGTTGCGGGGATCGCGTACAAGCCGCGAAAACGAATAAGCCCGCGGCCAACAGACAACGCGTCGTGTTACAGGATCTCCACATGAGTATGGCTCGATGTAGCACTTGCCTTACCAGAGGAACATCTTACGTTTCACGGGAGTGGACTTTGGCGGATGCCAAAAAATGGGCCGGAATCCCGATGAATCGGAATCCCGGATGGAACTCCACATGCATTGGGACGACGCGCGATGAATCTCGAGAGCCTTGAGCCGCCCGTATCGTCGGACGTGCGCCATCCAGCGCCGGAGCGCCGCACGCGCCGCCGTCTGCGGTTGTGTTGGCCGCTCTCGATTGTGAGAGGGCCCCGGCCGGAATGCGTATTATCGAGCGTAACGGTGGACCTTAGCAGCGGCGGCTTTTCCTGCCTGTTGGACGAATCGCTGGCCGCGGGCGAAAACGCCGTCTGCATCCTCGGATTTCCATGCCGGAACGATCCGCGGACTTCCCAGGCTTTGCGTTGCGAAGTGCAGGTAGTCTGGGTGCGGCGTACGGAGGATGGCCGCTTCGTGGCGGGGTGCCGTATCGACGATTACACTCTGGTTGCCTGAGAGGTTTCCGCAGCCGGCAAAGATTCTTTGTTTGCAGGGTAGGATTTTTCCGGTATCGCCGCATGCAGAACAACCGCCGGGGTGGTCCCCGGTCGCGTGCCCAACCCTATAGGATACTTCGCGGATCGGGACTTCCTTAAACAATACCGGATAATCCTTAGAACAGCTACGGCAAGCCAGGAATTGACACTCACCCGGCTGGCTTGTTTAATTGAGTGACACGGTTTTCAGGGACCCGGTTCACGCCACATGCATCTTGCGCTCATCTCGCGCGACGACTTTCTCAAAAGGCTTTGCCGCGAAGTTCTGGCAACTCTGCCGGGCCGCTGGAGGCTTTCGGTAGCGGCGCCGGACGAAGCGGCGCCCGCCGCGGACTTGTGCCTTTGGGACTGGGAAAAGCAGATGCGCCTGCCCGATCTATTGGCTGCGCAAGCGCCGGGTTGCGCGCATATACTGGCGATGGACCGCGACGACGCGCGCCACCTCGCAGAGATGTTGGATGGCATCCCCGGCTACGCTGTAACCCTGGTGCTGAAGCCCGTCAATCCGGATGCATTACGGACGTTTTTGGAGCGGGCCGCGGGGCGGATCGGATCGCTGCGTCACGACCGCGACGCGATTCTGGACTGCCTGCTGGCCACCACCCAGCGTCTGCAGGAATTCGATCAGGAGCGGATGAACTTCCTGGCGCGCGCCGTACACGATTTCCGCACGCCATTGACCGCGGTGAACGGATACTGCGGCTTGCTGCTGAGCGGAGAGTTCGGGCCGCTGACTACTGCCCAAAAGGAAGTGCTCGACCGGACCTTGCACAGTATCCGGCGGTTGAGCCGGCTGGCGACGGCCCTCTTCCAGTGGAGCTCCGGTTTGCGGGTAGGGCTGCAATCGAAGATCCGGGAAGGCAACATCGAAGAATGCTGCCGCCAGGCCCTGCACGAGATCCGGCCGCTGGCCGGCGAGAAAACCATCTCGTTCGATCTCGATTTGCAGGCGCCCGGGCAGCCATTACAGTTCGACACGGCGCAAATGGAACAACTGTTGGTGAACCTGCTGGAGAACTCATGCAAGTTCACGCCCAGGGGAGGATACATTCTGGTGCGGGGTTTCCCGGCCTTTTGGGAGCGGCGCACGACGGCGGCCGCGCGGGATCGCGCGGTTGTGGATCGCCGGCGCGCAGCCTCGCGCCGCGCGAACGCATACCGGATGGAAGTTTCCGACAACGGCATGGGCGTGCGGCCCGAGCACTTGCAGACCATCTTCCAGGAGTACACGTCATATGCCGGGGGCAGCGACCGGTCCGGCAGCGGCCTGGGCCTGGCTATTTGCAAACGGATTATGGCGGAGCACGGCGGGGAGATCTTCGCGGAATCGGGCAATCAGGGCGTGACGTTTGTCCTCTACCTGCCATTCGCGGCGGCCACACCCGAGGGCCGTTCGGATAACGATGACGGCGGAATTCACCTGATGGCCGAAATGGCGGGCGCGGAAAAGGCATGAGATACGACCGGACCATCCTGATCGTGGATGACGAAGCGGACGCGCGCAATTACTTCGAGATGGTGGTGCGCTGCCTCGGATATCCCGCGGAAGTCGCCGAAAACGGCGAGGAGGCGATGGCATGCCTGGAGGCCAATCGCGGCATTTCGCTGGTGCTGCTGGATCTCCGGATGCCCCGCCGGGACGGTTTGGAAACCTTGCGCGACATGCGCAGCAGTGGCCGCAACCAACCGGTGATCATGCTTTCCGGGGCGGCTACCACTACTAATGTCGTGCAGGCGATCAAAGCAGGCGCCACGGATTTTCTGGCCAAGCCTATCAGCCACGAAGATCTGAGGACGGCGATCCGCAGCGCGTTGAAAGAAGAGCCGGCAGTGGCGGGAGAGGGTGCCGCGGCGCCCGCTTCCGAAGGCTGCCTCACGGAAAGTTGGATGGGTAGCGACATGCATACGGTCTGGCGGCGAGTGGCTGCCTCCGACGTACCGCTGCTGATCGAGGGCGAAACCGGCGCCGGCAAAGAGGTGCTGGCCCGCCAGATTCACACGAACTCCGCGCGTGCCCGCAAGCCGTTTCTGAAGCTGAACTGCGCGGCGCTGCCGGGCGAGTTGGTGGAGAGCGAGCTGTTCGGCTACGAGCGGGGTGCCTTTACGGGCGCCTTCACGAGCAAACCCGGCAAGTTCGAACTGGCGCAGGGCGGCACAATCCTGCTCGACGAGATCGGCGATATGGATGTGCGGCTGCAGGCGAAGCTGTTGCACGTGCTGCAGGACAAGGAGTGCGAACGATTGGGCGGCAAGGATCGCATTCCCCTGGATGTGCGGGTAATGGCGGCTACACATTGCGACCTGAAGAGAGCCATCGCGGATGGGCGATTCCGCAGCGATCTGTACTACCGGCTGAACGTGGTAGCCATCCGCGTGCCGCCGCTGCGGGAGCGCCTGGCGGACATTCAGCCGGCGGCCGAGTTTTTCCTGCGCAAGCACTGCGGCGATGGTTCATCGGCCGGTCTGCTCCCACCGGCGCTGCGGCAGGCTATGCTCGAATATGAGTGGCCCGGCAACCTGCGGGAACTGGAGAATATGATGCGGCGGCTTCTGGTGATCCAGGACCCGGACGAGTTGACGCGCCAGTTGTTCTCGGCAAGCGCCGATACCGGGGCGGCCGCGGCGCCGGCGGGCGAAGTGATCCGCTTCCAGCCGGCGGGCGCGGGGTCCAGCATGGGATTCCCGGTTTTGGAGAAGGTAAACGAGGCGAAACGGAAGGCGGAAATCGAGGCCATCCTACGCGCCCTGGATGCCTCGCACTGGAATCGCAAGCTGGCCGCCAAGATTCTGAGGATCGATTACAAAGCGCTGCTGTATAAGATGCGCAAGCTGGAGATCGATCAACCGGGCGGCGGTTTGCGGACGGCCGCCGGCGGCGCATGAAGCTCCCGTGGCGCACGCTTCAGCGTGCCGGCGGGACTTTTAGGTCCCGCTCCGGCGAACGGTCACCAATCAGCATAATTTAATCCTGCGCCGCATCTAACTGCACCCACACCACTTACTAACTCCCCGTCTTCCACATACCGGCGTTCCCCATCACCCTCGCCCCTAAAATGAAATCGGGTATGGACGCGTCATCCCATCCCCAAATCCAACCGCAAGGAATAACCCATGCTGATTTCCCGCAAA
>Ga0187871_10003907_pt1 | contig 11373 bp, 7 predicted proteins | sample June2016WEW_16_1_FD_132988 | JGI IMG/M metagenome (GOLD analysis project Ga0187871, IMG submission 132988) | Peatland microbial communities from SPRUCE experiment site at the Marcell Experimental Forest, Minnesota, USA - June2016WEW_16_10 | ecosystem: Environmental > Terrestrial > Soil >...
AACGTGTCCATGCCGGCGAGAACCTTCATCAGCGTGGACTTGCCCGTGCCATTGCCGCCGACCAGGCCGATGCGGTCGCGCGGCGTGATGAGCCAGTCCGCGTTCTCGAAGAGCAGTTTGTGGCCGAAGCGTTTTCCGGCGCCGGAGAGCTGAATCATGGTGTTTACTTATCGTCTCATGAAACCAGTACTGAGTACGGGGTACCGAGTAACGAAACTCGGCTCGGCAAGGGATTTGATTTTGGGTGGCGCAGCGCCTTCAGCGTTGAGATAAGGTGCGGGTAAAAGAAGTCCGGCTTCAGCCGCTGTGGTACCTCAGCGGCTAAAGCCACTCATCTTGGATGTAGTAGATCGCAGCGCTGAAAGCGCTGCGCCACCCAAAATCGAAGTATCAGGGAGTGTTCGGGCCGGCCTTACGGCCAGACGACGTCGGCGATGGGGTCCTTCGATGCGGCGGGGTGGGCATTGCGAGGGCCGGGATAGGCTCCCCACAGTTCGTGGTGGAACTGAATGCGTTCGAGAGCGCGGTCGATCACAGCTTCGAGCTCGTGCGAATATTTCACTTCGCGGCCCTTGGCCAGGCGGCGCTTGGCTTCCGCAGGGCTGAACCACGTGGGATGTCGATCGCCTTCATCGGGCCGGCGCATCTGGTGGATCTCCATCAGAAAGGCTTTGACCACAAATTCCTGGACGCCGCCGGGCTGCCAGAAGACGCCTTTGGAATGAATGTACAGGTGAAAGTGGCGCGGCTCAATCGTGCCGAGAGCTCCGGCTTCTTCGGCGGCTTCCCGTTCGGCGGCCTGGCTATGCGAAAGTCGGGCCTCGGTCGATCCCTTGGGAAAAGTCCACTTGTTACCGCCGTTGGTATTAACCAGAAGGAACTCAATGGCCGTCCCGCGCCGGCGATAGCAGATAGCAGCTACCTGCAGCGGTAACGACTTCGCAACCCGGGCTGACCCCATGAGGACCCTCCTAAATACAGGCTACATGCAAGATATTTCAGTAGTGTGAATGTGCAACAAAAATTGTGCAGTCAGATGGGTTACGAAAGGGTTACGTCGTGTCATTACGGTCCTCGCCCGTACACTGGGACGGCCGCTCCGGTCACGTCTTTCCCGGCATCTCCAGCGAGCCACACGATCGGGCGTGAACTCCAACTGAAAAGTCATCATAAATGCTTCGCCCCAAAGTTGTTGCGTGAAAAGAAAGAGAGGTATCCTTAAGGGCGGTTGGAAACCGGACGACCAACGGGCGAACAATGGACGATCAAATGCCCGCAGAACGCGAACTGGCGCGGCATTTGGGCATAGCAGGAATCAGAATTATGAATACGACTTCTTGTGAAGAGCGGAATCTTAACGCAGATGCAGGGACAGTTCCCGGCCTCCCGTTCGTTCCAGCTAGGTCACCGATCAAACAATAAAGATCAAACTATAAAGATTAAGCTATAACGATCAACTTATGTGGTTAGTGCGACTGGCGCTGCGGCGCCCTTACACCATCGCCGTCTCTTGCCTGCTGATCATGATCCTCGGCGTGCTGTCGCTGACGCGCATGACGGTCGACATCTTCCCGGTCATCGACATTCCGGTGGTCGCGGTGGTGTGGACCTATCCCGGACTCTCGGCGCAAGACATGGAGCGCCGCGTCGTCCTGATCAGCGAGCGCGCATTCTCCACAACGGTCAACGGAATTTCGCGCATCGAATCGCAGTCGATCCCGGGCGTCGGACTGTTGCGCGTCTATTTTCAGCCCGGAACCGACATCGGTGCCGCAATAGCGCAGATTTCTTCGGTATCGAGCACTATCCTGCGCATCGCTCCTCCCGGCATCACGCCGCCCAGCGTGATCCAATTCAATGCCACGAATGTCCCGGTCGCGCAGCTGACCATTTCCAGCAAAACCCTTCCCGAACAGCAACTCTACGACTACGGCGTGAACTTCATTCGCATCCGGTTGTTCACCATTCCCGGGCTTTCGACCCCGGCGCCGTTCGGCGGCAAAGAGCGGCAGATCATCATCGATATCAACCCGCAGGCGCTCGCCGCCAAGGGCCTGTCGGCCGGCGATGTTGTCAGCGCGCTGCAGACTTCCAACGTCATTCTGCCCGCCGGCGACGCCCGCATTGGCAACACCGACTACAGTGTGCAGCTCAACTCCAGCCCAGATAACGTGCCGCAGTTCAGCCGCATCCCGATCAAGGTCGTCGGTTCGGCGACGGTTCTGCTCGGCGATGTGGCGAAGGTTTCCGACAGCTTTGCCGAGCAGCGCGGCATCGTGCACGTCAACGGCAAGCGTGCAACTTATCTCGCCATTCTTAAGCATTCCGACGCGTCGACACTGGCGGTAGTGGAAGCCACGCGCGACACGCTGCCGGTCATCAAGGCCTCCGCGCCCCAGGGGATGGATCTGAAGATCGACTTCGATCAATCTGTCTTCGTGCGCGCCGCGATCAAGGGAGCGGTTCGCGACGCCGTGCTCTCCTCGATCCTGGTCTCGCTGATGATCCTTGCGTTTCTCGGCAGCTGGCGCAGTGAGATCGTGGTGTGCACGTCGATCCCGTTGGCCATCTTCACAGCCATCATCGGCTTAAACCTGAGCGGCGACACCATCAACATCATGACGCTGGGCGGCCTGGCGCTAGCCATTGGCATGCTGGTCGATGATGCGACGGTCGAAATCGAGAACATCAACCGTAACTTCGATATGAACAAGCCGATCACGGTGGCGATTCTCGACGGCGCCAGCCAGATCGCCGTGCCCGCCATCGTCGCGACCCTGGCCATTTGTATCGTGTTCTTTCCGGTTGTTCTGCTTTCCGGCGCGTCGAAATATCTTTTCACTCCGATGGCGTTGGCGGTGGTGCTGGCCATGTTGTCGTCGTACGTGCTTTCCCGCACGCTGGTGCCGACGCTGTCGCGAATTCTTTTTGAAGGCCACCGCGAAGCTGACGAGGCCAAGGAAGAAAATCCGGGTCTGATCGGCCGCCTCAACCGCAAACGCGAGCATGCATTCGAACGCCTGCGAGAGGGCTATGGAGGTGTGCTCGACCTGGTGCTGCACCACCGGGTGTTCGCACTGTGCATTTTTGGACTGATGTTCGCGGTCAGTGCGGTGCTGCCCTTCATCATCGGCACCGACTTCTTCCCTAGCGTCGACGCCGGCTTGATGAAACTACACGTCCGCGCCCCGATCGGCACGCGCCTCGAAGACACCGAACAGTTGCTAATGAAGGTGGAAGCGCGGATTCGCGAAATCATCCCGCCCGATGAAATCGACACCATCAACGACCTGGAAGGTCTGCCGACTTCGTTCAATCTGGCATACGTGCCCACCGACAACGTCGGCGACATGGACGCTGAAGTCCTGATCGCGCTGAAGCCGTCGCATCATCCCACCGAAGGTTACATGCAGAAGATCCGCGAGCAACTGCCGCGCGAGTTTCCCGGATCGAGTTTCTATTTTCAATCCGCCGACATCGTCAGCCAGGTGTTGAACTTCGGCGTACCGTCGCCGGTCGACGTTCAAGTCGAAGGGCCGAATCTGGACCAGTCGTATGAAATCGCTCGTAAGCTGAAAGATGAAATCCGCACCGTGCCCGGCGCGGTCGACGTGCATGTTAAGCAGGCGATTCGCTATCCCGCGTTGCGCGTGAATGTGGATCGCGAGAAGGCGGCGGAACTCGGCCTGACCGAACAGAGCGTCGCCAACAGCATGCTCATCTCGCTGTCGTCGAGTGCACTGATTGCGCCATCGTATTTCTTGAACCCGGCGAACAATGTGAACTATATCGTCGCGGTGCGAATTCCGCCGGAGCGTTTCGATTCCGTCCAGGCGCTGATGAATACTCCGCTCAGCTTGCCGGGAGCGGCCACTCCGCTGCAGGCCGCCAGCGCGCCGCAGACGCAGCCTGTCCCACAACCGCAATATGAGACGCTGGCCAATGTTTCGCGCATTATTCCGGACTCCGTGCCCGCCGAGATCAATCACTACACGGTGCAGCGCGTCATCGACATCAACGCCAACCTGCAGGGCCGCGACCTCGGCTCGGTCGTCACCGGCATTCAGAAAAAAATCGATGGCCTCGGAAAACTGCCGGTGGGCATGCGCATCACCGTGCACGGCCAGTACGAAGTGATGAACTCGTCGTTCCGCAGTCTGCTGCTGGGGCTGATTCTGGCCATCATGCTCGTGTATTTGCTGATCGTGGTGCTGTTTCAGTCGTGGATGGATCCATTCATCATCATGATTGCGGTGCCGGGGGCTCTGGTCGGAATTTTGTGGATGCTCGCCGTGACCGGCTCGACCATCAACGTAGAATCATTGATGGGTTCGATCATGGCCGTGGGCATCGCGACTTCGAACTCGATTCTGCTGGTAAGCTACGCTAATGACGCGCGCGTTGAAAAACACATTTCACCCCTCGAGGCGGCGCTGGAAGCCGGAAAGACGCGCCTGCGGCCGGTTCTGATGACGGCGCTCGCCATGATTATCGGAATGATCCCCATGGCGCTGGCCCTGGGCGAGGCGGGCGAGCAAAATGCTCCGCTGGGCCGCGCCGTGATTGGAGGACTGCTGGTGGCAACCGTCGTCACATTGTTCATCGTGCCCGTGGTCTACACGCTGCTGCGAAAAGATTTCCCCACCCGGCACCTGCTCGATGAAAAATTCGCCGCCGAAGCCCGCGGTGAAGTGTTTCAGGCGGAGGCACACTGATGCCTGACGGAAAGATGTCGGACGGCAAAATGTCGGAGTCCCATGGCCAACGTCGCGGATCTGCCTGGCTTTATTTAGGCGGCATCGTCGTCGTTCTTGTAGCGGGAGCCATGGCCTTCCTGCTTTTCACCCGCCAGCGCACCCACGTCGAGGCCGCCACCGAGCAACTGACGGCCGAAGGACAGAAAGGACCGTCCGTCGAAATCGCCACCGCCCGCAAAGTCGCAGGCTCGAATACGATCCGGCTGATCGGCGAGGCACGCCCCTACCAGTCGGCAATTTTGTATGCCAAGGTCAGCGGCTACATGCGCAGCATCAGCGTCGACAAAGGCGATTTTGTCCATGCCAACCAAATTCTGGCGGTGATCGAATCGCCCGAAACTGACAAGCAATATCAAGCCGCAGTTGCCGATGCGCACAACAAAGAACTCATCTCCAACCGCGCCGCAACGCTCGTAAAAAAAGAAATGATCTCGCAGCAGGATGCCGACCAGGCCGACGCCGACGCCGCCGTCTCCAAGGCGAATCTGGAGCAGATTGGCACGCTGAAGTCGTATGAGGAACTGCGCGCTCCATTCAGCGGAACCGTAACCGCGCGCTATTCCGATCCCGGCGCGCTCATTCAGAATGCGGCCACGTCGCAGACCAGCGCGCTGCCGGTAGTCGAAGTCTCGGAGACTTCGCGGCTCCGCATCTATGTTTATGTTGATCAGGCGCATGCTCCGTTCGTGCGCAACGGAGATGAGGTCACGATTCTCGATCAGGCCAACCCGAGTCTGAAAGTAGTCGCACGAGTCACGCGCACCAGCGGAGAGATTGATCCCAAGACGCGCACTCTGCTAGTCGAGATCGACGTCGACAATCCGCACAACCGCATCCTCGCCGGCAGCTTCGTGCAGGCTGAGTTGAAAGTGCAGACACCGCGGTACGTCGAGGTGCCGTCCGATGCGCTCATCGTTCGCGGCGCGGGGATGTTCGTGGCCGTAGTCACGCCCGACAACACAATTAAATTCACACAGGTTGCGGTTGCCGAGCAGACCGGCGAGACCGCTCGATTATTCAGCGGCTTGGACGAAGGCGAACGCGTCGCCCGCAACATTGGAGAGCGCGTGCCGGATGGCGGCAAAGTGCAGCCGGTTGTGCGACCTGGCACTTGATGCGACGCGGCCCTGATTTATTTCGTGCGCCACTTCAGAACATTTTCATGAGGAAGCAGAATCAATCCCCGGACGGACTCGCCGCTCTTGCCCTGGTAGTTTGCCTGATCGCGGCGAGCGCCGTGTGCTCGGCGCAGGACCCCCCGCTGTCGCTGGCCGACTGCTATCGCCTCGCCGAACAGAATCAGCCCGACCTTGCCACCGCGGAAGATCAAGTCCACGTGGCCGATGCGCACCTCAAGGAACGCCGCGCGGCGTACCTTCCTCACCTGAGTTTTGGAGCGACGCACAACCAGCAGACCTACAACTACGCGCCGCTGCCGGGGACTTCGATTTCCACTGCCAACAGCCAGTACAACGGCGAGCGCTGGTCAAACTCTCCTTACTACTACACCGGCCTGAACTTCAGCCAGAATATTTACGACTTCGGCCTGACTCGTGGATCGATGGAGCGCGGCCGGGCCGAACTGGCGCAGGCGCAGCAGAACCGTGATCGCGTCCGGCAGGAAACATTGCTCAACGTGCGCGACGGATACTTCAGCGTGCTGGCAGCGCAGGAACTAGTCGACGTGCGCCAGAAAACCGTTCAGGACCAGACCAAACATCTGGATCAGATCAATGCGTTCTTCCAGGTCGGTCGTGTGCCCAAGATCGATGTCACCCGCCAGGAAGTGCAACTGGCCGATGCGCAACTCGATCTGGTGCAGGCGCAATCCGATCTCAAAGTTTCGCAGGCGGCGCTGGCTACGGCGATGGGCCTGCCCGTGAAAAGTACATTTACGCTCGTCGATGTATTAGGCGCCGCCAAGGCGCCTGATGTGGTGGATAGCTATCTCACCCAAGCGCAAACCCTGCGCCCCGATCTGCAGGCATTGCGCCAGGTTGTCATCGCGGCCCAAGGCGACGTCGTATCCGCGCGCTCGAATTTCAAGCCGCGCCTGAACTTCACCAGCTTCGCCGATTTTGAGAATCTGCGGTTTCCCCTGATCTGGAACTTGGGATTCGGCGAGAGCCTTCTGCAGCCGCTGCTTTCCGGCGGATACAACCGCGCGTTTCTGAACGAGACCGAACAGGCTAAAAAAGCGGCCGAATCGAATCTGCAATCCGCGCGGTTGCAGGTCGATCGCGAAGTCTACACCGACTACGCCAACACGACCGTCGCCCAGCAGCAGATCGATCTGGCCACGGTTGCCGATCAGGAAGCACGCGAGAATCTGGCCTTCGCCGAAGGCCGCTACTCGGCCGGAGTGGGCAACATCATTGAATTGACCGACGCGGAATTATTAGCCGCCACCGCGGCCGCCCAAGTGGTCACCGCCCGATACAACTACCAGTTGGCCTTCGGCAGGCTGGAAGTCGCCGCCGGCAAGGATCCGAGCGACTAGAAAATGCGAGTGACTAGTCGGAGCGCTTAACTTATCGTTTCGAGGGCCAGGTTCTGATCGTCGCTCCACCAGATGCCCGGTTCATCGGGCGACAGCTTTCTTTGAAACACAAATCCTAGCTGCAGCAACTCCTGAAGAATCGCGTCCATCGCTGGGCCCACCGACTGGCGCACCGCGGCGCTCAGCGGATGTCCAGCCTCGTAACATTTCCCCGTGATTCCCACGAGCAGAACGTGCTCTGGCATCGCGCCCAGCATGGCCGCCGTCAGCAGGCACTCCGACAACGCGGGCGAATGTGTATCCAGTCGCTGTTCCGGCGCTTCGCGCAGGATATCTTCTTTTCGGTAGAGCGTGAGGGTGCCCGGGCAGTCGTCACTGGCCACAGCATCAACCAGGATCAGCGCCTTCAGCCCAACAATCTGATGCGTCAGGTCGAGCGCGGGAGTGCCCAGGTCGGCCAGTTCAATGCCTTCCTCGAACGAATACATCGACTCGAGAATCCGCAGCACATAAGGCCCAACCCCGTCGTCGCCCAACAGCACGTTGCCGATTCCGCCGATCAGTGCATTCCTCACAGGATTTTCGCCACTCCAATCTTTCGGCCAGATGGATCGAACGCATGGCACGCGCAAGCCATGCACGGATCGAACGAATGCACCGTGCGCAAAACTTCCAGCGGCTCCTCGGGCCGCGCCAGCGGAGTGTGCAGCAACGAGGCTTCGTACGGACCATGGGCTCCATTTTTGTCGCGCGGGCTGGCGTTCCATGTGGAAGGCACGACCGCCTGGTAATTCTTGATCTTCGCGTCTTTGATCACGATCCAGTGCGAAAGCGTTCCGCGCGGAGCTTCGTGAGTGCCGACGCCTTCCACTTCATGCGTGGGCATGACCGGCTGGTTGTGAACCGTGTAGTCGCCTTTCGCGATGTTATCGGTCAGCAACTGCAGATGTTTCTGCGCCAGCTCCGCCAGCATGCAGGCGCGAATGGCGCGAGCCGCGTGGCGTCCCAGTGTGGAGTGCAGCGCAGCGGGCGTGGCCCGGACTCCTCCGATGGCCGCAATCTTCTCAATTGCCAAGTCAGTGTACTTGCGGGTCAGCGGATGCCCTTGCGCGTAGCCGATCAAAACCTGCGCCAGCGGGCCCACTTGCATGGGCTCGCCGTTGAATCGTGGCGCCTTTACCCAGGAATATTTTTTGTCCGCTTCCCATCCGGTGAAAGCAGGCTCGGTTTCGCCAACCCACGGATGCAGCGGCTTTTCGCCCTGATAGTAGGCGTGCATCACATCTTCAGTCACCGATTGCCGAAAAATCGGGTCTGACGCCGTCTGGAAACTTTTTACTCCGGCCAGGTCGCCATCGTGAATGTAGCCGCCCGGCAGATCGTAAGAAGAGCCCTGACTGTCCAGCGGCAGGTCGGGAACCGCGAGATAGTTGCGCACGCCGCTGCCGATCTTGAACCATTCGGGATACATTGCAGCCACGGCGCACACATCCACAAAATAAACTTGTTGCACGAACTGAACCACCTCTTCGAGTAACGTGCGAATCATTTCCAACTGGCTCATGCCCAGAGCCGACGTGCTGTCGAGATCAATCGCGTTGGCGACGCCGCCGACCGTCAAGTTTTGGATGTGAGGCGTCTTCGAGCCTAGAATGCCGACGACCTGCAAGGCCTTGCGCTGATACTCGAGCGCCTGCACGTAATGCGAGAAGGCCAGAAGATTCACGTCAGGCGACAGCCGCATCGCGGGATGTCCCCAGTAGCCATTGGCGAAAATGCCGAGCTGCCCGCTGGCGGCGACGGCGTTCACGCGATCCTGCGCCGCTTTCAGTTCGTTGCGCGAGTTTCGCGTCCACGGCGAAAGAGTTTCCGCCAGCTTCGACGTCGCGGCCGGATCGGCCTTCGGAATCTGCATTATGTCGACCCAATCCAGCGCCGAGAGCTGGTAGAAATGCACGATGTGGTCATGCAGCGCGTGCGCAATCAGAATCAGGTTGCGAATGTATTGCGCGTTCAGCGGAATTTCCAGCTTCAGCGCATCTTCCACTGAGCGCACGCTGGCCATGGCGTGCACCGTGGTGCACACTCCGCAAAAGCGCTGCGTGAACAGCCACGCGTCCCGCGGATCGCGCCCGCGAAGAATCTTTTCGATGCCGCGCCACATGGTGCACGAAGCCCATGCGTTGCTGACCGCGTAGTTGTCTACCTCCACGTCAATGCGGAGGTGGCCTTCAATTCTGGTGATGGGATCAATAGTGATTCGTTTCGTCATGAGTGCCTGCTGTCAATCAGAAGCTGTTTTTATCCAAGCCTGTCTAGTCCGAGCCTGAAGCGTCGGGAGTTTCGTCTTCTCCAAAATGTCCGTACTTGAAATAACCCGTCCACCGGATATACGGCCGGCGGAAGCGGAAGTAACTCGCCATGTCGTGCCACTCGGCGAGCGGAGCTGGAAGAATCGCCAGCCGCTTCACCGCAATCAGAAAGCCGACGATGCCCAGAGAAATGAAACCGAGCGACACCAGTACTTCAATGGTCGCCGGGAAATACAGCGCCTGCGGATTCGGCCGGAAGGCAAGCGTGGTCGGGCTGAAGCGATAAATCATGCCGCCGAACGAACTCAGGATGTATCCAATAAACATGGGCTGCGGCGAGTGGTCGCGTGCGGCGCGGCTGAGCAGCACTCCCCCGATTGCAATCAGAACCATCTCCAACCAGAACACTCCGGCGAAACGGTCGAAATGAAACGCGGTTCCAATCTCGCCGCGGAACAGGATATCGACCAGGCGGAGCCCCATCCAACCAAAAATCAGCCACGAAGTAATGCGCGCGGCTTCATCGAGAACGTCCATGTCCATGGCCCGTTTCCAAACCAGGCAGCACAGCATCGTGGTTCCGGCCACGCAGCCGAACGACATGAACGTGGCTGCACCCAGATACAACACCGGCAGCCACGGAGTCTGCCACAGCGGATGAACTCGTTCTCCCGCCAGCAGCATCAACGCTCCCAGCGACGACTGATGCATGCCGGGCAGCAGGTACGCCGCCGCGATAATCCACGGAAAAAAGTAGTGAAGCTTTTTTTCGATGCGCTCCACGCCCGGCCGCAACCGGGAATCGAAATACCACAGCCGTTCGAGGATCGGCGGAATGTTTTCCACCGCGAGCGGAATCATGGCGTAGATCGACATACAGATCGCCACTTCCGCTAGGGGCGAATGCATGTTCCATCGCCAGGGGAAAACGATCCAATAAAAATTCCACGGCCGCCCGGCATCAATACCGAGCAGCAGCAGGCCGCAGGCATAGGCCAGGAAGCTGGTCAGCAATGCCATGCGCATCAGCGAGTGCATTCGCTTGCGCCGGAAGACCCACGCCGCGATGCCGACCGCGAACGCACCCGAGCCCAGCGCAGTCAGCACCATCAGGTTGAATGTTTTCCAGATGCCCCAACCGTAAGCGTCGTTCATGCCGCTGACTGGGCCCAGCCCTGCCAGTTCGCGATAGCCGCTCAGCGCAAAAGCGATCAGCACAAGAGCCAGCAGTCCCAGGAAGAATCCGTTCACTACCGGGAAACCGTAGACGGGCACGTTCCGTTCCCAGCGATCGCTGCGAGCGCGATCAACATTTGCCGTTTTTGTGGTTGTGGCACTCATAGTTGCGCCCTCATAGTTGTGCCCTCAATCCGGTTTCTTTTTCGCGCTCGTGCGCTTCTTCTTCGTGGCCCTTCAGACTCTTACGAATTACCTGCACCAGTCCCGCGTAGAGCAGCGCGGGCAGCGCGAAGTACTGGTAGAAACGTCTCTGCCATCGTAGGGTTCGCGCCGGGACCGACTCCGGCCCAAGTTCGGGAAGCCCGAGTTTTTCGAAAGAAACCTTCGACAGATACAACGACTGCGTACCACCGTTATCGGTTTCGCCATAGACGCGATTCTCGTAGTAGCGCCCAGGATTTTTCTCGATGCGCTGCTTGGCCTCAAGCAGCAACACCGAGCGCGGCCCAAAAATGACCGCTCCGGTCGGGCACACGCTGGTGCATCCCGGCTTCAATCCTTGGGCCAGGCGGTCTTTGCACAATTCACACTTGGTGACGCGCGGATTGAATCCCATCCACTGGAA
>Ga0187871_10003908_pt1 | contig 11371 bp, 7 predicted proteins | sample June2016WEW_16_1_FD_132988 | JGI IMG/M metagenome (GOLD analysis project Ga0187871, IMG submission 132988) | Peatland microbial communities from SPRUCE experiment site at the Marcell Experimental Forest, Minnesota, USA - June2016WEW_16_10 | ecosystem: Environmental > Terrestrial > Soil >...
CCAGTTTCACCTGCGGAAACGCGGTGCGCACGAACTCCGCGCTGCCATCGCTCGATCCGTTATCCACCACCACGATTTCGTTGGCCGGGTTGGCGGCGAGCGCGGCCACCACGGAAGGCAGATACCTGGCCAGGAGGTCCTTACCGTTCCAGTTGGGGATCACTACGGAGGCTGCGCCCGATCGCGGCGCGTCTACATCGGCGCCGGGCACCTTGCGACCGAGCAGTTTCCAAAAGAGGTCTGTCGTGGCGAGGGCCAGAAAGCTCACCGCCATCAGCAGGGGCGAGAGCAGCAGCAGCGGCAGAGCCCGCAGCAAGCGTTTCAAAAAGGCCATGTCAGCTTGCCGGCATCGCCGGGCCTAATCCCACCTTGCGGCCCAGCTTCACCCAACGGGATTCCCGATAGAGTGCCACCTGGCGCGCCAACTCGACCGATTCCTGATTCAGGCGTAGTGCCCATTCGGTGCGCTCGGCGAGTTCCTTTTCGGTCTGGTGGAGCGCTTCGACGGCCTTCACCAGATCGGCCGTCTGTTTTTTGACCTCTATGATGAGCGCAGCCTCCACATCCTTCGCCCATTTGATTTTGCATAAGACGTCGGCCTCGAGGTCGCTCACTTTCAGTTCGTAAGCGGCGGCCGTGCGCCGGCCGCTCTCCTGCTCCTCCGCCAGTTCGGTCTGCAGTTCGGCCACCCGCGCGCGCCGCTCTTCCAATTCGCGATTGAGTTCGCCGGCCCAGCGATTGCTCTCCTCCAACTCGCGTTCGATCTTGGCGTATTGCCGCGTCATCTCCGTCAGATCGCGCTGCGCCTCCTTGAGCCACTGGTTCTTTTCCGCGATTTCTTTCTCGAGGAGTCCGATGTGGCGCTCGCGCTCGCGCAGCACATTCGCCGTCCGGGGGACATACACGAAGGTCGGATTGCCGGTCTGCGGGCGATTGGCGCACACCGCCACGAAGAAGTGCGATTCATCCGGCGCGGGGTCGCCGGCATCCACCCGTACTTCCGCGGTCGACCCGCCCTCGTGCGCCTGAAACGTGAAACCTTCGACGTGGTTTTCCAGGAACAGCGAAACGTGCGGGAACACGGCGGACAATTCCGCGCGAAACTCCGCGAAATCGAATTCATGCACGTGAAACGGGTTGGCGCCGTCCGCCCCGCGCGACTCCGTGTAGTAAAGTCTATTGGGCGTGGAGACCACCAACTGGCCGTTGGGCGCGAGCACGCGGCGCGCCTCGCGCAAAAAGCCCCGCCAATCCTGGAGATGTTCGATCACCTCGAACGCCACCACCAGTTCGAAGCTGGCATCGGGTTGCGGCAGTGCTTCGACCGACGCCTCTTCAAAGGACAAATTGTCGCCGGGGTAATTCGCGCGCGCGAATTCGATCGCCTCGGGCGCGCGGTCCACGCCCACGACATGTTCCGCTGCCCGCGCCAACTCCGCCGACCCGTAGCCCGCGCCGCAGCCCGCGTCCAGCACGCGCTTCCCACGCGCCAGGCGCGCCGCGAAGGTGTAGCGCGCCATATGCTCGTTGAGCAGGTCGACATCCACTTCGCCAGGAATCACGCGTTCGCCGGTGAATTCAGCCAAGTTGGTTCTCCACCACTGGCGCCGGTCCGTTTTCACCCAGACGGGCGTTCACCTCCACGCGGCACGGCATGTGGATGTACCCGTAGACTTCGTTCTCCGTGCGCGACATCTGCACCACCAGGGCATTATCGATCCAATCGCACATCTGGTACGCGGTTAGATCGCCGTCGGCGACCGCCGGCGAGAAAGAGAACGACGCTGGATAGAGTTCCGGAAGGTCCAGGTGGAAGTCCACGGTATAAACGTCGCCCGCCTGCATGGGCTCCAACCGATGGCCTTCGCGGATGGTATTGGTGCCCGAGAAATCCACGCCGAGCTGGTTGCGCAGCATGAAACCCACGTTCGGCACGGCCACGTGATCCTCCGCGCGAACGCTGATGCGCACTACGATGCGTGCCGAGGGGTCGAGTTGGTGGAGCGGCTCGCCCTGCTCATCGAGGATGGCGATGCCAATCACGCGCGCGCGCCCATCGCCGTAGCGGTGATCGATATTGGGGATGTGTTCGACGATTTCCGGCGCGCGCACAACTTGCCCGGAGGCGCGCGGTTGCTCCTGGTTCGCCTGGTCGCGCAGATAGCGGGAATCCTTCTGCACCATGGCCGCCAGATATTTGGAGATGACGCGTTCGGGATTGCCGATGTCGATCAGTCGGCCCTTATCGAGCCACAGGACGCGGTCGCCGACGGCCTTCACGTCGGCGGTGGCGTGGGAGACGAAGAGGATGGTCACGCCGCGCGCGCGAAGCTCGTGGACCTTGCGCATGCAGCGCTGGCGAAAGTAAATGTCGCCCACGGCCAGCGCTTCATCCACCAGCAGGACTTCGGGGTCGACATTGATCGCCACGGCGAAAGCCAGCCGCACCACCATCCCGCTGGAGTATGTTTTCACCGGCTGATTGATGAAGTCGCCGATCTCCGCGAAGGCCTCGATATCGCCGTAGCGCTGGTCGACCTGCCGGGTGGTGAGCCCCAAAATCGAGCCGTTGAGATAGACATTGTCGCGCCCGCTAAACTCGGGATTGAAACCGGCGCCCAACTCCAGCAGCGCCGAAACGCGTCCGTTCACCGCGACGGTACCGGTGGTGGGCTGCAGAATGCCGGCCACCATCTGCAGCATGGTGCTCTTGCCGGAACCGTTTTCGCCGACGATGCAGAACGTCTCGCCGCGCTTCACTTCGAAAGTTAAATCCTGCAAGGCCTGGAAGTCGCGGTGCCGACGGAGGCGGTTCAAAGACAGCAATTCTCTGAGCCGGTCGCCCGGCGATTCATAGATCGCGTAGGTCTTGGAAACTCCCTGAAATTCGACGGCGTTCACGGCAGGACAAGAAGAACCAGTGTAACGAAAGTCGGCCCCGCCCGTGTCGCCGGCTGCGGGCGACCTCCGCTCGCTGTGTTCGGGTTCAACTGGAAATGGAGAGGGCGTTCCTCAATTAATCCTAATGGAGCGAACGCATGAAGAAGCAACGAACACTAGGGCCTGCGACGCACGGGCCCGCGCGAAGCACTCCGCGATCGGCAAAGTCGGGATGAAGGGCGGGAGTGAATACGAATCGTACGGAATGGATTGCGAGCAATTCCTCAAGCCTGCGATCCAGGCTGGCGCGCTACTTTCCTGAGGCCGGGTTTTCCCTTTGCGCGAAAAACGGTAGGGCGGAACCTATCAAGAGTGGTTCGGCCTTTGCGAAGATGCCGACGGCGGATACGCTCTCGGAGGTTTGTCCCTAATTGCCCGGCTGTTTCACGGAGTCGGGCGCGGTTTCCTGGGGAGGCGTCTTCGCAGGCGCGCTGATTTCGGAGCGGATCGAGAGGAAGATCGCCCGCCCGCTAATCTCCTCGGAATATTCGGTGCCACTCATTTCAGAAGTGAGTCTGATACCTTCCACCGTTCGTTCGCGGGGCGCGCTTCCCAACGGGCAGTTCACTTGCAGCGCAGAGGTTCTTGATGGTCCCGACATAGGCAAAAGGCGAATACGGAATACCGCGAGACCCCCTGTTGGCATTGGGTTAGAGAACATCGATAAACCCATGGGGCCGTGCGGTGGGAAACCCCCTGCTGGCTTGGGGCCGAACGGTGCCGGAACGAATGCTCCACCAACCATGAGCGCACTTGGCGCGATACCGTACGAATCGAAGCTGACCAGTTGGCTCACGATCCAGACACCCGTTTCGATCACCGTCCCATTGGAGGAGTGATGGGAATAAGTTCCGGCTGCCGTCACCGATTTGTTTTGCGTGTTGAACGTGCCAGCGCCGCTCATCTGGTAGCTGTCGCCGTCTGCTGACCTGACCTCGGCCGGGCATGCGGCACGGCCGCCGGGATCGCACAGAAACCCAGAAGCCACGAGGAAAGCGTAATTAGCGGAGCCGTTTTGGGCTTTGGCCGGGCCGGCACCCAGAAACATGGCGAGGCCCGGTACGGCAACACAGGTGACAATTAGAGTCAAGAATCGGGTTTCGTTTAACATGACTTCCTCCCCTGCCAAGGGGATCCTCTTGGTGACCCGTGTGAGAATCCCCTCAAACTGAGCGGTTCTGCCGCCTACTGCGCACCCATAGCGGGCTTACGGTATTCGCAGGAAGCCATGGTAGACGCCGTTGGAGCCGGTATAATACCCCGTAATTGCCCCGAAGTCGTTCATGCCGGAAGACCAAGTAAAGACCGAGCCGGAAGGATCGACGGTCAGAATCTTCCCGTCGGGAGTGCGTAGGTAACCGTGGTACACGAAGTTCGCGTCAATGTAAGTGCCCATGATAGCCCCCGAGTCGTTGAGGCGTGTAGGACAATCGGAGTAACAGCCCGTGCCCTCGTAACTGCCAGTACCAGCGCCGGGAGCATCGAAGGTCGTAAATTTGCCATTGGGACTGCGCAGGAAGCCGTGGTGTACGTTGTTGCTGTCAGTATAGGTTCCGGCGATCGCCCCCCACTGATTGAGGCCTAAGGCACAACCGGGACAACCCGTGCCTTGGCCGGCCCCAGTGCCCGCACCAGGAGCTTCGAATGTTGTCAGAGTGCCGTCGGCGTAACGGATGAGATCGTGTTCGACGAAGTTACCGCTGTTATCCTGGAAGGCTCCAACGCTAATACCCAAAAAATTGATGTTGAAAGCCGCGCTACCGTAACAACCTGTTGAGGTGCCGGTATCGCAGGAGCCTGGACCGACAAAAGCTTGTACCTTGCCGTCAGGAGTGCGAAGGAAAGCATGGAAGAGATAGTTTGAGTCCAAGGCGTACCCAACGACTGCTCCTTCGAGATTAAGGCCAATGGGAAATGTCCCGTTTGCGCCTGCCCCCGGAACATCAAACGATGTAAACCTACCGTCAGGAGTGCGAAGGAATCCGTGATTGAGGCCAGTTGCATCGGAGAACGAGCCGGTGATTACGCCCAAATCGTTGATGCCAGTGGGACTGGTGCCGTTGTAGGAACCTGCGGTGGTATCCGCGCCGGGAGCCTCGAAGGTAGTGAATTTGCCATTAGGGGTTCGTAGGAACCCGTGGTACACGGTGTCTTTGCCTTGGTAGGAACCCGTAATAAGTCCCCAAACGTTGATGCTGCTTGCGTAGGTTCCGTTGTAATCCCCTGGTGTCGTGTCCGCGCCTGGAGCATCGAAGGTGATAATTTGTTGTGCACTGGCCTCAATGGTCATCGCCAGCGCTGCAACGGTCATCGCAGCGAATGTCAAAGTTCCGGATTTCATCTTTCCTCCTCTAATTGCCGCAGTGATGCGACAAGCAAGCTTTTCATTGCTAAACATGGTCTGTTCTCCTTTCGGCTTGTTGGAACAAACATCCCTGCTCAGTTGACCGTCACAGGCAATTTGCCGGTCGGTGCGACGCAGGTATTTTGCACTTGGACATACCAATTGCCCGGTGTAATAGCTGGAGACAGTGTGGCATTGATCTGGTTTGTTGCTTGGTCCCAGAAGTACCCTCCATCCGTTTCATTCAGCACCACGCCGGGACCGCTGCCGCCGGCCGGTGACCAAATGAGCGAGTTGCCTCCCACGGTGAAGTTGCTGCCCCACGCGATCACCGTGCCCCCGGCGGAGATATTACTTCCGTAGCTGCCATTGGTCAGGGCGGTCAGCACGGGACAATGCAAGGGTATATTCACGGCGTACGGAAGCGTAAATCCAAATCCCCCGGACATCGAAAGGGTAGTGCCAACGCTGCTGAACACGGCGGAGCTATCGTCCAATCCGAGAAAGGCACGCAAGTATACGAAACGCTCAAAACCCGTGCAGTGGGCGCCCAGGATCTCAATCACGCCGTGGCTCAGCATTTGGTGGGCTTCCCATACCACCGTTCCCGGCGTCCCATTCGTGCTCTGGTTACCGAGAGGAAGGGGGAAGAAATGGATGCCGCCCACCGCGGTTACCGGTGGCTGGGCGCCGAGGATTGCCTGCGCCGCTTCGATCGTGTTGATGATCCCCGCGTGCGCGCAACCCGTGACCACCACCATTCCGGTTGGCGTGTTAATTACCAGAGCCATCTCCTCCGGCACTATGTCCGTGCTGAGTGTGCCCGACGGATCCTGTATGTTCGGCGTGCCGGGGTAGGTTTTCTCGTCGTAAGTGCGGGCAATTTTGCCGGTCAGCCACACGCCGGGAAGGCCCAGGAACTGCGGGGTCGGTTGGCTGTTTACGATGAAGTTTCCGCCCTGGGCCAGGAAGCGCGCCTGCTCGCCCACCATGTAGTTGGAGTTGGTCCCCGCGCTGACCCGCGGCCAGAAGATCTCCTCACCGCCGACGTATGCATTTTTGAATGCGTTGGGATTGGTCTGACTGCAAGTACTCCGCAACGTGTCCAGTCCCGTCGTGTGGTCATCGTGATTGTGGCTCAAGATGACGTCCTGAATGTCGCAGATGCTGATATTCAGAGTCTTGGCGTTTGCCAGAACGGTCTGCGGATTGCCGCCCGTGTCAAACAGAAAGCGCTTGGAAACGCCGGCCGACGTAACCTCGATCAACGCGGAAAACCCCCATTCGCTGACAGTCCGGCGGCCGGGGATCATGTCGTCGAGGATTGTGATCTTGTAGTCGGAGACCATCGGCTGGTTTGTGGCAACGGGGTGCGATTGCAGCTCAGCCATGAGGTTTGCCGGCAAGGACCGCTGCTTCGCTATCCCGGAAGCCGGTGACCCGGCGCTATTGGTGGCTGTGTCTTGGCCACTTGCGGCGGAAACTCCCAGGAAGGCAGCGAGAATGAACGCTGCGGGAACAAGCAAGCTTTTCTTATCGAACATAGTTTCACTCTCCAAGAGAAGTCGTACTCCACAAAGCAAAATCCCATTTCTGGTGGGCTTCGTATGGCGGCGACGCGTGTCGTTTGGTTCCGGCAAACCGATGGTTGAATGTCGAATGCAGTACTATGCCCTACGCCGCCCGTATTGAGCTTGTCCAGGTACGGGGGTAGCGCTGCTCGACTGGGACAAGCTGAAGCATGTCCCAAACCCTACATCTCGCCCCTTTAGGCATCATGGCGCGCTCCCGCGCATCTGGCGGCGCACCGGAAGTTTTACTCTTAGTGTTCAAATACATTAGCCCAAACCGATCGAAAAACATGACAACGGTTCTCAAAGTTTTTCTAATTTTTCGTTCTGTGGCCTGTCCGCCTTCGCCGCTCGTGAGTCGTCCGAATGTTCCCCAAACTTAGCAGCGGCGCCCCCCGCCGGCAGCAATTCAATGAAACTGCTATATTTAACAAAATGGAGCCGCTCGAAGCCGGCGCGGACGTCACGGGGTTGTTGCGTGCCTGGAGTGCGGGCAACCGGAACGCGCTCGACCAGCTGGCGCCTCTAATCTATGCCGAGCTCAAGCGAATCGCCCAGCGGTGCATGATGTGCGAACGGGAGGAGCATACCCTCCAGCCCACCGCATTGGTCAACGAGGCCTTTCTTCGCCTGGTCAATGTGGAGGGAGTTGAATGGCAGGACCGGGCTCACTTCTTCGCGCTCTCCGCGCAGATGATGCGCCGTATACTCGTCAGCCACGCGATTGCACGCGGGGCCGGAAAACGAGGCGGCCCAGCGCAGAGGATCTCGTTGGACGATGCCATCATAGCCTCGCCCGAGCGCGACGCCCAGGTGGTGAAGCTGGATGAGGTTCTGGAACAACTGGCCAAATTCGACCCGCGAAAGGCGCAAATCGTCGAATTGCATTTCTTTGCCGGCTTGAACTTTGAGGAGATCGCCGCCGTACTCAACGTCTCGTCGAGAACCATCTTCCGCGAGTGGGGCATCTCGAAAACCTGGCTGGCACGCGAAATGAGCCGCTGAACGAGTTCACTAAAAAGATCAATCCGGGGGTTTGAGTCGAAAACCTTTCCTTCGCGGCCGCGGGTCGGTACCGGGTAAGCTGGTTTTCCATCACCTTGATCCGTCGTTGGGAAACTACACTAGCTTGCAAGTGGCATAAATAGTACACTCGATCCGTGGATTCGGACCGCTGGACTCAGATTCAGCAGCTCTATTATGGCGCCGTGGAGCTGCCAACCTCCGCCCGCTCCGAATTCCTTTCGCAAGCCTGCCCGAACGATCCTGAACTGCGGCGCGAGGTCGAGTCCCTCCTGACCTACGTGGGGCAAGCCGATCCGCTGCTCGAGAACCCGGAGTGGCAACCCGCGAAGGGCGGCGAGCCTTCTCTTGAGACAGCCATGCAGGGGCCCCGGCGCGTGCTGGCCGCCGGATCGCAGGTCGGAGTATTCCGCATAGTGGAGTTCCTGGGAGCCGGCGGCATGGGCGAGGTCTATCGCGCTACCGATACCAGGCTGCACCGCGACGTCGCCATCAAGATGCTGCCCCCGGAGTTGGCGCAGCAGCCCGATTGGTTCGCCCGCTTTCAGCGGGAAGCCCGCGCGCTGGCGGCGCTCAACCATCCTCACATCTGCGCCTTGCATGATATCGGCCCCAACTACCTGGTGATGGAGTATCTCGAGGGCCAGACCCTGGCGGCACGCATCAAGGTTGGCGCGCTCACCGTAGACGAGGCGCTTCCCATCGCGATCGAAATTGCCGCAGCACTGCGCGAGGCGCACGGCAAGGGAATCGTCCACCGCGACCTGAAGCCCGGTAACATCATGCTGACAGGCGGCGGGGCGAAACTGCTCGACTTCGGTCTTGCCAAGTCCCGGCTGCCGGCCGCGGCTGAGGAAACCATAACCGCGCCCGTCACCGGCGAAGCCGTGCTGGTGGGCACGGTGCAATATATGTCGCCGGAGCAGACGCAAGGCAAGGAGGTGGACGCCCGCAGCGACATCTTCTCCTTCGGCCTGGTGCTCTATGAAATGCTCACCGGCATTAGAGCCTTCCAGCGCGATTCCACCGTCAACACCATCGTGGCAGTGCAACGCGAGGAGCCCAAGCCTCTCCGCGAGCTGGTCAAAGGTGTGCCGGACGGCCTGGAGCGCGTCGTCCATCGCTGCTTGCGAAAGGCGCCCGATGCGCGGTATCGATCCTTTGTCGAAATCGTGCGCGAACTCGAAGATTGCCGCGCCGCCAGTTCCGAGCCCGCCAGCGGCATCAACCTCAAAGTGCTCTTCCGGCAAAGCAGGCGGCCCATGATCGCGCTGCCTCTGTTGGCCGTTCTACTGGCGTTGGGCGGCCTCTCCGCCCGATTGATCCTCCACGGTTACCGGGCTCGCTGGGCGCGAAACCAGACGCTGCCGCAGATCCAACAGCTCATCGAGCACCAAGACGAAACGGGGCGAGCGTACGCTCTCGCGGTCGAGGCCGAGCGATACATCCCGGATGACCCGGTACTGCGAAAATTGTGGCCCGATATCTCCGTAGATGCTTCGATTCGCACCACTCCCGCGGGCGCGTCGGTCTACCGCCGGGACTACGACCACCCTCAAAGCGCGTGGGAATTTGTAGGCCGTACACCAATCGAGAAACGGAGAATTCCGGTAGTGCATACACAGTGGAAACTCGAGTTGAAAGGTTTTGCCACAGTAGAGTGCGCTACCTTCCCGGTTCCATACGGCCCCCTGATAGTGGCGATGGACGACGCGGCCATGGCGCCCGCTGGAATGGTACACGTCGGCTCTCCCGACCCCGGAGGCCCTCCACGCAAGCCCTTTCACGCCGGACTCGACGGACTCGCCGCCTACGCAGATTTGCCGGAGGTTCCGCTGGAACCATACTGGATCGACAAGTACGAGGTGACTAACGCTCAGTTCAAGCAGTTTGTCGACCAGGGGGGATACCAGAAAAAGGAGTATTGGAAGCAGCAGTTTCGCAAAGATGGCCGCCTGCTTACCTGGGACGAGGCGGTGGCTTTATTCCGCGACGCGACTGGCAGGCCCGGACCCGCCACCTGGGTCCAGGGGGAGTACCCCCGCGGCCAGGGAGACTTTCCGGTGATTGGCGTGAGCTGGTACGAGGCGGCCGCCTATGCTGAGTATGCGGGCAGAGCGCTGCCCACCATCTATCACTGGGCTTACGCTGCTTCCGCCCAAGGCCCAGCCAATAGAAAAATGCTTCCCGCCAGTAACTTTAGCGGGCATGGGCCGGCGCGGGTAGGCGCCTACGGCGGCATGAGCCGTTATGGCGCTTACGATATGGCCGGCAACGTCAAGGAGTGGTGCTGGAACGAGACAGGTGAAGGCAAGCGTTACATCCTGGGCGGAGCCTGGGACGAGCCGACTTATACCTTCAACGACGCCGATGCCCGCTCGCCATTCCAGCGCTCCGCCAATTTCGGATTCCGCTGCGCCCGGTATGTTTCCGCGGGTGAAACCGCGAAAGCCGTCGAGCCGGTCAAGCAGCAAGGCAGGGATTTCAACCGGGAGACTCCCGCTTCCGGCGAGCTGTTCCGCGTCTACAAGAGCCTTTATTCGTACGACAAGACGCCCCTCAACGCAGTGGTGGAATCCACCGAGCAAACCAGTGACTGGAAACGGGAAAAAATCACGTTCGCCGCGGCCTATGGGAACGAGCGCGTCACCGCATATCTCTTCCTGCCTCTCAAGGCCTCGCCGCCGTTTCAAACCGTGGTCTATTTTCCTGGCGCTGCCGCGGTTTACTTTCGGTCCTTCGAGAATGCACGGTCCTCGGAAGCCTTCGAGTTTCCGACCAAGAGCGGACGGGCCGTCATGTTCCCGGTATACAAGTCAACCTACGAACGCGGCGATGGTCTCAGGATGCCTTATCCCAATACCAGTAGCTCATACCGGGATCACGTGATCGTCTGGTCCAAGGATCTGCGCCGGTCGATCGACTACCTCGAAACCCGTCCCGATATCGATCGCGGCAAGCTGGCCTACGAAGGGTACAGTTGGGGAGCGGCCATGGCATCCGTCATGGTGGCGGTGGAAGACCGCATCCGGGCTTGTGTGCTAATTGGCCCCGGGTTTCGTCTGCAAAAGACATTGCCGGAGGTCGATGACCTGAACTTTGCACCGCACGTGCAGGTCCCCGTCTTGATGTTAAACGGCCGCTACGATTTCATTTGGCCGGGACCCACCGCCCAGGAGCCCATGTTTCGCCTGCTGGGGACGCCCAGAGAGCAGAAACGCCGCGTGGTTTATGAAGTCGGCCACGATATTCCCCAGAATGAGGCGATCAAGGAATCGCTCGATTGGCTCGACCGCTACCTAGGGCCTGTAAAATAGCCCGCCCCCTGCGCCTCGCTGATGGTAGCGGTTCCGGGCGCCGACAGTTATACGTCTGCGTGCGCCAGCCTCAGCCAAAACCCACACCACGTCGCTCGCGCGGATTCAACTACGCGCCGTTACTGCCCCGGCCCCATCCACGCATCCGAAAGGCCGGTAATGATCCGCAGCTCTTC
>Ga0187871_10003910_pt1 | contig 11370 bp, 6 predicted proteins | sample June2016WEW_16_1_FD_132988 | JGI IMG/M metagenome (GOLD analysis project Ga0187871, IMG submission 132988) | Peatland microbial communities from SPRUCE experiment site at the Marcell Experimental Forest, Minnesota, USA - June2016WEW_16_10 | ecosystem: Environmental > Terrestrial > Soil >...
ATGGGCAAATTGGACGTGACCATTTCGGTGGTACGGGGAGGCAATATCAATATGCAAGTCAGACACAAGCTTCGCCTCATGGCGACGATCGGCACGGCCGCCGCAGCGTTGTCGTTGGGCCTCGTCGGATTATCTTCGGGAGGTGCCGGAGCGGCCAGCAAGCCGTCGGGCATCCTGACGTTCGCCGAAGCCCCGCAGACGCCTCCGAACTACATCTTCCCCTATTTGCCCTGCGCCAACTTCTCGGTAGCCACGATCGACGGCTTCCAACAGCAGATGTTCCGTCCGGCCTACTGGTTCGGCCTCGGCTCCTCGGCGGCCATCCAGCCGTCGCTGTCCACGGCCAACCAGCCGGTCTTCAGCAACGACAACAAGACGGCCACCATCACCATGAAGGGTTGGAAGTTCGCCGATGGCCAGACCGTCGACGCCGAGTCACTCATGTTCTTCCTGAACATGTACCGGGCCGACCCCACGGCGTACTGCGGCTTTAACGGTAAGTACGGTATCCCCAACCAGCTGGCCAGCGCGAGCGGGTCGGGCAATACGGTGACCCTGCACTTCACCACGTCGGTCAACCCGTACTGGATCCTGTACAACTACCTGGCTGAGCTCACCCCGATGCCCAACACGTGGGACGTCACCGGTCCGGGCAAGACCTCGAACTGCGCCAGCGGCGTCTACAACGCCAAGTCGACGAACGCGGAGTGTCTGGCGGTCGCGACGTATCTCCAAAAGTTGGCCGGAGACACCTCGACGTACACGGACTCCTTCTGGCAGAGCGGCGACAGCGGCCCGTGGAAGTTGACGTCGTTCGACAACCTGGGCAACGCGACCTTCGTGCCGAACACCAAGTACTCGGGACCTCAGAAGGCTCAGGTCGCGGAGGTCAAGGAAGTGGCGTTCACCTCAGCGACCGCCGAGGAGAATGCCCTGCGTGCCGGTTCGATTGACATCGGCTACGTCGACAACGGGGTGCTCACCCAGAACGGAACGCCGAGCAAGCCCGGTGCGAACTGGGCCCCGATCGCGAGCACGTACACCTTGCACGTGTCAGCGCCCTGGTCGGTCGACTACTCCGCCTACAACATGAACAAGTTGAACCCCCAGGCGCCGCTGCTGGACCAGCTCTACATCCGCCAGGCCCTCCAGTTGACGGTCAACCAGCCCGAGATCATCAAGAAGGCCTTCAAGGGCTACGGCTACGTGCAGATCAATCCGCTGCCGCCGGTGACCCCGTCCTCGATCGACTCGGGCGTGTCATTCACCAATCCCTACCCCTACAACCCCTCTAAGGCCTCGTCGCTGCTCAAGAGCCACGGCTGGGTGAAGTCGGGATCGACCCTCGTCTGCAACAGCCCCGGTACGGGGGCGAGCGACTGCGGCGCCGGCATCACGAAGGGCGAGAAGTTGCTCTTCACGTTCGAGTACGACTCGGGCTCGCCGGCCACCGCGCTGCAGGTCGACGCGGAAGTCTCGGAGTGGGCCTCCATTGGAATCGGCATGACGGTCTCGTCGGCGCCCTTCAACACGGTCATCTCGACGTGCTCGGCCGATTCGGCCAAGTGGAGCATCTGCTACTGGGGTGCCGGGTGGATCTACTCCCCCGAGTACTACCCATCGGGAGAGACCCTGTTCACGCCGGGCGCGAGCTTCAACATCGGCGCCTACGACAACGCGGCCGTGAATGCGGCGACGCAGCAGACGGACTTCGGAACGGCCAGTCTTGGCAAGTTCGCCAACATCACGGCACAGCAGCTGCCCGACCTGTACCAGCCCAACACCACCAACGACTTCGCGGCCGGTGGCATCGGTGAGGTCAAGAACGGCATCAATAGCAAAATCGGCTTCTCGCCGAACCCGCTCGAGACCTTCATGCCGGAGTACTACTCCTTTAAGTAAGGACCCGCGTTACGGGCATAAGCCCAACGACCGACGGCCCCCCAATTCGGGGGGCCGTCGGTCGTTGGTGCGACCAGCGCCGATTTGGGTCGAGCGAAACGATCATTGCGACTCGCGCCCGAGAACGATACTGGGTAAACTTCGCCGGTGTTCAACTACATACTGAGGCGGCTCGGTCAGTCGATCATCGTGCTGCTGATCGTGATGTTGATCACCTTCACCCTTCCCTACTTCGAGGTCCAGGGCATCCTGGCCCCCGCGTACGCGGTGTTGGGCACGCACGCCAATCCCCATACCGTGCACGTGTGGGGGGTGCAGCACGGCATGTTCCGACCGTACTGGGTACGGTTCTGGGAGTACATCGACCAGGTCTTCCTCCACTTCAACCTCGGGCACTCGTACAAGCAGAACCTCTCAGTATGGGGGATCATCTCGCTCTACGTGCCGCGCACGATCTGGCTCGCCCTTTCGTCGCTCATCTTGACCGTCATCATCGCGCTGCCGCTAGGCATCTACCAGGCGTCGCGGCGCAACAGCACCGTCGACTACGTGGCGACGGGCACGGCCTTCGTCCTCTACGGCATACCGGCCTTCCTGCTGGGGATCCTGATGCTCCAGTTCTTCAGCTTCAGCTTCCTGCACCTGCCCGCCTCGCCTCCGTCGGGCGTGGCGCCGTGGGCGATGTTCACCAATCCCGTGGGCTTCATCCTGCCCGTGCTGACCCTCACCCTCTTGAGCATCGCCTTTCTCAGCCGCTTCATGCGCAGCGCCGTCCTCGAGGTGCTGGTCCAGGACTACGTGCGCACCGCCAAGGCCAAGGGCTGCAGCAACCGCCGGATGCTCATTCGCCACGCAATCCGTAACGCCCTCGGCCCGATCGTCATCATCCTCGGGCTCTACTTCCCCGGGCTGCTGGGCGGAGCCGTCGTCATCGAGAGCGTCTTCAACTACAGCGGGCTGGGGATCCAGATCATCAATGCGGCCACGACCCTGGACGTACCCACCGTGCTGGGCATCACCCTGCTCGTCGCCATCTTGACGCTGCTCGGCAACCTGATGGCCGACGTCATCCTCGGCCTCGTGAACCCGCGAATACGAATCCAGGGCACCCGATGATCGGACGACCCGAGCCACCGCTGGATCACCACAGCCTCGTCACCGAGAACCTCGCCAATACCGAGGAGAGCGACGCCGTCGTACCGATGTGGAAACAGCGCACGCGGATTTTCCTCCACAACAAGCTCGCGATTGCGTCGGTAATGTTCCTCATCCTGCTGGTGCTCTTCTGCTTCGTCGGCCCGCACATTTATCACACGAACCAGACCAATCAGGCCGCGGCCCTCAACGTGACCTTCAACGCGCCGCCGTCGGCCCAGCACTGGCTCGGGACCGACAGCTCCGGGTTCGACGAACTGGGGCGGATCATGTTCGGCGGCGAGTACTCGTTGAGCCTGGGCATGCTGGCAGGCTTCATCACCATCGTGGTGGGCACCATCTACGGCATGGTCTCGGGATTCCTCGGCGGGATCACCGACACCCTGCTCATGCGCCTGCTCGACGCCTTCCTGTCGATTCCCCTACTCTTCCTGCTGATCACCCTGATCGCGGTCTTCCAGCGCTCCACGGTCTTCCTCATCGTCATCATCGGCGTGACGGGATGGTTCGGCAACGCCCGCATCATCCGAGGCGATGCGCTCCTGATAAAGAAACTCGAGTACTCCCAGGCCTCCACGGCCATGGGGGGAAGCAAGTGGCACATTATCTGGCGCCACGTCTTCCCCAACTCGATGAGCAATATCGTCACCGTGGCCACCTTCTCCGTAGCCGACGCGATTCTGTTCCTCTCGACCCTGGGCTTCCTCGGTCTGGGCATCCAGGCCCCCCAGACCGACTGGGGCACCATGATGCAGGCCGGTTCGATCCAGCAGCCCAATGGCTACTGGTGGGAGATCTACCCCACCGCGCTCGTCTTCGTGCTGGTCATCGTCGCCATCACCTACATCGGCGAAGCGATGCGCGACGCCTTCGAGGTGCGCCTCCTCGAACGTTGAGGGGCTTCGAGCGCGAGGCCAGAGGCGCTCGCGACCGCGGCTACGGGCGTGGGCCTATCGCGACCGGCGTCTTCAACGGGAAGTGGCAGGCCGCCTGCTGGGTGTCGCCGAAGCTTCGCATCAGCGGCTCTTCAGCGGCGCAGATCTCCTGGGCCTTCGGGCAGCGCGTTCGAAAACGGCACCCCGATGGCGGGTTGACCGCCGAGGGCAGCTCTCCTCGCACCTGACTGCCCCGCAGCGTGCGGGCCGCGGCGGGATCCGGGACGGGCACCGCGTCCAAGAGGCCCTGGGTGTAGGGATGGGCCGGGGAGCGAAAGACTGCTTCCGCATCACCGATCTCGACGATCTTGCCCAGGTACATGACGGCGATGGTCTCGGCCATGTAGTAGATCACCGCGAGGTCGTGGCTCACCATGACGTAACTGAGGTGGTGCTCGCGCTGGAGCTCCTTCATCAGGTTGAGGATCTGGGCCTGCACCGACACGTCCAGGGCCGACACCGGCTCGTCGGCCACGATGAGCCGGGGATTGAGCGCCAGCGCCCGGGCGAAGCCGATCCGCTGACGCTGTCCGCCGGAGAACTCGTGCGGGTAGCGATCGGCCGACACACGGTCCAGACCGACCGAGGCCAGCAACTCGTAGACGCGAGCCATCTGCTGAGCCTTGTCGCCGTCGCCCTGGACGGCGAGTGGCTCGCCGATGATCTGGGCCACCTTCATGCGGGGATTGAGGGACGAGTACGGGTCCTGGAACATCATCTGGCGATCCCGCCGCTCCACCCTCGACGGCTTGTGACCGCGGGCCGATACCAGCTTGTCGTCGAAGAAGATCTCCCCGGCCGTCAACGGCTCCAGGCCCACCAGCATTCGCCCGATCGTCGTCTTGCCGCAGCCCGACTCACCGACCAGGCCGAAGGTCTCTCCCTCAGTCAACGTGAAGTTGACGTCCGACACGGCGTGGATGGCGCCGATCTTGTGTCGAACAAGCCCGCCCTTCACGGCGAACTCCTTGACGAGGCCCTCCGCGCGCAACAGCGTCTTCTTGGCCCTCACCGACGTCGAGACCGCGACGGCTGACGGCGTGATCGCCACGATCGGCCTCGGGCCCTCGGTGGGGTGAAAGCACGCGAAGGCGTGCTCGCCCTCGAGGGCGATGGGCGGCTCCGCAGCGCGGCACTCGTCGGTCGCGTAGGCGCATCGCGGCGCGAAGCGACAGGCCACGATCTCCTTCGTCAGATCGGGCGGCATTCCGGCGATGGACGCCAACTTGTGCTTCGACGTGTTCTCCAGATTGGGCATCGACGCCAGCAGTGCCTGGGTGTAGGGGTGGCGCATCGACTTGAAGAGTTCGGGAGTGGCCGCTTCTTCAGCCTTCTTGCCCGCGTACATCACCACCACGCGGTCAGTCCGTCCGGCGATGACCCCCATGTCGTGGGTGATCAACAGCATCGCCATGTCGAGTTCTTTTCGTAGGTTGTCCAGGATGTCCAGGATCTGCGCTTGGATCGTCACGTCCAGCGCCGTTGTCGGCTCGTCGGCGATGAGCAGCGTCGGGCTGCACACCAGGCCCATGGCGATGATGACGCGCTGGCGCAGGCCGCCCGAGAGCTCGAAAGGATACTGGTTGAGCCGCTCCGCGGGACGGGGCATCTCCACCATCTCGAGCACCTCGAGCGCCCTCTTACGGGCCTCGGCTTCGCTCGCGCCGTGATGGATCCGCAGGCCCTCGCCGATCTGGCGGCCGATCTTGGTGGTGGGGTTGAGCGAGCTCATCGGATCCTGGGGAATGAGCGCGATGCTCTGACCGCGCTGGTGCTGCATCTGCTTTTCGCTCAAACTCGCGAGGTCGATGTCGTTGAGGATGATGTTGCCGGCGACGATCTTGCCCGTACCGGGCAGCAGGCGCATGATGGCCAGTCCGGTGGTGGTCTTGCCGCAGCCCGACTCACCGACCAGGCCCACGCTCTCGCCGGCCTTGATCGTCAGGGAGAAGTCGTCAACGGCGGTGGCGAAGGTCTTGCGGGAGGCGAATTGGACCTTCAGGTTGTTCACCGTGAGCAGCGACGACATAGTTGGCAAATCCTACTCTTTGAGCAACTGAGGCGACGGCGACAAAATCAAGGCACGGGCGGCGCGGTCTCGGCCGTCGCCAACCACCGTGCCACCGCAAACCGGCGCCGCCGAACGAACGGCCCGCCCTTCACCGGGCGCAGACGAGGAAGGATTCACTTCTCAAAGGCAGCGTGCGGACACCGTCAAGAGGCCAGCCAACGACACCACACCACCGCTTCGAACACGTTGTCGCGTCGGCGGCGCGGTCTCGGCCCCCGTCGAACAACCTCGACTCGCGACGGCAGATTTCACCGCTTGCAGGCGCCGGTCGAAGTGAGTTTGACTACTCCGTCGTTCACTTGATCGATCCCGCGAGTGCAAAGAATTGGTATCGGCTTAGACGTGCTGGGTTTATCGCGCTCGCGGATCGCCATTCTCGCCACCGACCCGATGCTCCGATGATCCCAACGAGCAGTCTCCATAAATCATGTCGCAGTTGACTTTTGCACTCGAACGGCCAATTTGGTGCTCGATGGCTACCCCGAATCTCGATTGTCGACACAACCGCTCGTATTACCAGTGTGTCGTTCGGTTCCAAACCGTGCAGTTGCGCCCCTGCAGTGGCGTTACTAAAGTGAGCGAAGTTGCCAATTGGTGACGTTTTTGGGAACTGGAAGTGAATTCCAGTTGGGAGGACAACAATGCTTAAGCGATCAAGGGGGATGCGCTGGACGGTGACGGGGCTCGCGCTCAGTTTGTCGGTGCTGGGCCTCACCATTTCACTGTCATCGGCCGGTGCGTCGACCGCGTCGAAGTACGCGGCGTCTAAGAACTGGACGATCAAGCTCGCCAACCTGGTTGCGGGCAGTCCGACGTACGCCTACCCCTTCATTGGGCCGGCGGACTTCACGGTGTCGAACGTGTCGGACTTCCAGTACCTCATGTACCGTCCTCTCTACTGGTTCGGCAACACGACCAACGGCGCCGTAGAAGTCAATGAAGGCCAGTCGCTGGCCGCATTGCCGGTGATGTCCAACCATGACAAGACCGCCACCATCAAGTTGAAGTCCGGCTACAAGTGGAGCAACGGCGAGCCCGTCCAGGCCAACGACGTCATGGAATTCCTCAACCTCTTCGCCTCCGAGCCGTCGGGAGAGGCGTCCTACGCCGCGCCGGTCAAGGGCGTGCCCGTCACGATTCCCGACCTCTTCTCGTCGGTGACCGCGCCGAACACGCACACGATCGTGATGAACTTCATCCGACCGGTGAGCCCGACGTGGCTGCTCAACAACCCGCTTTCCGAGGTCACCCCGCTGCCCAAGGCGTGGGACATCATGGACTCGAGCTGGACGTTCACTACCAACACGCCGGCCGGCTACACCGCTTCCACCGCTGTTACCAAGGCCGGCGGCAACCTGGCCACGGTTCCCGGCGGTTGCTGGTCATCGACCTTCATCGGCGACGGCAACACCACCGGTCCGACCTCGGCCTTCGCCGATGAGAACGGAACGAACACCATCGTGCCCGCGGCCAACGCCACGCAGGCCGAGAAGTGCGAGGAGGTCGCCGCCACGATGAACTCCTTTGCCGATGACCCGGTCGACTACGCCAACACCTCCACGGACACCGGCAAGCTGTGGGGCCTCTCGGACGGCGCCTGGAAGCTCACCTCGTACAACAGCGCCACCGCGGCGATGTCGTGGGGACGCAACCCGGACTACGGCGGCGCCAAGGCCTACGCCAAGGCATTGGAGTACGTGCCGTGCCAGTCCCAGACGGGTGACTGCTACAACCTCCTGCTCAGTGGGTCGGTGTCGGCCACCTACATCGTGGGAGTTCCGTCGAACGACCTGCCGGTGATCAAGTCGCTCTCCCAGTTGTCCAAGACCCAGGACAAGGCCCTGGCATCGAAGTACGACGCGGTGACGGCCTACAACCCGGTCATTGGCTACAGCCCGCTCAACTTTGCGTCGACCCTCACGGGTGTCGGCGAGGACTCCGCGATGTCCGGGGACACCACCCCGCGCTCGGCTCTCTTCGCGCAGCCCTACATCGTGAAGGCCCTCAACGACTCGTACCCGGTGAATGCGATCGTGAAGGACGTCGACCGTGGCTACGGCTACTCGACGTTCGGCCCGATTCCGCCATATCCGCCGAGCAACTACACCTCGCTCAAGTCATCGCCGTACGCGTTGGACAAGGTCGCGGGTGAGATGACGCCTCACGGCTGGTCGAAGGTTGGCGGGATCTACACCTGCGAAAAGCCCGGCACCGGCAACGGCGAGTGCGGAGCCAACATCGCGCAAGGCGCCACCATGACCTTCAAGGTTGACGCCGGCGTTGCGGGCATCCCGACGGCCGAAGAGGGCGATGACGCCTGGGTCTCAGCCGCGAAGTCGCAGGGGATCAACCTCGTGCTGAACGTCGAGACATTTGACGCGGTCATCGCGGCGGACACCAGCGCCTCGACGACGTGGGACATGTACACCGGCAGCGGCTGGGAGTACGCTCCCGACTACTACCCGAGCGGCGAGGACCTCTGGCTGAGCGGTGACCCGGAGAACGTGGGCAGCTACAACAACGCCACGGCGAACAAGGACATCTTTGGCACGCTGAGCGGTGCGGTGAGCATGAACACCTACGAGAACTTCATGGTCAACAACTCACCAGTCATCTGGAACACGTGGAACCCGATCGTCGGAGAGCACCTCAAGAACGTCGGCGGCTACGTCTTCGAAGACACGTCCAACATGAACCCAGAGCTCTGGTACTTGAAGGGTTAGCCATTGCGCTAGAGGGAACTATGGGCCGCGGTCATCCGACCGGGGCCCATAGTTCCCCTTAGTAGCATTCGCACATGCTTTCGTTCCTGTCTCGGCGAATCTTCCAAGGCTTCTTGGTCGTTCTGCTGGTGATCACCGGCACCTTCGCCCTTGAGCACTTCGTGCCGGGCGGCCCGGCCGTCGTCGCGCTCGGACGGCGCGCGACACCGGCGAACATCAAGATCTACAACATCCAAAACGGTCTCAACCGACCGATGTTCGTCCAGTTGCTCAGTTACCTCAACGCAGCAGTACATCTCAACCTCGGTTACTCGCTCATCCAGCACGCTCCGGTGTGGTACCTGATCAAATCGGCGCTCGGCCATACCGTCATGCTGATCTCGGTGGCGCTGGTCATTCAGTTCGTCCTCGCCGTGCCGCTCGGCAACATGCAAGCCCAACGGCGAAACTCCAACTTCGACTACGTCGCCACGAGCGTCACCTTCATCCTCTACGCCACGCCGGTGTTTCTCATCGGTGAGTTTCTCATTTCGATCTTCGCCATCAAGTTCCACTTCTTCCCGGTCACCGTCAATCCCTCCGGCGGCGCCTACGCCATATTCACGAGCCCGGTCCAGTACGTGCTGCCGGTCTTGACCCTTTCGCTGCTCGGTGTCGGCGGTCTCAGCCGATACCAACGCTCCTCGATGCTCGACACCTTGACCCAGGACTACATCCGCACCGCCAAGGCCAAAGGGCTGCCGCACCGGAAGGTGATCAACCGTCACGCCATTCGCAACTCGTTACTCCCGATGATCACCATCATGGGGCTCAGCCTGCCCACCATCGTCGGCGGCGCCCTCATCACCGAGACGATCTTCGACATCCCCGGGATGGGGCTGCTGACGCTGCGCTCCGCCACGAACTACGACATGCCCGTGGTCGTGGGCACGACAATCGTGGCGGCCACCGTCACCGTCATCGGCTCGCTGGTCGCCGACATCCTCTACGCCATCGCCGATCCTCGAATCCGCCTCGGCAGTGGCGGGAGGTAGAGGGCCGTGGCCGACATCATCGAGAAGGTCGGGCTCTCACCCGAGGGCGGCGAGAGCACCGACATCGGAGGAATGTTCTCGCTCGTGTGGCGCACGTTCAAGGAGAACCGCCTCGCTGTTGTGAGCCTCGGCGTCCTGATCTTCTTCGTGCTCTTCTCGTTCGTCGGTCCCGACATCTACCACACGAACCAAACCAACCAGTTCAGCGCGTTGACCGCGAACATCAACGGTCAATCCGCAGTGAACTACCCATGGTTCCATTCGTGGAAGGCCATCCTGGGCACCGACTCCAGCGGCTACAACATCATCGGGCGCCTGATGAAGGGCGGACGCACGGCGCTGATCGTGGGCTTCCTGGCCGGCATGATCTCAACGATCGTCGGGTCGATCTGGGGGGCGGTGTCGGGGTATCGGGGAAAGGTCCTGGACTCGCTAATGATGCGCTTCGTGGACATCGGGCTCTCCGTGCCCGGTCTCTTCCTGCTCATCGTCATCGTGGTCCTGTTCGGTGCGTCGTCGACGACGATCATCCTCACGCTCGGCTTCACGTCGTGGTTCGGTTCCTCTCGTCTCATACGCGGCGAGACCTTGAGCCTCAAGCAGCGCGAGTTCGTCCACGCCGTCAAGGTGCTGGGCGGATCGAACCGGCGGATCATCTTTCGACACATCCTGCCCAACACCATGGGGACAATGATCGTGGTGGGAACCTTCGCGGTCGCCGACTCGATCCTGGCCCTCGCGGCGCTGGGCTTCATCGGACTGGGCATTCCCCTGCCCAACACCGACTGGGGCGACATGTTGAATACCGGCGTCACGTACGCCAACGACGGCTACTGGTGGGAGATCGTCCCGGCGGCCATCTGCATCATCCTGGTGGTGATCGCGCTCAACTACATCGGCGACGCCATGCGCGACGCCTTCGAGGTGCGGCTGCAAAAGCGTTAAAGACGCGACGTCGACGTCGTTCCCCTTACCGAGCGACTCAGCGCGCCGGCGAGACGCGGGTGGTGATCTCGCTCAATAGTGGTGTGCGCAGCGGAAAGTGGCAGGCCGCCGTGTGGTCGGCGCCGAACGGTCGAAAGGGCGGCTCTTCGTTGGCGCAGATCTCCTGCGCGCGCGGGCATCGGGTGCGAAAGCGGCACCCCGACGGTGGGTAGACCGACGAGGGCAACTCGCCCTGAATCTTGATCTGGACCTCGTCGAGGGCGTCCGTGGCGAAGGGCTTGGGCACCGAATCGAGCAGGCCACGGGTGTAGGGATGGCAGGGATTGCGATAGATCTCGTCGGAGGGTCCGACTACGACCAGCTTGCCCAAATACATCACCCCCACCGTGTCGGCCATGTAGCGCACGACGCCAAGGTCGTGGCTGATCATGAGCAGCGAGAGGCCCAGGTCATTCTGGAGGTCCTTGATCAGGTTGAGGATCTGGGCCTGGATCGACACGTCGAGCGCGCTGACCGGCTCGTCGGCGACGAGGAGGCGAGGCTTCAAGGCCAACGCCCGGGCCAGGCCGATGCGCTGTCGTTGACCACCGGAGAACTCGTGAGGA
>Ga0187871_10003912_pt1 | contig 11367 bp, 5 predicted proteins | sample June2016WEW_16_1_FD_132988 | JGI IMG/M metagenome (GOLD analysis project Ga0187871, IMG submission 132988) | Peatland microbial communities from SPRUCE experiment site at the Marcell Experimental Forest, Minnesota, USA - June2016WEW_16_10 | ecosystem: Environmental > Terrestrial > Soil >...
CCAGTTGCGGCGGTTTGGCGGCTACCTTCCGCAGCAACTGGGAGCCTCCGGACATGGGATCCTCGGCGGCGGTGCGCAGCATGGCCGACATCTCGCGCTGGCGCGACCATTCATAAAACTTCAGCCCGAGAGCGATGGAGAGCAGTACCCAGGTGAACACCACCAGAAACAGGGGCAGGGAGACGTGCATGCCTAACCCACCTCCTGGCAGCTCTCGAACACTGCGCCGGGCAACGCCAAGCCGCAGGCGGCCAGCCGTTCGTAGAACTGGGGCCGGATGCCGGTGGCCCGGAAGCAGCCGCGCACCTGCCCCTTTTCCGTGATGCCCTTCTTATCGAACACAAACAGGTCTTGCAGAGTCACCAAGTCGCCTTCCATGCCGGTGACCTCCGTCACGTGGGTGACCTTGCGGGACCCGTCGCTGAAGCGCGACACCTGGACGAACAGGTCCACCGCGGAGGCGACCTGTTGGCGGATGGAGCGCACGCCCATATTGGCGTTGGACATCCCCACCATCACCTCCAGGCGCCCCACGGCGTCGCGCGGGGTGTTGGCGTGGATCGTGGTGAGAGAGCCGTCGTGGCCGGTATTCATGGCTTGCAGCATGTCCAGCGCTTCCTCGCCGCGCACCTCGCCCACGATGATGCGGTCCGGCCGCATGCGCAGCGCGTTGATGACCAGCTCCCGGATGCGGATGGCGCCCGTGCCTTCGATGTTGGGCGGACGCGTTTCCATGCGCGCCACGTGGGTCTGCTGCAAACGCAGTTCGGCCGCATCCTCGATGGTCACGATGCGTTCGTCCTCCGAGATGTAGCTGGAGAGCACGTTCAGCAGCGTAGTCTTGCCCGAGCCGGTGCCGCCGCTGATCAGAATATTCAAGCGGGCCTTCACGCAGTACTCCAGCGTCTGTCGCATGCTCTCGGTCATGGTCAGGCTGCGCACCAGATCCTCGGGGCGCAGCGCGTGCCGCCCGAAACGGCGGATCGACAGCAGCGGGCCATCCACCGCCACTGGGGGAATGGCGGCATTCACGCGCGATCCATCCGGCAGCCGCGCGTCCACCAGGGGCGTGGATTCGTCCACCCGCCGGCCGACCTGCGCCACTATTTTTTCGATGATGCGAAGCAGGTGGGCGTTGTCCTTGAACTGCACGGGCGTGCGGAACAATTTGCCGGCCCGCTCCACGTATACCAGGTAGGGTGTGGTCACCAGGATGTCGGAGATGGTGGAATCCTGCAGCAAAGGCTCCAGCGGTCCCAGCCCGAAGACTTCGTCGAGCACTTCTTCGATGACGCGGTCCTTCTCCGTCCGGCTGAGCGGAGTCTTCTCCTGATCCACCAGCCGGACCAGCGCCGTGCGGATCTCCAGGCGCGCGCGCTCGCCCGGAATGGAGGACAACGCTTCGAGGTTGAGGCGGTCCAGCAACTGGCGATGCAGCGCGAACTTCAGTTGCTGGTATTCCGGCGTGGAAGCTTCGCTTTGGAAAAGCCGCGCCACCCATCCCGATTCCGCCGCTGCCTGCGGCGCGACATGCCACCCGTTGCCCATCGCATCGCTCCTTTTATCCGAACAGGCCGAACCGGCGCTTGCCCTTCTCCACGGGGGCGCCCGCCAGACGCATGGCAAAGCTCGCCATCTGGCGATTCAAATGACTGCCAGGCGGCAGCAGCTTGCCTTTGCAAAAAGCGTCGTAGAGCGCGTAATAGTCGTTGGGCAGCATGGTGTCGATGGGCGCGCCCAGGATACGCTCCAACTCCTCGGCGGTAACATCCGGCCGCTGCGGCGTGCGGTTCAGGATCACGCGCAGCCGGCTTCCAAAGCCGGCGTTGATCAGCGTCTGGACCGCCTGCTTGGCCTGGTGCAGCGAGGGCACTTCCAAGGTGGTGACTAGGAAGATCTCGTCGATCTCATCGAGCACCGCGATGGTGGCCAGATTCAGCGCGCTGCCCAGGTCGACCACGGTCCAGGCGTAGTGCGCCCGCACGAAAGCGACGACTTTCGCAAGAGATTCTCCGGAAACGGGATCCTTCGGAAGATAACCGGAGGGCGCCGCAATGATCTCCAGCCCAGGCCACCCGGCCGATACCAGAGCGTTCCAGTAACTCACGTCCAGGCGATGCAGATTCTGCAGCGCGTCCAGGACCGAGTAGGACGATTTGACCTTCATCAGGAAGCCGACAATTCCCGATTGCAAGTCCAGATCGACCAGCACCGTATGCTCGGCCCGCTGCGCGCTGACGCGGCCCAGTTCGGCCGCCAGGTGGCAGGCGATGGTGGTGGCGCCGCTGCCGCCTTTTGCCGAGAGGAATCCGAAGACCTTGCCCGGCGGGCGGTTATTTTCCCGCCGTACGGGACGGATTTCGGCTTGGCGTTCCACTGCCTTCCGGAGATTGTTGCCCAGCGGCGGGTACAGAAACTCGTTCGCGCCGACGCGCATGGCGGCCAGAATGGTTTCCGGTTGCGCCGTGGTGTCGAGGGCCACCAGCATGCAATCGGGCAAGGCGGCGCGTACCCCGCGCACGGCTTCTTCGAGCGGCAGGGGCAACCCGGTGATGTCCAGCAGCACGACTTCCGGCCGCAGAAACTCCAGTTTTTCGATCAGCGAGGGCCAGTTCCGAAGGTCGCGCTGCTCCATGACCACGCGCACCGACAGACCGCGCAGCGCTTCCTGCACGGGTTCCCATAATTCGGGCGCCCGGATCGCCACCCCTACGGTGGTCGGCGCCGCGGGGGCTTTGGACGTATCTTGTTCGAGGACCAGGGAAGCCATTACCGTATTCCTCCGGGTGCGGCGCCCGCCGCCGGACTGGCCTGTAGCGGTGCCGCGCCGGCGGCCGTCTTCTGTTTTTCGATCTCCAGCATCTCTTCGAGCGGGATGTCTTTCTTCACCGGCGGCGACGGAATCGCTCCGGTGACCTCGGAGCCGGGCGTCCGGGGGGCGGCCGCGGCGGTGCCCGGAAGAAATACTTCGGGCATTCCGACGGCGGGAAGCGCCGCTCCGCCCGGAATCGGCCGCACCAACTCCGGCGTGATGAGGATCATCAATTCCGAGTTGCTGCGCGTGCGCGTGCGGCTTTGGAAGAGCTTGCCCAGCAAGGGGATGTCGCCGATCCCGGGAATCTTGTTGAGGCTCTCGGTAATGGTGTTGTTTAGCAGCCCCGCGATCACGAAGCTCTGACCGCTCTCCAGCTCCACTTGCGTCTGCACCTTTCGGGTGGCCAATGCCGGGATGGTGAAACCTTCGAAACTCAGCGCGTTGGAGTAATCGAGCGAACTGACCTCGGGGGCCACTTGCAGGCGGATGGTTCCGCGCGGCGTCACCACCGGCAGAAAGTTGATGCGCACGCCGTATTCCCGGAACTGAATGGTGACCGCGCCCGAGGTAGCGCCGCCTTGCACCACGGGAAACGGAAACTCGCCGCCGGCCACAAAGCTGGCCGGCTTGCCATTGGTGGCCAGCACATTCGGCTCGGCCAGCATTTGCAGCAGGTTTTTGGCCTCCAGCGCCTGCACCAGGGCGCCCAGATTGATATCGCGCCGGAACAGGAAGATGTTGAGCGCGTCGGAGAGCGTAAATTGCGCGACATTGCCCTGGATCGTGGGGACGGCCGGTCCGAACTGACCGGTAGTGACTTGCCCCACCGAGTTGGCCGCGCCAGTGCTCAACAGGTTGACGCCGAACGAGGTGGCCACGGAGCGATCCACATCGGCGAATCGCACCCGCAGCAGGATCTGGGGTTCCGCCGGGGGCACTTCGACGCGCAGCAGGTTCACTACTTTGCCCAGCGTGGCCGCCATGCCGGCGGCGCGCTCGGCGCTGGAAAGATCTTTCACGGTGCCCCGCAGAAAGACCGTATCGTTCTCGAATTCGAGGCTCACGTCCTGGCCTTCGAGTCCCCGCTGGAGCTGCCCCTGGACGGCTTCGATGCGAGCCGTGTTCTGGCGCACAGTCAGGTTGTACATGGTGCGGGCGCCATCCTGCTGCCAGAGAATCACGGAGGTCTCTCCCGGCGCCTTTCCGTTGATCAAGACTTCGCGCGGATTTACCGCCAGGGCCTCGGCGAGGTCGCCGTTGGCCACCGCCACGCGCCGGAGATCGGCCGCGGTATCCAGGATGATCGACTTGCCCACGGTGACCGCCAAGTCCACCGGGGTTCCATCGTGGGCGCAACCGGCGGGCAGCGCTACCGCCAGCAGAGACGCCACCAGCCAGCAACCGTGCCCGTTCATGGCTTGACCTCCCCACGCGGTTCGAATTGCGTTTCGGTCCGCTTGATCCCATTGATCACCTCGACCACGCGCGGCTTGGGAGGCGGAGCTAATGCCGCAGGTGGAGGCGTAGGGCGGATGGCGGCGGCGGGTTTCTCGGCTTGTGGGGGCGGTGCGCCCGAATTGAACAATTGCGCCACCGCGCTGCCGTTAGTTTTGGCGATGTCGGTGTCCAGCGGATTGCGCAGCACCAGTTGAATGCTGGTCTGGGTGCTGGCCAAACTCAACATTTCCGCCTGCTGCGGCGTGACCAACAGGTTGACCACCGCCACGGAGACGGGTTTCCCTTCGGCGTCTTTCTGGAAGTTCTGGCCGGCCGACAGCACTTGCACGTTTTGCAGCAGGGTCTTGGTGACGCCGCCCTGTGCGGCCGCGCCGGGCGGACTGCCGGATACCAGCACGTCCACCCGCATGCCTGGCACGGCAAAGCCCGCCACCCCTACGATTTCATTCACCCGGATGGCCACTGCGCGCATGCCTCTGGGGATCAGGGCCGCCAGGCCGGCGCCGCCGCCCTTGGGGGCCAACCGGCTCTCCACCATGGGTTCGCCGCCGAGGATGGGCGAGATCACGCCGCGCCCGACGATATCCTCTCTCTTTTGGATGGCGCCTTCGGGCAGGCTGCCGGTCCAATCTCCCAGGCGGAGATCCGCGTCCCGGATGAGGGTGCCCGGCGCCAAATCCTTCGCCGCCAGAATCAGTTTGCTGGACTTGGGCGCCGCCTGCGTCGTGACGCGGCCGGACAAGAGCCGGTACAGCAACAGGCTCGCGCCGGCGGAAACAATAAAAGCAAAAGCCAGAACGGAAATCAGTCTTTGATTCATGCCTCGCTCACGGGCCGTATCCTCTCTCGGGATTCCCGGCCTCAATCCTCTTTTTTCCGGGCCACTCAAACGCGCCCCGGTGCAGTTCACCTTTTATATCGGCCGGAGGGTGGGGAAGCAATAGGGGCGGACGCTACGATACCGAGGCGAATTTCGTCCAGAACGCAGTCATAGTCGTTTGTCGTTTCGATGCATCGTTGCGGATTCGATCCCGCCGCCAGAGGAAACGGCGGAAGCCTGCTCGAACGGCAATGGCGCGGCCCGCGCTGCACGGAAGATCAACGCCACGCCATCGTCATAGATCAGATGCCACGCGCGGGATTGGCGCAGCGCGCCGGCCAACGGCGCATCCGGCGGCAACAGGACGGTCTCTACTCCGTAGCGGTTCAGATAGCCCTCCCAGCCGGCCTGCGCGCCCATGGCCTTCATGTATTTGCCGGCGAACTCAGGGCCGTAGAAATCGCTGCGGCCGTCGATGAAGACCCGGCCGCGGGGATACTCGCGGTAGATGAGGTACCCGCCCCAGAGGTCTTCGGTGAAGACGCCGCCGAACAGGCCGGCCTTCTCCAGTTGGCCCGCGGCGGCCACCGGAAAAGTCTTGGGATCGTAGGCGGCGCGGCAGGCGGCAGGCGATCGCGGGGCGTAAAGCAACGCTGCCAGCGCCAGCATCGCGGCGGCGCTCACGGCGTGCCAGCGCGGTCCGCCATCGAAGGCGTTCCATTCCTGCGTAAAGAACGCCAGACCCTCCAGCCGGCGCCGCAGCCACCCGGCCAGGCGCAGGGCCGGCAATCTCCGCAAGCCTTCCGACACCATTTCAGCCGCGGGCGGGGCCGCCAGCAGCACGAAGATCTCCACGTTGCGGGCCGAGTAGAGCGCCCAATGCGCCCATAGGGCAAACAGCAGCGGCCAGACCAGCCGCCCCCGGCGCAGCCGCACGAAGGCGGCCGCCGCGCCAGCCGCCAGCAGGATCTCGAAATAGCGCGCTTGCCCGCTCTGAAAGTTCAGCGACTGGAATTCCATGATATTGCCGCGATAGAACCCGTCGGCCAGGTAGGCGAAGATGTGCGCGTGCAACCGGTAGCCGTATGGATTGACGAAGGTCGCGGCGGCGCAAGCGGCGGCCACCAGCACATAGCCGCGCCCGCGCCGCAGCGCCTGGCGGCGGCCGTCGGCGCTTTCGCGCAGCAGCACGCCGAACTGCCCCGCCGCGTAGGCCGCTATCAATAGGATGCCGACAAAGAAACCGCCATGCAGATTGGTCCATACCACCATCAGCGGCGGCAGCAGCCACAATTGCCGGGAAATGCCCGACTCACGCCCGGTGCTCTCGCCGCTCGGATCCAGCATGGAATAGAAGATCACAGTGAACAGCATGGTGAACAGGTGGGGACGCGCCAGCCAGTGTCCCGCCGACCCGGCCGCGGCCGCCAGCGTCAGGGCCAGCGCCACCAGCGCATCGCTCGACCGGCGCGCCATGCGGAACAGCAAGGCGAAAGTCAGCGCCAGCACCAGGCTGCTGGCCAGCACCACCGCGGCCATACCGGCATGCACATGCAGCCAGCCGAACAGCACATCCCACAGCCACTCCCAGGCAAACCACGGTTGTCCGGAGCGGGTAAAGGAGAAGATATCGCGGTCCGGCACGCGCCCATGCGCCAGGATCCATTCGCCGGTGCGCAAATGCCAGCCGGTGTCGCCATCTCCCAATAGCGTGTGCGCTCCCTGCATCCCGCAGAACAGGAAAACCAGCGGCATCACGAAGGCGGCGTCCGTCATGGAAGGGAGCCACCGGAGAAGGCGAGAGGGCTTGGACGGCTGCATGCGTGCCAGTCAGCCTACGGCACGGCTGGGGCCAAAGGACGCGCGTGACCACGCCGGTATCTCCCCCATTTGCACAGCGGCTGCGCAAGCTCAAGAGCCGGGCACCGGGGTGTGTGTACTAAATGCGGAATACCGTCTGGAATTGAGACACTCCGCCCCGGCCGAAGCTACCAGGCATCTTAGCGGCATGTTGCTTTTCACTGCATCAGGAAAACTCTTGAGCCGGCGCTACTAGGCCATTCGGTACCGGTACGAATACCACGTACCGTTAGGACTGCATCGCTCTTACAAACTTGCAAAATTTGCTTCTTAATTTATGTATCGGGGTGTATACTGGCCCAGCAGGGTGTAATTCGACACCTTGAGGAAAAGTGCTGTTGGAAGCGTAAGGGGTGTCGCCACTCTCTTTACGCTCTCCCATCCAGAGGAGAACGCCATAGTGACCATGAACAGTTGCGATAACAAAGGTATTCGGTATGTTAGCAGGCTATTGTTTGCCTGCCTGATTGCCTGCACCGGCCTGGCCGGCCTTTTTGCGCAAGCGCCGCTGGAGCGGGCTGCCAAACAACCCGTCGATTTCGGGCAAAAGGCCATCCGCCGGATGATTTCGGGAAGAAGTCTCGTGGTGCATGCCTTCGGCTTCCAACCGTTTGCGCGGCCTCTGGTGTTCACCGACGACGATTGGAATGGCGCCGCCGGCAACTGGAATGCGAGCACCTGGTCCCTGGGCAGTATGCCAGGGTCCAGCAACAACGCGGTCATTACCAATTCCGGGGGCCTGGTACAACTGAACGTGAGCGACACCATTGGCAATCTCACGATCGGCAGCGCCAACCTGTTGAACTTCGAGAATAATACGGCGCTCACCATAACCGGGACCACCATCACCAACTCGAACAGCACGGGTTCCGGCGGCATCACCTTCAGTTCCGGCGGCAACAATACGGACTTGATCATCGGCGCCTCGGCCGTCACGCTCACCGGCGGCGGCACGATTACGATGAGCAACAACACCAACAACCGGATTTACGGCTCCGTAGCCGCCGATGTCCTGACCAACGCCAACAACACCATCCAGGGTTCCGGCCAGATTGGCGCCGATCAAATGGGCCTGGTGAACCAGAGCGGGGGAACCATCGATGCCGACCAGCCCCAGAACCTGACGATCTGGACGAGCAACGGCACCACCAACGCGGGAAAGCTGGAGGCCACTGCCGGCGGCAACCTGATCCTGAAGAACGACACTTTCACCAACGCCGGCGGCACGATCCTGGCATCCGGAACGAACTCCGTAGTGACGCTGCTGAACTCGACTATCGTTGGCGGCACGCTGAACACGGCCAGCGGCGGCCTGATTCAAGCGTCGGGGAACCCAGTGCTGAATGGCGTGACCATCGCCAGCACGGGCATCTATCAATTGCCCAACAACAACGACACGACGATCATAGGCACCATCACCAATAACGGCACCATCCAACAGAGCTCCGGCGGCAACCTGACAGACCTTATTCTGGGCGGCGCCAGCGTCACGCTTACTGGCGGCGGCACGGTTACGATGAGCAACAACACCAACAATCGGATTTACGGCACCGCGGGCACCGACGTTCTGACCAATGTCAACAACACCATCCAGGGCTCGGGCCAGATCGGCGCCGCTCAGATGGGCTTGGTCAACCAGAGCGCGGGAATCATCGATGCCAATCAGCCCGCCACGCTGACAATCAACACCACCACCGGGACGACTAATGCCGGAACGCTCGAGGCGACCGCCGGCGGCACGCTCGTTTTTGCCGGAGCCGACACCTACACCAATACCGGCGCCGGCACGATTCTGGCCTCCGGAACCAACTCCGTCGTATCGCTGACCGGCACCGTGACCATCGTCGGCGGCACGCTGAACACGGCCAGCGGCGGCCTGATTGAAGATACCAGCGGCACCCCCACGCTCAGCGGCGTCACCAACAAGGGCACCTATCAGGTGCTCAACGACGAACAAACCCAGTTGGTGGGCACCTTAACCAACCTGGGCACGATCCAACTGAACTCCAGCGGCAATCTTACGGAACTGCAGGCCAATGGAGCCGTCACGCTCACGGGCGGCGGCACTATCGCCATGTCCGACAATATCAACAACTATCTGCTGCAGTCCGTGACCGGCAGTTCGATGACCAACGTCAACAATACCATCTCGGGCTCGGGCAACATCGGCAACGGCGCCATGGCGTTCACCAACGACGCCGGAGGGATCGTGGATGCCGTTTCCTCCACCGGCCACACTCTGACGATCAACACGGGCGCCGCAACCGCGACCAACCTGGGTCTTATGGAAGCCAGCAGCGGCGGCAATCTGGTATTGGACGGCACCATCGTCAACACCAATGGAACCATTAACGGGACTCTCGAGGCTCTGAACGGCGGAGTTGTAACGCTGAATAGCTCGACGATCAACGGCGGGACGCTGACTACCGCTGGCACTGGAGTGATCACGGTCGCGGGTATCGCGGAGTTGAATGGCGCCACCAACACCGTCACCAACGCCGGGACCCTGCAAGTTCCCAACGATCAATTCCTCGATTTCACGGGCACTCTGAACAACACCGGCACGATATCGCTGAATTCCATCGGCAATACCACGGAACTATCAGTGAACAGCGCCGCGGCAACCCTTTCGGGCAGCGGCACGGTCACCTTCTCGGACAACAACCAGAATTACATCCTGGCGACCGCCGGTGGAGACACGCTCACCATCGCGCAGCCCGTCTCGGGACCGGGCGGCAACATCGGCAACGGCAGCCTGGTCATCACCAATCAGAGCACTATCGACGCCACGGCGTCCACGCACGGGAACGTCTTGACCATCGATCCCGACGCCACTTTTACCAACAACGGGATATTGGAAGCCACCGGAGGCGGCACTCTGGCGCTGTCCGCGGGCACCTACACGAATACGAGCGGCACGATTACAGCGGGCAGCGGCTCGGTGGTGGACCTGAACGGCAGCTCGGATATCGTGGGCGGCACGCTGAACGGAGCGGGGACATTCGTATCCACCAACGCCCAACTGGACGGCTCCGGCGCGCATCCTGTCACCATAGCTTCGATTCTGCAAATTCCGAACAACACAGCGACACTCATTGACGGCACGATCAACAATACGGGCACGCTCGAACTGCTCTCCGTCGGCAACAACACCTTCCTGGAAGTGAACAGCGCGACGGCTAAGCTTCAAGGCAGCGGCACGGTCACCTTCTCGGATAACAACCAGAATTACATCCTGGCCGCGGCAGGCGGCGATCAACTCACCATCGCGCAGCCCATCTCGGGAGCGGGCGGCAACATCGGCAATGGCAGCGTGGTGCTGGTGAATCAGAGCACCATCGACGCCACGGCATCGGCGCACGGCAACACGCTGACGATCGATCCGGACGGGACTATGAGCAATACCGGTCTGCTGGAGGCCACCGGCGGCGGCTCGCTGGCGCTGAGCGGCGGAACATTCACCAATACCGGCAGCGGCACGATCACGGCGGGCAGCGGTTCCAATGTCACGCTGGAAAACAGCGTCACGGTGACCGGCGGCACGCTGAGCGGCGCTGGGTTATTCACGTCCAACAACGGCACGACGCTCAACAGCCTGACTAACGCCAGTACCGTGGCGGTTCCGAATAATACCGGAACAAACCTAGAGGGAACCATCACCAACACGGGAGCGCTGCAGATGAATTCCGTCGGCAACAACACGTTCCTCAACCCGAGCGGCGCGGTCACCTTGACGGGCGGCGGCACGCTCACATTGTCCGACAACAACCAGAATTACATAGAGGCGGCCGTCGGCGGCAGCACACTGACGAACGTAAATAACACCATTTCCGGCTCTGGCGATATCGGGAACGGCAACCTGGCTTTCACCAACCAGTCGGCGGGTGTGGTGGACGCGATCTCGACTCACGGGAACTCCCTCACCATAAACTCCGGAACCCTGGGCGCCACCAATACCGGTCTTTTTGAAGCTTCCAGTGGCGGCGAACTGGTGCTCATCGGCACCGTCAACAACGCCGGGGGCACCATTGAAGGGCTGGCGGGAACCGGAGCCAGCGCGGGCGGCAGTGTGTTCATTAACGCCGCCACCATCACGGGCGGCACGCTGAACACTTTGGGAACCGGCGTCAATGCCAGTTCGATGACGGCGGAGAATTCTACGTTGATCGGGATCACCAACCTCGGAGCCATCCAGGAACCGAACAACCAGATACTGGATCTGAGCGGAACGATCGTCAATAACGGCTCCATCAACGTAAATTCCGTCGGCAACAACACTTTCCTCTACATGAACGGCAACGTGACCCTGAACGGGACCGGAACCGTCGTTCTTTCCAACAATAGCCAGAACTTTGTTAGGGGCATCGCCGGCACCGAGGTATTGACCAACAACGGCAACACGATCGAGGGTTCC
>Ga0187871_10003915_pt1 | contig 11365 bp, 11 predicted proteins | sample June2016WEW_16_1_FD_132988 | JGI IMG/M metagenome (GOLD analysis project Ga0187871, IMG submission 132988) | Peatland microbial communities from SPRUCE experiment site at the Marcell Experimental Forest, Minnesota, USA - June2016WEW_16_10 | ecosystem: Environmental > Terrestrial > Soil >...
AGCTTCCACCAGCTCGTAGAAGACCTCTTGCGCGATGTCTTCGGCATCGGCGGGATCGGGCACGCGGCGCCGTATAAAATTGCGCAGCCGTGCGCCTTCTTCCGCGAAGATCTCGGAGACAGTTCTCCTCTGCCCGGTCATCTCAATGACGCTCGCCCGCTCATCCATCCCTTTGTGTAGACGGATGGTAGCTGGAAATATTGTAGAGATTTATGCGGGCGCCAGCGTGGATGGGCTTGTTCTCGATCGAATCCTGTCTTCGCACGGATTCCGAGTCTTTCTGCCTCAGGTCCCCCCCGGCCTTGGCTTAAAAGACGGAAAGTTCGCGTGGGAATGAAGTAGAAAGCCCCACTTCTCGCAAAAAACGCGAGAAATGGGGTACCCTTTTCGGTAGCACTATGAAGCACAGAAATACACATCATATGATGCTATAATCAGTGCCTGGAGAGTTTATGAGAACAACGCTTGCGCTGGACGATGATCTGTTACGCGTTGCCACCGAGTTCACCGGTGTAGAGGAGAAAACGGCGTTGATTCGTGAAGCCCTGAAAGCTCTTATCGAGCGGGAAAGCGCTCGCAGATTAGCGTCGTTGGGCGGGACGATGCCGGGGTTGAAAAACGTTCCTCGCCCCCGGGTAGGACGGAAGTGATCCTCGCGGATACATCTATCTGGATCGACCACCTCCGTTCCGGCAACAAGGAAATGCGGAAGCTGCTTAACGAAGGGCAGATTGTGATCCATCCTTTCATCATTGCGGAACTTGCTCTGGGATCGATACGGGCGCGCAGCAAGACGCTTGCATTGTTAGACCTCTTACCGCAGGTGCGAGTGGCGCAGATGAGCGAGGTGCGGCACACGATTGAGGCGCGGCGGTTGTACGAACTTGGGGTTGGTCTGATTGATGCGCACTTGATTGCTTCTGTTTTTCTCGACTCGTCCGTTCTTTTGTGGACTGGAGATAAGCGGCTGCGTAAGGTCGCCGAAGGCTTCGATATTCATGCCCGTTTGGCTTAAAGAGCAATCGGAGGAAACAGAGTCGGGAAAGGAGAAGAGTCGAGCTTCACTCGACGGACAGCCGAGGGCGGCTGTCCCCACATGAACCATGTTTGTCCTCCACAGCTGTTCCGCCGCCTTGGTTCTTTGCCGCTAGATCGGGCTGTGATGGGCTTGGACTATCATTTGCTCGGCTATGCGGCGGGCCTCGGGGAGGGTTGCTGCTGATTTCTGGTCGATCTCTGCCGGCGGGTTCTGTTGGAGCTTGGCTAGTTCCTCGTCGAACAGGCGCGTTATCAGCGCGGGAGTATGTTCTATCGCGTTGCCGTTGTCGGCGGTTACTTTTACTTTGTGAAGGACGCGCTGCGCAATCATGAGGCGGTAGATGCGATCCGTGGCCAGATCTTCCATGTAGCCATCGAGCAGGCTGGCGCCTTTGCCGTTGAGCACTCCGTTGCGATAGCGAATTACGGTGCGTACGGCGGCCCGCGTTCCGGCCAGGGTGGTTGCGCCCACGCCCTTCGGGACGGGCCGCAGATCGGGGTGGTCATTGGGCAAGTGGGGCCGCTTCGAAATCTGGTTGGGAAAGGGGAACTGGGCCACGGCGATTTCGTTCTGGTCGGGATGGCCGGTCCAGGCTCCATCCATCAGGCAGTTGGCTTCGTTCTTCTTGTCTTGCTCGAGGACCTTCAGGGCGCGCTCATTTAATTCTTTGTCGGTGCGGCTGGGAAAAAGTGCGGTCATTCCGCCGATCGCGAGGGCTCCGTGCTTGTGGCAGATTTCCGGTATCAGGGTGCGGAGGTTTTGGAAGAATGGCACATCGTGCGGGATGGTGTTGCGATCGGGCAGGATCCAGTTGGGATCCTCGAGCATGAAATCGATCAGAGATGCCATGTAATCCCAGCGGCCGAGATTTAATCCCAGGCAGTGGTCGCGAAGATTGAAAAGAAATTCTTCCATCTGATAAGCCTGCGGGTGCGACTCCACCAGTGCCATGCATTTGATGTAATTCGCAGGCAAGCCTTTCTGTTTGGCGAAGATCTGGAAGAGTTCGCGCCACCACAGGGCCTCCTCGGCGGACTCGCTCTTGGGGATGTAGACGGAGAAATCATGCGGCAACCATGCGGGATCGAGCTGGTACCAGATCAAGGCAAGGTCGAAGAGGGAAGCGGACATAATTTCTTTTGGGATCACGCCGCCCTGGCTGAGGTGCAGTCCGCGGGGACGCACCCAGGTCACGGTTTTCGAGCGCTGCACGGTGACTTTTTTCTGGCGTTTCTGGTCGTCGTAGCTTAGTTCGTATTTGTAGGCGGCGATCGTGTTCTGCACTCCGAGGAGAGTTCGATCCCAAATGTTCGCCATGGAATCTTCGAGGTCGATCATTACGGCGGGAGAACCGGAGTTGAGCAGCTTTACTGTGAGTTCGGCGTCGTCCGCGGGGCCGGTCATCTGATTGCGTTGATCGACGCACCAGTCAGGGAGTTCGATGCGCCAATCGGAAGTGCTGGCGGGCGAGGCGGTCAGATAGTCTGGCGGGGCGCCGCGATGCGATTTTTGTAATACCTCGGAGCGTTTTGTTACCAGCCTTTGTTGCCACGGAGTGAATTGTTTGTGAAGCGGCAAGAGGAAATCGAAGAATCCGTGCGGAAGATCTTTTTGCGGATTCAGACCGGCTGGAGCGTAGTTCATGTATTGCTTCGTGGCATTTTCCTGATGTGTTGCCATGGGAAGATTTCCTTTTTGCCGACAACAGGACGCGGGTCCGGCTTCTTTGTTGCTGTTTCGCGATTATCCTATCGCAATGGCGGACGGCGGTATACTGGTTGGTTAGGGGTGCTTTTTCTCTAGCTTCTGAGCTTGTGCCAGGCTGGCTCGCAGTGCTCGCTCGACAGCCAGGGCGGCTGTCTCCACACGGTTTTTTTCGGTCCCAAAATGCCCGACCCAAAGTTGTAATCCCTTCGTAACCGGCACCGTTGAAAAACACTGCTAGAATCGGCTTTAGCGCCACTGCACACATTTTAAGGCATTTATGAAACGCTGCCTCAGAGCCGCTGCGGGTTTGCTGGTGTGGGCGACGGTATGTTTCAACGTGCCGACCGCATGCCAGGCTCAAGCTGCGCCGTCGATTCGCCGGGTGCAGGTGCTGAAGGGCGGGCGCGGCCAGGTTGAGATTGAGATTGAGGCCAGCGAGCGCATCCTTCCTCATGCCAACGTGTTAACCGGGCCGGACCGCCTGATTATCGATTTTGTCGGCGCGGTTCCCGGAGCCCAGCTACGTAATCAAGCGATCAACCGCGGCGAAGTGAAGAGCCTGCGGGTGGGCTTGTTCTCATCGAACCCTCCGGTTACGCGCGTGGTTTTGGACTTGAATGGTCCCCAGGCTTATCAAGTTTTTCCGTCGGGGCGAACTGTGATTGTGAAGGTTGGAGGCGCTGGGGCGGAAACCGCTGCGCGTTCCGGCTCCGGAGCGGCGCTGGTGAATACGAATTATCCTGCCACGGGCGCGCATCTATCGGTGCCGGCAGCCCCGCCGCTGAAGCCGGCGCTGGAGGTTTCTTTCCGGGGTGGTCTGCTGTCGATCAGTTCAAACAAGGCCACCCTCTCCGAGGTTCTTTTTGCGATTCACGAGCGGACCGGGGCAGAGATCGCCATTCCGGCGGGAGCGGAGCAAGAGCAAGTCGTGACTGACATTGGACCGCTGCCTGCGCCCGAGGCTCTGGCTCAACTGCTGAATGGTTCCAAGTTCAATTTCCTGATTATCAGTTCGTCCGGCAATTCCGGCGCTCTGGACCGCGTTATTCTCAGCTCGCGCCCTGAAGGGCCGATGCCTGCACCGCCGGTGCAGAGGGCTCAGGCGCGTGCCGTCGAGGAAGATGCCGATACCGATGCTGAGCCTAAGCCTGCGGCAAAGCCCGGGGCGGCTGGCGAGAACATTGGCGCCGGCCCCTCGACCGACAAGCAACCTGGTTCTCCTGACGTTCCCAAGCCCGCTCCGGGCGACACGGACAATCCCAACTAGTCTTTAGTCTCTTTCGGTTACTTCGCTGATCTGTAGACGGGGACGCGCTCTCATTCCGATTACGGTGGCGTGATCAGGCGGATCGGTACGGGAGAGCTTCCGTTTACGCCTTGTGTACCTGCTGCGTTGCTGCATCCGGAGACGTTCATTACGGTCACGTTCAGGCTGCCGTCGGCATTTACCGTATTGATGAAGACTTGCAGGAACCCGAGGATTGTAATCTGCGGCTGCGGAGGCGTCAGTGTAGGGAGTGTGCTGTTGTCGTAAATCGGTATGGTGACGATGGAATTGCTGGCGGTAATGAGGCCGGTGACGCCTTGCCCCGCAAGCGGATTTCCAGCGCCGACGGTTATTTGAAACGGATAGGTCGCGGGGAGGAGAGTGTCGGCGCCAACGGTCGAATTGGTCAAGTACGCCACTCCCGCCGGTGTATCGCCACCAGCGCCAGCAGGGTTCACGGGGTTCTCCGTTAGATCCACTTGCGCGCCGAGGGCAGTTCCACACGCATAGACGGTCGTCTGGTCACATCCCGCGATGGCCTCCTGGTAGTCATCTGCTGTCGCGCCGTTAGGGACCGCACTCGAAGGGTTCTGCACCAGTGCTGGCACGTACTCGACGTCAGGCTGGTCGATCGCGGGTAGCTTTGTGGAATTGTAGATAGGGGGATTGTCGTACATGCTGGTCCCTACGACCTGACAGCCGGTGGCGCCAGGCACGCAGTCGGCTGCGATGGTGAAGGTCTCGTCGATCACTCCATTGTTGGATCCAAAGATGCCCGGATTGGTAATGGCGCCAGCGGTGGAGACAAATGTGTTGCCGGCGTGTTGGGGATCGATGTTCGGGATGACCCAGGGTTTCACGCAGCGCGGCTGAACGGGAACCATGCCATTGGCCAGCAAGGCGGAGCCGGAGGGGTTATAGACTTCCGCTGTCGCGGTTGCGCTTACGCTGGTTGCGTTCCAGTTGCTGTTGAACAGGCCGAAGACATGGGCGAAGAATGTAGGCACCTTCGGGTTTTGCACGCTTACCGTGACCGTGGGATTCACACTGAAGGCTGAACCCGGTGTTGCCAGGCTGGAACAGTCTGAGGCTGCGCCGCCTGGACCATAGCCCACCGTTATCGTGGCCACTACGCCGCTGACAAAGTTCCATTGAGTCTGAGCCACGGCCTTGGCGGCGAGAGTGGCAGTGCCGCTGGTTCCACAGGTGGCTGCCCACGAAGACGCCGTCGTGTTATTGGGATCGCCGGTAGCGCCGGAAATTGAAATGAGCCTGGCGGCAGTCAAGGCCCCTGCGTCGGCGGCGCGCTGGGCTTCCGCCTTCGCTTGGTAAAGCGAGCCAACATCGATGGAGAGAGCTGCCATCCCGATGATGCCGACCATCGACAAAGCCACGAGAGCAATGGTGACGCCGCGTTCGTTCGAGCGCGCGTCGTTGTTTGCGGTTCTGGTTTTCCGGGCGCGGCGAATTAGTGGCGAGAGCATAGGATTCTCAGTTCTCGTTAAACGCCCCGGCCTGTACGGTGATGGTGCTGGGGCCTGCGCCGCTCCAGCCAAAGACGGAGGCGACGTTGTTGAACTGCCATTTGTAGGCGTAGGTGAGGGTCACGCAGGTGCCAATTAAATTGAGGGTGCCGGCGGGAGTGGCGATTGCGCTTCTGCAACCGCGGTCGATAACAAGCGTGATCCCGCTTCCGGGACAGGTGCCGACGGACGTGTATGTCCATTTCAGTCCGGCTACCGTGGGCGCGCCCGCCGTTGCCAGGCCGCAGTCGTTCATCTGTTCAGATAACAGATAGTTGTCGACCACCTGGAAGGCGTCACCGATCGATACTGGAACCGCCGTGGAAGGGTTGCCGAGGTCATTAGCAGAATCGGCCGCGGCTACGCGCGCGGCGTCTCGCGCGGCGTTGGTCAACTTCTGCTTGAGCGAAAGCGCATTGCTAAAGTCAAAGATCCCGATGACAAACAAGATAAGCAGAGGCAAGGACACTGCGAACTCCACGATCTGGGCCGCGCTCTCGTCGCGCCAGCATCGCCGTAGCCGCGCTCGTTGCGACTTCCTCATTGAGTCTCCACTCTCATCTGTGCCTGGCCGGGAAGCTGGATCTTGTTGAGGTCCAAATCCGTAAGAGGAATCCTGAATGAAAAAGGATACTTGTACCGCATACTCACCGCCGTGCCGCAAGTGCCCATGCCCACCGGGTTAGTCGAGGGATAGGACAGCTGAACGTTCGCTTGAACGCACACGTTGATGGTGACGGTGCCGTCGCAAGGAACCGTGGTGGTGCAGGATCCGGGAGAGCCCGCGCTGCGGCAGAGGCACTGCGTGGCCGCCGGCGTTGTCCACTGGGACATTGGGACTAGTTGATTGGTATTCAGATTACCGGCGGCCATTGCATTCTGCACGGCGGTTTGGGCGTACTGGCCGGGACCATTTCCACCGGGAGAGCACGTGGCGCAAACCGGGGCGACTGCGGCGCGGGCGCCCGCGCGGGCCGCCTGGGTGAGAGTTCCGTAGATGCGGAATGCCTGCCCGAACCAGAATATCCCCATCAGGAGCATGAACAGCAGAGGCAACACCACGGCGGTTTCAGCGATTTCAGCTCCCCGCGTGTCGCACAGAACGCTGCGCCAGCTAATCCTTTCTGAATTGGTCGTCATGGCTCTCACCGTTTCCATGTTGTCACAATGCCGAAAATCACAGTGGTCAGAGCTAATGCTACGCCATAAGGGACCTTGAGCGATTGCGGATTATCCAGTGAAACCTCTGGGCCCGGCCTGTGAAAAGTCACCATGGACGCCAGAAGCCTCCCGATATTGCGCAGCGTCTGCGTGAATCGACGTTTGTAAATCACCAGCCCCAAAGCCATGACTCCCGCAATGAATACCGAGCCCATGAGCAGATCTGCCAAGATTCCGGGGCCCACGATCGCTCCCAAAGCCCCTGCCAGTTTCCAGTCGCCGGCGCCCAGGGCGCGCAGAAGGACAAACGGCAAAAGCACCAGCAGCCCCAGCCCGGCGCCTAGCAGGGAAGTCTTCAAACCGACCCGCCATCCGCTGGCCAGTACGTTCGCGGAAACTCCGATCAGCAACCCGGGCACCGTCAGCCAGTTTGGAATCCGGCGGCTGCGCCAGTCTGTGTATCCGGCGATCAGCGCCAACGCGACCGCCAGTCCCAGAATGATTGGCTTCAAGCCGTCCCCGATCTGCACTGCAAGAGCCGCATACGGACTGCAATTGCCCCACTTCCGCGGATTTTCACATAGGTCGATATCGAAGTCAATGAAGCCGCTGGGCTCTGGGCCCTTGGGTAACCTGCTAAAAACAAAGGCCCGGAAGGTATCCGGGCCTGCTGGAAATCACCCTCATTACCGATTGAACGCGCCCGCACCGTTGTGCTCGGCCACGATTTTCTTGGCATTGTCGGCCAAGGCCTTGGCCTGGGGGAGAAGATCCAGGCCCTTCAGTATTTCCGGATCCGATTCCGCGCGCACCTTCATGCCCTCATCCTGACCGAAGGCATCCACAAAGATTTCGGCCTTGATGTTGGACTTGATCCAATCGTTGTTATCCAGCAGATCTGCTTGAGTGTAAGAAATGTTGGCCTCGTCGAGCGATTTGCGGAAGTCCTGAAGGGTGACGTCGTCGACTTCGAAGCTCTTCGAGGGATGATGATTCACCACGTAGCGCTTGGCGAAATTAAAGAACGCATAATGCTGCAAGAGCGTGTCTTGAAAGTGATTGCTCTTGACCGGAGGAATTACGACATCAGGCGTTATGCCGCCGCCGCCGTAAACCGTGCGTCCGCTATCAGTAAGCTTCACTTCGCGATTGGCGTTGCTACCCGACTCGGGCTCGCGGTTGTAGTAGTAATCGTAGAGGGAAATGTTGCTGTAGTCGCGCTGAATCAAGCGGCCGCTGGGCGTGTAGTAGTGCGCCGTGGTCAGGGCCAGTCCGGTGTTTTCCGACAGCGGATAAACGGTCTGAACCAGGCCCTTGCCAAACGTGACTTCACCCACGATCAGGCCGCGATCGTGATCCTGAATGGCTCCGGAGACAATTTCCGCCGCCGACGCAGTCAAGCGATTCACCAGCACTACGAGCGGATAATCCTTGCCGCCGTTGCCATGCTGCGCCACGTAACGTTTCTCAGCCGAAGCGCGGCCATGGTGAGAAACGATAAGCTGGTTTTTCTTGAGGAACTTGTCGGCCACGCCCACACCTTCGCTGAGCAGGCCGCCGGGATTTCCCCGCAGATCGAGAATCAGACCCTTGAGATCGCCAAATTCATCCAATGCCTTCGAGACTTCTTCTTCCGTGGTTTCGTTGAATCCGGTTACGTGAAGGTATCCGATGCCGGGACGGATCAGGAAATGTACGTCCACGCTGTAGCGGGGAATCTCGTCGCGCACCAAGGTGAACTCCATCGGCTTCTCCACGCCTTCGCGCGAGATGCTGATATGCACCGTCGTCCCCTTGGGCCCTTTGAGCATGTCAGCGACGTCGGGCGTGCTCATGTTCTCCGTGGATTTGCCATCGACAGCAATGATCACGTCACCGGGATGAATGCCTGCCTTATAAGCGGGCGTGCCGGTGAAGGGGAAGATCACGATGACTTTGTTGTTGCGCGGGCCGACTGTCATACCGACGCCGTAGTACTTGCCGCGCTGATCTTCGCGCATCAGCGCATAAGACTTGGGGTCAAAGAAATTCGAGTGCGGATCGAGAGCGTGCAGCATGCCCGGAATTGCGCCGTTATAGATGGCTTTATCGGGGTTGACCGGCTCGGCGTAGTTTTCCTCGATGACGGCGTAGACGTCAGTGAATTGCTTCAGGCTGTCTTTGACGTCGGAATCGGCGCTGAGCGACGATTGCTGTCCCGTGCGCTGGGCGAAAAGAATTCCCAGAAAGCCGCAGGCAAGAAGAAAGAAAACTACCAGAAAGAGTGAGCGGCGAGAACTACGTGCCATCTTGAATTTTCCTTCGGTTGAGGGCTGTGGAGCATCCCCGGCTACCGTACTGAATACTCGCAGTATATCACCTGGTTAGACGCTCCCGAACCGGTATAGTCACCGCCGGTAACCATCCCGGCAACGGCTTTGGTGTGAGATGCGAATGGAAGCAGTTAGGGTTCCTGACGATCAACCGCCCATCGAATTGCCGCATTTGCCCTCCCGCATCTATGATGATGAGGCCATGAGTTTTTCCGACACCGTCTTCCTGTTTTTCCTGGCGCTCATTCTCTTTGGGCCCAAGAAGTTGCCGGAGATGGCTCGTCAGGCCGGAAAGCTTCTTGCGGAATTGCGCCGCGCCTCGAACGAGTTCAGGTCGCAGATCGAAACCGAGATCGCCCATCTGGAAGTTGAGAAGACCCGGACGGTTCTCCCGCCCACCCAGGCGCCGCAAGGGACCGTGGCCAGCTTAAGCATGAACTCTTCCCCTAGCGAAGCGGTTCAGCATGAATCTCCCGACACTCTAGCCGGTTCCGCCGTCGAAGCTTCTGCGCCGACCTTGGATTCATCCGATTCGAGCACGGCGGAATTGACATTGCCCGCGTCGTCGAGTTCTGCTCCCTCGATTGAACCTGTGATTGAGGCCGGCGTCCCGGCCTCACAGGAGCCTCATGTTTGATACCGCTGCCGCGGATTCCGGCGACGAGCCCAAGCACGACGCCATGCCCACCATGGGCTTTCTCGATCACCTCGAGGAGTTACGCCGCCGCCTGGTTTACTCCATGGCAGCCGTGGCTGTTGGGTTTGGCGCCTGCTGGTGGAAGGTAGAGCGCATCTACGACATCATGCAGCGCCCCATTATGCAAGCGCTCAAGGCGAATGGGTTGTCGGAGAAACTTGTCTATCTGAACCCCACCGAACCCTTCAACCTTTACTTGAAGATTGCCGCGCTGGCCGGTCTGTTCCTGACTTCGCCCTTCGTGCTTTATCAGGTTTGGATGTTCATTTCGCCCGGGCTTTACCGCAACGAAAAGCGTTACGTCGTGCCGTTCATGGTCTCGACCATCGCTCTGTTCACGGTGGGGGGATACTTCGGCTACAAAGTTGTCTACCCCCGGGCGCTGGATTTTCTCATTCACTTCGGCCGGCAGTTCCAGCCCATGATTACTATTGGCGAATATACTTCGCTGTTTCTCAGCATCGTTCTGGGTATGGGCCTGATTTTCGAGATGCCGATTCTTATCTTTTTTCTCGCCTTGATGGGCATCGTCACCGCCAGCTTCATGTGGAAGAACTTCCGGTATGCCATTCTGATTATTTTCATCATCGCAGCCATCGTGACGCCGACGCCGGACATCATGAGCATGTGCATCTTTGCTGCCCCTATGGTCGCGCTGTACGCTGTGAGCATTGGCATCGCATGGTTTGTCCATCCCAAGCAGCGCCGGGCACGGACCGAAACGAAGGCGACGTGACCTCCTGTTTACGATTTGTCATCCCGAGCGACGCGAGGGATCCCGGTGTTTGCTAGCGGCGGCAACACGGATGGCGCAAGCAAGAACCAAGATCCCTCGCTGCGCTCGGGATGACAGACGTGGTGACGGAATCGCAGGGCTGAAATCTGAGGTTTATGAATCGATGAAGATAGTTTCTATTCCGATCTTGCTGCTCTCGTTCGCGGCCACCTTCGTCAGCTGCGACCATGACAAGAACGCCGCTCAAACGCCGCCGGCGCCAATCGCGACCGCTGCAACTCCTCCAAAACTTTCGCTTCCACCCGACAGCGGCCCTCCCCCGGCCATCAACTCCGCCCGCGCCATGCAGTATGTGAAGGAGATCGTGGCCTTCGGCCCACGGCCCGTCGGCAGCGCAAATCACAAGAAAGTGGAAGAGTATATCCTCGCTCATCTCAAGGGCGATGACGTTGAGAGCGACATATTCATTGCCGACACTCCCGAAGGCAAGTTTCCCGTCCACAACATTGTCGCCAAGTTTCCCGGGACGAAAGACGGCATCATCGTGATGGCCAGCCACTACGACACGAATTACCCGCTGCGCAATACTTCCTACATCGGCGCTAATGATGGCGGCTCATCGAGCGCGCTGCTTCTCGAGCTTGCCAATCAGTTGCGCGGCAGGAAGCGCGACGGTTACAGCATCTGGCTGGTATGGGACGATGCGGAGGAGGCAATAAAGCCGGACACCGAAGTCGCATTCCTCGATGACAGCCTCTACGGCATCCGACACCTGGCGGAAAAATGGGAGGCCGACGGAACCTTGAAACAAATTAAGGCATTCCTGCTCGCGGATATGATTGGAGATGCCGATCTCAACATCGACCGCGACGCAAATTCTACGGCGTGGCTGCAGGAAGTGGTCTACGAAGCCGCCACGAGGC